>Ga0209563_100051_pt1 | contig 340545 bp, 306 predicted proteins | sample AraplaCvi_mMF_r2_FD_184271 | JGI IMG/M metagenome (GOLD analysis project Ga0209563, IMG submission 184271) | Arabidopsis root microbial communities from North Carolina, USA - plate scrape CL_Cvi_mMF_r2 (SPAdes) (version 2) | ecosystem: Host-associated > Plants > Roots > Endosphere | place: USA...
CGTTGGCGCGACGGGATGATCGGGGTGAGGTTGTTGATTGCTTTGAAAATTTAAAACGGTGTCAAGTTGAGTTTATGCAATGAAGAAAATAAACCCGCCTGTTTTGCTCCAAGTGTGAGAAGCCTCGCCGCCCCGGCGAAAGCGGAGGCCCAGTGTCTTTCGCTTAAATCACTAGGCTCCGGCTTTCAACGGAGCGACAGGCATAGCGCGGCAAATCAAAATTCAGCCCGCACCTCAACCCCAAGCGTACGCGGCGGCGTAATCGTCGCATAAGGCGTCCCGAAATCATTCGTGCTGTCGCTGCCGATGCCGATAACGGTCGTGGCCAAAATTTGCGCAGTTGCCGCCAAATTTCAAGCATTGTGGGGTTGCGCTGCGCTAACCCAACCTGCGACAGGCTATTTGCCGCGAAACGGAAACAACTGCTGCCGGACGAAGCCATCCGGCATGTAATCGCCGACCACGCCGTATTTTTCGGGAAACTTCTTGGTGGATTTGACGGCGGTGCCGAACAGGTGGTCGAGAAAGGCGTAGTGCGCGGCGTAGTTGCGGTCGATGGCTTCGTCATCGGAGGCGTGATGCCAGTGATGGAAATCCGGCGTCACCAGCACATACTTCAAGGGTCCCCATGGCAAATGCACGTTGGCGTGATTGAACACGGCCTGGAAGCCGACCACGATGATGTAGGCGTTCATCACGCTTTCGCTGAAGCCGAGCACATACAGCGGTGCCAGCACGCAAACGCGCGTGGCGATCAGTTCGAGCATGTGCTGGCGCGAGCCGGCCAGCCAGTCCATGGTTTTTACGCTGTGATGGACGGCGTGGAATCGCCACAGGAACGGCACTTCGTGATAAGCGCGATGCGTCCAATACTGCGCCAGGTCCGCGACCAGAATGCACAGCAGCAACTGTGGCAGGAAATGGATGTGTTGCACGTATTGCTGGAATGTACTGCTGAGCAAGCCGCCGAACAGGTGATGCAGCAAAAAGTTCACGGTCAGCAGCACCAGGCCGACGATGAAGTGATTGATCGCAAAGTGCTTCATGTCGGTCTGCCATTCCTTGCGGAAAACGGCTTGACCTTTGTACAGCGGGAACAGCTTTTCGATCACCACGAAAATCAGTGTCGAGCCGAGCAGATCCAGAATGAACCAGTCCAGCCCGATATACGGCGTGTGATCAGGAAAGGTGCCAACCGGCACACGTGATCCACCCAGCGCCGTCGCGAGCACGACAAAACCGAAGGCGACAATGCTGATCTCGCGCCGCCGACCCAGGATCACATTCGCCAGCGACAAGCCACCTGCCACCAACAGGCCTGCGAGCAGCAATTGGCGCAATACGTCGACCGAATATTTGTGCCGCAGATCTGGCGTGGTCAGGTATTGCGGAAAGTGGAAGGCAAGCACGGCCAGGAGGCACAGAATGCCCAGCGATAAAGCGATCACGCTGCTGACCGTGCCTTGCCCGGGTTTTAGGTGGCCGTCACTGCGTAACAGTTCGCGGGTTTCTTCGACCGGGGTTTTGACGGTGCGGTCGATGAGCTTTTCCAGCAGATCTGGCTTGGGTGTATCGGTCATGGTGTTCCTTCACGGGTGGTAGGTGGGTGGTCAACCCTTCGGCTAGCCATCCTAGCGATATCGTCGACCGCGCGCCGCATGGGTTTTAAACTGCCGGATCGAACCCCAGATTCACCTGACCCATCCTTACAAGCGGGCCATCATCCATGACTTCCCTTATCGCCCAGGCCGAAAGCCGCCTGCTCACCCCCGGCGGACTCGCCACCGGCGACCTCGAGCGCGTGTTCACCCAGCTGATGGGGCCGTCCATCGACGCGGCGGACCTGTATTTCCAGCATTCGCGCAGCGAGTCCTGGGTGTTGGAGGAGGGCATCGTCAAGGATGGCAGTCATTCGATCGAACAAGGCGTGGGCGTGCGCGCGATCAGCGGCGAGAAGACCGGCTTTGCCTACTCCGACGAGATCGTGCTGCCGCAGCTGCTGGAGGCCTCCAAGGCCGCGCGCGCCATCGCGCAGGGCGGCAACGGTGCTGGCAAGCCGCTGGCAGTCAGCGGCGCGAAGTCGCTCTATCCGGCCATCGATCCCGTCGAGAGCTTGCCCAATCCTGACAAGATCGCCGTGCTGCGCGAAGTGGATGCCTATGCGCGCTCACGCGATCCACGCGTGAAGCAGGTGATCGTGAGCTTGAACGCTACGCTGGATACCGTGCTCGTTGCCGGCTCCGATGGCACGCTGGCGGCAGACGTACGCCCGCTGGTGCGGTTATCTGTTCAGGTGATCGCCGAACAGAACGGGCGTCGTGAGCAAGGTTATGCGGGCGGCGGCGGTCGTTATGGTTATCGCGAGCTGTTGGAGAATGGTCGCGCTCATGCGTTTGCAGAAGAAGCAGTGCGCCAGGCGCTGGTGAATCTGGACGCCGTCGAAGCACCGGCCGGCGCCATGACGGTGGTGCTTGGTCCTGGTTGGCCGGGTGTGTTGCTGCACGAAGCGATTGGTCATGGCCTGGAAGGCGACTTCAATCGCAAGGGCAGCTCAGCCTTTGCCGGACGCATCGGCCAGCGCGTTGCGGCACCGGGCGTCACGGTGGTGGATGACGGCACCTTGCCGGGCCGCCGCGGTTCCTTGAGCGTGGACGATGAAGGTACGCCGACGTCGTGCACCACGCTGATCGAAGACGGCATTCTCAGGGGTTACATGCAGGACAAGCTCAATGCGCGCCTGATGGGTATGGCGCCCACCGGCAACGGTCGCCGCGAATCCTTCGCGCAGCTGCCGATGCCGCGCATGACCAACACCTACATGCTCGCCGGCCAGCACGATCCCCAGGACATCATCCGCTCGGTGAAGAAGGGTCTGTATGCGGTGAATTTCGGCGGCGGCCAGGTGGATATCACCAATGGCAAGTTCGTGTTCTCCGCCAGCGAGGCGTATCTGATCGAAGATGGCAAAGTCACCGCGCCGGTGAAGGGCGCTACCTTGATCGGCAGCGGTCCCGACGTGCTCACGCGCGTGTCGATGATCGGCAACGACCTCGCGCTTGATGAAGGCATCGGCGTGTGCGGCAAGGATGGGCAGAGCGTGCCGGTGGGCGTGGGTCAACCGACGCTGCGCGTGGAAAGCATGACGGTGGGCGGCACGGCGTCATAGTTTTCGAAAGGGGGACAGCGTGCCTGATTACTTGTTTCCCTATCTTCGGCGTAATTACTCGCCCGTCTCTATTTTTTAAGGAACATAATGCAACGGCAGTGTCACCGCGACGCTGCCGGCTTTTCTTTGCACGAATGGTTTTCCATTGACTCGGGAGGAGCGCATGGAATACCGGACGCAAGTGGCTTTGTTGCATCGGTTGTTCGAACTGATCGATCGCGATAGTACGCAGTTGAACGATGCGTGCTGGCAGCAATCGACGGAGGCGTATATCTGCGCAACGCGTTTGGCATGGGAGCGTGAATATTTATTTTCCCAACATCCGCTGCTGATCACCCATGGCAGCCATTTGGCTGCACCTGGCGACTACATAACGGACGATCTCGGGTTCATTCCGCTATTGCTGGTGCGCGATGACGAAGGGCAACTGCATGCTTTTGCCAACGTATGCCGGCATCGCGGTGCGCGTCTTGCTCGTGGCTGCGGCCATGATGCAAAGGCTTTTCTGTGTCCGTATCACGGCTGGTGCTACGACTTGAAAGGGCATCTGCGCAATCTCGTGCCGCGTGATGGCTTTGCCGGTCTGCAACGACGTGAGCAGGGCCTGGTGCGTTTGCCGGTGATCGAGCGGCACGGCCTGATCTGGGTGGTGCCGAAGGTGGGAGCTTCCATCGATGAGGCGCGATGGGTCGGAGCGCTGGATGCGGAGCTTGCCGCGTATGGTTTTTCCGGATTTTCTCACTTCGAAACGAAAGTGCTGCATGTGCGTACGAATTGGAAACGGGTGATCGAAGGCTTTCTGGAGATCTGGCATTTCAATGTGCTGCATCGTCAGACCATCGCCTCGATCTTTCTGCCTGGCATTGGCTTGGCCGATCGTTTCGGGCCGCATATGCGCGTGATCTATCCGCGTCGTTCAGTGTTGCAGTTGCGTGGGCAGCCTGAGTCGGAATGGGATTTGTTGAAGCACAGTGTCGTGCTCTATGTGCTGTTTCCCAATACATTGGTCAACGGGCAGGGTGATCACCTGGAAATATGGCGTGTTTTTCCGGGCAAGAACGGCGTGCCGGGCGAATGTGTTGCAGAAGCCTCGCTGTATACGCCAGAGCCGGCACAAACGGATTCGGCGCGCGACCACTGGCGGCGCAATATGGATCTGCTTATTCGCACGGTGGTCGACGAAGACCTAGGGATGCTCTGATCTATTCCACGTACCCGTCACCGCACTGTATGCGCGTCTCGCTGTGCCCCAGTGGCGAAGGCAGACTGGCCGTCTGTCTAGACGCTGGGACGCAGCGAGACGCGCATACACAGTGCGGCCCCAACATCTTGAATTTAAAAGGCGGGGTGACGTCCAGAAGGCCCGCAGCCTGCGCCGCGTGGCTTGAACAGACGGCCCGTCTGCCCTGTGCCACGCAACACACCCTGCGGGCCTTCTGGACGTCATGCCGGGTGCGTGGAATAGATCAGAGCATCCCTAGCGCTGGCGGAAGACATGCAGCGCGGCTATGAAGCGCGTGTGCAAGCGCAGGTGACGTTCGGCCGGCATGAGCCGGCGCTGCAGCTTTATCACGCGCAGTTGGGCGATGAATCGCTTACGCAGAAGGCTCCTGCAGCAGCCGTGGTTGCGTAACCCGGGTGGCTCTGAGGTCGCCTCATTACGAGGCGTCTTCGACCAAGCCTTTCAGTAACTGAAAAATTTCTCGATAGGCGCGCGGCGGTTTGTTCGCATCGCGCTCGATCCGCGCCTGACGAATCAACGAGCGCAGATGTTGGCGATCGACCGAGGGATGCTGATCGATCAATTCCTGCAAGGCTTCGTCGTTTTCCAGCAATTTTTCGCGCAGCGCTTCCATGCGGTGCATGGCGGCGGTTTCCTTACGTTGTTGCTCGCGGTTTTCGCCGAGCAAGGCGCGCGCGCCATTGAACGCTTCGTCGTCATGACGACGCATGACTTTCGCGAGAAAGCCAAGCTGGCGTTTACGTGCGATGTGCGAAGTGATGCGGCGGAGGTTGTCGATTTCGCGCAGCACGTCTTCCGGTAGATCGGCGCGTGCGAGTTTGGACGGCGGCAGCTCTACAAGTTGCGAAGCAAAGGCAAGCACAGCCAGCGCATCGCGCCGTTGCTGCGTGCGCGTAGGGCCGTAGTCGTGTTCGGGATCGTCGGTGTAAGTGCGGTTCAAGGCAGGTTCCGGTCGGCGGCCTGGGGGAATTGGGGTGGCATCGCCTCGATCAGTGCGAAGCGGGGGATCGGCTCGCCTTCCAGTTCCACCGTTTCGGCGAACATCGCAGCGGGACGAACCCATAGCCCGTGATCGCCGTAGAGCGCCTGATAAACGACCAGCTCTTCCATGGTTTCGCTGTGCCGGGCGATGCCGATCACGCGATAACTTTGGCCTTTGTAGTGACGGTAGATACCGGTGGCTATGGACATGGGCCGCTCCTATGGCAACCTGAAGGATGCTCTGATCCATTTTACGTGGGCGTCACCGATTCTGTCCGTTCGCAGGCCACAGGACCATCGGCGAAGGCAGACTGGCCGTCTGTCGAGACGATGGGCCGAAGGCATGCGGACGGACAGAATCGGCCCGAAGGGTGATGTCCAGAAGGCTCGCAGGCTGCGCCGCACGACTTGAAAAGACGGCCAGTCTTCTCTGCGTCGTGACACACCCTGCGAGCCTTCTGGACATCATGCCGCCTACGTAAAATGGATCAGAGCATCCTTTGATTCAACTATTGGCAATAGGTTTGGGCGGCCCCATAACTGCCTATTGTACTCATCACCTCCACAGGAAACCCACGTGAGCAACGTTGCCATCCGCCAGGACGCCAGCCAGCGCGAACTCGACCGACTGGCCGAACTGGCCGAAGACGTGATCCGCCGCGCCCGCGCCGCCGGCGCCAGCCAGGCCGAGGTATCGGCCAGCATCGACACCGGGCTCAACGTGAACGTGCGCTTGGGCGAGGTAGAAACGGTGGAGCACACGCGCGACCGTGGTTTCGGGTTGACCGTGTACTTCGGCAAGCGCAAGGGCTCGGCCAGCACCGCCGATCTGAATGCAGAATCCATCCAGGCCACGCTGGACCAAGCCTGCGCCATCGCTCGCTACACGGAAGAGGATCCCGCTGCCGGGCTGGCCGATGCTGCGCGCATGGCCAAGGTATTTCCCGATCTGGATTTGTGGCATCCGTGGTCGATCGATACCGTAGATGCTATCGAGCTGGGCCAGCAGATCGAAGCGGCCGGGCGCGCGCATGCGGGTATCACCAACTCCGACGGTGCCAGCGTGCAGATGGGTGAGAGCCTATCGGTGTATGCAAACTCGCATGGCTTCGTGGGGCGCGAGCACGGCACGCGGCATTCGCTGTCGCTGGCACTCATTGCCGGGGACGATGCCGGCATGCAGCGCGACTACTGGTACGACAGCGTGCGGAGCGCCGATGATTTCATGAGCGCAAAGGCCCTTGGCGACAAGGCCGCCGAACGTACGCTTGCCCGCATGGGTGCTCGGCGCCTGTCTACGCGGCAATCGCCTGTGTTGTTCACCCCGGAGATCGCGCGCGGCCTGATCGGTCATATGGTGGGCGCGGTGAGCGGCGGCGCGCTTTATCGCCGCGCGAGTTTCCTGCTCGACCACGCAGGCAAGCAGATCATGCCGGCGTGGCTCACCATCGTGGAGCGCCCGCATCTGTTGCGTGGGCAGGGTTCGGGTGCGTTCGATGCGGAAGGTACTGCGACGCGCGACAACGTGCTGATCGAGAACGGCGTGCTGGCGCGTTATGTGCTGGGTAGTTATTCCGCACGCAAGCTGGGTTTGGAATCCACCGGTAACGCGGGCGGCATTCATAACCTGGTGGTCGAGCCGGGGCACGGCGATGGCGGCGCTGCAGAGGATTTCAACGGCATGTTGCGTCGCCTCGGTACCGGCTTGCTGGTGACCGAAGTGATGGGGCAGGGCGTGAATACCATCACGGGTGATTACTCGCGTGGCGCGGCCGGCTTCTGGGTGGAGAACGGCGAGATCGCCTATCCGGTGGAAGAAATCACTATCGCCGCCAATCTGCGCGAGATGCTGGCAGGCATTGTTGCCGTCGGCAGCGATGTGGATAAGCGCTCTCACTTGTTGACCGGTTCGATCTTGCTCGATCGCATGACCATCGCAGGCGAATAGGCCAAAAAGCCTAACAACAAGTTCCTACGCACCCTGCTAGGATGCTTTTCGCCGGCATCGGCCGGCGTCTGCATGACTTGAAAGGAGATGCGTATGAGCGTTCCGCCCGAGTCTGTCGTACCGCCTCCACCGAGTGATCACATCGGTGGAGATATCCCCGCCGAAGAGCGCACATGGGCCATGTTCGGGCATCTGTCAGCGCTGCTGGGTGCTCTGCTGACCGCTTCGCTGGGCGCCGGTTGGGGCTGTTTCATCGGTCCCCTCGTGATCTGGTTGGTGAAGAAGGACACCATGCCGTTTGTCGCCGATCAGGCCAAGGAAGCTTTGAACTTCAATATCACGGTGGCGATCGCCACCCTGGCATTGCTCATTCTTTCGGTCATCACCTTTGGCATCGGCTTCATCATCGCGATCCCGCTGTGGGCGATCATCGGCATTGGATGGCTGGTGCTGACGATCATCGCTGGCGTGAAGGCCAATGAGGGCGTGCGTTATCGCTATCCGTTTGCGCTGCGGCTTATCAAATAGCCGGGATCATGTGGAGGTTGGGGTTTGCTTGCACCCCAACCTACGCAACTCAGGCTTCGGGCGTGAACGGCTCAGCCGTATCCGGCGCATCGGGATCGAGCAGCAGGCGCACGCGTAATTCGGCCTGGTCAAGGGACTGCTGGCAATGGCGATAAAGCCCGATGCCGCGTTCGAAGGCGCTGAGCGATTCGTCCAGGCTCATGTCGCCGCCTTCCATGCGCGCCACGAGCTGTTCCAGTTCGTCGAGCGAGCGCTCGAAGTCGGCGACCGGGGCGGTTTCGGCAGGGGCAGGAGTGGGCTTGGCCATGGGCGGCAACGCTAGCGCAGCGTTAAGACGGAATCAATTGCCGCTGTGAACCAGCGTGACGTGGTCAGGCATCTGTGCGGCATGCGGCACGCGCAGATCGGTTTGTCATGAGTGAATGTCTTTAGTGCTTGATTTCGATATATCGAAATTGTATTCTGCGCCCCTCCCCAAACCCGCGTGAGCCTGGGAAGGCTCGTCAAGGAGTTCTTGTGACGACGACTGCGTCCTCGCCTGCCGCCGAACCGGGCGGCATGGGCTTTTCCGGTTATCAGAAATTCGTAGTGGCCGTGTTGGCCTTTCTGCAGTTCACCATCGTGCTGGATTTCATGCTGCTGGCGCCGCTCGGTGCGCTGGTGGTTCCGGCTTTGCACATCACACCCGGCCAATTCGGCGAGGTGGTGTCGGCTTATGCGTTCGCTGCGGGTGTCTCCGGCATTCTCGCCGCGGGCTTTGCCGATCGCTTCGACCGGAAAAAACTGCTGCTGATTTTTTATAGCGGTTTCATGCTTGGCACTTTGTTCTGCGCGCTGGCCCATACGTACACGCAACTGTTGTCGGCGCGTGCTTTCACGGGCATGTTTGCCGGTGTGGTGGGCGCGGCGTCGATGGCCATCGTCACCGATCTGTTCCCGCTGGCCATGCGTGGACGCGTGATGGGCTTCATTCAATCGGCCTTCGCGGCCAGCACGGTGTTGGGTTTGCCGTTGAGCCTGTGGTTGTCCAGCCATTGGGGCTGGAACGCGCCGTTTTTCCTGATCGTGGCGGTATGCACGGCGGTAGGTGGTTTCATTCTTGGACGTTTGCGTCCGGTCATTGCGCATCTGGCGCTGCGCCCGGACAAGAATCCGCTTCACCATCTGCTGCACACCCTCACAACGCGGGACTACCTGGTGGGCTTCGTCACCACCGCGCTGTTGACCATGGGCGGCTTCATGTTGATGCCGTATTCCACCTTGTTCATCGTGAACAACCTCGGCATTTCGATGAAGATGCTGCCGACGGTGTACTTGATAACAGGCTTGGTGTCGGCGGTGATGGGGCCGTTGCTCGGACGCGCCAGTGACGCCTTCGGCAAGTTCCGCATCTTTGCATTCGGCTGCGTGATGACCATCATCATGGTGCTGATCTATACGCGCATGTCCAATGTGACGTTGTGGACGCTGATTACGGTGAGTGCGCTGCTGCAGATCGGCATTTTCTCGCGCATCATTTCGTCGTCGGCCTTGATGTCGGCTCTGCCCAAGCCAAGCGATCGTGGCGCGTACATGTCGATCAGCTCCTCGTTGCAGCAAATGTCCGGGGGTCTTGCTGCGATGTTGGGCGGCATGGTGGTGGTGCAGGTGGGTGAAGGAAGGCTGCTGCACTTCGATGTGCTCGGCGACATTCTGGTTTGCACCACGCTTGCTTCGTTTGCGCTGATGTACTTCGTGAATCGCAGGGTAATGGGAGCGGTGCCGGCACCTGTGCAGCAGCGCGTAGAAAGCGAAGCAGGGCAGTAGACGCGCTTCCCTCTCCCCTCAAGGGGAGAGGGGATGGATTAGCGGCCAGGTCGCCAGCGCGGCGCCGCGCCGATTTCGCGAAAGAGTGCTTCAGCGCGCGCACTCAACCAACGATCCGCTACGGCAATCAACTCATCTTCTTCATATAACAGCGGACACGCATCGCGTTGCCATGGCGGAATCGCACCGGCCTGAAACAGCGAACGAAGATCGCGCGTATGGCGATCGCCTGCCGGCTTGATCTGCTCGCCGCCGCTGCGCCAACGGACGCCGAGCGTTTTTGGAAGTCGTGCCAAGGGTTCCAGGCTCAACAAGCCGCCATCAGGCAATCGCAGAGGCTCGCCCTGCCAATGCAATGGCGCCTGCGATTCCGTTGAATCATGTGGCGCCATCGCCCACAAGCGATGCTTCCAGACGTGCACTTCGGCGCCAGGCCATCGGATGCATGGCAACTGGCCATCTTGCGCTGTGCTTTGACGTTCGATCTGCTGACGTTGTGCCGTAGTCGGCGCCGGCAATCCTTGAATGTGCAGCCAGTGCGCCAACAGCGGATCGCGCAGCGCGGGAGGAAGTGCCAGCCATCCTCGCGCATCGAGGCTGCCGGTCGCTTGATCACGCAGCGTTTTCAGCGCATCGAGCCAGTCGCCCTGCAGGGTATCGGCAGCGGCACGGCACAGCTTGGCGCTGTGCGTGATGGAGATCGCGGCCTGCGACCAATGCGCTTTCAGCAAAGGAATGACTTCGTGCCGCAAATGATTGCGCGAGAGTTGTCGATCGTCGTTGGAAGGATCAAGAATGCAAGCCAGGTCGTGTGCTTCGACGTAATCGCGCAACACTTGTTGCGGCACGTCCAACAGCGGCCGCCACACCATGCCGCGTCCAAGTGAACGCTCTACACGCATACCGCCAAGCCCTTCCGGCCCGGCGCCACGCAGCAGCTTCAGCAACACGGTTTCCACTTGATCGTCTTGGTGATGTCCAAACACCAGGCGCTCGTTATCGTGCAAACGCTCGGCAAAAATGGCATAGCGTGCATCGCGTGCAGCGGCCTCCAGCCCCATGCCGCCAGACCGATTCACTTTGGCAATATGCACTTCGCACACGACGCTCAACGCCGCGCAAAATGCACGGCAATGCGCAGCCCAGCGCGCGCTTTCCGCATGCAGGCCATGGTCCACGTGCAAGGCACGCAGGCCGCGTGCGCGCGCTTCGGGTATATGCGCCAACGCATGCAGCAAGGCCGTCGAATCGGGCCCGCCACTGAAAGCCACGCACAGCTTGTCGCCGGGTCGCCTTTGCAATGCGGCGAAAAGCAGCGTTGGCAAGATGTCATTCCGGCCCATGACTGCCGTCACTCGCGTGTTGCCGGTTTTCGCTTGTTGCGGACATAGATTGCCTTGGGCCGCCCTTCGCCAGGGCTGCGCCGATCCAATTCAAACAGATCGATTGCAGCGATCAAGTCGCTCAGCTTGCCGTAGCCATAACTGCGCGAATCGAAATTCGGTCGTTGCTTGGTGATGATCGAACCTACGCCGCCCAATCCCGCCCAGCCTTCGTCATCGGATGCAGCGTCGATCGCATTGCGCAGCAGATTGATCAGGCCACCGTCCTTTTTCAGTTGTGCCGGCGAGCGTGGTTGCAATGGTTGTTCTTCGTCCGGCTTGGACGCGAGGATCTCGGTGTAGATGAACTTGTCGCAGGCAGCGACGAACGGCTCCGGCGTCTTGCGTGCGCCGAAGCCGTATACGATCAAGCCCGATTCGCGAATGCGTGCCGCCAGTCGAGTGAAATCGCTATCGCTGGAGACGATGCAGAAGCCGTCGAAACGGCCGGAATAAAGCAGGTCCATCGCATCGATGATCATGGCCGAGTCGGTCGCATTTTTGCCGCTGGTGTAACTGAACTGTTGGATGGGCTGAATCGATTGCGTGAGCAATTGTTCTTTCCAGCTCTTCAATTGATTGCCGGTCCAGTCGCCATAGGCACGCTTGACGTGGGCGGTGCCGTACTTGGCGACCTCGGCCAGCAGACCATCTGCGATGGCCGGCTGGGTGTTGTCGGCATCGATCAAGACGGCGAGCTTGGTGCTGTCGCTGGCCATGGCGGATTCCTGTGCATGGAAAGACCGGGTAAGTGTGCCTCAGGTCGGGTCATTCGACAGATACCCGACAAAGGCTGGGGCGCCGCCGTGTGATTTTCCTCCCGCCCCGTGTGGCAATACGCACAGCCGCGGCAAGTGGCCTCCGCGCGCCGTTTGCCGCATCAAGCGAGCCGGCGGAGTGTGTGGAAAACCACTCACTCGCCGCGGATTCAAAGCGGCCTTTCGATAGCGAATATTCGCAAATTCAATGAGTTGTCGACTTGGCACGGCTCTTGATTCGTGTATTCCGCAACGCGTGCACATTGTTCGATCGAATCCAGGTTGTCGCCATCTCAGCGAGGCTCGTCCATGACCGTCGAAAGCATCCAGAAAAAGCTGCTGCGCGTAAGGCCGCCGCGCGTGCGCATTACCTATGACGTCGAAACCGGTGATGCGATCGAGAAGGTGGAGCTGGCTTTCATCGTGGGCATCTTTGCCGATCTGTCCGGACAGATAGATGCCGGCACGCTGCCGGCGATGAAAGATCGCCGCATGCGCGACATCGACAGCGAGTCGTTCGACAAAGTGCTCGCCGAATGCACGCCGACGATGAAGCTCGACGGCATTCCCGACCTGATTGCCGGTGGCGGAAAAAAGCTCAATGGACCGATGCCATTCGGCAGCCTGTCCGACTTCGAGCCTTTGGCGATCGTCAACAAGGTCGACAGCCTGAAGCAACGTTACGACGCGCGCGCCGATCTGCGTGCGCTGCAGTCGATGGCCGAGTGCAATGATTCGCTCGCGTCGGTGCTGGACGGCTCCTTGCTCGACGCCGCGGCGATAGGTGCATTGAAGAGCACGTTTCCCACGCAAGTTCCGGCCGACTGGGTCAAGGTCTCGCTTGATCCCAGCACGGTGATGCCTCTGCCGAGTACCGGTAAGGATGCGCCTGTTGCGCTACTGACGCTGCTGGCTGCGCAAATGACCGGCAACGCCGCCATGGCCAGTGCAGCCAAAGACGTTGCCGATGCGGCCGCGCAGGCTGCCGACAAGGCGGCGAAGGATAACGCTGCCGCGGCAACCGCTCTGGATGCGGCGAAGCAAGCAGCACAAAGCGCGGCCGCTGCGTTGACCGCCGCGGGCGACACTGTGAAGAACGCTTCGGGAGACCAGGCGATCGCCGACGCGAATAAAGCCCTGATCGCAGCGCAGCAAGCCAAGAACGATGCCGATGCGGCTTTGCTGCTGGCGCAATCGCAGGCGGATGCGGCCAAGAAGCTGATGAGCAGCACGGTGCAGACGGCCGAAGATCGCATGCAGGCCTATCTCGCGATCGATCCCTTATCCAAGGCACGCCGCCTGGTTGGACGCTTCGCCAACGAAATCGTCGTGCCAATGACTGCCAAAGAGCTCGACAGCGTCGCCCTGGGCGTCAGCGGCATGATCGACGAGCGCGCCGGCGGCATTGATGTGCAGATCGGCGTGCAGCTTGACGCCATCATGCATGCGCCGAAATTTCAGGAATTGGAAGCGACCTGGCGCGGCTTGTTTTATCTGGTCTCGCGTACCGAAAGCGGCAAGCTGCTGAAGCTGCGTGTGTTCAATTCGACCATGGACGATTTGCGCAAGGAACTGGAAAAGGCCGCTGATTTCGATCAAAGCTGCATTTTCAAAATGATTTACGAAGCCGAATTCGGCACCTATGGCGGCTCTCCCTACAGCCTGCTGGTGGGCGGCTACGAGTTCGATCACTCGCCCAATCACATGTCGCTGCTTAGCAAGATGACTCAGGTTGCGGCGTCGGCCCATGCACCTTTTATCGCGGCAGCTTCGCCAGGCTTGTTCGGCCTCGATGGTTTCGACAAGCTGGCCAAGCCGCGTGATCTGGGGCAGCTGTTCGAATCGCCTGAGTTGGCGCAATGGACGGAATTCCGTGGCAGCGAGGATTCGCGCTATGTGGCTTTGACCTTGCCGCATGCGTTGATGCGACTTCCATATGGCAAGGATTCGCGGCCGGCCGAAGGTGTGAAGTACGAGGAAACCGTTACGGGTGACAACGGCCCGGAGCACAGTAATTTCCTCTGGGGCAACGCCGCCTATGTACTGGCCGAACGCATCACCCATGCGTTCGCGCTCTATCACTGGACCGCCGCGATCCGCGGCGTGGAGGGTGGCGGCCTGGTCGACGGCTTGCCGGTGTACACCTACCGGGACGATGCAGACATGGTGAACATGATCTGCCCCACCGAAGTTTCGATCACCGATCGTCGCGAGAAAGAACTCAACGATCTGGGTTTCATTTCGCTGTGCAATTGCAAGGGCACCGGCCAGGCAGCGTTCTTTGGTGGACAGACCACCAATCAGCCGCGCCAGTACATCAGCGACGAAGCCAACGCCAATGCCAAGCTGTCGGCGATGCTGCCTTACATCCTCGCAGCCTCGCGCTTTGCGCATTACATCAAGGTCATCATGCGCAAGAAGATCGGCGCATTCCTCACGCGCGGCAATATCGAGGCGTATCTCAATACCTGGATTGCCCAATACATCCTGCTGGACGACAACGCGTCGCAAGAGGTCAAGGCCAGCTATCCCCTGCGCGCAGCACAGATCAGCGTGACCGACGTGCCCGGTTCTCCCGGGGCGTACAAAGCGACGGTATTCATCAAGCCGCATTTCCAGCTCGAAGAACTCACCACCTCGATTCGCCTTGTGGCGGATCTGCCGGCGGCCTAATCGCCTAAACAGTCTCTAAGCCCCATCGGCCACGGCTAACCGATCACAGGAGCGAATATGGACCTGATACTTTTGCAACCCGGCGACCCTGCGATTTTCGGCTCGCCCAACAACTGGCAGACGGGCGGCAGCCTGATCGATGACCAATGGCGCGACCAGATTCTGAAACTGGGCCAATGCATGGAGCTGTTGTCCGTGCACCAGGGCATGCAACAGCAGATCACCACCGACGTCAGCAATTCGGCGCGCACCTCTGGCCGTCCGATCATTACCGAATTCACGTGCGTCAAGTACGTGGATAAGACGTCGGTAAAGCTATACGACTATTGTTTGCGCGCCGAGCCCTTAGGCAAGGGCAAGGACAAACCCACCAAGATTTACATCGCGCGCAACTCCGGCAAGAACACCGCCAACATTCTCACCATGGAACTGCGTGACGCGATCATCAGCGAGATCCAGTTCCAGACCAACGCCGACGATATGCCCACCGAGCAATTCAAGCTCAACTTCACCGAAGTGTTGTGGACCTACACCGTGCAGAACGCGCAGACCGACTCTGCCGGCAACATGCTTGCGGGTTGGAGCGTGTCGAGAAACAGGCCGATCGGGCAATTCACGTCGTAAGCCTTGGCTTTTGCTTCCCATCCCTGGGTGGGGCAGTGACATACCGGTGATCCCATGCCCTTTTTGCTAGAACGCCTTCAAAGTCCGCAGTTCGCGTTGGCCGATCACGTTGCCGCGCAGATTCAGCGCTTGGTGGAATGTCGTCCCTATATCGCACCTGGCGGTGTGCATGTGTGCGATTTCGGCATGCCCGCGATCGTTGATTTCGGCAGCGGGCTGCATGATCAGGAGCGTTATGGCGCGGCGCTGGCTAACGCGATCGCCCGGTACGAACCGCGTTTACGTGATCTGAAGCTGGAGTGGCTGCCCAGCGGACGTACCTTGGTGGTGATCGGGCGCCTGCAACAGGAAGCCGAAAATCATGCGTTCCGTTTCGAGTTGCCCATGCAGGGGTCCGCGGCATGAACAACGATGCCGCGCCGCGCCTGAAAATGTGGTTCGAGCAAGAGATGGCTGCGCTGCGCACGGATGCGGTGGAGTTTGGTCAGGCCTATCCTGCAGTGGCCAAGAGCCTGGAGCTGAGTGGCGGACGCAGCAGCGATCCGCAGGTGGATATGCTGCTGCAATCGTTCGCTTGGATGGCCGGGCGTTTGCGCTATCAATTGGAAGTGGATCAAGCGGTATTGCCCAATGCACTGCTTGGTTTGCTGTATCCGCATCTGGAAGCGCCATTGCCATCGATGCTGCTGGCCGAGATCGAAGTTCGGCCGGAAGGCGCCAATTTCATGCATGGCGTGGCACTGGAGCGCGGACGCCATGTTTACGCGATGGCCGCCAATGATCTGGGACAGCAGATGCGCTGCCGTTTTCGCACCAGCTGCCATACGCCACTGTGGCCCTTGAAGCTGACCGAACTGACGATGGTCAGCGCCAATACCTATCCCTTGCAGCGCAGCGATACGCGCACCTTGTCGATCGCGCGCGCGGTCATCGAATGCCAAGGCAAGGACCCGGCGCATGCGATGAAAATACCGTTGCTGCGCTTTTGCATACATGCCGAACACAAACACGCCTACGCGTTCTATGACGCCCTGTCGACACATCTCGTGCGCATGGCCTTGCGCGTGCCGGAAAGCGGCCAATTGCGCTACATCGATGCCGACCGGCTGCGTTGGTGCGGTTTCGACGATGACGAAGCCATGCTGGGTACGCATCCCCTGACCCATCCTGGCTACCGCCTGGTGCAGGAATACTTCGCTTTTCCGCAGAAGTTCCTGTTCTTCGAAGTGGGGGGGCTGGACTGGTCGGGCGTAGGCAAGCAGTTCGAGCTATTGTTTCTGCTGGACACGCCGGCACCGAAGCAGAATCCGCTCGATCGCGAACTATTGCGCCTCAATTGCGTGCCGTTGATCAATCTGTACCCGCAGCGCATCGAGCCGTTCGTGCTCGATCAACTGCACTACGAATACCGGCTGGTCGGCGATCAGGCCAACCATCGCTATTGCGAAATCCATAGCCTGGAGGAGCTGGTTTCGATCCGTCCGGATCGCAGCCCGCGCCCGATCGCGCCGTATTTTTCTCTGAACGACATGCAGCACATGGAAAAGCTGGATTACTTCTATGCGGTGCGCCGTGAGGTAAACCAGACCGGCGCGGTGCATGGCACTGAAACCTATGTGTCGTTTCTCGATCCGAATTTCGATCTCAGCCTGCCAGCCGAAGAAATGATCGGCGGAAGCGTCTTGTGCACCAATCGCCGCCTGCCTTCCCAACTGCAATCGGGCAGCGTCTTGTACTTGGAAGGCGCAGGTCCCGTGTCGACGCTGACCGCGGTGAGCAAACCTACCCCGAACCAGCCGCCGCAGATGGTCGGTGATCGTCCTTGGGCGCTGGTGTCGCAGTTGTGCCTGAATCATCTGTCGCTGATCGATGGCGAACGCGGTCCGCCGGTGCTGAAGAACATGCTGCGGTTGCATGTAGGACCGGCCAGCGCCACCGGTTATCGCCAGATCGACGGCCTGCGTGCGCTAAGCAGCCGACGCGTTCAGCGGCGCATGCCGCGTCGCGAGATATGGCGAGGTTTTGCCGACTGTATCGAGGTGCATGCGCAGGTGGATCTCGCGCATTTCGAGGGTGGCAGCGCCGTGCTTTTCGGCAGCGTGCTGCACCGTTTCCTTTCCTTGTATGCGCAGACCAATACCGTCGTTGAATTGACTCTGGAGTCATCCGATCAACAAGGGGAACTGAAATCATGGCCACCGCTGACTGGCGCACGGGCGAAGCTTTAAGCCAACGGCTCGCGCGACGTCCGGCGAGTTTCGATTTCTTCCAATGGGTGCGCCTGCAATCGTGGCCATCCGGCACGGGTGTAACGCCTTACACCGTTGAGCACGGTGTGCGCCAGGTCAGCGCGCGCCTGCGTTTTCGCGGTGAGCTGTCGCCGGCTTTTCCCGGCAGCGAGATTTCCGCAGGCCGCCTGCGTTTGCCGGTACGCGCTGCGCAAGAGCAATCCCGGCAGCGCACGGACTTGTACGTCACCAATTTCACCTTGGCCGGCGTGCTCGGTCCCTTGCCGGACAGCTATACGGAATGGGTGCGCCGGCAGCTTGGCGTGCGCGAAACCGCGATGGCTGAGTTTCTCGATCTCTTCAATCATCGACTCGGTGTGCTGCGTTACGAATTGAAAGCGGCCAGCGTGCCTGCTTTCGACGCTTTGCGTCCCGAGTACACGCGCTGCGCAGAAGCGGCTGGCGCATTGATGGGCCTGGCCGCGTTTGAAGGAGAGGGCGCAGGCATTCTGTCGCAAAGTGTGCCGATGCCAAGGCGTGCCTTGCTGGCCTTGTGCGGTTTGATGGTCGACAAGCGACGCAGCGTGACGCAGGCGTTGATCGTGTTGCGCATTTACCTGGGCACGCCGGTGGCGATCGAGCCACTGCTGGGTGCATGGCGCACCATTGATGCGCGCGATCGCACCCTGTTGGGGCGGCGCCATTTGCGCACGGCACCTTTGGGACGACGCGTATGGGTGAATCACGCGGCGGTAGGGCTGACGATGGGGCCGGTGTCGCACGCGCGCCTGTGCAGCCTGTTGCCGGACCGTGCGCGTGGCCTGAAAGTGGATAGTCGATTTGGCCGTGCCTACCGGAATTTCGCGGCGATGTTGCATTACCTGTTCGATCGGCATGTCGACGTAGTTGTGACGATTGATGTGGAGGAGACAGGCATTCCGCCATCTGCATTGTGGCGCCCGCGCCCGGTTGCAGGCTTCGGCAGCCACGGCTTGCGACTGGGGCAGACGGCGTGGTTGCGTGGCCGGCCGCAGGCGCCGCGACAAGTGCGTTTCACGGTCGCGGCAGATGCGAGGGTGGAGGCGGCATGAGCGCCATCGTCACCGATACGGTCGGCCGCACCGCGATCGCGCCCATTGGTCAGGCGGGAAAGCCGGATTCGCCATTGCTTTACCTGCATTGCGGCATCTGCATCAGCCGCAACACCTGGCTCAGCGACGAATCGTTTCGCCTGCTGTCGTTCGAGGGTGAGGAGAACGTTTCCCAGCCATTCGATTACCAATTGCAATTGCGCGGCAATAGCGCGCCGCAAACGGGGCGGCGCCTGAGTTTTGAACAGGTGATCGGACGGCCGGTGACGGTTGGCATCAACGATCCCACCAAGATCAGCCAGCCGGATGCCTCTGCGCGCTTCATGCAGGCACTGCGTACCGGTTCTGCGCCGGACATGACGCTCTACAACGGCATTGTCAGTTCGTTCGCCATGGATGAGCCCGGCGTATATCGCCTCGGCATGAAGCCCGCGCTATGGAAGCTTACGCTCACCAATCGCTACTGCGTGCATGCGCAGATGAGCGTGGGCGATGTGATCGAAAACCTGTTGCGCGAGCACTACATCGCCTGCTCGCTGGATGCGGTGTCCGGCAGCGACAACCTGGCTGTGACGCGTGTACAGGACTGGCTTCAGGCCGGCGAGAGCGATTACGAATTCCTGCAGCGCATGATGTCCAAGGCGCATATCTATTACTACGTCACGCATACCGGCAATCGCCATACCGTGGTGTTCGCCAACCGGCCTGCGTATCCACAGGCATTTGGTCATCGTCCGCTGCGCTACACCCACACTACGCTGGAAGAACTGGGTCAGCACCAGGACGACGTGGTATTCCAGTACAGCTATCAGCAGTCGATGACCAGTAGCGGCATCAATACCTCGTTCGTGTATCAGGAAAGCGCGTGGCACATGGACCCGGTGCCGAGTTTCCAGACATACGGGGCAACGATTCCTACCGATACGGGCGAATTGCCGTTCAATCTGTATCGCACCTACCAGTACGGCATCGACAGTGCGGAAACGCAGGACTACATGAAGCGCACTGCGTCCTGTCTTTCCACCTCGGCACGGCAGCTCTCAGGCAGCAGCACCTGCAGTGGTTTTCGCGTCGGCCATCAATTCACCCTCAGCGGCGAGATGGCGACGGGCATGCAACCCTCGCCGGTGCGTCCGAGCTTGGAAGGCAAGCCCTTCGTGCTGAGCAAGGTACAGCACAAGGCGAGTGCGGACGGTGGTTACACCAACACCTTCGAGGCCACCGATGCGTCCGGCATGCTAACGCCGTTTTCGGTCTCCGATACCCAGCAGGGTGTGATTCTGGCCAGGGTGGTCGATATCGAGGGGCAGCGCCCGACCGATTGGCGCTATTACGAACCAGGCAATTTCGACCCTGAATCCAGCGTCTATAGCGACAGCACTGCCAACCCGCGCGATCTGCACGCCAAAGGCGTGTACGTGCAGTTCTCCACACCTGGCGGCAACAGCAAGCCGGTATGGGTGAAGCTGGGCGCAGGCATGCAGACCGTGCCGGAAATCGGCGTCACCGTGCTGGTGGCACGTGCGCAGGACGAATCGGAACTGCCGGAAATCCAGCAGATCGTCCAGGCCAACGGCACGATGACGGTTACGCCGTCGGGATGGACGGCAACCACGCACGTAGGCAGCAGCTATTCCACCAACTATGCCGATACCAAAAACATCCGGTTCGGCCGCAATACCCCCTACGACTTGGACGTGGGGATCGCCAAGGTCAGCGACGCCTACGACACCGGCCAGTTCATCGACTGCAGCTACACCCTGGGCGGCAGCTACAGCTATACCTCTGCGGTGGCCGGCTATAGCGGCATGCTCAGCACCACCGAAACCATCGGCAAGACCTACAGCACGCACCAGGGCGAAATTTCCTGGAGCAAAAGCACGCTGACCCAGAGCACCAATTACTCCACCATCGTCGACAGTTTCAGCGAGGAGACCGTCAGCGGCACGGCCACGTCCATCTCCACACGCAATATCGTCAGCAGCGTGTCCACCGACAACGTGGTGACCAATGTCACGACGCAAGGCATCGTCAGCAATACCACCACCGTGGGTACCGAAACCAATGTGGTGAACCAGGGCACGGTGACGACCACCACCACGCAAGGTGTCGTCACTAATGTCACCACGCAAGGCACGGTGAGCAATACCACGACCACCGAGACCGAAACGAATGTGGTGAACCAGGGCGTGGTGGCGACTACCACCACGCAAGGCGCGGTAACCAATATCACGAACCAAGGCGTGGTGAACAACACGACGACCGTGGGCACCGAAACCAACGTGGTAAATCAAGGCACCGTTACCACGACGACGACGACGGACGTTGTCACCAACACCACCACGCAAGGCACGGTGAACAACACGACGACCGTGGGTACGGAGACGAATGTCACCACGCAGGGCACGATCAGCAATACCACCACGCAAGGCACGGTGACGAACACCACCGCGGTGGACAACGAGACCAATAGCGTTACGCAAGGGACGGTGACGACGACGACCAATGCGACCAGCGTGACCAACATCACCACGCAAGGCACGGTCAGCAACACCACGAATGTCGGCTCGGAAACCAGCAACACCACCTACGGCAGCAACACGCAGACGACGACCACCGGCAGCAGCAACAGCACCTCGATCACCGGCGCGATGGCACAGACCACGATCACGGGGGCAAGTGCGGAGACAAGCATTACCGGCGCCACGCAGCGTACGAATATCACCGGGGCGAACAGCTCCGTTTCGGTGAGCGGCGCCAGTTCGGAAATAAGCATTACCGGCGCCGACAGCAAGATCAACATTGTTGGCGCAGGCATCAGCCTGACTTGTCGTGCTGTTGGCGGGGATATCGATATTTCGCCGGCTCGCGGAAAGATGACGCTGGAGCAACTGGCGGTAGTCATTCCAGCGCTCCGCATTTTTTTATGAGGCACGCATGAAGATCATCAAACCCATGACACTTGGGCTGATGCATCGCCCCTATCGCTGGCAAGGGCGCCATCGCCTGCTGGTCATTACCGTCGCGTTCTTCCAGCTGGGAGGACGTGCCGAAACCTTGCTTCGCGACAGCCTGCAATGGCGCAAGGTGATGGCGGCCTTGCCTCATGGCAGGGCGCTGGATGAGCTGATGCCCAAGGCGCGCGGCGAGGTGTTGCTGGCGGGCAGTGCCTACGCCAAGGATGGTTTGGCCACGACGCAACAAGATGTGCGGCTGAAACTGGGCAGCATCGACAAGCGCCTGCGCGTGATCGGCGACCGGCGTTGGTTCGATGGTTTCCTGCCGTGGTTTCGCAACCTCAGGGCCGCACCATTCACCAGCATGCCGCTGGTATGGAACCGTGCTTTTGGCGGGCCGCATCATCCGGGCAATCCGGAAGGTGTTGGTTATACGCGCAACCCCTTCGCGGGCCTGTTTTCGCGCAAGCCCTTGATGATGCCGAACGTGGAAGAGCCGGATCATCCTGTACGCAGCCGCCTGCGTCGTTATATGCCTGCAGGTTTTGGTTCGATGGACGTGAGCTGGCAGCCGCGCCGGCGCTGGGCGGGAACCTATGGATGGCGCTGGCGCATGGATGGATGTTCCGGCCTTGCGCATGACACCCATCCGGAGTTCTTCGGCGCTGCGCCTGGCGATCAACGTATCGCAGGCCACTTTCACGGCGGCGAGGCTTATCGCCTGGAAGGCATGCATCCAAGCCAGCCTGTGATCGACGGCCACCTGCCGGAGATTCGTGCGCGTGCCTTCGTGCATAGACAGGGCATGGCGGCCGACGCAATCGACGAAGTGCCGCTGGCGTTCGATACGGTGTGGTTTTTCCCGGATGCCGAATTGGGTATCGCCATCCATCGTGGCGAGGTGGATGTAGAAGACAGCCTGGCGCTGGATGTGGATGCGCTGATGGTGGCTTACGAACATCTTGCCGACCCGCCACGGCCACTCAAGCATTACGGCGAAGTACTGGCCCTGCGATCCAATCGCGATACCGCGATGCGGCATGTGTTCAACGAAGCACCGTTGACGCCGGAGCCCAATGCCGCCCTGCGCGCGGCACGCGCACAGGAAGATCAGCTCGAACGCACGCAGCGTGAAACCGCAGATGCGGCCTTCCAGGCAGCGCTGGCAGAGGACTTCAGGGCAAAGACCGGCACGGAGATGCCGGTGGCACCTGCGTCGGACATGCCGGAACTGGCCATGCCGTCCAACGCGGCCATACAGCGTGGAGATTTTGATCTGGGTGCCTTGCTCGACAGCGCTGATGACTTGATTGCGCACGCCAAGACCTTGGCCGAAAAGCATCAGCAAGAGGCAAAGGCCGTGCTCGCAGACTTGCCGGTGCCCGCGCCGACCGCCAACGCTACAGTGGAAGAGGCACTTGCTCGCGCCAGCGGACAAGATCCGCGCATAGCCAGCTTGGCTGAATTCAGTGCGGAACACGCGGTGCCTCCGGCGACGATCGAATCGCTGCATGACTTGCAGCGCCGTGCGCGATTGGCCGCGCCAAACCCCACGGCGCCGGTAGCGCCGTTGTCACCGGAAGCAGCGGCTGCCATCGGCCAATGGGTGCTGTTGCGCGTGCGTGAAGGAGCATCCCTGCATGGATGTGATCTGGCTGGCGCCAATCTCCGCGGTGCGGAACTATCTGGCGCCGACTTGCGTGGTGCGTTGTTGGAATCTTCCGATTTGAGCGGCGCCAAGCTCGATGGTGCCGATCTCAGCGAAGTAGCGCTGACCGGCGCTACGCTCGACGATGTTCACGGTGCCGCCGCGCGCCTCGATGGCGCCAATTTGTCCTGTACGCGTGCACGCCGCGCGATATTTCGCGGTGCGAGTTTTCGTAGCGTGCAGGCGTCTGATGCCGATTGGAATCAGGCTGATTTGAGCGGAGCGCGCTTCGAGCAATGGATTGCGCCGAACATCCAGCTCACCGGAGCAAATCTGAGCCACACGGCCTTGACTGACAGCGTATTGCTGCACACCAAGGCCGACGGCAGTCTTTGGTCGAACACCGTGTGGCGGCAAACGATCGCGTTGGGTTCGGCCTTCCATGCCAGCGAGTGGCATGAAGCGGCTTTGACACGCAGCGTGCTGATGGAAAGCTGCCTCGTCGGCAGTGTCTGGCGCGGCGCGGTGCTCAATCGCGTACAGGCAGGCGGCGGCGCCGACTGGAGCGGCGCGGATCTCTGCCATATGAATGCCGAACATAGCAGTTGGCGTGATGCGACCCTGATCGACGCCAACCTTAGTGACGGTGAATTCAGGTCGTGTGATTTCAGTGGCACGCGCCTGACGGATGCCGTGCTGGAGCGTACGCTGTTCTACCGTTCGCTGTTTATGGGCGGCGCCCTGAGCGGTTGCCATGCGCAATCGGCCGATTTCTTTCAGGCCAGTTGTCGACGTGCGGATTTCCGCGGCGCGGATTTGCGGCGCGCGAATTTCGTGCAGGCCGAATGCAGCGACGCGCATTTCGAGCGTGCGCGGCTGGATGGCATCCGGATCGAGCCGGGCAGGAGGTTGCGATCATGAGCGCAACACGCGATCGACCGTCTGTTAGCAGCTGGGGCGACATCGAACAACTGCAACGCCTGCGCCGTCCCGTGCAGGACGTGGACTTGGGAGCGCTGGATGGCAGTCAGCGTGCGATCGAGCAGCTGGTATTTTGCAATGTCGTATGGCGTGGCGCCGTTTTGCGCGGAAGCCGGCTGAGGGAGCTCAACTTCATCGATTGCGATTTGAGCGGCGCCAACCTGGACGGTGCGAGCATCGACGGTTGCACCTTTACCCGCTGCGACCTCAGCGGAACGCGTTGGCATGAAGCGCAGATCGAACGTTCCGCACTGGCCGAATGCAAACTCATGCATAGTGCCTGGCAGGGTGCCGCCTTTTCGATGGCCATCGTGCATGGCTGTGACTTGCAGGCGGCCATGTTGGCGCGCAGTCGCTGGCATCGCAGCATGGTCGGCTCCTGCCAGCTCGACGGCGCGAACCTGGAAGAAGCCACGCTATCGCAATCGGCCTTGCCGGAAGTCGATTTCCGCACGCTCCGCATCAGTGGTTTTAGCGCCGAGGCGTGCGTGCTGCACAAAGCCCGTTTCGACGGCATGGATCTGCGCGCGCTGACTTTGCGCCGATGCCAGCTGGATAGGGCAAGCTTTATCGATACCGATCTGCGCGATGCGGATTTGCGTGAGAGCAATTGTCATCAGGCCCGCTTTCTGCGTACGCAACTCCAGCGTGCCGATCTGTCCGGCGCCATGTTGCTGGAAGCAACCTTCGAACAGGTCGATGCTCGCGGTATGCGCTGCGAAAATCTGAATGCCTCGTCGATGACGCTGAAGAACGTCAACTTGTCAGGTACGACGGCCAATCAGAGCGTTTGGCATCACGCGCGTTTCAGCAAGGTGGACTTTTCGCGCGCCGCGTTGCGTTACGCGCACTTCGACCATGCCAGCGGAAGCCGGCTCAATTTCAGCCGCGCCGATCTGGCGTACGGCAGCTGGCACAACACCCGTTTCCGTTGGCTGAATGTGTTCCTTTCACGGCGCAAGCGCCTGCGCGGTACTTCAGCTGCGCGATTGCTTGCTGAGCGCCGCGCCCTCGCACTGTCTTGAACTCAAGGAGATCTCGCCATGTTCGCCGCTTCTCGTCGCAGCCTGACGCGTCAACGCAACAGCCCACAACTATCGGAAGCCGTTATTCATGAGGCACTCGGTGACGACCACTGGCGCCTGGATGACGGCCGCTCTGCGCGGCAGGCGACTTCGTGCCTGATCACGCCGCAGCCGGGCGACCGTGTGCTGCTGGTATGCATGGCCGATGACACCCGCTACGTGCTGCACGTGCTGGTGCGCGTCGAACGGCACAACGCCACGTTGACGGTGCCTGGCGCGGAAAGTCTGTCGATCCGGCAAAACCATGTCGATGTCGCAGCAACGCAGACGATTGCCTTGCGGGCGGCCTGCGCGGTGGAAATCACCGCAGCGCAAGGCGCGCTGTCCTTGCGTGCACGCGACGTGTTCACCAGTGCGGCCGAATCATTGGTTCACACCGCGCGCAGTTACGTAGGACAGGTCGATCGATTTCTGCTCGATGCGCGGCAGTTGCTGCGATTGCATGGCGAGCACGCCATCGTGACGGCAAAGCAGGACGCCAAGATCGATGCGGAGCGGGTGAGTTTGGGATAGCGAATGCATCCTCTCTTCATTTTTTCGAGAAGAGGCAGGCAACACACACTTGATTGAAATGCGGACAACCACTCATGCCCATCAACACCATCCTGGCCGTGCTCATCTTCGCCTTCCCTGACGTGTGCTTCGTGCCCGTCCTCGGCGTGCCGGTGCCCATGCCATTTCCGAATATCGCGCTATCCACCATGGATATCCCCGCGCAATTCCAGGTGATCATCTGCGGCGGCCTGGCAGAAAACATCATCACCATCGGCAGCATGAGCAATGGCGACAACGCCGGCGTGGAAGGCGGGGTGGTGTCGCATCTGGTGATGGGCCCATTTCGCGGCATCTTGGGCAGTTTTGCCGTGTTCGTGGGCGGCATGCCCGCCACGCACCTGGCGAGCGTGTTTGGCCAGAATGGCCTGTTGCCGAATATCGTTGGTGTTGCGCTCACGCCTGCGCAGCCGACGGTACTGGTGATGCGTTGATGTTCCGCTTGCGCGCCATCTCTGTATGGCTGATCGCATTCGCGATCACGCTTGCGGCAGGGTGCAGCACGATCAAGAAATTGAATCCGTGGCGCGCGCCCACTACCACGTTGTCCAATGTGCGCGTCGCTGCACCGCCAGGGGCCAATCTCGATTCGGCGACGGCGCTGGACCTGGTCTTTGTCTATGACAAGAACAGCATCGCTCTGCTGCCCAAGACAGGGCTTGAATGGTTTGCGCAAAAGCAGGCCCTGCTCAACGGCCTGGGCAAATCGGTTGAGGTGGTGTCTTTGCAGGTGCCGCCCGCCACCGTGGTCGATCCGGTGCAACTGCCCAAGCGAGCAGGCGACGCGACGGCGGTATACGGCTTTGCCAATTATCTATCTGCCGATGGCCAGACACGTTTCGATATCACCCAATATCGCCATGCGGTGATCTGGCTGGCCGCCACGCAAATCCAGATCAGCGAGGGCAGGTAGCGCCATGAACATGTTGCCCGACAACCCGCCATGGTTTCCCGAAGCGATTTCCTGGTCGGAAGGCATGCTGCTTTCGCCGCAGCATTTCCAGCAGAACGATATCTATTGGGGCCGCCTCTTGCACCATCAGATATCGGCCATGCAGCCCTGGTGCTGGGGCGTGCTGGAGATGGCGCTGGACACCACCGAACTGGTGAAGGGCAAGCTGATCTTCGAGCGGCTGCGTTGCGTCATGCCCGATGGCCTGCTGGTTGAATATCCCGGCCACTATGCGCCGCAGCCACTGACCCTGGATTTGTCCAAGCACGATTGGACGACACAGCCCAAGGTACTCGTGCAATTGCGCGTGCCGATTCGCGGCAAGGGTGCAGCCAGCAACATCGGCGATATGCAGCGCTACACCGTCGAACCGGGGCAACTGGAGGCGGACGAAACCACGGGCGGCGACGATATCGCGGTGGACCGCCTGCGGCCGTGCATCAGCCTCGCCGTGGGCGATGCGGTGCCGCGCAGCTACTGCGCCATGCCGCTATTGGAGCTGCACGGCGATGCGCGCGGCGTACAACTGACCGACTATCACCCGCCTATGCTGCGCATGGCCGCGTGCGCCTTTCAAGGCGAAAACGGTCTGCATGCCCTGCTGAAAAAGCTCTCCGAGGCCGTTTGGATGAAGTACCGTGAACTGCTCGGCCTGCGCCTCGCCGAGCGCAGCGAAGCACGCTTTACGGGCGATAGCCATCCGCAAGTGTTGGCCGCGCGTCAGTTGGTGCCGGGCATGCCGCTGTTCGATGTATTGCTGCAAGCAGAGGTTACGCACCCCTATGACTTGTATAAGGCGCTCGCGCAGCTGGTGGGCCTGACCGCCGCCATCGGCAGCGCTGACCCACCGCCGGCGTTAGCTGCCTATGTGCACGAGCAATGCCTGCCAGCGTTCCGCATCGGTATTGATTATGTGCACAAGCAGTTGGCGCGCTTGAATGCCAGCTACATGGCGATCGATTTCGAGCATGTGGGGGCCGCCGGTTTCCGTTGCCAGCTGCCGTCCGGCATGGCCACCGACAAATTGCTGATCGAGCTGCGTCCGCGCCAAGGCCAGAACGGTAGCCATCTGAGCGAGTGGCTGAGTGGCGCGCGCACTGCCACCGAAGATCTGATCTATCTGCTGGTACGTCGCCGCTTCCCGGGCGCCATGCCGCGCGCGGCCAATGCGGCCACGGTCGCTGCACTCAATCTGCCGCCCGGCGCCTACGTGTATGAAATCGAGAACGGCAGCATTGAGGTGGATGCACAGGTGAAGCGACCGTTGATCACGGACGGCGCCATGTTGGTGATCCTGGGCGAACCCGACGACAACGTGCCGGCGGGGATCACGTTGTATTTGCCGCGTGCGCGGCGCGCGCAGGGGATCGAGTGATGCCATCGACCGAATCGCCGCGCGTGCTGACCAGTTTCGTCACGTTCTACGAAGAGGTGGCGCGGCTGAAACTGGCCATCAGGAACAAGGACGTGACGCGCCTGCTACAGCCTGAACAACCGTACGAGACGATCGAGCCGCAGGAGCTGGCCGAGCGCCTGTCGCATCGGCTGCGTGCGATCATCGACAAACAATCGCACGAGATCGCCGCGCAGGCGACTGATGCGGAAATGGAAATCTATCGCCGCACGCGCTATGCGATGGTGGCGCTGACGGACGAGATTTTTATTCTCAATCTGTCCTGGCCGTCATCGGAATATTGGCCTGAGTACCTGCTCGAACATGCGGTGGCCGGCACGCGCCTTGCCGGGCGGCGGTTCTTCGACTACGTGCGGGAGCAACTGAGCATTCGCGAACGCACCTCGCTGGATGCCGATCTTGCTGCGGTTTATTTGCTTGCCCTGCAGCTTGGTTTTCAGGGCATGTATCGAGGCCAGGAAGGGCGGGAGGCGTTGCGCACCTATCGCACCAAGCTGTACCCGCTTGCGAGCGGGCGCAAGCTGGATGGCGCTGCCGGGCGCATGTTTGCGCAGGCCTACGAATACACCGTGGTGAATGATCGGGACAACACCCGCGTGGCCCTGGCGCCGTGGCTACGCTGGACTGCTTATGGTGCGGTGGCTTATCTGATCGTGTCGTCGCTGTTGTGGCTGACATTGACATGGTCGCTGCTCAGCGTGATTGGCAGTTCCATGTAGCGCCATGATGATGCTCGCCCTGACACTGCTGCTGCTTGCCACCATCATGCTGGTACCGGTGCTGCGCAAGCGCATGGTCAAGCAGGTCCGCGATGGCGTCAAAAAGCTTCCGCGTTTCACCGGCGAAGATGTGCATGGCTTCTGGCAGCGGCTGCGCACTTGCATCATGGGCGCCTGGCGCCTGATCGACCGTGCATGGCGTTACCTGATAGCTCGCCACGACTGGCGCTATCAAAGCTCCTGGCTATTGCTGATGGGTTTTCCCGGGGACGGTAAAAGCAGTCTTGCCGCGTCGATTCCCGAACAGCTGCAGCGCGCCCGCTTGCAACGCAACACCAAGCAGGAAGACTGGCTGCGCGCGGCGTTGCCAGATGCAACATGCCGCTTCCTTCAGCGCGGCATCCTGCTCGACCCACAAGGCACGATCGGCGAACCCGGCAAGGCCAGCGATACGCGTTGGCCCAGCCTGCTGGCCGATATCGACAGCCTGCGTCCGGATCGCGCACTGGATGGGGTGGTATGGGTGGTTTCCGCCGCGCGCCTGCTTGCCGCCGACGCGGCGCAATGGAAAGCGATGGGCAAGCATGCCTTCGCACGTCTGTACGAATTACAGGATGCGTATGCTTTCGCGTTGCCTGTGTACGTGGTGATCAGTCACTGCGATGCCGTGCAAGGTTTCGATGCGTTCTGGCTGGCGCAGCCGGACGCGCGCTATCGAGAAATCGTCGGCTGGTCCAGCCCCACCATCGACGACAACGGCATACCTGCCGAATGGGTGGGCAAGGCGTTCGACCGGCTCGTCGACGGATTTCGTGCGCTCGTGCTGGAAGCAGCCACGCGGCGTGACGTTATCGATGACGTGGACAATTTCTTCCTGTTCCCGCGCCATATGCGTGCGCTGGCGTCTCCGCTGAGTACATTTCTGGGCGAGTTGTTCCGAACGGATGCCTACGAAACTCGCGCGTTCTGCCGCGGCATCTATTTCACCGGTGTCGCGGGTCTTTCCACGACCAAGACCCAAGACCTCGCGCCGCGCAAGGACATTGCTTTCGTCGAGGAGCTGGTCACACAGAAACTGTTTGGCGAGCAACGCCTCGCGCAGCGCACGAAAAAAGGATTCTTGCTGCGCAATCAGCTGATCCGGCGTTTGCAATGGAGCCTGATCGGCGCTGCCGCACTGCTGGCGATCGCCTTGCCCTGGGCGGCAGCGCGAGTCAACAAGCAAGCGGAGGTCCTGCACGACACCATCGTCGACGTGTCCGTAAGCAGCAAACGCTTGGGGCAGCGCAACTGCCTGAACGGGGAGGATGTCTACCGTTTGATGCAGGAGGTGGCATCGCTGGATACGCGCACCCGCTACCTGGCAATTCCGTTGTCATGGATGGATGGCAGGGTCAAGCAAGGCATTCGCGATGTGATCGCTGCGCAGGCGCTGGGGAAGGTGATCCTGCCTTCGATGGCGTGCAATCTGAGAAAGCGGATCGATGTGTTGTCGTCGATAACCCTGCAGGCTGGAAGCGAGAATGAGCCACCGGCGGTGGCCGATCTCCGGTTGTTGAATCAGGTAAGGGGACTGCTGACCGACCTGGCCAGCCTGGAAGATCAGCTGGATCGTTTCGCCTATGTGTCACGCTCCGGTTCCGAGCTAGACCGTGAGCGCATGCTGCAGGATTTCAGTGCGCTGGCCGATTACATCTACAGCAAGCCTTTGCCTGCACACCTGCTCACCCGCGACAACATCCTTGCCGATGCGTTGGTGAAAGCCAGTTATCCCGATCCGCCGCGCATGACTACTACGCGTCGCGCGCAGGTCATACGCGAATTGAATGGCCTTGCCCTGCAGGCGCAGGACATGCTGCTACACCGCGTGCAGTCCGGCATTCCGTTGCTGGCTGCGCTGCAGGAAGACAAGCCACCGATACTCCCGCAGCTGCGGCGATTCAACGCGTGGATGGATTGGATACGCAGTTCGTGGCTGACCTCTACGCCCGAATTGAATCCCTGCTCGCTCGTCGCGCGTACCTTGCAGCCAAACCTGGACATACTGATCAAAACCCACCATTACGATCCCAGCCTGAGCGCCGGGCTGGATCGTTTCGATACGCAAGAGTGCTATCTGCCCGCGGTGAGTATCCTGCGCAGTGCATCGCTGCCGCCCTATGGCGCCTTGTTCGTAGTGAATCCGAACACGCAGCAGTTGGAGGGTATCGATCCCGGACTGTTGGCAGAAGCCAGCGGACTCGCTGCGCTGGTTGACCTGGGCTATATGCAGTTGCCTTCTCCGCAAACCTATCGCTGCAACGGCGGAGCCAGTGGCTGGCGTAGCGACACTTTTGGTGAGCTGTCCGCGCAAATGCGCCAATACCTGGTGTTTGCAGCCGAACGCAATATCAGTCCCTTGAACACGTCCGCTGACAATCGACCGCTGTTCGATCGGTTGGCGCGCAGCCAGTTGCGGCTGGCGTTGGCCGATAGCCTGGTGCGCAATCAGCGCGCGGATCTGGATACAGGCGTGGATGCCGGGCTGGATGCGACATCGCCTTTGGAGCAGATGCTCGCCACCGAGAGCGCCAACTTCGCCCAGGTGATCGGGCCTTATCTGGAATCGCTGCGGCGCATGCGCCAGCTCGGCATGAACGATCTGGCGAACGAGATGGATCAATGCGCTCGCAACTACGCCACAAGTATGCTGCTGGATGTTTCGGGCCTGGCCGCATCAAGCCATTTGTACGATCCGCCGGTGCTGACCCAGCAAGACGGCGCAGCGGTATTCGACTTGGGCGGCACGCCCGTGTTGCAGTCATATCTCAATCGGCAACTGGTGCGCGCAAAGGTACTGGCGGTGTATGCAGCGCCTTTCGTGACCCTGCTGAAGAACTCCGGTGGTGTCGACGATAGTCGGCGCACCAACTCGCAATCGGAGGTTTATTGGGCCAACACGATCGGCGAACTCAATCGGCAGTTGCAGTTCGCCGATCCGGCCGGACAGGTGGGGCAACTCAACGATTTCTTCCTGAAGCAGCTCGGATCGTTGAACTACGACAACTGTGCGAGTGCCTTGAACACTTACGTACCGGTGCAGCCAGGCAATGATCTGTTCTCCGAGCGCCGCATGGCGGCGCTGCGAACGGCACAGGTAGCGTGTATGGGCAATAGCGACAGCAATGCCACCTTGCATTTCGTACGCATCTCCGCCTTGTTCAACAGCCAACTGGCCGGGCGCTATCCGTTTGGTCCGCCCGGCGCGCCAGACGTATCGCCAGCGGTGGTGAAGGCCTTCTTTGTCTACTACGCCAATGAAAAACCCATGCTGGAGACATGGCTTGCCAATACCAGGACCGCGGAGGCGTCGCGTATCAAAAGCTTCATCGGCCAGCTGGACGCAGTGCAGGCGTTCTTTGCCGGCAATCTGCTTGCCACGCCGCAAAGTGCGCCGATATTGCTCGATGTGGGCTTCCGCGCCTTGCCGGCCGATTCGCCGTACAGCAATCAGATGATTCACTGGAGCTTGCAGGCGGGCAGCAGCAGCGCGAGTTGGCCGGGCAGTGCAACCATCGCAAGTTGGAATACCGGTGATCACGTATCGCTGGATCTGCAATGGGCGGATCTGTCGCGTTACCGCCCGCTGCCCGCGGCAGATCAATCCGACCTGCATGTCAGCGGCTATCACAGCGTATTCCAGGCCGGCGGCGCATGGGCGTTGCTGCGTCTGCGCGATCTGCATAAATCCGGCGCGGCTACCAATGCACTCGATCCTGCTCAGCAATTGCTGCAATTCCAGGTGCCGGTGTGGCAACCCGCCGGCGCCGGCGCGTCGGCAGGCACGGGCAGGGCGCAGTTCTATCTGACTTTGAAGTTTTCCGCGCGAGATCCTGCAAGCAAGGCAATGACAGCGTTGACCGTGCCGGATTTTCCATACTCGGCGCCATCGGAGCAGTGAGCCATGAATAAGCCGGCCGCCGCCATGCAAACCGACACCCCGCCGCCCAAGGCCGCCATGGCCTTCGACGACAACGGCTACTTCGAAGCGCATCTGGGCATTGCATTGGCGCGCTTGCTCGCGCCCATCGACGCCATTACGTCCGCTGGCTTGCCGGTGCGCGGCAGCATGATGTACCGAATGGTGGAGCAGGCGCGCAAAGGCGACGATGCCAGCTTGCCAATGGGTTCGTGGGCCGTGGAGTTGAAACGTGCCAACTGGCCGAAGGTGTCGCGGCTGATCGGCGACATCCTGGCCGACAGCGCGAAGGATCTGCAACTTGCCTCATGGTTGCTGGAGGCAGAAATTCAGCAGCGTGGCTATGCCGCGATTGCACCTTGCATCGCACTGATGCACGGCTTGTGCGAAACCTGTTGGGATAGTCTGCACCCGCAGAGCGATCAAGGCGATTTCGATGCACGCATCAACATCGTGCGCTGGGTCAACGAAAAGCTGCTGCGGGCCCTGTCACTGGTGCCCTTGGTCGGCGACGAGGAGCATGCCGTCAGCTGGTCGGATTGGGAGCTGGCTCATCACTACGAACGCCTGAGCTCCGCCAACGGCGAATTGCCGCCCGAAGCGGAAGACGCCGCCACGCTAGACGACCTGCACAGGTTGCTGGCATCAGCAAGCCTGACTGAATTGCGCGAGCGCCATGCCGAATTGATGGCTGCACACAGCGCGATCGAAGCCTTCGAAGAATGCCTGCGGCGGCAGCTCGCGCAGGAAGCGCCCACGCTGAGCAAGCTCGACGCGATGCTGACCAGTGTGCACGCGCCCATACGCGCTGAACTGAATCGGCGCGAGGCCTCCGCGCCCAGGTTATCAATCGATAACCACGCCGGTGAGGATGATGAGGAAGCGTCGAACGTCGAAAGTGATTTGAACGATCGGGATCGCGCCTATCGCGTCTTGGCCGACATTGCCGAATTTCTTGCGCGGGCCGAACCACACAGCCCCGTGCCGTATCTGTTGCGTCGCGCGGTGGCGTGGGGCGGCATGGATGCGGCGGCGCTGTACAGAGAGTTGTATGCGAAGAACAACGGGCAGATCAGCGTGGCGGACTTGTTTGGGGATTCGTCGTCCGACGCTACGACTAACGCATAAGGGGCAGGGCATGTCGAACTGGAAGCGAAAGCTCGTCAAAGACAAGGCAACCGGCCATTCCGCATGGGTGTCTCATACCGTCAGCTCGAAAAAGAAGTACGAAACCTTCAAGAAAAACGCTCAGGTCAAGCGCAAGAAAAATGCATTCGGCGCCAGGCAGGAATACGTCGGCAAAAAAATCAGCAGGGCACTTGCATCAAGCCGTATTCGTCGGCGCGCGCCGGGTGCAAAGCGCGATGCGCTGACGAAGATCGGCGTGCTCAATCCATCCTTTAAGAAAGGGACGATTCACAAATCCCACCTGGTCGCGGACATCTTCGGCGCCCCGAGCCACAAGCACAACCTCGTCAACGAAGTCCACTCAATCAATCTTGGTGCCCACAAGCGGGTCGAAAATCGAATCGACAAGTTCATTGACCTCAATCGCACGGAAAAAAGCCCGTTGAAGCGCCGTGGAAGCATGGTTGTCGTAGATGAATTCGATAAAAGCGGCGCCGTGAAAAAACGCACGTATGGCGTGCATATCGATAAGGGAACGGGTGTAGAGGGCTATCACTTCTTCACCGTTACGCGAAAAAAATAAATGAAATAGGGAGCGCTGTCATGCAAGAGCTAGCCGCTTGTCCCTTTACCGTTTCTGCCGGAGGAGTGCATCGAAGTCATCGGGAGTCTTTTGCTAGCTTTGCCGCTGACACCAGAATTCCCGCATGTCATGCGGATAGCTATGGCAGTCCCGGCCTTGCCGACGCCTGGGCGCAGGCGATCATCGAGAGCTGGCAAGTTGCTTATGCAGCGGGCCAACTCGATCGGACCCAACCGCTCTACATGCTCGACCTCGCCCCTGGTAGCGGCCATTTGGCGCGATTGCTATTGAGTACCCTTGATCAACACCTTGGCGGAATCCGCACCCCGTCTCCCCGCCGAAGAGAGGATCGGGGTGAGGGAGCGCTGGAAGCGCGCGGCAACAAACCCGCGCAAACATCCGCCCCTAGGCCAACATGGCCCATCCGCTACCTTGCCTGCACCACACCCGGCAACAGGGAACCACAACTCGACGACGACCGTTTCGACACCCTCTCGTGGTCTCCCCTGGACGACCACGCACCACCGCCAAGCAACCACCACGCGTTTCGCTGGCACGAAACCAGTAACCCGGTCATCGTCCTTGCACTGAATTATTTGCAAACTTTTCCCGGCCAACTACGCGCCGTGCACTACGGCGAATGGCTGGATGGCTATGTGCGTATCGCGTCGGAACATGAGAACGGCTGCGAACTCGAATACGACTGGCAGGCGATCGCCACGGACGATCCGTATTGCCCCACCACGCTGCGGCAACGCTACCTACGCACATTGAGCAACAGCTGTGTACTGATTCCCGATGCCGGTCTTCGCGCACTGCAACGCATCTCCGGGTTAACCCATGGCCGTTTCCTATGGCTCGCGGTGGATCAAGGGATCATCGACGAACAACAACTGCGCTTCGGCGCCATGTCGCCACCCTCCACGTGGTCGTATGAAGCACAATCCATTCCCGTAAACTTCCACGCCATCGCTTACGACCAGGCCAAGCAAAGCGCATGGTCCTGGCATGGACAGCCGCACGAGGATGGCATGGTCGTGCAGGCGATCTGGCGCCACGACGATATTCCCGTCGCACACAGCGACTACTCGAAAGTCGCCAACCATCTTTTGCGCTTTCAACCCGACGACGCGCTGCACCTGGAAACGCTGGCATCCGCCTTGACGCCGGAAAGCCCCGCCTCGCTTCATCTCGCTTTGCTGCGCAGCGCTCACCACGATCCGCGCGTGCTGCGTGCGACGCTAGCCGCCTGGCTGGAACAGCCTCCTGAATTTACCGATGCGGAACGCAGCTATTGGGGCGATGCCATCGAGCATGCATGGCAGGTCTGTCCGCGCGGCGATGATGAAGCCGACCTCCGACATAGCATGGCGGTATTTGCAGTGCAGCTTGGGCGATTGAACATTGCCAGAGCTGTGTTCGAGCACGATAGAAACTGGGTCTGTGTGGCCCTGTGCTACGTACAGGGCGGCCGTTTTGATCTCGCGCTTTCGTGCCTGGATGGCATCAGCGATCCAGCCGGCGACATATTGCGTAGCGATTTGCAACAGCGCATGGCGCGCTGGGATTCGCCTGGCTGGTATCACGCCGAAAGCTCATATGACGGCGAGCTTTGCCTCGTGCCGCTTGATGAGGATCATGCGCAAGAGTTGTACGAGCAGTACCGTGATCCGCAAATCGGTGAGCTGACGCGGCTGCCAGATCTGGATACACCAGAAGCGGCGCGTGAATGGATTGCGGAGCAGTCGCGGGAGGCGGAGCGCGCGACGTACGCGGTGATGCACATCGACAATGGGCTGATCGGCGTGGTCAGCATACAAGCGCACGATGAGGACGCCTATTTTTATTTTTGGATCGGCAGCGCGTGTCAAGGCCGAGGCTACGGACGGCGGGCAGCACGCCTGCTGCTCCGCCAGACAGAACGCGGTGGGACCCGTCGCTTGTTCACATCCGCGTACCGGAGCAATCGGCGCTCCGTGCACGCCTTGACGGCCGTGCAATTTCAGCAGTTGTCCGCCAATGCATTGCCGCCGGACGATGACCTAATTTTTTTTGTTCGCCATGAAGGTCATCCACGATTGGACAAGGAAGCATTGCATGCGCGGTTGGGTGCGCTACTGGAGGCCAATGGCTCTCCCATTGTGTTAGCAGCTTTTGCACAAGAAGCGTTCGAGGCGAGTGGTTAACAACTAGGCCGAGCTTCTCTGCTTGATATATATAAATTTTTAACGGGAAAACTTTTTTATAGAATTTTGAAGGGAATGGTTATGAATCCAAAAAAACGTCCCCACAATAGTCAGGGTTTCAACTCAATAAGTCCAAAGCGGGCAAAAGTTCCGATTACCGGGCCTGCCTTTATGCAGGGTATAGACAATATCACTTCATCGAACTCACCTAATATCTATACACATGTCAGTATTCCTTTGGGCTATGAGCCGGCAAAGGCGGCGACATTGGACTTGCACGCCACGTTCTCGGCGATAGATCACAATCCGATTGAGGGTAAGGCGTGGACGCAGGGCTGGATGGAAATGGGTGGAAAAACAACTTACGAGGACATTCTTCCAGAGAGTCTAAGTGTCGAGCGCGCAACCGTAGAAAGCAGGGTAATGAAGAAGCAGGCCAAGACACCCTACGCACCCAAGACAATGCATTTTCCAGGTGTCACGAACAAGCAAAATATCCCCACGCAGCATTGGGGGCGTATTGCGATGCAATCCTATGTGGAGGACATCACGGCTAGAACTGGTTTGCATCTAGAAGAGGTCGGGTCAGGCATGCGAGCCATGACCCTAGCATCAAAACTTAGAATGAAGGCAGGCAGAAGCCCGAGTCCAGAGCCGGGATTTCGGAACAACTTGCGCACAAAATTTCCCCAAATGTTGACTGCGGCGAACGGTGGCGGTGCCGCACATTTAAGTACGAAAATCGATAGTGAGATTGAAGGTACAGGTAATTCTCTTACGCAATTGGATCTGTGGAATAAGGTTGTAACGGCGCATCGCGAAGTAAATCGCGAAAGCCGAAACCGATTCAACTACAAGTGGAAAAGCATTAAAGCCGGCACCATAACAACCACAGATGCGGGGAAGTGGTGGGTCGATAAATTTGGGGCGAACAAGAGCGGACCGGGTTCGTTGCCTGGTAAAGGAAAGAAGAGCAAGTTACGGCGAGATTATGTTGGTACGAAGCTGTCAAACCACGGCATTACACATTTTAAGTAATACCCAAATCGATTGTTATGTCGGAGGACGGGCCTCAACGCTCAGCTGTCGGAGATTGCGGGACATGAAAGTCAGCATGTGGCCGATGAAGGGAATATTGGCGAGTTTAGTGCCAATGTCGGAGAGGTAACGCGAGTGGGTTGGGAATGCGGAGCAAGAAGGGCCTGACACGGTTCTGACCGGCATTCTTTCCGGTAATTGCAATGACTTGGTCACTTTTGATCGAGAGAGGGCGCCATGTCCAGTTCGAGTAAGCGAAAGTTGTCAGATGCACCACTTTCGCAGCTGAAGTTCGAGGTCGAAACCATCAAGGCTGGCAAAGAGACTTGGCGTGACCTTTCGCAAGAGGTTGTAGATAGGCGCGCTGTCGTTGTGAAACACGAATATTTCTCCACGAAGCTCGGGCAAAACATGTCGGTGAAGTTTTCCCATACACATGGAGAGTTCAATAAACGCCTACGCTCAAGTTCGTTGGATACTCATAACATATCCACTTCCATTTCAGGCGACGCGCCACGTTCGTTTCCGAAGATTTTGGACGACCTTGGTAATAAGCATGGTGCAAGCGATGCATTGCGCGTACTCAAGGGTACTCATCTTACGAGGGGGCTACAAAGCGGTACCCCGGAGAAGCGAATCGCGGCTGTGGAATTGGCGCACGAAATAGGTATTTCCGAATACGCGCGCGGAACTACCAATGCATTGTTTGATGCGGCAATAAATCTTTATCGTATCAAGCACGGAAACCTTGCAAAGGCTGACTTCGCAGACCATACAAAAGGTTATACGGGCGCCGGAAAAGGTGGCGCCGAGCGATTGAGGGCCTTGGGCACTCCCAAGGATGTTTCAGATCAATACAAAAGTGGCTTGAAATCGATTTACAACAATCATGCGGTGAAAAAGCCCGGAAAAGGGTGGGCTGCCAAGGGCTACAGCGCTTGGCTCAATCACAAATTTGCCAAATGGACCAAGCGCGAAAGGTGAACACCCCACCTACGACGTATGACTGGCGGCTCAAGGTCAATGCGATCAGAAGATGATATGCCAAAGATCATCCCTGAAATTGGCGGTACGAAGAACAAGTAGTGCCTCGAACTGTTGCACAAGAGATTTGGCGTGTACAAGAAAATCCGAAGCTAGGGTCAGCGTGCACGTTTGTTGAGCAATGCGGATTTTATGGAATTGCCGACCGTTGCTGGGAAAAGTGCGCTCTGATCCCGGCTTTGCTTTCTTTCCGATCACAACCACTAACGTCAATCTGAAATGAGGCCATCATGTCGAGCTATCGTCAGCGCTATTTTCGGTTCAAGAACGAAGTGGATGCAACGATGGGCCGCCCGCTCGGGAAATGGGGTCGATTCAAAGCATTTTTCAGCCCGAACAGCCTGAGCAATGCGAGAAAGGCGGCAATCCATCAGGCCGAGCAGAATCTGACGAACATGAACCCGGAAGATCGCTTGTATCGGCCGTTCAATGTCATCGGCACCACCAGTGCGCACGGTCAACCACCGACGGTCTATTATCGTTCGAATAGCGGCACCTTCGGGCACATCACGCAGCAGCACAACCCGAACAATGTCGGGCGCGAACCCGCGCGCAAGACGGCTGCGTACCGGTTTGGCAATGTCAACCACAACGGGCGGCAGGTGCTGGAAGAGGAGATACCAGGCGAGATGTTCCACCGCTCAAGGAATGCATTGGAACCCATTACTACGCCACAACAGCGCGCAGCGGCAGCTAATGCGCACCAGAATTTTCCGAATATCAAGCAGCGTGTTTGGGTGACGGGTGCAGAGTTGGACCCTCAATTTGCCGGACTTCCTCACGGGGAAAATATCCAACCGCACTGGTAGACGAATATCGGCAAGCTGGGCGAACGCGACCTGGTCGAAACTAGAGTCATAGTGCACCGTTATTGAGCAGTGCGGATTCTATGGAGCTGCCGATCGTCGTTGGGAAAAGTGCACTCTGACCTGGGTTTTAGACCCGGTTTTTAGATGCGTGTGACTGGCGGTACAAAGTCAAGACGATGAGGAGCAGATATGCCAAAGATCACCCCCGAAATTGGCGGCGGTACGATGAACAAGAAGCGCCTCGAAGCGCTGCGCAAAAGATTTGGCGTGTACAAGAAAAGCCAGGTCGCCAAGAATATCCGCATCGACGCGATAACGGGCAAGACGGAGCAATGGGGCGTCAGCGCGGATGAAAACGTGCGAACACAGATTTTGCGAACAAAGTTCAAACAGATGGGCAAAAAGGAGCGCAGATGGGCGTATTTTCAACGCACACACCAGGGGGTGTTGGTTTGGCGAACCAATTCGCGCGTCTTGCGTAAAACCTATGGCGTGAACCCAGGCAAGGGCAAGCATGCGATGGCTTCGCATACGCCGGGCATCAAGACGCAAGTGGTAGCTGGTACAAAGGGAGCTATTACGGAAGAGCACGGCACGCGTGACAATCTTCGTGCTGCGGCGGTAGAAAAAACTCTGGCCGATCCCAAACGGCATTACCTGGATACCGCGATCGTGGGCAAGCTCGGAACGGTCCAGTTGATGATGTCGCCGCAGCCGGAGCTGAACAAGGCCAAGGCGTCGATGACTGGAGCCGGCGCGCCGACGGTCCATTCGGTGTTTCCCAGCATTGGCAAGATCAGCAAGAAAAAGGGTTTCAGGCGCCTGACTTCGACGGTGCACGAGGTACGCGAGCGCGAGAAGATCGTGGCGGCGTTCATGCTGCGCAAGGCGGGTCGCAAGCATCTGATACCGCTAGGACACCGGTTGCTGCTGAAGCGGAACAAGAATGTCGACGATGCTTTGAAGCATTTGCGCAAGAAAAGTGCGAAGGCAAATACCAGCTTTCCGCTTAATACGGCCTCTTATTCGGCGACAGACCGTTTGGATGAACGCAGTTTAAGGCGAATGGACAGAAGAGCGGAGAAGGGGAAGCGGGCACGCGCACTAAGTCCGCCTCGGAGCGTCGGGGCAAGGTCCTCTGCTTATCCGTTCAAAAAGTAAGTAGTTGGCGCAAAGCAAGATGAGGGCATGCGGCGTAACTAGCGGCTCATGCTCTCCTGCAATAGCGGAGCAAGGGCACATCGCACCTCTCATGTGCAATCTCCAACCCATTGACGGATAAAGGACTGCATATGTGGGAATCCCTTGGAGCTATTCGCCTTCATCGATGCCAATGATCTTGATGCATGTCGACCCCGCCGCATCAAGGTCCACCGTCGCTTGCACCACTTCCATCGACGCCTTGCGCGAACCCGGCATAGGACCAATTTCACCATGGAGTCGATGCCGTAGTGCTTGATCTACGCGATACGACAACAAGGTTTGCAGGCGCGGTGGCAGAGGCGTATCGATGGTGGCCGGCGGCTTGGGTTGCGCCGGATTATCCGGATGGCCCCAGCGCAGTATTGCCTGCGCGCGTCGCTCGTCTTTCTCTGGGCGGGACAGCCCCAATACGGGACGATGTGAGCTTGATAGCTTGAGCACGGAAACGCGCTCGTAGGGTGAACGTCCGCTTGGCTGCTTTGGCGTTTTCATATCTGATAAGACATGCGCGAATGGCGGGCGGTGTCAGGATCATACGCGGATCGGTGATAGGCTGCATTGACTTGCTCCAGCGTGGCTCGCCATTCCGGCGTTCGTGTTCGCCGGAATGACGTCAGGCAGGGAGATGCATTTTGATGAGTGCCAAATCCGAGGCATTGCATGGCTCGTATTTATCAAACTCAAACCATGGGTGAGGCGGATATTCGCGTAGCCTTGGTCAGCGATCGCGGTCAGGCTGATTTATGGGTGCGCCGCGTCAGCAGTTGGGGTTTGGCGCATGGCGATGCGCTCTGGTTCATTACGCGCAATCGTTTTGACGCGACCAGCTGGATTTATTTTTGCAGCATTGGGATGGCGCAGGTGCTGGTGTGCTTCGTGGATGATTACGGCGAAGCGGGTTGGCGCGATCCCGAGCACTCAAAACGCGGCCTGTTTCTACGACGTGGGTTTGGCGGGTAGTTTGATCACCGGCGTGCTTTCAAGGCCTACCGCAGCTTGGACGCGTGCCGCCGCTTGTTCGGCGGCATCCTGGCTGGGAAATTGACCAATGGCCAGCACCGTCCACGGATCTTTGTTTGAATCGACCACCGCCAGCGTGGTCATCGGCAAGTCCAATGTGCGTGCTGCCGTTGCGTAGCGTTGCATGGCGGCCGATGCCTGGGTGTCATCGATGAATTCGCCCAATTGCAGCGCATAAACAGGCTGCCCTTCCGCGATCTTGGGTGACGCTACTTGCGTGGCGGCGACCAAGCTGTCCTGAGCGGCGGGTGCGGGCATATATTTCGATGCGTATTTCGACCACGTTACAGCAGACAGGTGTGTGATGTGTGCGGTTTGCACACCAATAAACTGACGCCAATCGGCGGGCGCCTGCGTACCGACCACAAAGGCCAGTGCAATCAGCAACAAATTCCCCAATCGTTTGAGCATGCGGTGCGCTCGTTATCACAACAAATGTCTATTCGATGTGATGTTGTGCGGTTATGGCTTTCGACTAGATTAATACTTCGCAGGGATATTGCGATAAGCATGGAAACGGGACTACATTCGCAATCCTGGGAACGGGGGCAATGCATATATCGATTGACCTAGGTCAACGCCATGTCTGCGCATGGCGTTTGTGTCTGTCTCCGTTGCTGCCGCTTGCCCTTCACAGTTGGAGGTGCTCATGGGCGATGCATTGGAGTCCAATCTGCTTGGTTCCTCGACACAGTTCGCTCATGTGCGAGCGCAGATCCGCCGTATTGCGAAATTTGACGTTACCGTGCTTATTGGCGGTGAAACCGGTACCGGCAAGGAGCTCGGTGCGCGCGCCGTGCATTACCTGAGCGCGCGCGCCAATCGTCCCTTTATTCCCGTCAATTGCGGCGCGCTGGCCGAATCGCTGGTAGAGAGCGAACTATTTGGCCACGAGCGTGGCGCATTTACCGATGCGCGACAGTCGGCGCCGGGATTAATCAGCGAGGCCGAAAGCGGCACCTTGTTCCTGGATGAAGTGGACACCTTGTCGCTGAAGTCACAGGCCGCGCTGTTGCGTTTTTTGCAAGACGGCACGTACCGACGTGTTGGCGGAACGCAGACGCGACGCACTAATGTACGTTTGATTGCGGCCAGCAATGCGAATCTGGAGCAACTGGTCGAAACACGGCATTTTCGGCGCGACCTGCTTTATCGATTGATGGTGATGCCACTGGTGATGCCGCCGTTGCGCGAACGTGGCCGAGACGTGATTGAACTGGCACAGGCGTTTCTTGACCGGCTCAATCAGCAATATCTCGGCGACACGCCAACGAAGTGTTTTCACGCGGATCTATTGACGGGCCTTGAGCGCTACAGTTGGCCGGGCAATGTGCGCGAACTGGAGCATTTCATCCAGCGCGAATACCTGCTGTGCGACGGCGGGATATTGAATGCTGCGCTGCCATGCGATCGGGTTTCGGTGCAGGATGCGGTTGTCGCGCACGGCGGAGGCTTCAAGCAAGCCAAGGCCAAGACCATTGCAGAGTTCGAGCGTCGTTTTGTGCAGGCTATGATGGACCGCGCCCAGGGCAATATTTCCCGCGCTGCACGCATGGCGGGGCAGGACCGCAGCGCCTTTAGCAAATTGGTCCATAAATACCGTCTCGCCAATCGGGCCGAACAAGAGCAAGATTCAACCGGTCCTTGAAGCGGGGCGTTTTGTGATCGGTTATTCCGAGCGTGCAGTTGCCGATGCGATTGCGGCTTTTCTCGCAGGCCATCCCGCTTGCGCCGATACCGTGGAGGGTATCGAGCAATGGTGGCTGCGGCCGCAAGGTGTGATGCCCCCGCGCGAATTGATCGAGCGGGCGCTCACGTTGCTGGAAAAGGAGCGAGTGGTGGTTTCCCGGTGCTATGGCAAGCGCACTGTGTGGCGCGCCGCTTCTCCTTAGTTCTCTTTCACTGGCGTGCAGGCGGGACGATAGGGCCAGGTTCAGTGCGCCTGCTCGAAGACGCTCAAGCGATGCTCAAATTCCCATTGCGCAGCGGCTTTTTGGCTGTTGCCCAGGAACTGCCGGCAAGGGATGGTGGGATGGTCGCTGCCTGGCGGCTGCCCTTGGCAAGTCGGGGACGTCCACAGGCTTTCGCCGGGGAGAAAGCTATAAGTGAGACTATTGCGCGCCAGTTGTTTCAGCGTTGGATAGTCGAGCCCGAAGTCTTCGGCGGCGCGTACGTATTCATGTGTAAGGTCGATGCGCGAGACACCTTCGTCGTCGGTAGATAGTGCGACCGGCACGCCATGCTTGAGGTACATCGGCAGCGGATGATCGGCGCCGCGCACACCGAGGATCACGTCGTTGCTGGTGAGGTTGATCTCCACCATCACGTGATGTTTGGCCATCTCATCGAGCAATGCGTCGGGGCGATCTTCATACATCACATCCACGCCATGACCGACGCGTTCGGCGTGACCGAACTCGATGGCCTGCCGGATATGGAAACGCAAACCATCCGGCGTCACCAGACCAGGTGCCAGTTCGCCGGCATGCAGGCTGATATGCACTTTGGGATACAGGCGATGCAGATAGTCGAGCATGTGCATCTGCAAGCTGTAGTCGCGCATCGACAGATAGCCGTCCTCGGGCATCACGAAGTTGATGCCGACCCAGCGGGGATCTACCGAAGCCAGCTCGAAGCCAAGCAGGGTTTGCGCAAATACACGCTCAGGCGCTGCGCCTCGCAGCACTTGATATAGAAAACGGATCTGCACGGCGCAGCCGGCATCAGCCTGGGCAGTACTGCAATGTTGCAGGCGCTTACGTTCGTTTAATGCCTGCGTGAGCAGTTCTTCGTCGATGGCCATTTCGTCTTTCAGTCCATGCGCGAGCAGTTGTTTGCGCATGGCATCGAAGTCGGCCTGCCAGCCCAGTGTGCGAGCCAGTTCTTTGGCGTGCGCAAACGGCGGTGTCACCATCAATTCCAGATATTGCTCATTCTGCACAGCGGCGCGCGCGCTTACTTCGTTGAGCCAGTCGCCCATGTGTTGTTGCGGCGTGACGGCCTGGAAACGGCCAAACGTGTCGAAGAACTGGTCGTGACCCGAGCGTCCGGCGGAAGGAACGAAGCTGCGCATGGAAAAAGCATCCACCAGCGCGTCGTAGAAGTGCTGGTCGCTCAGCGCATCCGCCGCGGGGCGCAATCCGCTGCCGCAATCCGGGGCGCGGGCTTTTTGCTTGTCGACAAGGTTTGACGTAGCAACGTCCACGCACAGGCCATCGGCGGCGGCCTGGGCAATCCATGATTCGGCATACACCGCGCCGCTGAGATGGTTGTGCAGGTCGCCGCCCTTGGGCATGTCGGCGAGAAAGGCATGCAAAGCGAGCGGGCCTTGTTGGCGAGCTGCTGCAAAGGCCTTGGCAGTGCGTACCTCCGCGGCGTCTGCAAGCTTCGGCGCAGCTTGTGCTGAAACATGGGTTGCACAGATCAGCGCCGCGCCGACGAGTGCGTGGCGCAAAAGGGAATGAGCCTGCATGGAAGAATCACGTGAGGAGATATCGGGCGATTCTTCAGCAAAAACGGGAAGCCTGCCAGTCCGTCGGGGTTCGCACCCCAGCCTGCGCGTTAGCTGCGGAAATTCAATTCCACACCGACGCCGGCGGGGTCGGTGAGGAACAGCTGCACCTGAGGGGGCATGTCCACGACGTCGATGCGGTAAGCAACGCCGGTGGCATCGAGTTTGGCGCGCATGGCTGGGAGACCGACACAGGCAAAGGCGATATGGTCCAGCCAGCCAGTGGCTTGCGCGGACGCTTCGCCTCCACCTCGTGATGTCAGGTGCATCACTGGCTCGGCACCGGCATAAAGCCAGTAGCCGCGAGACCCGGAGCGAAAGGTAGGACGCGGCCCTTCATGCAGCCCAATGATGTCCACGTAGAACTGGCGTACCCGCTCAAGCAGCTCGGCGGGGGCGCTGAGATTGACGTGATCGATGCCTTGCACGCCCGCCATGATGCCGATGCCTACTCGTTATAGGCGCCGTAACTGCGCAGGCGGCGGTAACGCTGCTCCAGCAGATCCTTCGCCGGGATGGTTTCGAGTTTATCCAACTCGTTGAGCAATACGGCCTTCAGGCGCACGGCCATCGATTGCGGATTGCGGTGGGCGCCACCGAGCGGTTCACGCACGACCTTGTCGATCAGGCCCAGCTCCAACAAGCGCGGAGCAATCAGGCCGAGCGCTTCCGCAGCGTCCTTGGCCTTTTCGGCGCTCTTCCAGAGAATCGACGCGCAACCTTCCGGCGAAATTACGGAATAGGTGGAGTACTGCAACATGATCGTGCGATCGCCGACGCCGATCGCCAGCGCACCGCCGGAGCCACCCTCACCAATCACGGTGCAGATGATCGGCACTTTCAGTTCCGCCATTTCCAGCAGATTCCGGGCAATGGCCTCGCTCTGGCCGCGCTCTTCGGCGCCGACGCCCGGATAAGCGCCGGGCGTATCGATCAGCGTGAGCAGCGGAAGTTTGAAACGTTCGGCCATCTTCATCAGGCGTAGCGCCTTGCGATAGCCCTCCGGCCGAGGCATGCCGAAGTTGCGGCGCACCTTGCCTTTGGTGTCGCGTGCTTTCTGGTGGCCGATGATCATCACCGAGCGCCCATTGATGCGGCCGATGCCGCCGACGATGGCGGCGTCGTCGGCATAGGCGCGATCGCCTGCCAGCTCGTGGAATTCCTCGCACATCACGCCGATGTAATCGAGCGTGTAGGGGCGCGCGGGATGGCGCGAGAGCTGGTTCACCTGCCAAGGGGTAAGCGTGCGGAAGATGTCAGCTGTCTTGACCTTCAGCTTCTCGCGCAGACGGCCGACTTCCTCGTCGATATTGAACGCCTGGCCGGAGCTGGCATGCCGCAGCTCCTCGATCTTGGCCTCCAGCTCTGCAATCGGTTGTTCAAAATCGAGGAAATTGGGATTCATTCGGGCACTAAGTGGCACAGAAGCGGGGCAGTATACCCGGGGTGCGTGACGGGGCGGGAACGGGGGCGTATGGCACTCGATCCCTCTCTGTCCTCTGGAGCCGCAGGTGGAGGTGCAAACTCCATGTCGCTGTGTCCACGCCGCGTGATGTTGGGGTTTGCCCCCAACTACGAGCTAATCCCCATGGCTCGTCTTGACGATTCTTACCCCGGCACCCAAGACGCCGGGCATGCTTCGCAATGTGCGCAGTAGTTCGGGAATGGCATGTACCTTCCACTCTTGGCCGAAATCAATGATGTCTGCCTGAGCTACAGCGTTGCGATAGCCGTTGAGTTGCACGCTGGCGTTCCCGCCGCGATAGCCGATGAGGGCTTGGCGGAATTGGGTGATGAAATCGGGTCCGATGCCGTTGACCTTCACGCGTAGCAGGCGTGCATAGCGACGGCAGGCATCGGCCATGGACATGGCGCTGCGCGCGCGCACTTGGAAGCCGCCGCCGGAGAATTCGTCGATGCGCAGACCGCCTTCGACGACGATCAGTTCGTCGCGGGTGAGTAGCGGGGCGACTTGCTGGTAGAGCTCGCCGAAGAAGCTCACCTCGATGCTGCCGGTGCCGTCTTCCAGGCGCACGAACGCATCGCTGTCGCCGCGTTTGCGCACACCTACGACCATGCCGGCCACGGTCCAAGGCGTGTCGGGGCCGCGGCGGAAGCGGTTGTCGTCGCCATCGTTCTTGCGTGGACGTGGCGGCTGGTAGCGATCGACGATCTCGCCCAATGGGCAGGTGGAGAGCTGGGCCAGCTCCTCGCGCCATGGGTCAGTCGGATGGCCGGAGAGGTAGTGTCCGAGCGTGTCACGCTCGCCCTGCAGCTTCTGCTCCAGCGGCCACTCCGGTGCGGTGGGCAGGTCGACCTGCACCACGGGAGCTACCGCGCCCACCATGGCGCCGAACATGTCGTTCTGGCCGGACTGGCGATCGCGCAGATGCTGCTCTGCCGCTTTGATCGCATGCGGCAGTTGCTCCATCAGGCTGGCGCGGGTGGGTGCCAAAGCGTCCAGCGAGCCGGAAAGGATCAGTGCTTCCAATACGCGCCGGTTGAGTTTGGTGGGGTCGACACGCCGGCAGAAATCGGCCAGATCCTTATACGGGCCGCCTTTCTTGCGCTCATCGGCGATGGCTTCGCATGCACCTTGGCCGACGCCCTTGATGGCGCCCAGGCCATAGCGGATCACCTTGGGCTCGACCGCCTCGAACATGAATTGCGATGCGTTGGCGTCCGGCGGCAGGATCTTCAGCCCGATCGCACGCGATTCTTCGAGGAAGATCACCACTTTGTCGGTGTTGTCCATGTCCGACGAGATGGTCGCGGCCATGAATTCAGCGGGGTAGTGCGCCTTCAGCCACGCGGTCTGGTACGACACCACGGCATAGGCCGCGGCATGCGACTTGTTGAAGCCGTAGCCCGCGAACTTTTCCATGTCATCGAAGATGGCATCGGCTTTCTCGCCACTCAGTCCGTCCTTGGCGGCGCCTTCGCGGAACTTGGCGCGCTCCTTCGCCATTTCCTCGACTTTCTTCTTGCCCATCGCGCGGCGCAGCAGGTCGGCGCCGCCGAGCGAGTAGCCGCCGACGATCTGCGCCATCTGCATCACCTGTTCCTGGTAGACCATGATGCCGTAGGTCTCTTTCAGGATCGGCTCGACGCGTGGGTCGGGATAGATCACGTCCTCGCGGCCGTGCTTGCGCGCGACGAAGCTGGGGATCAGGTCCATCGGGCCGGGACGATAGAGCGCCACCAGCGCGATGATGTCTTCGAAGCGATCGGGCTTCGCATCCTTGAGCATGCGTTGCATGCCCGAGGATTCGAGCTGGAACACCGCGACTGTCTGCGCTTTTTTCAGCAGGTCATACGGCGCGGGATCGTCCAGTGGCAGCGCGGCAATATCGATCGGTTCTTCGCCGTTCTTTGCGCGGCGCGCGTTGATCGCCTTCACCGCCCAGTCGATGATCGTGAGCGTGCGCAGGCCGAGGAAGTCGAACTTCACCAGGCCGACGGCTTCCACGTCGTCTTTATCGTATTGCGTTACCACACCGGTGCCGCCCGGTTCGCAGTACAGCGGCGCGAATTCGGTGAGCGGCTTCGGGCCGATCACCACGCCACCGGCATGCTTGCCGGCGTTGCGTGTGAGGCTTTCCAGTTTCAGTGCCAGATCGATCAGCGTTTTGGCTTCTTCGTCCTGCTCGTAGAGGTCGCAGAACTCTTTCACGACGCGGTCGGTTTCTTTTTGCGCTTTTTCCGAGCGGCCGAGTGCGCAAGAGAGCGTGAGATCGAGCGGGCGTGCCGGAATCAGCTTGGCGATCTTGTCGACCGCGTTGTAACCCATGCCAAGCACGCGGCCGGAATCGCGCAGCACCGCCTTCGCGGCCATCGAACCGTAGGTGATGATCTGACTGACGTGGTCGCGGCCGTATTTGCGCGCGACGTAGTCGATCACTTCGTCGCGGCGATCCATGCAGAAGTCGATGTCGAAGTCCGGCATCGACACGCGTTCGGGATTCAAGAAGCGCTCGAACAGCAGGTTGAACTGCAGCGGATCGAGATCGGTGATCTTCAATACCCATGCCACCAGCGAGCCCGCGCCGGAGCCGCGGCCCGGCCCGACCGGAATGCCGTTCTGCTTACCCCAATTGATGAAGTCCGCCACGATCAGGAAGTACCCGGGGAAGCCCATCTTGATGATGACGTCCAGCTCGCGTTCCAGGCGTGCTTCGTAGTCGGCCAGCGTGTAGCCCTCTGCCAGCGGCGCGGCGGCGAGGCGTTCTTTCAAACCTTCGCGGGCGAGCTCGCGGATGTAGCTGGCGAGGTCGTGGCCGTCCGGCACCGGGAAGTTCGGGAGGTAGTAGGTGCCGAAGGTGAGTTCGAGGTTGCAGCGCTTGGCCAGCTCGACGGTATTTTCCAGCGCTTCGGGAATGTCCGCGAACAACTCGACCATGTCCTGCGGCGTTTTCAGGTATTGCTGGTCGCTGTAATCGCGCGGGCGCTTGGGGTCGGCCAGTACGCGGCCCTGATGGATGCACACGCGTGCTTCGTGCGCTTCGAAATCATCCTGTTTAAGGAAGCGCACATCGTTGCTGGCGATGACCGGCAAGTCGTGCCCGGTCGCAATCGTCAGTGCAGCGTTGTTCCACGTTTCCTCGCCTTCGCGGCCGCAACGCGTGAGTTCCAGATACAGGCGATCGGGAAACAGATTCGTCAGCCCGTGCAGGCGCGGCGCGGCAGCATCAGTGCCTTGGTTGACGGCGATGCGGCCGACTTCGCTTTCGCGGCCGAGCAGCGCAATCAGGCCGGCTGTCGCATCGGGTGTGAGCCATGCAGCGTCGACCAGGGCGCGGCCGCCGTGCTGGCCTTCGCGCCAGGCACGCGAGACGAGGCGGGACAGGTTGAGGTAGCCATCGCGGTTCTGGCACAGCACCGTCATGCGCCAGGGGCGCGGATCGTCCGGCGCGCTGATCCACAGGTCGCAGCCGCCGATCGGTTTGATGCCGGCCGCGCTGCAGGCCTTGTAAAACTTTACCAGCGCGAACATGTTGCATTCGTCGGTGAGCGCGACAGCGGGCGCACCGGCCTGCACGCAAGCAGCCACCAGCGCCTTGATGCGGATGGTCGAGTCGACCAGCGAATATTCGCTGTGCAGATGCAGATGAGCGAAACGGACGGACATGGCTCGCACGCGAAGCAATGGCTCAGCCTAGCGAGCCCGTCCTGCGTGGGCAAGCATTGACAAGTGCGGGGAACGGGAAACAGAGAACGTGGAGCTTGCGGTGAATGTGGCGTTCCGCATTCCCGTTCCCGATTTCAATTCAATGCACCCTAAACCGTTCATCCTCCACAATGGGCTCGATGTAATGCGAGAGGCTATCTACGCTCAGGGGCTGCAGGTTGTAGTCCACGTGCTGCAGATGCAGCTCGGTGACGTCTGGTTGTAATGGGGCGACCTTGGGCGAGCGCTTCTTGGCGGTCTTTGGTTTTGGGCGGCGACGGAAGGAAAGCATCATGACACCCTCCTCGAAAGTCCGGTGCCTGATGGTTGGTATAGGCACCGGACGGCGGTGACGCGTCCATGCAAGGCAACCGCTACGTTTCAACTTCGCATGCCGGCGCAGCGGCTTTCCGACTCCATTCGTATACCTGCTCTGATGCGCGCGCAATAGGAAAGGTTACCCAGATCGAGCCTGTCGCGGCCCGCATCGCCCCTGCGTGACCGTCAGGTGGCCGCGCGGCGCCAGTCTGGCGCTGTGCCACGCACGGCGACCTGACGACCACTCGATGACCATGCGAACCACGCTGAGATAGGGAACCGGCTCTAACGAAAGTCATATGCGGTGAAAAACGCTACCACGAGCGTTCCGGATGTTCAGAAAAGCTGGCCTTGATCCAACATAAGTTTGACCGGTGCGAAGCTGCGCCGGTGTTCAACGCATGGGCCGAGGCGTTGCAATGCGGCCAAGTGGTTGGGGGTGGAATAACCCTTGTGCTCGGCGAAACCGTAACCCGGAAATTGTGCGTCCATCGCAACCATCAAACGATCGCGGCTGACTTTGGCCAGAATCGACGCTGCACTGATGGATGGTTCCAGCGCATCGCCGCCGATAATCGCGCGTGCGGGGCAGGGGAGATTTTTCGGTAATTGGTTGCCATCGATAAGTGCTTCGGTGGCCGCTGGCGTCAAGCCAAGCAGTGCTCGCGTCATGCCGATCATGGTGGCTTGGAAGATATTGATGCGGTCGATCTCTTCGCGGTCGATCACCACAACACTGTAGGCCACCGCGCGTTCGATGATCAGCGGAAAGAGCGCTTCGCGTTTGGCTTCGGTAAGTTTCTTGGAATCGTCGAGACCTTTGATACGGCGCCGTTTGTTGAGGATGACCGCCGCCACCACCACCGGGCCGGCCAGCGGCCCGCGGCCGGCCTCGTCCACGCCCGCGACAAGCACTTGCTGGATGGCCGTTTCGCTCGCAGCTTCCGCCACGGATGCAGGCAAGAGACGTGTGGTTTCGGTAGGTTCCATGGACGGGAAATCCAATCTCAGCGACTTACCGTAGCTGGCGCATCGATCAATTCAACGATGGCCGCCGCAGCATGGTCGCCGGCATGTCCGGGTAGGTGGCCGCGCAAGGCTTCGTGCAATTGTTCGAACGCGGCGACGATGGCGCCGCGCCGTTCGCTATCGCGAAACAATTGCAATGTGGCGTGCGCCAGCTTGTCTGCTGTGAAATCGTCCTGCATCAGCTCAGGCACGAGAATAATATTTTTGCCCATGCCGCAAGCGCGCGCCAGGATGTTCGGCAAGGCGTAAACATCCGTCTTGAGCATGTTGAAGAAGCGCGCGATGCGGTAGCTCAATGGCGAAACGCTATAGCCGACGACCATCGGACGCTTGGCCAGCATCGCTTCCAAGGTTGCCGTGCCGGAGGCAAGCAGCACGACATCGGCGGCGAGCATGGCTTCGTGTGCATGCCCGTCGAGCAGAATCGGCGACGAGTCGTCGTGCGGTCCGCGCGCAAGCAACGATTTCAACGTGGCGAGTGCGCGCGAATTCGCCGCTGGAATCACCACGCGCAATCCGGGCATCGCGGTAGCGATACGTCTGGCAGCATCCAGAAAGATGGCGCCCATGCGTTCCAGTTCAGAGTTGCGGCTGCCGGGTAGCAGTGCCAGTACAGGGGCGTCCAACGGCAGCTGCAGCGTGCGGCGTGCAGGCACGCGATCGGAGACAAGCGGGAAACGATCGGCGAGCGGATGCCCGACGAAGCGTGCGTCGATGCCATGCCGCGCGTAGATCGGCGGTTCCATCGGAAACAGGCATAGCACGCGGTGCACGCTATGGCCGATCTTGTCTGCACGTTTTTCGCGCCAGGCCCAGATCGATGGACTTACGTAGTGCACGGTGCGTAGGCCCGCCTGCTTCAAGCGACGCTCGACGCCGAGATTGAAATCGGGTGCATCGATGCCGACCACGATCGCGGGCTTCGCTGCGAACAGCCGAGCGACCAATTCCTTGCGCAGTTTGAGTAGCCGCGGCAGATGACTAATGACTTCTGCGAAACCGAACAGCGACAGTTCGCGAATGTCGTACCACGATTCGAAGCCCTGCTGTTGCATGCGGGCGCCGCCGATACCGACAAAGCGTGCCTCTGGATAGTGCCGACGCAATGCCGCGATGAGATCCGCACCAAGCTGATCACCGGAGTCTTCACCGGCGATAAGTGCGATCAGCGGAGCGTCGGCCTCAGTGGACATGGTGTGCGTCGCACATGGCGGTTAGCGCGCCAGTCCGCGTTCACTGCGATCAAGGAAATCCAGCATGGCGCGTACATCCTCGCTGTCCTTGGCTTGCGCGACCAACTGCTCCCGCGCTTCGGCGAGCGACAGGCCGGAGGTATACAGCGTGCGATAGGCGCGCTTGATGGCGGTGATGCGCTCAGGGTCGAAACCGCGGCGCTTGAGGCCGGTCGTGTTCAGGCCGCGCGGGCGGCCGCCCTGGTCGTTCGCCATCATCAGGAACGGCGGCACGTCGGCGCCAAGCAGGCAACCCATGGCAATGAAGGCGTGTTCGCCGATCTTGCAAAACTGATGCGCACCGGAATAACCGGAGAACACCGTCCAATCGCCCACTTCCACGTGGCCGGCGAGGGCCGAGTAGTTGGAGAAGATCGTGTGGTTGCCGATCTTGCAATCATGCGCGACGTGCACGTAGGCCAGCAGCCAATTGTCGTTGCCTATGCGGGTGGCGCCGCCACCGTCGCCGGTGCCGCGATTGATGGTGACGAATTCGCGGATCAGGTTGCGGTCGCCGATGACCAGTTCGGTGCGCTCACCGCTGAATTTCATGTCCTGCGGGTCGCCCCCGAGCGAGGCGAATTGCGCGATGCGATTATCACGGCCGATCCTGGTCGGTCCCTGGATCACTACGTGCGGCCCGATCACCGTGCCTTCGCCGATCTCTACATCCGCACCGATAACGGTAAAGGCGCCGATGCTGACGTTATGCCCGATAACGGCCGAGGGATCGATTTGCGCGGTGGGATGGATCATTTGTCCGACCTCGCTGCGCACATCAGTTCGCAGCTGGCCACTTCCTTGCCGTCGACCAATGTACGCGCCTCGAACAAGCCCATGCTGCGCAGCAGGCGCTTGAGGCGTACTTCCATGCGCAATTGATCGCCCGGCACGACCGGCGCGTTGAAGCGCGCGTTGTCGACTTTGGCGAGATAGAACAGCGGGCTGGCGGTGGCGCCTTTCAACCGCGCGCTGATCTGCGTGAGGAGGCCGGCCGATTGCGCCATCGCTTCAACGATCAGAACGCCGGGCATCACAGGGTGACCGGGGAAATGACCGTTGAAGAATGGCTCGTTGATAGTCACGTTTTTCAGCGTGACCACGCTCTGCTCGGGCACGATCTCGATCACGCGATCCACCAGCAGGAACGGGTAGCGGTGCGGAAGCAGTTGCTGGATCTGCTCCACGGTCACAGGCAGCGCGACCGGGGCGGTGTTGTCAGTCATCGTTCTTATCCTTTTCCAGCGCCGACAATCGGCGCACGTATTCGTCCAGGTGTTTGAAGCGCGCAGCATTGCGGCGCCACTGTCGGTTCTCTTGCAGCGGCACCCCGGAGGAATACTCGCCAGCCTCCCGAATCGAATGTGTCACCAGGCTCTTGGCCGTAATGGTAACCCGGTCGGCCACTTCGAGATGGCCAAGCACGCCGGCGTTGCCGCCAATCATGCAATAACGGCCGATTTTTGCGCTGCCGGCTACGGCGGCGCAGCCGGCCATGGCGGTATGTGCGCCGATGTAAACGTTGTGAGCGATCTGGATCTGGTTGTCCAGGCGCACGTCTTCTTCCAACACGGTGTCGTCCAGCGCGCCGCGATCGATGGTGGTATTGGCGCCGATTTCACAGTCATCGCCGATGCGCACGCCACCCAATTGCGGCAGCTTCACCCAGTGGTCGCGATCGAAGGCAAGTCCGAAGCCATCCGACCCAATCACGGCGCCGGGATGGGCCAGCACACGCTTGCCGAGTATTACGCGGATCACCAGGGTGACGCGCGCAACCAGCCGCGATTGCGCACCGACCACGCATTCGGGACCGATGATGCAATGCGGGCCGAGTATGGCGCCGTCTTCCACGACTGCATCGTCTTCGATGACGCAACATGGGCCGATGCTCGCCGATGCGCTGACGCGCGCACTTGGCGCGACGACCGCGGTGGGATGTATGCCTGGCAAAGCCGCAGGCATGCGCTCGAACAAGGCGGCGATATGGGCGTAGGCCACATAGGGATCACGCGCGATCAGTGCGGCGGTTGGACAGCTGTCCGCGGTGTCCGCGCTGAGCACCACGACACCCGCGCGGGTGGTGGCCAACTGTGCGGTGTACTTGCTGTTGGATAGAAAGCTGAGCTGCGTCGGCCCTGCGCCGGCAAGCGTGCCGACGCCATCGATGATGCGCGTGCCATCACCCTGGAACTCCAGGGCGAAGCGTTCGGCAAGCTGGGCTACGCTGTAACGGATTGGATTCATCCTGGAGCTCCACGGCAACCGCGGCATTGTAGAGGTTCGGTCCCGGATGCGTTCATGGGGCGGCCACAGTCTGCATTTTCTGGCGGATACGTGCGCTCCAGCTTTCCCGTGCGCCGGGTTCCATGGCGGAGGCCGCATTCAGCGCTTTACGGTAGGCGGCGCTGGCGCCATCTTTATCGGCCAGGATGGCCAAGGCATCGCCCAGTGCCATGTGGGCTTGCACGGCATCGGGTGCGAGGGCCACGGCGGTCTGTGCTTCGGTCACGGCTTCAGCGGCTTTTTTCTGCTCCAGCAAGGCGGAGGAACGCTGGATGTGGCCAAGCGCCGATGCCAGCGGAACGTGGAACTCGCCTTCGTACACCAGCACGCCGTCCTGGATATTGGCCACCGGTTCTAGGTGCTGGAACTGACGGTAGGGATTGGGTGCACTCGAACCCATTTCATACCACGTCCAGTCGCCTGCGCTGATCAGCACCGGACCGTGGATGACCGGGGGCACGTCGGTGTCCGTTTTCTGCCAGATCGAATCGGGCGTCGGCAGCGGTTTGCACGGAATGCCATAGTCCGACGGTCGCAGGAAGGGCTGCGCGAAATAGGCGAACCAGCAGTCCTTGATGCCATGCTTGTCGAGATACTGCTTCACGGCCAGCAGTTGCTGCGCCCAATCCGCACTTGAGTCCGTCAGCACCTTGTACGTCTGTGTGGGGCCACCCCACAGCTCGTTGGAATACGCCATGTAGTTGGGATAGGCGCGTACCGACGATGCCAGATGGGCTACCAGCAGCGCAGCCACCAGCAAAGTCGACTTGCGTTGCCAGGAACCGCTGCGCTGCATCCAGGCCCAGCATCCTCCGGCCGCGAACACGAGCAGGAAGACATACACCGGCAGGATGTGGCGGGCACCGATATTCAGGCTGGACTGGGTCGCCACCCAGAAATAGATCAGCGCCGGCATCAGCAGATAGAGGGCCTCGCGTCGGCGCTGCAGTCTGCACGTGACCAGCGCAGCGAACGCAAGCAACAGCATGCCGAGAAAACCGAGCGTGGATTTGATCGCCAGCACGGCCGGGAAATAGAACCAGACGCCGTGATCGTAGACTTTGCCGAAGATGAAGCTCGGCATGCCGTTGGCCATCGAGCGCACGTCCGTCAAACCGTAGAGGTACGACTCCGGCAGCACATGCCAGCGTGCCAACAGCAGGATTCCTTTCGCCTCCATGGCGCTCAGCGGTTTCACATAGTCGACCAGTGATGGATCGAGCCTGAGCGGATACGGGCGCGCGGCATAGCGAAAGCCGTAGAAGCTCCACAACGCCAGCATGGCGATGATGCCGATCACGGCCAATGCGCTGCTCAGCTGCACGGCACGCTTGGGCCACGGTGTGTCATGCATGGTGTTGCGGTCGAAACGGCAAACCAATTCGATCAAAGCGAGCGATACAAGCATCGGCACGAGCAGGATGGCCGAATGTTTCGTCGCAAACGCGAGTCCGGCTGCGACGCCGGCGATCAACAAGCGTGGCAGCGAAGGGATGTTTCGATAGCGATAGAAAGCGTACACCGAAGCCAGCAGGAAGCAGGAAACCCCAACATCGGTTGTAACCAGCGCGCTATGCGCCAACACGTTCGGCTCGAAGCAAAGCAGTACAAGTGCCAGTAAACCTGCGCCGGCTCCAAACATCTCCCATGCCGCGAGAAACACCAGCACCGCCAGCAGCACCGCGACGATGCCGGCCGCCAGGCGTACGCGCAGGGTGAGGGATTGCGCACTGTACGGCGGGTTATCGAACAACAGCGCACGGCCGTCGAGATAGGCCTCGTCTTTGAAGAAGCGATGCTGGTCCGCCGGTACCTTCAGCGGCAAGCCCAATAATGGGATCGTCGCCAGCGCTTTCATCAGCGGCGGGTGTTCGGGATTGATGCCGTAGTCGTGGGTTTTCCATCCCATGTAGCCGGCAAAGATGTGGTCGCCTTCGTCCCAGCTCAGCGACTCTTGCCGCACCACGCTCAGCACTTGGATGGCAAACAGCAGCAGCAACAATGCAGCGGCACCCCAGAGAAGGTTTCGCTGTTTGCTTGGCAGGGCAGCCGATTCGGTTCTTTCCGGCCGGACAGTTTGCATCGTTCCCCTCACCACAAGACCGGAGCGCCGAACATGAAAAAGCCCCGGAGCCATGGCGGGGCAATTTGGCTGGATAAGCCGGTGCGCCTATGTTTGCGCGCAAGGCTGTGCAAGCCATCGCGACGTCGCGGATACAGCCGCGGCGTCGCGATGGCAACAGCAATTAGAACTGGCTGCCGAAGGTGAACTGGATGCGTTCTTCGTATTGGCGGTCCGCCGGCTGGGTACGGAACGGGAAGCCCAGGCTGATGATCAAGGGGCCGATTGGCGCCTGCCAGTGCAACGAGACGCCGGCGGACGCGTCGAGCTGGCTCGCGCTAAAGCTCTGCACGTCCTTGTAAGCCTGGCCGACGTCCATGAACAACGACACGCGCGCGGTGTTGATGTCTTTCAGGAACGGCAGCGGGAGGTACAGCTCGGCCGTGCCCAGCACCTTGAATGCGCCGCCGATCGGCTGTGCGTAGGTGTACGGGCTGCCGGCGCAGTAGCCATTGGCGGCTGGCGTGATGGGAGCACCATTGCTGCCCGCGCCAGCGCAAGCGCGCGGACCGAGCGTGTTGTCCTGGAAGCCACGCAGATCGGTCACGCCGCCGGCGTAGAAGTTCATCCAGAACGGGAAGGTGACTTTGTCGCCGGCCTTGTAGCCGATCACATTCTTGGGATCGGCTGCGCTGTAGTCGGCGGTGGTGTTCTTGAATTTCTGAGTGCCGTAGGTGTCGCCATAACCCACCTTACCGTCCAGATACAGCACGAAACCCTTCCACAGCGGCCAGTAGTGGTTGGCCTCGGCGTTCAAGGTCCAGTACTGCACGGTGGAGCCCGGTAGCGCCACGTTCACGCCGGCTGTGAGCTGACCGCCGTGCGTCGGCGCCCAATACGAGTTACGCGTGTCGTGCACCCAGCTCACCGAACCCGTCCAGGTATGGATGGTCTCGTGGCCCAGCGCGTTGATGTAGTCGATCAACACCTGCGGCGTGTAGCCGTAATAGGTGTTGATCTTGGTGCTGCCGATGCCGAGGCTGCCGCTCAGGCGGTCGAAGTCGGTGATCGGAATGCCGATGGTGGTGGAGAACGACTTGGTGCTGTTCGAGTAGCTGGCGTACTGGCTGCCCAGGCTGCTGTAGTCGGCCTTCGAGAACGTGGCGTTGTAGCCGATGCCGATACCGTTGTCGGTCAGGTACGGGTTGTAGTAGCCCGCATTGACCGAGGTGAGGTAATCGCTGCGCTGCGCGCCGACGGTGAAGCGGTCGCCGGTACCCAGGAAGTTGTTTTGCGACACCGAGGTCGACAGGATGATGCCCGAGTACTGCGAATAGCCCACGCCGAAGGTGAGGCTGCCGGCGGATTGCTCTTCCACTTTGGCCGTCAGGTCGACTTCGTCGTCACTGCCGGGCACGGTCTGCTTGTCGATGGTGACGGTCTTGAAGTAGCCGAGCTGCTGCAGGCGGATCTTTGAACGATCGATCGCCGCCTGCGAGTACCACGCACCTTCGAGCTGGCGCATTTCACGGCGCAGCACGTCGTCTTCCGTACGGGTGTTGCCCTGGAAGATCACACGTCGCACATATACGCGCGGACCGGGTTGGATGTACCAGGTGACGTCGACGGTCTTGTTCGGCTTGTCGAGTTTCGGTACCGAGTTCACCTTGGCAAAGGCGTAGCCGATGTTGGCAAGCAGCGCCTTGATCGAATCCGAAGTGGCTTCGATGGCGCGGCGGTTGAACAGGTCGCCGTCTTTTACGTACACCAGCTTGCGCAGCGTGTCTTCCGGCAGGATCAGCTGGCCGAGCAGGTGCGTACCCGAGATGTGGTAGATGTCGCCCTGAACCACGTCGGCAGCGACGTACATGGCGCGCTTGTCCGGCGAAATCGTCACCTGGGTGGAGTCAACGCCGAAGTCGGCATAGCCGCGGTCCATGTAGTAGGACTGAAGCTTCTTCAGGTCGCCCGAGAGCTTTTCCTGCGAGTACTGATCGTTTTTCGAATACCACGACAGCCAGTTGGTAGTGCCGGTTTCGAAGTTGTCTTCGATTTCCTTGTCGGAGAAGGCCGTGTTGCCGACGATGTTTACTTCCTTGACCTTGGCGACCTTGCCTTCGCGGATTTCGATGTCGATGGACACACGGTTGCGATCCAGTGTCGTCACGTGCGGACTCACCGACACGTTGTACTTGCCGCGGTTGTAGTACTGGCGGATCAGTTCTTGCTGAACCCGGTCCAGCGCCAAGCGGTCGAAGGTTTCACCTTCGGTCAGGCCGATTTCCTTCAGGCCTTTCTTGAGGTCGTCGGTCTTGATGTCGCTGTTGCCGCGGATGTTGAGCTTGGCGATGGACGGGCGTTCCACCACCTTGATCACCAGGATGCTGCCGTCGCGTTCCAGTTCCACATCGCTGAAGAACTTGGTGCCATACAGCGCGCGAATCGCTTGCTGGGCTTCCTCGGTGGTGAGGCGGTCACCTTTGTTGATTTGCAGATAGTTGAAGACAGTACCCGCGGAAATGCGGTTCAGGCCCTCGATGCGGATGTCGGAAACGACGAAAGGTTCCAGCGCGAAAGCGCCGGTAGATAGGGAGGCAAGCAGGATCAGGGCGGCGATACGCTTCATCGTCGATTCCGTTGTGTTATTCGGACGGGGCGATCTCGCGACCGCCCCGTTGCATTTTTTCCAAAGCCGGCATCATCCCGGCCCTGAGTTGTTCCACTTGTGGCACGCGGCTCTCGCCACGCAATACGACGACAAGCGGCCCGCGTTCAACCGGAGGTTGCAAGCGGCGCGCATCCGTCTCACGAGGGCAGGATGATGCGGTGGATGTCGTTGTAGAACGCCAACCCCATCAGCGTGAAGAGCAAGGCGATGCCCACGTACTGGCCCGCGATCATGGTCCGCTCGCTGACGGGGCTGCCTTTGATCAGCTCGATAAGGTAATACAGCAGATGGCCACCATCCAAGACCGGGATGGGCAACAGGTTGATGATCGCCAGGCTGAGAGACACCAGACCGAGGAATTCCAGGAAGCGATCCAGGCCCAATTGCGCTGCAGCATTGGCTACCTGCGCAATGCCGATGACGCCGGAAATGTTCCGCGTCGACGCTTCGCCCGAGATCATCTTGCCGACCATGCTGAAAGTGTCGGTAGTGCGCTGCCAGGTCAGTGCAAGCGATTCGCTCAGCGCCTTGAGCGGCCCGTAACGCTGGATCGCCATCTCCGGAGCTTGTGCAGTGATTCCGATCAGCCATTGCTGTGGCTGGCCTTGTTCCGATTTCAGGCGTGCCGAGACCAGAAAGCTCATCAGCTTGCCGTTACGCTCGATGTCCACCGATAGCTTCGGCGATTTCGCAGCGGCGGCCTTGACTTGTGCGCCGATATCGTTGAAGTCCTTTACGTTGTTGCCATTGACGCTCAGGATACGGTCGCCTGCTTGCAGGCCGGCCTGCGCTGCCGGATCTCCGGGCGTGACGGTGGCTGCAATCGGGGGCTCGGGAGCCAGTTCCAAGCCCAGCTTGTCCACGTACTGTCCAACGTCTTCGCCGGCTGGCAGGCGATTGAGTGGTAGCACGAGCGCGCGTTCTGTGCCGTCCGTGCCGCGGACGGTGACTGCCAGCGGCGCGCGGCTCAGCAGCGCATTGACTATGACATCGTAAGAACCGCTCCATGTGGTCACCGATGCGCCACCCACAGTGAGCAAGCGATCGCCTTGATGGATGCCCGCTTGCGCAGCCAGGCTTTGCGGTGCAGCAGTAACAATCGGCGCGTAATCGGTGCGGCCCAGCACAAACATCAGCCAGAATGCAGCGATGGTGAAGATGATATTGAAGCCCGGGCCGGCGGCCACGATGGCGATGCGCTTCCAGATCGACTGCGCAGTGAACTCCTGATGGCGAAGCACAGGATCGACCTCACCTTCGCGCGCATCGAGCATTTTGACGTAGCCGCCCAGCGGAATGGCGGCGATCTGATATTCGGTGCCATCGCGGCCGATGCGCTTCCAGATGGCGCGGCCGAAGCCGACCGAGAAGCGTAGAACTTTCACACCACAGCGTCGGGCAACCCAGTAGTGTCCGAATTCGTGAAAGGTGACCAGCACGCCGAGCGTGACGAGCAGCCAGAACACCGAGCCGAGAAAGGGATTCATCAAAGCAAGTACGTCTCTTGGGAACTCAAAGCTTATCAGCAAGCGCTGCGAAGTACCCGCCGGGCGGCCAGATTGGCTCCGCGGTGGATACGCTCGGGATCGGGTTATCGACCGCGATGTAAGGCGGCAGTTCCATTTGTGAAGGTTTGTCTTGCGGGCTGGTAGCCATCACAGCCCCAGCAACAGTTTCCCCAACGCAAACACTGGCAGGGCGGCGAATACGCTATCCAGGCGGTCCAACAAGCCGCCATGGCCTGGGAAAAGGGCACCAGAGTCCTTCACGTTTGCGTGGCGCTTCATCAGGCTTTCCAGGAGGTCGCCGACGATGGAGCTGGCGACCGTGACGATCGTGACCACGATCAGGCCGAGAAGACGCAGGTCGTGCACGTCCAATAACCAGCCGGCCACAGCGATCACCAATGCGCTGGTGGCGAAGGCGCCGTAGACCCCCACCCAGGTCTTGCCGGGACTGATCTGGGGGGCCAGTTTGCGCTTGCCTTTGCCAAAGTAGCTGCCAGCGAAGTAAGCGCCGGTATCAGCCGCCCAGACCAGCAGCATGGCCAGGAAAAACCACACATGGCCGTAAGAGGGGGCTTGGTGAATGCTTACTCCGGCGACCCAGGCCGGAACCACCACAAAGGCGCCGGCCAGCAGCTTCAGATTGCGATTCTCCGGCGTAGGCGCCGCTGCGAAGGCGAAGTGGCGCAGCCATACACAGGCCAATAGCCACCCTGCCACGCCAGCCGCGATAAGCGCCGGCCACAGCCATGTCGAAGCGCGAAACATCCATAGCGCAACGAAAGCGATCAGCACGACACCGAGCGCCACCCCGCGGGTAACGCGGCTTTTCATGCCCGCCAGTCGAGTCCATTCCCACGCGGCGGCCAGGAATGCCATGGCAAGCAAGCAAGCGAATGCGCTGGTCGGCAAAAGCAGGATCAGCAGGATCGTCAATGGCGCAAGAACCAGGGCAGTGATAACACGCTGTCTCAGCATGGCGTTCTCTAATGCCTGTTCATGGCTATAGCGCAGGCCGTGCATCAATGGCGCGGCAGGCGAGTATGGACGGGGCGGTTCGCATATCCGGCGGATCCTTGTTCGGTCGCATGTCGGTATGTGCGTCCTGGTTGTTCTTTGTCGCCCCAGTGAAAAGATCTGAGGCAATCCCTGCAGCAAGCCGGCTCAACGGGCCGTCGCCTGGGCGACCTGATCGCCGGTGCGGCCGAAGCGACGTTCGCGACGGGCAAAATCGTTGATGGCTAGCTGCAACGAGGCCTGGTTGAAGTCCGGCCATAGCGTCTCGGTGAAGTACAGTTCCGCATAGGCTAATTGCCACAGCAAGAAATTGCTGATGCGATGGTCCCCACCGGTGCGAATGAACAGATCCAGTGGCGGAGAGTCGCCCAGGCTGGTCCAGCCGTCGAACGAGGATTCGTCAATCGCATCAATCGTAAGATCGCCGCGTGCTACCGCAGCTGCCGCCTTGCGCGCCGCCTGCACGACGTCCCAACGGCCGCCGTAATTCACGGCGATGTTCAACTGCAGCTTGGTGTTGTCGGCAGTGCGTTTTGCGGAGTCGATCATCCGGTTCTGCAGTGCTTTATCGAATGCCGACAGATCGCCGATGAAGCGCAGGCGTACGTTGTTTTCGTCCAGCTCGTCCACTTCTTTGTCGAGTGCGCGCATGAACAAATCTAGCAGTGCGCCGACTTCGTCTGGCGGCCGTTGCCAATTTTCACTCGAAAAAGCGAACAGGGTCAGCGCTTCCACGCCGTGACGTATACAACCTTCCACCACTTCACGCACAGCCTTGCGCCCGGCGTTGTGGCCGAAGCTGCGTGGACGGTGCCGGGCTTTCGCCCAGCGGCCATTGCCATCCATCACGATGCCGATATGGCGCGGTACGTAGTTGTGCGTAGTCGTGGTCATGGATGGAGAATAACGGGGGCGGGAGCACCTGCTTTGCCGAGGCACTTACCAAAAACGCGTTCGTCAGCGAAAGGCCTCTTGCCGGCACTTTCCTGCCTCGCGACAGCGAGAATGATGGCGAAAGCGGGGTTCACGCGGCGGATGGGCCCGGAACCCCTGAAGGGATGGCGGTTATGCAAGATAGGCCTCTCACCCTTACTTTGCCTCCGTCTGGTGGCATGTATGCCAAGTGCCGGTCTTTCGTTCCCGCGCGCCGACGTCCTTACATGGACATCAGCTCCTCTTCCTTCGACTTGGCCAGCTTGTCGACTTCCTTGACGAACTGATCGGTGATCTTCTGGATGTCTTCATCCGCCCGGCGTTCTTCATCCTCGGTGATCTTCTTTTCCTTGAGCAGATCCTTCACGTGCTGCAGCGCGTCGCGGCGCACGTTACGGATTGCGATCTTCGCGTTCTCGCCTTCGTGCGACACATGCTTGGCGAGTTCGCGGCGGCGCTCTTCGGTGAGCGGTGGCATGTTAAGGCGGATCACCGTACCGGCAGTGGTGGGGGTGATGCCCAAGTCGGAGGCGAGCAGGGCCTTCTCGACCGGGCCGACCATGTTCTTTTCGAACGGCGTGATGACGATGGAGCGGCCGTCGGCCAGGGCGACCGTCGCCACTTGATTCAGCGGCATGTCGGAGCCGTAGTAAGGCACCTTGATGCCATCGACGAGCGTCGTGCTCGCGCGGCCGGTGCGCAGGCGCGACAGGTCGTGCTTGAGGGCATCGATGCTTTTGCCCATGCGGGTCTGCGCATCGCGTTTAATGTCGTTGAGCATGTGAAATCACCCGTTGGCGTGCAAGCCGGCAAGTATAGCAGGGGGTTAGAAGGGATAAGGGGCAAGCGGTAGGCGGTCAGGCCGGTGCCATGGTTTAGGACGGAGTTGAAGTTGCCCCATTCCATTTCTGGCGGGTGCGTCAGCTCGCGTCGACCAACGTGCCAATCGGCTCGCCGTGCATGATGCGCATCAGGTTACCCGGTACGGTCATGTCATAAATGCGCAGTGGCATACGCTGGTCACGACACAAGGCGATGGCGGCGGTATCCATCACGGCCAGCTTGCGTTCGATCACCTGATCGTAGGTGAGCTGTTCGAAACGCGTGGCATCGCTATGCTTGGCCGGGTCTGCGCTGTAGACGCCATCGACCTTGGTGGCCTTGAGCAGCAGGTCTGCGCTTACCTCGATTGCGCGAAGCGCTGCGGCGGAATCGGTAGTGAAAAAGGGATTGCCGGTGCCGGCGGCGAACAGCGCGATGCGGCCTTTCTCGATGTGACGAATCGCGCGGCGGCGAATGAAATCTTCCGCCACATCATGGATTTGGATGGCGCTCATTACGCGAGCAAAGCCGCCGCGCTTTTCGATGGCGTCTTGCATGGCTAGCGCATTCATCACAGTGGCCAGCATGCCCATATGATCGCCGGTGACACGATCCATGCCGGCTGCTGCCAGGCCCGCGCCGCGGAAGATGTTGCCCCCGCCGATCACCACGCCGATTTGCACACCGGCTTTCTGCACTTCAATGATTTCATCGGCCAGGCGGCCGATGACTTTCGGATCGATGCCGTAGTCGGCATCACCCATTAATGCTTCACCGGAGAGTTTGAGCAGGATACGGCGGTACTTTAACGGGTCGCTCATGAGAACTCCGGGTGGATATGTGAAACATCGGAAACGGCTGCGAGGCGTTTCCGGACAGCGATCTGGCGTGACTACTTGCAGGCTATACGTCGACGCACCGTGAGGCAGGTGCTTATTTTCCTGATGACTCAAGCAAAACGACCGCATTGTAGCGGAGCGCGTGGCAGACGTCAGCGCGTCGTGCTTTTATGCTTCATTCTGATGCTTCACAGCGCAGTCACAGCCGGAGCCTGTATGCAGCACACCATTGCCGCCATCGCATTGCTAGTGCGTGATTACGACGAGGCGATCGCGTTCTATACCCGCTGCTTGGATTTCGAATTGATCGAGGACACGCCGCTGGGCGGCGATAAGCGCTGGGTGTTACTGGCGCCACCTGGCTCGCGCGAGACGCGTTTACTGCTGGCTCAGGCGAGTACCTCAGAACAGGATGCTTGCGTAGGAGAGCAGGGTGGTGGACGCGTGTTCCTGTTCCTGCACGTCGACGATTTCTATGCGCGCTATGAGGTGATGCGCTCGCGCGGTGTGCGTTTTCTCGAATGGCCGCGCGAGGAGCCATACGGGACGGTGGCGGTATTCGAGGATCTGTATGGCAACAAGTGGGATTTGTTGCAGCCGCGCCGCCCTTAGTTTCTGCTTCGGAAAAACAAAAAAAGGCCGCGGTTTCCCGCGGCCTTTCGTACAAGCTGAGCGTGGCGATTACGCCAGCCCTGCCTGCTTCATCACTTCGGCGGCGAAATCTTCTTCCACCTTCTCGATGCCTTCGCCGACGGCAAGGCGCACCACCGAAATCACATCGGCGCCTTCCTTCTTCAGCGCGTCACCGACCGTGACGTTGGTATCCAGCACGTAGGGCTGGCCGAGCAGTGTGATCTCGGAAATGATCTTGGCGACCTTGCCGCTGACGATCTTTTCCAAGATGTCGGCCGGCTTGTTCTTTTCCTTATCGGACATCTGGCTCAGCGCGATTTCCTTTTCCTTGGCCAGGAAGTCGGCTGGCACATCGTCGGCGCGCACGAACTGCGGGTTCATGGCGGCGACGTGCATGGCGACGCCCTTGGCTGCCTCTTCGGAGCCGCCCTTCAGTGCAACCAGTACGCCGATGCGGCCACCGTGGATGTAGCTGGCGATGACGCCGTTGTTGGAGACGACCGCCAGGCGACGCACCTGGATGTTCTCGCCGATGGTGGCAACCAGGGACTTGGAGGCTTCTTCAACCGTGCCGCCACCCGGATAGGCGGCCGCCTTCAGCGCATCGACGTCCTTCGCGCCGGACTTCAGTGCGATGTCGGCGACGTTGTCGCTGAACTTCACGAAGTCGGGGTTCTTGGTGACGAAGTCGGTCTCGCAGTTCACTTCGACCAGCACGGCATGGCCGTTGGCCTGAGCGGTGACAATGCGGCCTTCGGCCGCCACGCGGCCTGCCTTCTTATCGGCCTTGGCGAGGCCCGACTTGCGCAGCCATTCCATGGCGACTTCGATGTCACCATTGTTTTCGACCAGCGCCTTCTTGCATTCCATCATGCCGGCGCCGGAACGCTCGCGGAGTTCCTTGACCAGTTGGGCGGAAATATTGCTCATGGGATCCTCGGAAATCTTGGGGCGCCGGGCGATCGAGTGAAGCGCCCGGCGCGTTGTGAGACTTAATCGGCGTCGGTGACGTCGTGCGAGCGGCCGCCACGGCCGCCGCGGTTGCCGCGGCCACCGTCACGATCGCCACGGCCGGCACCCTTCTTGGCCGGCGGATTGCGGCGCGGCGGAGCGGCACGGCGTTCATTTTCTTCCTTGGCGACGGGGTTGCCTTCCTCGTCCAACTCGACGAACTCGTTGGCATCGCCCTGGGCGGCGGCCGGGGCGGCAGCCTTGCCTTCGAGGATGGAATCGGCGGCAGCGCGCGAGTACAGCTGGATGGCGCGGATCGCGTCATCATTGCCCGGGATGGGGTAGTCCACCAGTTCCGGGTTGTAGTTGGTGTCGACCACCGCGATCACCGGGATGCCGAGCTTCTTGGCTTCCTGCACAGCAATGTTTTCGTGGCCGATGTCGATCACGAACAGGGCGTCGGGCAGGCGGTTCATGTTCTTGATGCCGCCGAGGGAGTTTTCCAGCTTGGCGCGCTCGCGACGACGGGCCAGCACTTCGTGCTTGACCAGCTTGTCGAAGCTGCCGTCCGTTTCGGCGGCTTCCAGCTCCTTCAGGCGAGCGACGGACTGCTTCACGGTGCGGAAGTTGGTGAGCATGCCGCCGAGCCAGCGGGCGGTGACGAAGGGCATGCCGGCGCGGGCGGCTTCTTCAGCCAGCGGCTCACGGGCGGAGCGCTTGGTGCCTACGAACAGCACGGTGCCGCGCTTCTGCGCCAGACCCGACAGGAAGTTCATCGCGTCGGTGAACAGCGGAAGGGTCTTTTCGAGGTTGATGATGTGGATCTTGCCGCGGGCGCCAAAGATGTACGGGGCCATCTTCGGGTTCCAGTAGCGGGTCTGGTGACCGAAATGCACGCCAGCTTCCAGCATCTGGCGCATGGTGACTTGAGCCATGGTAGTACTCCTGCAGTGGGCCTTTTTCGAGTGGCCCGGGGGGTTGGGACCTCCATGCATCCCCGGCTTCGACCGTAGCGCCCTTGGCTTGAAAAGGACGACCACAGCACCCCGAAGACGGTGCCGATGCATGTGTGGCGTTGGTTGGGGTTGTACCGCAGCGCGGTTACAATCCCGCTTCGCTTTGCGCCGTGTGGGCCACTCAAGTGTCCGGATGCGGTCTGCAAAACCCGGAAAGTGTAGCCGGGACTACTGCTTCGCGGCAAGTTGGGCTGGTTTTTGGCCGATCTGCCGCTACATTCATAAAACTATGGCCATTACCCTCAAATCTGCCCAAGACCTCCAAGCCATGCGCTCTGCCGGCCAGTTGGCCGCCGAAGTGCTGGCCATGCTCAAAGAACACGTCAAGCCGGGCGTCACAACGGAAGAACTCGACCGCCTTGCCTACGAGCACATCGTGAACGTGCAGAAGGCGATCCCTGCCAACGTGGGCTACCACGGCTTCCCCAAGACCCTGTGCACCTCGGTCAACCATGTGATCTGCCACGGCATTCCCAGCCCGGGTAAGGTGCTAAAGGAAGGCGACATTATCAATTTGGATGTCACTGTCATCAAAGACGGGTGGCACGGCGACACCAGCCGCATGTACTACGTGGGCACGCCCGGCGTGCTGGCCAAGCGCCTGGTCGAGACCACCTATGAGGCGATGATGCGCGGCATCCAGGCGGTGCGCCCGGGATCCACACTGGGCGATGTGGGGCATGCCATCCAGAAACATGCCGAGGCCGCTGGCTTCTCGGTGGTGCGCGAGTACTGCGGCCATGGCATCGGCAAGGTCTATCACGACGAACCGCAGGTGCTCCATTACGGCAAGCCCAGCACGGGTGTGGTGCTGCAGAAGGGTATGACCTTCACGGTCGAGCCGATGATCAACGCCGGCAAGCCGCACACCAAGCAATTGCCGGACGGCTGGACGGTGGTCACCAAGGATCACTCGCTGTCGGCGCAGTGGGAGCACACCATTGCGGTGACGGACGATGGGTTTGAAATTCTCACGCCCTGGCCGGATGCGTAACTGACGTTGGATCGTCATTCCGATTTTCGTCGGAATGACATTGTCGCAAGCGCCCGAACTGCGGATATCCATCCCTTCTCATGACTTCATCCGCTGTTCCCCTCCCGCCGTTACCTCGTCTTCCTGTTGCCATTCCACGCTCCGGTGTTTCCACCGAAGCGCGCAGCGCACTGCGGCAATTGCTCGGCGATCTCAACCGCTCCATCACGCTCGCGTTCCAAGATGGCGTCGATGCCAGCCAACTGGCGCGACTGCGCGGCGATGCAGTCACGCGCATCGTGGCGCACGTGTGGATGGCTTGCCTGGGTGAAGTAACGGACGCTGCGCTGTTCGCCATCGGTGGTTTCGGGCGCGGTCTGCTGTTTCCCCACTCGGACATCGATCTGCTGGCGCTAGTGCAGAACGCGGATGCATCGCGCCTGCGTGCGCTCGAACAATGCTTTGCGACGTTCTGGGACATCGGCCTGAAAGTCGGGCATTCAGTGCGCGACCCCGAACAATGCCGCGCGCTGGCTGCCTCGGAGGTCAGTGTATTCACCAGTCTGCTCGATGCGCGTCGCCTCGCTGGCGATCCCTCGCTGGATAAAAGCTTGCGCGCGATTGTCGACGATCCAGACATGTGGCCGCCCCGCGCTTACCTGCAGGCGCGTCTGGCCGAACGCGATGCACGCTTCGCGCGTTTCGACGATACCGCGTACAACCTCGAACCCAATCTCAAGGATGGCCCAGGCGGTTTGCGCACGCTCGATTCGCTGCGCTGGCTCGGCAAGCGCCTGGCGCATGCGCCGGATTTTCCGGACATGGTGACCGAAGGCCTGCTCGATCCGGCCGAATGCGACACGCTGCTGCAAGCCGAAGCCACGCTGCGTCGTTATCGCTTCGCTTTGCATCTTGAAGCGGGGCGTCCCGAAGAACGTTTGTTGTTCGATTATCAGCGTGCGCTTGCCGCGCGCTTGGGCTTCGAAGACGAGCACGAAAAAAATCTCGGCGTCGAGCAATTCATGCAAGGCTACTATCGCGCCGCCAGCCAGGTGGAGCGCCTGGGTTGGCAGATTGCCGAGCGCTTCGTGGAAATGCTGGAGCCACCGAGCGAAGCACAGCCGGTCGGTACGGATTTCGTGCGCTACGGCGCTCGCATCGCTGTGTGTGATCCGGATCTATTTGCGCATCGTCCCGCGGCATTGGTCGATATCTTCATCGCGAGACTGGATCAGAAGGGCGTGATCGGCTTTACCGCCGACACCATGCGCCGCGTGCACCAGGCCACTGCGGCAATGGGCACGCAGTTGGCCGACGATCCCCAAGTGCTGGCTTCCTTCCTGCAGTTATTGCGGCATGGGGCGCCCGCAGTGGATGCGCTGTGGCGCATGAATCGCCACGGCTTGCTCGCTGCGATCCTGCCTGCGTTCGGCAAGGTGTTCGGCCGCATGCAATACGACCTGTTCCATGTCTACACCGTGGACGAACACACGCTGCGTGTGCTGCGTAACGTCGCGCGCTTTGCCGATCCATCCACGCAGGCCGAATTTCCGCTGGGTTGCGAAGTGTGGTCGACCTTGCCGAAGCCAGAAGTGATGCTGCTGGCGGCGCTTTTTCACGACATCGCCAAGGGACGCGGTGGCGATCACTCCGTGCTTGGCGAAGAAGATGCACGCGCTTTCGGCAGGAAACTGGGCTTGCCGGAAGACGACATTGAACGCGTGGCCTGGCTGGTGCGCTGGCACTTGTTGATGAGCACCACCGCACAGCGCCAGGACATCACGGACCCCGACGTCGTGCATCGCTTCGCCGAGATCGTGGGCGGACGCGAGCGACTCGGGCAACTTTATCTGCTGACCATCGCCGACATCATCGGCACCAGCCCGCGTCTATGGAATGCATGGAAGGATCGCCTGCTGGCAGACCTGTATACGTCCACGCGCTATGCCTTGCGTCGCGACGCCAAACCTTCGCCTGGCGCTGCTGCGCGTGCGCAAGCATGCCGCGAGCAAGCCATGACGTTGCTAATCGCAGATGGCAACGATGCAGCGGCTGTTGCGCAGTTGTGGGACAGTTTCCCGATGGTAAGTTTCCTGCGTCATCGGCCGGAGCAGATCGCCTGGCAGACTTCGCAGATCCTGCACGGGCAAGGCAAATTGCCGCTGATTGCAGTCAATCCGCTATCGGTGCGCGGCAGCACCGAGTTGTTCGTGTACGCGCCGGATCGCGACGGCCTGTTCGCAAACGTCACCGCGATGCTCGATCGACTGCATTTTTCAGTGATGGAGGCGCGCGTGCTGAGTTCGCCGGACGGCAAAGCGATGGATACGTTCTTGTTGCTGGAGGCGGAAAACCAGAAGCCGGCCAGCCATGAGCGCGCCGAAGAACTGCAGCAGCGTTTGCATCGAGCCTTGTCGCAGTCGGCACCGATCATGCCGCCACGACGCAGCATGTCGCGCCATCTCAAGCACTTTCAGATGAAGCCGCGCATCGATTTCAAGCAGTCCGGCGGACGTACGCAGATGGCGTTGGTCTGCAGCGACCGTCCTGGCCTGCTCGCCGCCGTGACGCAAGTGATGATGGCCTGCGAAGTGCGCGTGCACGATGCCCGCATCGCCACCTTTGGCGAGCGCGTGGAAGACTTCTTCCAGCTCACCGATCGCCGTAATGCCCCATTGAGCGAGACACAGCAGCAGCGTTTGTGGCAGGCTTTGGTGGAGCGGATCGGACCACAGAGCTTGTCCGCATAGCCTAGGTACTGTCGTCACCCATGGCTATGCGGGCTCAACGGGGATGATTTTCCGCCGGGGCTGCGTCAGTAGCCTGTCGTCGCCAATCCCTTTCCTCCGTTTGTTGGCCGAACGTGCCAAGAGAAGGCTGTGCATCCATGTCTGCATCTCATACGTTTTTGAAACTCGCTCGACAACTTCATCTCTACATCGGCGTATTCATTGCACCGGCCGTGCTGTTCTTCGCGTTCACTGGTGGGTTGCAAGTCTTCGGCCTGCACGAAACCTCTCGCGGCAGCGATTACAAGCCGCCCGCGTGGTTGGCAATTGCCGCGCAGTTGCATAAGAAACAGACCGATGTGATGCCTATACGCAAGCCGCGTCCTGCGGAACCTGTGCCGGCATCGAATCCGGGCAATGCACCGGCGCCGCTACCCATCAAGCCCGATACATCGGCTGCACCGATAAGGCATCCATTGCCGCTGAAAATTTTCTCTGCCTTCGTTTCATTCGGGCTGTTCGTATCGACCTTGCTTGGCCTTTACATGGCGTACCGCTATACGCGCAAACACGTGTTGATAAGCGCATTGCTGATATTGGGGACGATAGTTCCGGTAGTGCTCGCGCTCATCTGAAGTGAGACTGGCACGCCTTGTCATTTGGGCATGCGGTAGTTAGTGCGTTATCTTCCTCTTGATCCGAACACGAGCCTTTCCCCATGCAATCCATCGAAACCCTGATCAACGACGCCTTCGAACGCCGCAATGACCTTACCCAGAGCGAAATCGAAACCCATCTGCGCCCTGCGCTGATCCAGGTACTGGATTTGCTCGAATCGGGCGAGCAGCGCGTTGCCTCGCCGGACGGTAAAGGCGGTTGGACAGTCAATCAGTGGCTGAAGAAAGCAGTGCTGCTGTATTTCCGCACTCATGGCAATCGGGTGGTGGACGGCGGCCCGGCGCTCGCGTTCGACAAAGTGCCGCTGCGTTTCGCGCACGGCAACGATTCGGAACTCGAAACACTCGGCGCGCGCGTGGTGCCCGGTGCATTGGTACGCCGTGGTGCGCATATCGCAAAAGATGCGGTATTGATGCCGAGCTACGTAAACATCGGCGCCTACGTCGGCGCAGGCACCATGGTCGACACGTGGGCAACGGTCGGTTCCTGCGCCCAGATCGGCGCGGGCGTGCATCTGTCCGGCGGTGTGGGCATTGGCGGCGTACTGGAACCGCTGCAAGCCAATCCCACCATCATCGAAGACAACTGCTTCATCGGTGCGCGCTCTGAAGTGGTCGAAGGTGTGGTGGTGGAGCGCGGCAGTGTGATTGGGATGGGTGTGTTCCTCGGCCAATCCACGCGCATCTACAACCGCGCTACCGGCGAAATCAGCTACGGCCGCGTGCCGGCAGGCAGTGTGGTGGTCGCAGGCAGCCTGCCAGCGAAGGACGGCAGCCACAGCCTGTACGCGGCGGTTATCGTCAAGCAGGTCGACGAAAAAACGCGCAGCAAAACCGGCATCAACGAACTGCTGCGCAGCGGCGACTGATATGGGCACGATCACTCTCTATGGTCTTCCCAACTGCGACACCTGCAGGAAGGCACGCAATTGGCTCACTCGCTTCGAAGTCACCCACGAGTTCGTCGACTACCGTGCGAATCCTGTTCCATCGGCCATGCTCAAGAGCTGGGCACAGCAGGTCGGCGGCTGGGAGAAGCTGGTCAATAAATCCAGCACCACTTGGCGCAATCTGCTGCCGCAACGCAAGAACCCCGGCACCGATCCGGAGTGGACGCTGCTGCTGAAGGAATATCCCGCGCTCGTTCGCCGTCCGGTCGTGGTGCAAGCGGATGGCGCAATCAGCGTTGGATTCACCGATAACGGCTTCAAGAAATTGTTTGGGCGCTAGGGATGCTCTGATCTATTCTGCGTAGACGGCATGATGTCCAGAAGGCTTGCAGGGTGTGCTGCGCGGCACAGGGCAGACTGGCCGTCTGTTCAAGCCGCGCGGCGCAGGCTGCGGGCCTTCTGGACGTCACCCCGTCATTTAAATTCAAGAGGTTGGGGCCGCACTGTATGCGCGTATCGCTGCGTCCCAGCGTCTAGACAGACGGCTAGTCTGCCTTCGCCACTGGGGCGCAGCGATAGGCGCATACAGTGCGGTGACGGGTACGTGGAATAGATCAGAGCATCCCTAGGGGTGATCTGGTCCATTCTGCGTAGACGGCATGATGTCCAGAAGGCTTGCAGGGTGCGCTGCGCGGCACAGGGCAGACTGGCCGTCTGTTCAAGCCGCGCGGCGCAGCATGCGGGCCTTCTGGACATCACCCCATCATTTAAAATTCAATGCGTTGGGGCCGGCACTATCCGTCCGCATACCTTCGGTCCATCGTCTCGACAGACGGCCAGTCTGCCTTCGCCGATGGCCCTGTGGTCTGCGAACGGACAGCGCCGGTGACGTCTACGTAGAATGGACCAGAGCACCCCGTATGTCCGAAGTATTCGATCTTGCCGTTGATCTGATCCGTCGCCGCTCGATTACGCCGGAAGATGCGGGCTGTCTGCCAGAAATCGGCGCTCGACTGGCGCGCCTGGGTTTCCGTATCGAGCATCTTCGCTATGGCGAGGTGGACAATTTCTGGGCGACGCATGGCGCGAACAATGCGCCGGGGCAGGGGCCGCTGCTTGTCTTCCTGGGGCATACCGATGTGGTGCCCAGCGGTCCGGAAGAAACGTGGCAGAGTCCGCCGTTTGATCCGGTCGTACGAGATGGCCGTCTATACGGCCGAGGCGCTGCGGACATGAAAGGCGCAGTGGCTGCGATGACGGTGGCGCTGGAGCGTTTCGTTACCACGCATCCGGATCATCCCGGCCGTGTGGGTCTGCTGTTGACCAGCGATGAAGAAGGTCCGACCAATCTCGACGGCGTACGGCGTATCGCCGCTTACCTGCGCGAGATCGGCGAACACATCGACTGGTGCGTGGTAGGTGAACCTTCTTCCAAGGAAAAACTCGGCGACCTGATTCGCGTCGGTCGGCGCGGATCTCTGTCGGGCACGTTGACGGTGCGTGGCGTGCAAGGACACGTCGCCTATCCGGACAAAGCGCTGAATCCGATTCATGCCTTTGCGCCCGCGTTGGCGGAACTTGCAACGGAGCGTTGGGACGAAGGCAACGCCGATTTTCCGCCCACTTCGTTCCAGGTTTCCAATCTCAACGCAGGTACGGGCGCGACCAATGTCATTCCGGGTTCGCTCGTCGCGCTGATCAATTTTCGCTACAGCACCGCGAGCACCGCCGAGAACTTGCGCGCGCGCGCCGAAGCCATTCTCAGCAAACATGGTCTGGATTACTCACTGGAGTGGTCGCTTTCCGGCGAGCCTTTTCTGTGCCCCTCCGGTGGACGCTTGCGCGACACCGTGGTAACGGTGTGCCGCGAGCTGTGCGGTACAGAGCCCGAGCAGAGCACAGGCGGCGGCACTTCGGATGGGCGCTTCATTGCGCCAATGGGTGCGGAAGTCGTGGAACTGGGCCCCGTCAACGCCACCATCCACAAAGTGGATGAGTGCATCGACGTGGCCGATTTGGAGCGCCTGCCGGAGTTGTATCAGACGATTTGCGAGCGGATGTTGGTGCGACCGCTTTGTTGAAGTGCTGGATGCTGTGCGCTATGCACGGTGCGTTCGTAGCGGATTGATTGTCGTTGTAAGTGCCGATCCACAAAGTGGGTGAATAGTTAGATGGGGCTGAGTTGGGTCTTCGGCCAATGGTTGCTAGTCACATTTACGAACACATGTATCTTCAGATACTGGTTTTTACCTGATTTGAACAATAGACCGGCACTGCTTTTACCTATGTGGGTTTATCTTCACTTGCGGTGTGCGGTGTCGTGATAGTGGGTATGCTGCCAGTGCTTACGTGGCAACGTGCTGCGCTCGGTGGAATCGGCAGCAACGCAGTATGCCGGACTGTCTTTCACGCGCTTCAGCAGCAATCACCTGTACGGGGGGTTGCTTTCAATGTAATTGGTGCTCGAACGTGAAAAACACAAGGAGGCAGCAAAATGCAAGAGCTACAATCCCCAATGAAATACGAGGACATTCTGAGTCGAATGGGCCTTTTGGCACCTTACGATATCAAAGGTGTTGTGTTTTCAGATAATTTTTCGTTAGGTCTCGGCAAATGGACATATGGCGGAACCGGGGCGGGCGCGGGCGTGGAGTTGAAGGAAATATCAGGTAACAAATTTGCCAATCTCTGGGCTCCACCTCCTTCAGGACCGCTTGCACTTATGTCTACCAAGGTCAATGTGAGTAGGAATATCAATCATGCACTGACATTCAAAATTAATGGTGCGGGAGTTCTTTATGTCAATGGAGGGGCTGCAATTAACGTTGGCAGCGGCAGATACGACGGCACCTTGTCCGGTTTTAAGACACATACGCAGACCGTCAACTCAAGCGATCGTGATCAAATGGAAATAGTGTTCATGGCATATGGGCACAATTTTGCGGTTGATGATGTTGAGCTGAGTAATTAGCGTAATTAGCAATGAATCTCAGCTTTCTGCAAATAATTTGTTTCTCGCAAGATTTGCTCTTCCCCTTTTTCAAAGGAGGAAAAGGGGAGGGGCGTGGACTCATTTACTGCGGCGAAGGCTCAAGCACCAACGTATACCTATCCTCGCCCGGCATCAGCGGCGTAGGCCGTCCGTGTATCCAGTCTTCGTGTCCGGCGCCGTAGAAGGGTGACAGCGGGTTATCGCTTTGCCCGCCAGGCATTTCCAGGATGCCTTCGTCTTCATGACCCGGCGACACATCGATGCGTTCGGATGCGCCGAAGCCGGGTGACGCAACACGCGGCATATTGTGATCGCCGGGCAACGGTTCATCCGGCATATCGAGCCAGCGCCCGATGAAACCGGGCAGGGCGCGCGACAGCGGATGGCGAATGCCCGCGCGGTTCATTTCGCCCCAAGTGCGAGCCGCCAAGCCGCCTTGTTGCTTGCCCAGCGTGTTGGCGACGTTGCGCGCAGCCTGCACCAACAAAACGTGCCAGTCTGAATAAGCAGGATCGAGCAGATGCGGCGGTTGCTGTTGAATCAGCATCCACACGGCCGCTTCCTGATTGCCCGGGCCAGGCCATTCGAAGTCCACGGAATGCTGCAGAAGTTGTGCAGTAAACGGTGCCAATACCAGCTTGTGCACTTCATCGCGGAATGCGTGCACCAAGCGGTAATCCACGCTGTCCGGCGCGGCTTGGTTGCGCCATGCGGCGGTGAGTTGGCGCAGCTGATTGAGCGAAGGATCTTGCACGTTCGCCAGCGTGGTCTGCAGCAATTGCTGCCAACGGGACAGGAACTGCGCGTGATCGTCTAGCTGGATGTCCAGCAGATTGCCCGGACCGAAATCGGCGCGTGCACGCAGGTCGTCGCGAATCTGTTGCGCACGTGCACCCACGTCGTGCCCACCTTCGCCGAGCAAGGCCAGTTCATCGCTGCCGACCGTGCGGTTGTTAGCCGTCCACAGACGCCCGTCAGCGGGATTCTCGATGCGTGGATATTGCGCGGCCGCAGCCCAGCCCGTCCAACCGGTATTCGGTTGCGACCAGTCGGCCGGGCGCTGTGCATCGAAACCGGTACGCAGCGGAATGCTGTTGCCGGCGATGGTCCAACCAATGTGGCCCGCGCTGTCGGCGACGAGGAAATTCTGCGGCGGCATACCGAACGTCGGGGCAAGGTCCAGCGCTGCGGACACATTGGCGGCATGTTCGAGCTGCAACATCGCGACGTTGTAGGCGCGCGGTAGATCGGCGATCCATGCAAGTGCGAGCGGCGTGCCATCCGTGTCCCGGCTGAGGATCGGTCCCCAGCGGGTGTCTTCCACATGCAGGGTGTAGGGCGCGGCATCTTTGACGCCGATGAGCTCATCGTGGGCCTCGATGGCGGCCCAGCCTTCCGGCACCTTGTAACGATTCGCATCGTGCGGATCGCGTTGAATACGTACCCAATCCTGCCAATCGCCATAACTGTTGGTGAAACCCCAGGCGACCTGTCCATTCGAGCCCACCACCAGTGCCGGCGTACCAGGCAGGGTGACGCCCATGACATCGCGTTGCCCCTTCGGTGCCGATGGATCGGGGTAGCGCAAGCGCGCGCGGAACCAGATGTCTGGCACGCGCAAACCGAGATGCATGTCATTGGCGAGAATCGCCGAGCCCGTGCGCGAAATGTTGCCCGCTACAGCAAAGCTGTTGCTGCCGGGATACGCGCGGTCCACCGATGAAATAGTTGCGGAAGCCAGCTTGGCGCCGCCACTCTGCGCATTGCTATGACGCAGGTCGAAAACATCTGCACCCGGAATAACGGGCGATGGCGAAGTGCCATCCTTCAGCGGCGCTTCCCAGTTCGGATCGGGCGAAATCAGGAAATTCACCAACGGCTCGGGCAACACGGAGCGCATTTCGGCGATATGCATTTCACGCTCGTTGCTACCGTCGTCGTTCAAATCCAGATACATCGCGGCGATCACCAGCATCGTATCTTCCGAGCGCCATGGCCGGGGTTTGGCTTTGAGCAACAAGTATTCCCAGGGTTTCTCGCGTAGATTCGCCAAGCCCGCATTCACGCCGTCGCGATAGAGATCCAGCGTGTGTTTTTGCTCAGGTGACAGCTCCGTATAAGCGGCTTCGGCCACGGCGCGCAAGCGATGGCGGCGGTGCTTGATGTCGGTATCCAACGCTGCAGCACCCACCAGTTCCGACAGTTCGCCGGCGGAAACACGACGCATCAGATCCATGGGGAAGAAGCGTTCCTGCGCGTGCACGTAGCCGAGTGCATAGCTCACGTCATCACGCGACTGACCGGTAAAGGTAGCGGTGCCCAACGCGTCGCGCGTAATGGTCACTGCATGCTGCGGGCCATTCACCCGTTGCTCGCCATCAAGCCGCGCGAGGCTGCCGGCTAGAAACCACCAGCCAGTAGCAAATAGGGCGAGCGCTGAAAGCAGCACAAGGACGAACAGTGCCCGGAACCAACGGAAGCGAGTGGTCGTTGTCATTGTTCGGCAAACACCGCAAAGATGCCCGCGTAGGGCTTGACCATGAAAGTGGGAGCACCAGCGTAGCCGGTACCGTCGATGTAGAACTGCGAAATAGTGCCATCCAGGTAAAGCGCATCGCGGCAACCGAGTTCATCGCGGAACAGCTGCGCGAAGGTATGAAAATTCACCGGTGCGTCACTCACCGCGAACACCACCTGATGCGGTGTGCGCGCACACACGCCGCTGCGCCACTTGGTGCTGGTGGAATCGTGCACGAACTGTTCGTTGATCTTGCCGTCGACCACCAACATCGGTCCCGATTGCGTGGCCCATTCCGCTGCTTTGCCATCCGCTTTGAAGTCGCCGCTGGTGCGCACGGCGGCGTGGCCATCTGGGTAAATGGCGAACACGCCATTGGGGCGGATCGAAAAATTGCCGGCGGCAGGATTGCCTCGAAAAAGATTCAGCGGCACCAGCGTCTTGCCGTGTTCCACGTATAGGCCCAGCGGTGCGTATGCCTGGTCGTAGATGCCGGCATTGGCCGCGAACATCAGCCGTTTGCCATTGGCGGCGCCCCATTCGCGCAGCGTCTGGATATCGCTGAAAGGCTGACCGGTGTCGGGATTCTTCCAATGCAGCGTCAATGCTTCACGGTGCAGATCCAGGCTCACCACCGTGAAGTCCTGACCCTGGAAGCGCACTTCACGGCTTTCCATCGGTTGCACCTGGCTGTTGCAGGCAGCCAAGGGCGCTAACGCCCCCAACAGGGCGAGCAGGCGATGCAACAGGCTGCGGCGCAACCGTTGGATAAGGGCGGACGAGCGCATCCTGTGATGGTCGCCGCCCGGGCGTGATGGATGCAAGAGCATCCGCACCGATTCAGCGCGTAAACTTCAGTTTTTGAGATCGGGTCAGGAAAGGAGTTGGGGATGCTCTGTTTCATTCTGTGTAGGTGGCATGATGCCCAGAAGGCTCGCAGAGTGTGTTGCGCGATGCAGGGAAGACTGGCCGTCTTTTCAAATCGCGCGACGCAGTCTGCGAGCCTTCTGGGCATCACCCTTCGGACCGGCCCTGTCTGTCCGCATGCCTTCGGTCCATCGTCTCGACAGACAGCCAGTCTGCCTTCGCCGATGCCCCTGTGGCCTGCGAACAGACAGAGCCGGTGACACCTGCGCAGAAGAAACAGAGCATCCCTTATGCCCTACACGCCTATCGTCGCCACGCTCGGTTACGTGCTTTCCCCTGACCGGCGCAAGGTGCTTATGATTCATCGCAATGCGCGGCCCGACGACCAGCATCTAGGCAAGTACAACGGCCTGGGCGGCAAGATGGAGCCCGGCGAGGATATCGCTGCATGTATGCGGCGCGAGATCCATGAAGAAGCTGGCATTGCATGCGAAACCATGCATTTGCGTGGCACCCTCAACTGGCCCGGTTTCGGCAAGCAGGGTGAGGACTGGCTGGGTTTCATCTTCGTCATCGACAGCTTCAGCGGAGAACCTTACACGGCCAATCCGGAGGGCACGCTCGAATGGATCGACCTGGATCACCTCATGGAACTGCCGATGTGGGAAGGCGATCGCCATTTCCTACCGCTGGTGTTCGATCGCGATCCGCGTCCGTTCCATGGCGTGATGCCGTACAAGGACGGACGCATGCAATCGTGGGCTTATACGCGGCTGTGAGTGCGCGAAAAATCGACATTGTCGCCGCGATGATCTGCGACGAAGCAGGGCGCGTGCTACTGGTACGCAAGCGCGGCGCGAAGGTTTTTCAGCAGCCCGGCGGCAAGCGCGATCGCGGTGACAGGGACGATCTGCACACGCTGGCGCGAGAGTTGGAAGAAGAACTCGGCTGCAGCATGCATAGGGAAAGTGCGCGCTGGCTTGGGCGTTTCAGCGCGCCGGCGGCCAATGAGCCGGGATGCATCGTGGAAGCCGCCGTGTACGAAGTAAGCGTGAGCGGACGTATCGAGGCGAGTGCAGAAATCGAGGCGTTACGTTGGGTTGATCCTGCGCAACCCGGTGATCTGCCGATTGCGTTGCTGAGCCGGGAGTATTTGTTGCCGCTGATGGTTGAGCCGCAAGATTCGCCGGTTGCGTAGGCTGGGTTACGGCGCAGTCAAAACTCGGCGCGGGATCTGCATGGCAATGTTGGGGGGCGGCTGCGCCTCAGCCCAACCTAACTGTAGATCACCGCGCCTGGCGCACCGCCACCACGGCGTTCAAGCCACCAAACGCAAACGAATTGCTGAGCGCTGCACGCACCGGCATGGCCCGCGCTTCGAGCGGAACGTAATCCAGATCGCAAGCCGGATCAGGCGCAACGAAATTGAGCGTGGGCGGTACGATGCCGTTACGCAGCGCACCGATCACCGCGATCATTTCCAGTGCGCCGGCCGCGCCCAATGCATGACCGTGCATCGGCTTGGTGGAAGTCACCGCAAGACGGCGCGCATGCTCGCCAAATACTTTGTGGATGGCGCGCGTTTCGGTGGAGTCATTCGCCACCGTGCCGGTGCCGTGCGCGTTGATGTAGTCGATCTCGGCCGGCTGCATGCCGGCATCGTTCAGCGCTGCCTGCATGGCTGCTGCCGCGCCGATGTCCGATGGCGCTGCGATATCGCCGGCATCCGCACTCATGCCTGCGCCGGCCAATTCCGCCAGGATGGTGGCGCCGCGTGCTTGCGCGCTCTCCAGTGTTTCCAGCACGAACATCGCTGCGCCTTCGCCCAGCACCAGCCCGCGGCGGTTCGCGCTGAAGGGGCGGCAGGTGTCGGGAGCCAGCACACGCATCGCCTCCCACGCCTGCATCACGCCGGGCGTAATGCAGGCTTCGGTACCACCGACTACGGCGGCGTCGACCAGGCCGGCGCGAATCATCATCGCGGCCTGCGCAAACGCATGATTGGACGAGGCGCACGCACTGGCGACCGTAAACGTCGGCCCGGTGATGCCGTGCGCCATGCTGATCTGGCTGCAGGGCGCGCTGCTCATAATGCGCACGATGCCGAGCGGATGAAACCGGCCGGATTTCTCCGCGTAAAGTTTCCGATACAAGCCGTCGCGCGTTTCTTCGCCGGCCGCACCGGTGCCGACTACCACGGCCGTGCGTGATGCGCGTTCATTGCGCAAATCCAGGCCTGATTGTTTGATCGCTTCGTTCGCGGCCACCAGCGCGTATTGGCTCAACGGATCGAGAAACGGCAATTTCGCTTCTTCGATAAACGCCAGCGGTTCGAAATCGGCGATCTCGGCGCCGATGGGGCTGCCGCGCATCAGGCTGGAATCGAAATGCTGCAACGGCGCGATACCGCTACGGCCCTCGGTCATGGCTTGCCAGATGTCGGAAGCGTTGTGGCCGAGCGCGCAGATGCCGCCCATGCCGGTGATCACAATACGGCGCATATCAACTATCAGTGGGTTTCTGTGCAACCTGGCGTTCCACGGCCGCGACCAGGTCGCCGACGGTGCCCCCCTCGAAGTCGACGTCTTCGTTGGGCAAGTTGATGTTGAAATGTTCTTCGATGTCGAAAATCACTTCGATGGCATCCAGCGAGGCGATGCCGAGATCCTTGAGCGTCGATTCGGCCTTGATGGTGCCGATGTCGATCTTCGCTTGCTTGCTGATGATCTCGAAAACTTCTTGTTGCACATTGCTCATGAAACTTCCCCGTGGGTCCCTGCTCCAAGCGTGACGAAGAGCGGGCGCATTGTCCATATGGAAAAGACGCAGCTTCTTGAGGCTATCGTCGCGTGTCTTAGCTAAACCTTGCAGTTCTTGAATGGCTCATTCACTCGCCATGACGCCCAGTGCGCCTTTGGCTTCGGTGGGTGCGTCATGCTCAGGATGGGCGCCGCTTTCGGCCAGCGCCAGGCACAGAATGCCCAGCATGATGACCCCGGCACCGACCAGCCGCATTGGCGTAAGCGCTTCGTGAAACACCCATGCAGAAGCCAGCATCACGCTTACCACGTCTAAATGCGAAGCGGCGAAGGCGGGACCGATCGGCGCGTGCTTGAGCAAGCTCATCCAGGTGAAGAAATTGCCGATGTAGCCGATCAGCGCGATGTAGATCCACGGATGGGCGATGATGCGCAGCACCCAGGCCCAACTTGCCTCCGGCGGAAACGCGTGTGTGCCGGTCAGCTTGAAGCTCACTTGCACAAGTGTGTCGAAAGCCAGCAGCAAGGCAAAGCCGCCGAGGTAGAAGCGCCAGGTGCGCGAGTTGGCGCTCATCCGCTTGCTCCCACAATGGCCACGCCTGCGCTCACCAGCAGAATGCCGACTACACGCAATGGCGTGAGTTTTTCCCGAAACAGCAGGCGGCCCCCGATCATGATGGCGACCATGTTGATGGATGCCAGCAGCATGCCTTTGGACAAATCCACCAGCGATAGAAAGGCAATCCACGACAGCAGGTGCAGTGCATACGCCAGTAATCCCAGCCACAGCCAGGGGCGGCTCGCCATGTAGCGCCATCGCGCCATGCCATCGCCCGCGCGCGGATCGCTCGCTGCAGCCTTGAAGGCGAGCTGGCCTCCGGTATCGAGCGACACATTGATCAGCCACAGCGTGGCGACTAGCGCGGACACGTGTGAGCCGCCGTCAGGCAACGGCGAGCGCGCTGGGTGTGCAGCTCGCGGCGATCTTGGAGAAGAACTCCACGGAGCGATCCACCAGCAAGCGGCGTTCGCGATCGATGGTGATCATGTGATAGCTGTCTTCCAGCAACAGCATGTCCACGGGGCCTGAAACCGAACGCGCTACGAGATGCGCGTTTTCCAAGCTGGCCACGTCGTCCTCAGTCGCATGTGCAACCAGGCACGGCGCGGTGACTTTGGGCAGTTCACGCTTGACCACGGCGGCCATGTCATACATCTCGGCCAAAGACGGCCACGGATTGCCGGGCAAACCGGCCGCCGCGCTGTCGCCACCGAGCATCAGGCCGCTGATTTGTGCGCGCAGGCGCTCATCCCGCAAACCATAGGGTTCGCTCTCATGCACCATGCGATGCCTGCCGATGCCTAGGCGCGTGACCAGCGGCAACAGAAAAGAGAGACGGCTGTACCACGGCACCGCCCAGCCGTCGTAACGGAAGGTGGCGCCGTAAACGCCCACGCCGCGCACCCATTCCGGACGCTCCACCGCAAGTTTCAGCGCGAGGATCGCGCCCATCGACAGGCCGCCCACGAACAGATGATCCACTTCGTGCCGGAACTTGTCCGCGGCGGCTTCAACGCTGGCGTACCAGTCTTTCCAGCCAGTGGCCAGCAAGTCCGGCACGTCGCCGCAATGACCGGCCAATTGCATGCCATAAACGCTGAAACCCGCACGGTTCAGCCCCTTGCCGACCAAGCGCATCTCGGTGGGCGTACCAGTAAGACCATGAATGAGCAGCACGCCGCTACGGCCACCTTCGAAGCGGAACTCAACGTTTTGGATCACTGGGGTCTCAACTGCGGACGAGCGGAATGGTCCTGCAGTGTGTGGGCAACGGCTTTCCAGGTGCTTTCGACACGCCCACGGGCTCGCAAGATGTTGCACGATGAGCCTTCTTGCGCGCAGTGATGGGCCTTGAGATCAATGCCTGTCGAACCCGCCTAGCCGGCTCACCCCAATCGAGATGCCCACCGAACCCGTGGGGTGATCGCAGCTACCCGTGTTCTGCACCATGCTGACCGTGCCGGACTGATAGTTGCCGGTGCCGATATGGCTGCCGCTGATCACGCCCATGCCGACCGAGCCGTGCACCTGCGTCTTGTTGTAGGTGGAGTCGTCGCACACCGGCACATTCGCATGATCGTTACCCCGTGCGCCGCTGGTGTCGCCGTAATAGACGCCCGGTGCGGGACTGGTCGCGGCAGGGTGGCCATTCACAGTCACCGCGCTTTTAGCGCTGGACGATGAGGCCGGCTGCGCGGTGGTGGAACTGGATGCCGGATAGCCCTGGTACCCGTTGGCCGGCAGCTTCAGATTCAACGGCTGATTGGCCGTCTGCGCCCAGGTGGCGGTAACCAGCAGGCTTGCAGCCAGGGCGGTGAGGGCGCGGCTTTTCATCAAGGTGCTCCGAAGTACGTCACGTACATAACGCATGGCAATGCCTTGCCGTGCACATGTCCATTCGACGACTTGCGGGCGGATGAAGTTCCTTCAAGTGCTGAGCAGGTTGGGCGGGCGACCAACCTGCGTGTGCGCTTCGTTAACCGGTTGTCTCGATCCGCTCCACCCGACGCAAGCCGCGCGGCAGCACATTGCCGCGCGTGGCGCGATTGCCGCCGTACTCGACCAAATCGGCCCAGCGCAACGTAAGCTTGCGTTGACCGGCGTACAGCGTGATTTCGCCTTTGCCTTCGGTGACCACGGCAACGCCTGCTACGCGTTCATCGCCGCTGCTCAGTTTGGCCTTCGGGATCTCGATCAGCTTGTTGCCCTTGCCCTTGTCGAGCTCGGGCAGTTCGGCCACCGAGAACATCAGCAAGTGACCGTCGGTCGTGGCGACCACGATGCGATCGCGCGCGGGATCGGCGCTTACTTGCGGGGCAAGCACGCGCGCGCCATCGCCGAGTGTGATGATCTGTTTGCCAGCCTTGTTGCGGCCAGTGAGCGCTTCGAAGCGCGTGACGAAGCCATATCCGAAATCGGTGGCGAGCACGATGCGCGTATCGTTGTCGCCCGCAGCGACGGCGTCGAAGCGCGCGCCAGCCGGTGGCGTGAAGCGACCCGTCAGCGGCTCGCCATTGCCGCGCGCGGAAGGCAGCGTATGCGCCGGCGTGGAATAACTGCGGCCGGTGGAGTCGATCACCGCGATCTGCTGCGTGGTGCGTGTCTTCACCGTGGCTAGCAAGCTGTCGCCTTCGCGATACGACAAACCTTCGGCGTCGACATCGTGACCCTTGGCCGCGCGAATCCAGCCCTTCTGGCTCAGCACCACGGTGACGGGTTCGCTGGCGACCAGCGCGCTTTCATCCAACGCCTGCGCAGCTTCGCGCTGGACCAGCGGAGAGCGGCGGTCATCACCATGCTTGGCGGCGTCGGCGCGCAGTTCTTCCTTGATCAAGCCCTTGAGCTTGGCCGGCGATTTCAGCAGCACGTTGATCTTTGCGCGTTCTTCTTCGAGCTGATCGCGCTCGGCATTGATCTTCATCTCTTCCAGGCGCGCGAGCTGGCGCAGCTTGGTTTCGAGGATGTAGTCGGTTTGCTCTTCGCTGAGCTTGAAGCGCGCCATCAGCACCGGCTTAGGTTCTTCCTCGGTGCGGATGATGCGAATCACCTCATCCAAGTTGAGATAAGCAATGCGCAGGCCTTCCAACAGATGCAGGCGGCGCTCGACCTTGGCCAGGCGGTATTCCAGGCGGCGCGTCACCGTAGTGGTGCGGAAGCTGATCCACTCGGTGAGGATGCGCTTGAGATCCTTCACCTGCGGCCGGCCGTCCAGACCGATCATGTTGAGATTGACGCGGAAGCTCTTTTCCAGGTCGGTGGTGGCGAACAGATGCTGCATCACCTCATCGACGTCCACGCGATTGGAACGCGGCACGACAACTAGGCGAATCGGGTTTTCGTGGTCGGACTCGTCGCGCAGGTCTTCGATCATCGGCAGCTTCTTGGCGCGCATTTGCGCGGCGATCTGCTCGAGAATCTTCGACGGGCTCACCTGGTGCGGCAGGGCGGTGATCACGATATTGCCGTCTTCGGACGTATACACGGCGCGCGCGCGGATCGAACCGCCACCGCTCTGATACATCGCGATCAATTCGTTGCGTGGCGTGATGATCTCCGCCTGGGTCGGATAGTCCGGACCACGCACGTGTTCGCACAGGTCGGCGACGGTGGCGTCCGGATCATCCAGTAAACGAATGCATGCGCTGGTGATTTCCCGCAGGTTGTGCGGTGGAATATCCGTGGCCATGCCCACGGCGATACCCATCGAGCCGTTCAAGAGTACATGCGGCAGGCGTGCCGGCAGCCAACTCGGTTCCTCCAGCGTGCCGTCGAAGTTCGGCACCCAATCCACCGTGCCCTGGCCGATTTCGGCGAGCAGTACTTCGGCGATCGGGTTGAGCTTGGATTCGGTGTAACGCATCGCCGCGAAGCTCTTCGGATCGTCCGGTGAACCGAAGTTGCCCTGGCCGTCGATCAGCGGATAGCGATACGAGAACGGCTGCGCCATCAGCACCATCGCTTCGTAACAGGCGCTGTCGCCGTGCGGATGGAATTTACCGATCACGTCACCGACGGTACGCGCGGACTTCTTCGGCTTTGCGCTCGCGGCCAGGCCCAGCTCGCTCATGGCATAGATGATGCGGCGCTGCACGGGCTTGAGGCCGTCGCCCACGAAGGGCAGGGCGCGATCCAGCACCACGTACATCGAATAATCAAGATAGGCCCGTTCGGCGTATTCCTTGAGCGGGATCTGTTCGTAATTGGCTTGCAGGTTCATGGGTAGGACTGCCGGGGCATGACAACCCCGAAATGGTGCCAGATGCCGAGGTGTTTGGGGTGCTCTGGTCAATCGCAGAATTGATCAGAGCACTCCATGAGCTAGAATGCCGCGCAATCAATGCCTTCCGGGTGAACCATGCGCTTCCCACGCCGCGCCGCTGTTGTCCTGACCTGCATCTCGATGGCCGGCTGCGCGCATTTCGCCGGCCGGCATCCGCTGCTCGGCTACAAGGACAAGGATCACCCGCAGACGGATACAGCCTTGGTCGTGTGCGCCGAGCAGCCTGAGTACATCTGCGGCATCACCGGCGTGAACCAGGTCGCCACGTGGGAAAAATTCAACGGCGGCAAGACGCCCTGGGTGCGCGTGCTGCCGGGCAAGCAGGTGATCAAGCTCACGCTGTCGAACTCGCATCAGCTCAATCGCCAGCAGGTGACCATTGACGATGTGGAGGCAGGGCACGTGTATCGCATCGACGTCGGTTTCAACGGCGCGCTGCTGACTGCGACGTCAACGGACTTGGGCAAGATGGATGCGTACACCATCCATATGCCGCAGTTTCCGTTCCGGCCTAAGGCGATAACGGCGTCGTTCTGAGAAACTTTGTTTCCCTCGTTGCCGTCATTCCCGCGAAAGCGGGAATGACGGCAACGGGAATTGAATTTTTCGTAAGAGCGAGGGTCAGCTCAATCCTGCTGCGTCGTAACGCCAATCTTCGCCAACTGCGCCTGCACGCTGTCAGGACCGGCCAGATGCGCTGCGCCTACCGCAACCAACACGGTCGTGCCCGGTTTTCTCAGGATGTCCTTGATCCTCGCCGCCCAGTCCTGATTCCGCTGCACCAGCAGTTTCTGGTAGAGCGCTGGTTCCTTCGTCTTCAGCTCATCGTTTTCCAGTTTCGCGATGGCGGCTACGTCGCCGCGCTTCCAGGCATCGATCAGTGACAGCAATTCCTCCTTGTCTTTTTCCACATCGCGCAAGGTATCGCGCAGGAACGCGAGTTGAAGCGATTCGGGCAGGTCGGCGAGGAAGTGAATCTGCTGTTCTGCCGTTTCCAGGCCGTGGACCGGCTTACCGGCGCGCGTTGCCTGCGCCTGCAATTGTTTGTCCACACCCGCGGCGGGATCGAGACCCGCTTTCACCAAGGGCGCAACGGCCAACGTCAACGCGGCCAGCCATGGTTTCATCGGTTGCAGCGCCGTAGTGCCGCCAGGCAGTCCGGCGAGCTGTGCGGCTTTGGTCAGTGCGGTGTTGTCGCCTTCGCTCAGCAACGTAGAGAGTGGATGGTCGGTGTCCATGCCGTAACGCATCACCAGCGAGGTCATGCTGACCTGATCGTCATCGATCAGCTCGATATACAGGGTCTGGCTTTTCGAGAGCGCATCGTTCAGCGCGGGAAAGCGCCAATCGGTATCGTTCGGCAGCAGATGTACCGTGCCGAACAGGTACACCGTGCTGTCGCCGAACTTGGCGTGCCACATCGCCGGGCGCGCCAACGCATGGCCGCACAGCAGGAAGAATAGGGGAAGCAAAACCAACAGACGTCGATGAAAAGTCATGGGAGTACTCAACGCGGAACGCGATAACCGCCGGGAACACCGTACGGACTCAAAGTAAGCTGCCAGAGCTGATCGCGCCGGCTGCGGAAAACGGCGGTGGATACCGACAGATAGAAATGCCACATGCGGCGGAAACGCTCCTCGTAGTGGCTGGACAGCGCCGGCCATGCCGCATCGAAATTCGCGCGCCACGCACTGAGCGTGCGATCGTAATCCGCGCCGAAGTTGTGCCAGTCTTCCATCACGAATAAGCCTTCCAGGGCCGCGGCGACCTGGCTGGCAGCGGGGATCATCGAATTGGGGAAAATGTATTTCTCGATCCATGGATCGGGCCGGCCCGGCGCTTGGTTGGTGCCAATGCTGTGCAGCAGGAACAAGCCATCGTCTTTCAGGCAACGGCGTGCGACTTCGAAATACTCGCGATAATTCTTGCCGCCCACGTGTTCGAACATGCCGATCGACATGATGGCGTCGAACGGCTCCTTGAGTTCACGGTAATCCTGCAGTCGGATTTCAATCGGCAAACCTCGGCAGATTTCGCGCGCGAGATCGGCTTGTTCGTTGGAAACGGTGATGCCCACGCCCTCGATGCCGTAGCGTTCCGCCGCGAACTTCAGCGCTTCGCCCCAGCCGCAGCCGATGTCGAGCACACGCATGCCGGGCTTCAGCTTTAGTTTGCGGCAGATCAGATCGAGTTTGGCTTCCTGCGCATCGTCCAGATTCGTAGCGTTGGCCCAATAACCGCAGGAATACATCATGCGTTTGCCGAGCATGGCCTTGAACAAATCGTTGCCGCGATCGTAATGCGCCTTGCCGATCTCGAACGCATGTTGGCCGCGTTGCATGTTAAAGAAACGCGCCTTGAGGTGCGCGATCAGCGTATCCAGCGTCTTGAGATGGTCGTCCAGATGACTGCAAAGAATCTTGGTGAAAAGGCCGGGAATATCTTCGGCATCCCACCAGCCGTCCATATAGGCTTCGCCAAAACCCAGCGAGCCGTGCGCAAACACGCGTGCATAGAGTTGCTCGTCGTGCACGCGAATATCCGTGGGGGCGGTGCCATTGATATGTATGCCGGCCAGTTCAAGCAATTCGGCCGCACGTTGCCGCAGTGAATCCTGACTCATGCCTCGATTTCCTTGCCCAGGACGCCGAAATGTACCGGTGACCATGCGTAGACCAGATCAACGCCCGCTTCGCGCACCAGCCGCAACAAAGTTTGGGCATTGGCTTCGCTGAGCAGGAACTCCACTTTCAGCGGCAGATCGTCGGCGAGTTCGAAGAAGGCTTCATGATGCAGCACGCCGTGCCGGCCGAACCCTGCGGTGGCGCGGAACACCGAGCCGCCGCCAAGCTTGTTGCGTTTGGCCAGTTCCAGCAGCCATTCGGAGATCAGCAGTCCATCGTGCCTGGCGTGCACGTGGGTGTAGAAGCGCAGAAAGATGCCGTTAGCTGGCGTGTCGCGGAACGAGATGTCGATGCTCATGGCCGACTCCGTATCAATGGCGCAGCAGACCGCGTGTCAGGAAGATGCCGAGTATCGTCATAGTAAGGCTACCGATTAGGTGCACGGCGACGTGTGCGCCGAACCACATCACTTGTCCGCGCAACAGCAGCGTGTTGGCTTCGGCGGAAAAGGTGGAGAAGGTGGTTAGGCCGCCAAGGAAGCCGGTCATCACGAACAGCCGCACTTCCGGCGGCAATGCCTGGAAGTGTTCGAACACACCCATCATGCAGCCCATGATCAAGCCGCCGGTGAGATTGGCAGCCAGTGTGCCCAGGGGCAGGGTAGGGAAAACGGGATTGAGCAGGACGCCAAGCATCCAGCGCATCCAGCATCCGATCGCGCCGCCGAGGCCGACGGCAAAAAAACCACTCCAACTCATGCTGTGTTGTCTCCCATGTGCAGTAACCCGGCAACACAGGCATGCCTGCGCCGCCGGAATCCGGTGGTGCAGGCATCATCAACCTTGCGGTGGTTCGTTCCACGGGAAGGGTCCCAAGGGAACGGGAGGCATGCCATCTCCCTCATGCCAAGCATGCTAGCCGATGCTCAACCCGGTGTGTAGCGCGTTATCCGGTCACGCCGAACTCGGGCATCGCGGCGACCATGCGGGCGACGTCTTCCGGTTCCTTGTCGTGAGCGGGAATGGCATGCCGGTTGGGACCATAAGGGCCCCATTCGCTGACCTTGGTAACGGTGAAGATACCCATGGTGGGCACATCCGAGGCGCAGGCCAGATGCATCACGCCACAATCGGCGCTGATGTAGACGTCCAAACCGGACAATACGCAGGCGAGTTTGCGCAGGTCGCTGGAGTAATACGCCGGATAGCGCGAGCTGAGCATCGACGCGCCGGAATGCGGCAGGATTTCCACGATACGGTGGTCGGGATGCACCGCTTCCAGCGTCTTGATGAAGCGCACCCACCACGCTTCGCTGAGCTGCTTGGTGCCGGTGGCATTGGCAAAAATGCCGATGATGCCGCGTGCCGTGGAGGTGGCGCCGGCCGCCGCGAGTGAACGCATCAAGGCGGCCTTGCCTTGTGTACGTTCCTCGGTACTGAGGCGGATGTCCGGCACGGGGTAGTCCGCTGCGAGGTCACGTCCCATGGCGTGTCGCAGGAGATAGACCGGGCGGCGCCCCTTGCTTTCATCCTCGGGCAACGGCACCGGATGAGTGATTTCGCCGTGCTTTTTCGGGCCGCTGAAGCCAAGCGTGTACGTCGAATGGGACAGCAGCATCAGCAGACGGTTGGTCTGCGATAACGGATCGGCATCGATGGCCAGGTCGTAGCGCATCTTGCGCATGCGCCGCAAAGTACCGAAGAACTGCAGTGGATGTCCCACGCCATGCGCCGGGAGGCGAAAGATGCGCTGCACGTTGAAGAAATGACTGTAGACATCGTTCGCGATCGGGCTGCGCGTAAGGATGTCGATTTCCGCAGCGGGATAAGTTTTTTCCAGCTCCGACAGCAGCGGTGTCAGCAGCAAGGTGTTGCCCAGGCTGTGGCTGACGTGGCAAACCAGGATGCGATAGATGCCTTTGGCCGGCAGCGGTTCCGATGTCGGTTGCCCATGGTTGCCGAACACCAGGCGCATAAGCCGGCGCGCGATGGCGCGACGAAAGTCGTTGATGGGGTCGTAGTAGCGCGTGTTCTTCAGCACGGTGGGCTTCGTGGCGATAAGGCGACGGCGACTATAGCGGTTCGCCGGCTTCTGTCAGTAGCCCGTGCTCGATCAGCCAGGTTTTCGCGTTTTCGGCGTCCTGCTGGAACCAGGCGCGGGCCGAGCCGAGCCGGAATGTGTAACCCCAGCTATCCATGTCCTTCATGATGCGCGTGCGGCCCACGCCGGGCAGCGCATCGCCCAGCACGATCTGCAAATAGCAGACGGCGTCTTCCTCTTCGATCGAATCGGTGGCGTCGGTATGCACCTCGGCGCGACGCTCCGGAGGCAGCACGATCAGATGTCCGGCTTCGTGCAGCACCGAATGCACCGGTGTGTCGCCGCGCGCGTACACGGTGTTGCCGATGATGCCGGCCTCGTCATCGCCCCAGAAGCTGCCGGGAATGGTTGCCCCGTCGGGGACGAGCGTGAGGCGGAGACTGTAATGGGCGAGCAGGGATTCGACTGCGGTGCGGTCGATGTCTGAAAGGCGGAGGATGGTCATCACATGGTCGTGAGATCTGCTTCCTACGAACAACCCTCTCCCCAGAGGGGAGAGGGAGTCCAAGCGCGTCAGGTTGCCGCACTTCCCGCCGGCTTGCCATCCGGCAAGGCCACCGACAGCTCCAGCACTTCATGCCCGCTGTCGCGCTCCACGTTGATGTTGATGGCTTCAAGGTCGACGTTGACGTACTTCTTGATGACCTCGAGCAATTCGTTGCGCAGCAGCGGCAGATAGTCGGGCGCGCCGCGGGTGGAGCGCTCTTGCGCCACGATGATGCGCAGCCGCTCTTTCGCCACGACTGCGGTCGGTTCCGGCTTGCGCTTTAGAAAATCGAGGATACCCATGGCACTCAGCCTCCGAACACGCGCTGGAAGAAGCCCTTCTTGGGTGCGTCGAGGAAGCGCATCGGGCGGGTTTCACCGAGCAGGCGGGCCACGGTGTCGCGATAGGCCTGACCGGCAAGGGAGTTGTCGTCCAGGATCACCGGCACGCCGGAGTTGGAAGCGGCCAGCACGTTTTCGGATTCGGGAATCACGCCGATGACGTTGATGCCGAGAATTTCTTCCACGTCTTTGACGCTTAGCATTTCACCTTGTTCGACACGCGCCGGGTTGTAGCGCGTCAATAACAGGTGCTGCGTGACAGAGCCGTTGTCGCGTTCGGCGCGGCGCGTCTTGCTGGCGAGCAGGCCCAGGATGCGATCGGAGTCGCGCACCGAGGACACTTCCGGATTCACCACCACCATCGCGTGGTCAGCGAAGTACATCGCCAGGTGCGCGCCTTTCTCGATGCCGGCAGGGGAGTCGCAGATGATGTAGTCGAAGCCATCGTTGCTCAGTTCGTCGAGCACTTTCTCCACGCCTTCCTGCGTGAGCGCGTCTTTGTCGCGCGTCTGGCTGGCGGCGAGTACGAAGAGATTTTCGTGGCGTTTGTCCTTGATCAGCGCCTGCTTGATGTTGGCTTCACCCTGGATCACGTTGACGAAGTCGTACACCACGCGACGCTCGCAGCCCATGATCAGGTCGAGGTTGCGCAAGCCGACGTCGAAGTCGATCACGGCTACTTTTTTGCCGCTCATCGCCAGGCCCGTGGCAAGCGACGCGCTGGTGGTGGTCTTGCCCACGCCGCCCTTGCCGGACGTCACAACGATAATCTCAGCGCTCAAGGCTCATCTCCGAATAGGTCTTTTCTAATAATGTCTAAAGTGCTCTGAACAAATCAGCGCACCGTTTACTTCAAAGGTGCAATCAGCAGCTTTTCGCCGTCGAGCCAGCATTGCACAGACTGGCCTTCCAAATCTTTCGGGATCTGTTCGAACACGCGGTAATGGCCGGCGATGGCCACCAACTCCGCGCGAAAGTCCGAGATGAAAATACGCGCTTTTGCATCGCCTTGCGCACCCGCCATCGCACGGCCCCTCAGGCTGCCGTAAATGTGGATGCTGCCATCGGCGATCACTTCGGCGCCGTTGGCGATGGTGCCGACCACGACCAGATCGCGATCGCGCGCATAGACCTGCTGTCCTGAGCGCACGGTGCCATCGTGGCGCTGCGCGCCGACGCTGCCTTCCGGTTGCGACAGCACCGGTTCGCGCACCGGGGCCGGCGCTGGCGCAGGTGCTGCAGCGGGTGTCGGTGCAGCAATGCTGCCGCCATCGGCGGGTTCGTAGGCGGCGCGAAACTTGGCGATCAGCGGAAGCCCCATGCGTTGCGCGAGCGCTTCGGTGGCGCTGGTGCCATAGGCAAGACCCACCGGCAGCATGCCGGCGCTGCGGATTGCTTCGAGCAAAGCGTCAACGGTGCCGTCGTCCGGCAGGTTGAGAAGATGGCTCAGGTCAAGCACCACGGCGGCGCGTGAAAACAGTTGCGGTGCGGCGCGCACGCGGCGTTCCAGTTCTTCGCACAAGGCCGCCGCGTCGGGCCGTCGCACGCGCACACAGGCAATGCCGACCTGCCCGAAGCGCAAATCGCAGGCTTCATTTGCTTCTATTTTTGCATTCATGAACGCCGCTCTCCGGCGAGGCGGCGCGCCTTGGAATCTTGGTTGGCTAAGGGAAGATCACGGCCAGCCAGCCAGGTCAGATCAGGCAGGCTACCGTTTTCGAGATAGGTGTCGCGTACATACGAGTAGCTGGGCAGATCTTTGGCGAGCAGACTTACCTGCGGGCCGCGCTCGCCCATGCGCTGCTGGCCCACTTCCTGGAAGCCATAAGTGCCATGGAACAGCACGACCACGTCGTCTGCCGGCTCCAGGAACACTTCGCACGTGAGCAAGGGTACCCTCACTTCGGCGTAGCTGTTCACGTCGCAATAGAAGATGCGACCAAGGCCGTGACGACGGTACGCGTTGGCGATCACGATGCGGTCGATATAGACGAACGACGGGTAGCGTTCACCGAACCACAGATAGTTGGGGCTGCTGTAGTCGCGCCCGTCGCGCAGAGCGATCAGGAAGCCGGCAAGGTGACCATCGATTTCGGCGACGCGGAAGTAGTCGGCCTGTTCGTAGAAGTAGCGCAGCCGTTCGGCGTCCAGGGCGAGGATGGAGCGACCGGCAGTGTTGTTGAGTGCCAGTACGGCATCCAAGTCGTGCTCGCGCACGTCGCGGATGGCAAGGGCCATTCGTTGCTCCGCTGTAATGGTGGCTAATTAAGACCGACTGACGGCCCACATCGGAGCGCATTATGGCATGTGACATCGGGCGGCACATCCCGTGTTGCGGCATGAATTCTCATGTAAAAGCTTTGTAAAACCGGCGGCTAGCTAGACGATGGGGCAGAACAGGCGGGGGGTACGATAGCGCGCATGACTTCCCGCGCATTCGGCGGGTCCGAGGCGGCTCTATGATGCAGGCATGGCGATGACCAACTTCAATCACATCCGACTATTGCGTGTCACGGGACTGATCGCGTACCTGTGCGATGGCACGCCGTTGTTCACTACCTGGGCCACCGAGCGGCTTGATTTGCTGCAAAGACCCAATTTCTCTTTGCTGCTGTGGACGTTGTCTTACGTCCTGTTCGGGATCTTGTTTCTCTTGATTACCAACAATCTTGGCGCGCGCACCCATATCTGGGCGCGGTTTGTTGGTTTGCTGCTGCTTACCGCCACTGCGATGATGGTGGGTTGGTACAGCCATAGCGGCTTGTCCGCCATATTGCTGGTGGTGGTGGCGGTGGTGTTGCCCTGGTTAGTGCCATTCTGGGCGGGCGTGGCCTGGATCGTGTTGCAATTGATCAGCATGGTGGCGTTGTTTTCGACGTTCGCTGAGCTCAAGCACAGCATTTTGCTCGGCGCGCTGCAGGCAGGTATCTATACCGCCGTTGCCATGATCGGTTTCGTGGCGTCACTGGTGTCCGTGCAACTGGCAGAGGAGCGCGAAGCGCAGCGCCGGCTCAATTCCGAATTGCGCGCCACCCGCGCGCTGCTGGCCGAATCCACCCGCATCGCCGAGCGCATGCGCATCGCGCGCGAGTTGCATGACGTGATCGGGCATCACCTCACCGCGCTCAGCCTCAACCTGGAAGTAGCCAGCCATCTCAGCAATGAGTCGTCTGCGGTGCATGTGCGCAAAGCGCAAAGTACGGCGCGCTTGTTGCTGGCCGATGTGCGCGAAGCAGTAAGCGAGCTGCGCCAGGACGACGCGATTGATCTTACTCAGGCTTTGCAAAGCCTGATCGATGGTGTGCCCAGCCTGCATGTGCATCTGACCATCCCGCCACGCTTCAGCGTGGAAGACCCGCGCCGCGCGCAGGTGTTGTTGCGTTGCGTGCAGGAGATCATCACCAATACCGCCCGGCATGCCAGTGCGCGCAATCTGTGGCTCGCCTTCACTTATGAAGAAGAGACATTACTGAGTCTTTGCGCCCGCGACGATGGTCGCGGTGCCGACGACATTACGCCCGGCAACGGTCTCGCCGGCATGCGCGAGCGCCTGGCCGAATTCGGTGGCAGCGTGACGATGGAGAGCGAAATAGGGCAGGGTTTTGCCCTCAGCATCCGTCTTCCATTGGGCGAGCCGTCGGTGCTGGCGCACACGCCTTCCCGTTTCGAGCCGCCCGCATTGAGCCTGACCTGATGACTTGCCAGAATGCCATATGGCTCCAACGAGCCATTCCTGCTGTGAGGGACCCGCAATGATTTCCGTTTGCCTCGTCGACGACCAGAACCTGGTGCGCCAGGGCGTGCGCTCTTTGCTCGATCTGGCCGAGGACATTCGCGTAGTGGCCGAATGCGCCGACGGCGTGCAGGCCGTGCAGGACATTCCGCGCATCAAGCCAGACGTGGTGCTGCTGGATTTGCGCATGCCCAACATGAGCGGCCTGGAAGTGCTGCAGGCCTTGTCGGCACGCAACGAACTGCCGCCCACCATCATCCTCACCACCTTCGACGACGACCAGCTTGTGCTGCAAGGGCTGAAGGCCGGCGCACGTGGCTATCTGTTGAAGGATGTGTCGCTGGAGCAACTGGTGGAAGCCGTGCGCACCGTCGCCCAGGGTGGTTCGCTGGTGGCGCCGATGGTCACGCAGCGGCTACTGGCCGGCGTGGGCCGCATCCACAATCAGTTCACCAGTCTTGAACAGCCCGACCCGTTGACCGAGCGCGAGACGGAGATCCTGCGTCTGCTGTCCGGTGGCTACAGTAATAAGGAAATTGCCAATTCGCTCAAGGTGGCTGAGGGGACCGTGAAGAATCACGTCTCCAACATCCTGTCCAAGCTAGGCGTGCGTGATCGAACCCGCGCAGTATTGAAGGCATTAGAGCTGGGTATCGTCTGATCTTCCGATTGCTTTAGTCCGTCGGAAAATGCTGCTTCGCAACGCGGCTACGGGCCGTCTCGGCCCGTAGCGTTCCTGCGCGTGAGCAAGTACCATCGGCAGCTTAGCGCCGGCCGAACCCCCGTCCTGATGCGGTTTCCCTCGAGGGAAGACTCCTATTGGCGGTCCTGTTACGACCTGCGCTTTCCACCGCTTTAGAGAGACGTCTCGGAGAAACCTGGAATGACGCGTGTTCTGGAATTCATCGTTGCCCTCATCATCGTCGTCGTAGTCGGCGTGGTGGTGGGCATCATCATGCCCGGCAGTGGCCACGTTGAGCGGTCATTGGTGGTCAGCAAAGACCTGCGCCAGGTCTATGACGTAGTTGCCAACTTCCGCACCTTCCCCGACTACGCGGTGCTGCGTACGTACGACCCCAAAACCCAGTACACCCTTTCCGGCAATGCCTATGGTCCCGGTTCGGAAATCAGCTGGGCCAGTCAGGATGAAAAGGTAGGCAACGGCAAACTGACCGTCGCTAGCGCCAAGCCCGAATTCAATACCATCGACACCACCGTCAACAGCGCTCAGATCACCTGGAACCTGGACAACGATTGGCGTGGCAGCGACAAGCACTTCACGTTGGATCTGGTGCGCCAGGGCAACACCGGCAAGCTGACCAAGATCACCTGGTCGTATGACGTGAGCTACGGTTTCAATCTGATCGATCGCTATTCCAACCTGTACATCCATGGTCAGCCTGACGGACTGATCCAGTACAGCTTGAACGCTTTGCAGAACGTGCTGGCTGGCGTGCCGAACATCGACTACAGCGCGCTCGATCCGTACATCAGCCAGACCAAGCCGACGCCGGTGCTGCTGGTGTCCACCTCGATGAAGCGCAAAGACGGCCTTGATGGTTTGAACGAAGCCACTGACGCCGCCGTCAAGCAGATTCAGGATGCTGCCAAGAAGCTGGGCGTGCAGACCACGGGTCCGCGCATCATCTTCACCACCAATTACGGTGATGAGACCTATACCTTCGACGTCGCCGAGCCGATCAACACCGACACGCTGACCGTAGCCGGACAGAGCGTGAAGCTCACTCCGCCGACGCCGCCGTCGTTGAACGATCAGCTGCAGCCGGCCTCCAGCAGCACGGCAGCCACCCCGGCTAACGCCGACAACAACGCCCAGCCCGGCGGCAAGGATCGCTTTGGCCGTCTGATCGTCGACAACAACGTGCGTGGCACGCTCGCATTCGGTGGTCCGGCGCTGCAGGCTGTGTGGAACGGTACGGCTGCCGGTGTGCCGCAAACGCGCGACATGCTGAAGGCCTACGCGCAGACCCACGGCTACAAGTACGACGAAGTGACCTACCGCCTGTACGACATCCTTGTGCAGCCGGAAGTGAAGGACAACACGGGCGCGATCCAGACCTATGCGCAGTTCTCCGTGTATCTGCCGCTGCAGGATTCGCCGAACGGCGGCACGGTGCCGCAGCAGACGCCGGAACAACAGGCCGGCATCAAGCAGCCGGCCGTGATGAACGCGAATGGCCAGCCGGCGTCCAGCAGTAGCGCACCGGCACCTGCGAGTAGCGCGGCGAAGTAAACCTCACGGGGTTGCAATAGCCCGAAAGAGCCCTCCCTTGTGGAGGGCTTTTTCATTTCTGCCCCCCCGTATTGCTTTGCTCGACGAACTTTGCCGCGTGCTTGCGGTACATTGCGCTGCGGTTCCTTTCGCGAGCGGACATGATCGAGACCGACAAGCTCACCAAGCGCTACGGCCATTTGACCGCGGTCGATGCGCTAAGCATCTACGCCGAACCGGGCCAGGTGCTCGGCCTGCTAGGCCCCAATGGTGCAGGCAAAACCACAGCGATGCGCATGATCGCCGGCTTTCTCGCGCCCACTTCGGGCACTGCGCGCGTTTGCGGGCACGATGTAATCAAGGAGCCGCTCAAGGCCAGGCGCGCGCTCGGCTATCTGCCCGAAGGCGCACCCAGCTACGGCGAAATGACGGTGCGCGAATTCCTGGTGTTCATCATGCGCATGCGTGGTTTGCGTTCCGATGTGGGCCGGCGCCGTTTCGACGACGTAGTGAGCCATCTGCAATTGGAAGAAGCATTGGGCGTGAGCGTGGATACCTTGTCCAAGGGCTTGCGCCGGCGCGTGGGACTTGCGCAGGCCATCCTGCACGATCCGCCGGTGCTGATGCTGGACGAGCCCACCGATGGCCTCGATCCCAATCAGAAGCATGCCGTGCGCCGCTTGATCGACACGATGGCGCGTGAGCGCACGATCCTGATTTCCACGCACTTGCTTGAAGAAGTGCATGCATTGTGTAACCGAGTGGTGATCATCGCGGGTGGCCAGTTGCGTGCCGACGCCACACCCGCCGAACTGGAAGCGCGTTCGCGCTATCACGGCGCAGTGTCTTTCAGCGCGCAGGGCAGCGGCATCTCACAGGAAATGCTCGGGCGCCTGCCGCAGGTGGCGGGCATCGAAGTCGATCCGCTCGATGGCCGCATCACGGTCTTTCCCAAACCTGGCGAACGCATTCTGGAGCCGGTCGAAACGTTGCTGCGTCAGCAGGGTCTGGAGATTTCCGAGATCCAGCTCGAACGCGGACGTCTCGACGAAGTGTTCCGCCAGATCACACTGGGCGCCGAAACGGAGACGCAAGCATGAGCCCCGCCGTGGCCGTGCTGCGCCGCGAATTGCGCAGCTATTTCGTGACGCCGGTGGCGTATGTGTTTTTGGTGATCTTCCTGGTGCTCTCCGGCATCCTTACTTTCTACGTCGGTGATTTCTACGATCGCGGTATCGCGGATTTGCAACCGTTTTTCGTGATGCATCCGTGGCTCTATCTGATCCTGGTGCCGGCGGTGTCGATGCGTCTGTGGGCAGAAGAAGCCAAGTCGGGCACACAGGAATTGTTGCTGACGCTGCCGATCAATCTATGGCAGGCGATGCTGGGCAAGTTTCTCGCTGCGTGGATCTTCGTCGGTCTCGCTTTGTTGCTGACGTTTCCGGTGTGGATAACCGTCAACTACCTGGGCTCGCCGGACAACGGCATCATCATCGCCGGCTACATTGGCAGCTGGTTGATGGCTGGCGCGTTTCTTGCGATCGGTGCTTGTTTGTCGACGGTGACCAGCAGTCAGGTAGTGGCCTTCATTCTTACCGCCGTGGTGTGCGTGCTGCTGATTCTCGCCGGGCAATCGCAGGTGCTGGATTTCTTCCAAGGCGCCTTGCCGCGCCGGCTGGTGAATGGCGTGGCGCACCTGTCCATGTTGCGCCATTACGAAGCGATCGCGCGCGGCGTGCTGGATGTGCGCGATCTCCTCTATTTCGTTCTCACCATCGCGGCATGGTTGACCGCAGGCGTGCTGGTGCTCGACATGAAGCGGAGCCACTGACATGTTTGGCCTTCCGCTACGCCGACGCACCGTCCTATTCAGTGGCTTGATCGCACTGGTCGTCATCTATTGCAGTGCTGCATTGCTCACCAGTCGCTGGTTGGCACCGGAGCGTTTCGATCTGACTCAGGACCGCCTCTACACGCTCTCGCCGGGTACGCGGCAGATCGTCGACAGCGTCGATCGCCCATTGTGGCTCACCTTGTACTTCTCTCAGCACGCTACGAAGGACATGCCCACGCTACGGAGCTACGACCAGCGGGTAGCGGAAATGCTGCAGGAAATCGTGGCGCGTTCGCATGGCCGCATTCGTTTGCAGATTGCCGACCCGGTGCCGTATTCCGATGATGAAGCCAGTGCGGAAGGCAATGGCCTCACGCCTCTCAACGGCGGCAGCAACGGCGAGCGCATTTTCTTCGGCCTGGTCGGCACCACGCGCGCACCTACGAACGAGGCGGCGCAAGATACGCTGGCCGACTTTCCGCAGCAGACGCGCGAAAAACGCATCAATCGTACGTTGGCGGTTCCGTTCTTCGATCCGAACCGGGAAACCTTTCTCGAATACGACGTTGCCAAGTTGCTGTATCAGCTGAGCCAGCAGGAAAAGCCGCGTATCGGCGTGATTACCGAACTGCCGGTGATGGGGAACCCCGCGACGGGCACGCAGCCGTGGGCGGCGATGCGCCAATTGCAGCAGCTGTTCGATGTGGAAATGATCGATACGGACAAGCTCAAGCGCATCGACAAGAACATCCAGGTGCTGCTGCTGATCCATCCCAAGAACCTGCCCAACGATGTGCAGTATGCGCTCGATCAGTACGTGCTCGGCGGCGGGCATCTGGTGGTGTTCGTCGATCCGTTCTCCGAATCCGATCCCGCGCCACTGATCGACGATGCGACCAGCGCTACCAACAACCACAGCTCGAATCTGCCGCGTCTGTTTGGCGATTGGGGCGTTTCATTCAATCAGGACCAGATTGTGCTGGACCGTGCCCGCGCGCTGCAGATCGAGCTGGCGGGGGCGAACCTTGCGCATCCTGCCATGCTTGGCTTGAGTGCATCTGAGCTCAACCGCGACGACGTCATCACCGCCAGCCTGCAACGCGTCAACGTATCTACTACTGGGCACTTCGACCTGCAGCCCGACGCAACTGCACGGCTGATTCCACTGATGCAAAGCAGCTCCGACGCCGAGGTGGTTCCCACGCAGCGTGTGATCGAGGCCAGCACCAATCCCTCCAGCTTGCTGGACGGCTACCAGCCGCAAAACCAGAATTACGTGATTGCCGCCCGCCTGCGCGGCACCTTCACTAGCGCCTTCCCGGAATTCGCCAAGCGGCCTGGACATCTGTCGACCTCGGCACCGAATGCGGAAGTGATCCTGGTGGCTGACACCGATCTGCTAACCGACCGTTTGTGGGTGGAAACACAAAGCTTCCTGGGCCAGCCGATGCTGAGCGCGTTCGCCAACAACGGCGACTTCATCAACAACACGGTGGACAACCTCACAGGTTCTTCCGCCTTGCTGTCGATTCGCGGGCGCTCCACGTCGCAACGCCCGTTCACCCGTGTGCAGGCGTTGCGCCGCGCTGCCGACCGCAAATTCCTGCAGAAAGAAAAGGAACTGGAAAGCGAGCTCGCCGACACCAAGCGCCGGCTTGAGGAACTGCAACCGGCCAAAGGCACTCGCGATACCTCCACCAGTGCCGAGCAGAAACAGGAAATTGAGCAATTTCTGCAGCGCCAACTTGCCATCAGCAAGGAGCTGCGCGATGTGCAGCACCAACTCAACGCGGAGATCGACGCGCTGGGTACGCGGTTGAAAGTGATCAATATCGTGATGCTGCCCGCGCTGATCACGTTGGTCGGTTTGATCTATGGCTGGAAGCGCACGCGGCGGAATCGGCGGCAGCGCGGTTGACCATGAGCGTAACCGCCATCCTGCTCAAATGGTTCGTTCCCTGGGAGTTCTCCTGGGTCTTCCTGCTGAGCTTTCTTGGGGCATGCGTCTTGTACTGGCGCGGCTGCAACAAGTTGTCGGTGAGCACTGGCCGCAAAGTGGCGTTCTGGTCAGGCATGACCATCGTTTACCTCAGTCTGCATACCTATTTCGACTTCTATGCCGAGCATGAATTCTTCATGCATCGCATTCAGCAATTGCTGCTGCATCACATCGCCCCATTGATGATTGTCGCCTCCTATCCCGGCTCGATACTGCGCGCTGGTTTGCCGCTGCGTTGGCGTGTACGCGTGCTGCGCCCGACGCTGCGTTCATGGCCATGGCGGCTGATGAGCACGGTATTGCTTAACCCTGCTATCGCCACTGTCCTGTTTGTTGCCTTCGTTCTGATTTGGCTGATCCCGTCCATGCAAACCATGGCGATGCTCGACTGGCGCATCTACCGCTTCATGAATTGGTCGATGATCGTCAGCGGTTTCATTTATTGGTGGCTGATACTGGATCACCGGCCACGCCCGCCGGGACGCATGATTCCCGGCCTCCGTGTGCTGTCGCCCGGCATCACCATGGCCCCGCAAATCCTGGCCGGCGCCATCATTACCTTCTCCAAAACCGATCTTTACCCGATCTTCGAAATCTGTGGCCGTGCTTTCAACTTCAACGTGTTCACCGGTCAGCTGATCGCAGGCATCATCATCTGGATACCTGCAGCAACGATCGAAACCATCGGTGGCTTGCTGGCTATGCGCCAGTGGCTACGGCTTTCGCGCAGCGGGCGTATTCGGCGTCAAGCACGTGCGACGCAGGCGCTTTCCAACGTGGCAACCGGTCATTGAGCATCACAACACTTGCAGGAGTTCGCGCGAGGTGAAGTGCGATTCCGACGGGTAACCGAACGCGTTGTTGATGTAAGTAACGCCATCGACCATCACGCGGCGGTTCACGTGGCTGTGTCCGTAGACATGCAAGCTTGCACCGAGTGCACGAAGCTGTTCGTCCAGCACGGAGGTGCCCAATACCGGATAGATCTTGCGATGTTTGTCGGGAATGCGTTCCGGCATCAGATCGATGCGTGGCAGGAAATGCGAGAAGGTGATGATTTGTGTCGCATCCTGCAGCGAGGCTGACAAGGGTGTTGGATTGCGCTTGGTGAAGAACTTGGTCAGCGCGGCGTCGTCATGCTCCGGCCACTGGCAGGCACGGTAGTCGGCCCAGGCGGATTTGAGGTAATCGTCGGCTGCGCCGAAGGAGTAGTCGTACCAGCCGAGCAGGGGGACGATCGCGAGATCACCGGCTCGGAAAATATCAGTGCGAACGCCATGTTCGTTGGCTGCATCAGATACGGCTTCGAGTTTTTCGAACGAATCGCGCATGCGTTCGCGCGTGGTCCACAGATCATGATTGCCGGGTACGAACAGCACCGCGGCGAAACGCTTGGTAAGGGTCTTGAAGGCTTCGTCGAGCAGCGTGAGGCGGTCGGATACGTCGCCGGCCAGGATCAGTACGTCGTCGTTGTATTCGTGCCGCGGCAATTGCTGCAGCCATTCGCGATTTGCTGCGTAATCCAGGTGTAGGTCGGAAATGGCAAAAACACGCATGGCGTAGGGCATTCAATCGGTCGCGTTGGCGGGACGAATCAGAAAGGGCACCTGCAAGTGACTGCCATCGGCGAAGTTCAAAGTGATGTTGATCTTGTCGCCTGGCTTCAAGGGATGCGTCGCTTGCTGCAGCATCAGATGGTAGCCGGCTGGCGCCAAGGCAACCTGGCCGTGTGCCGGAATGTGCAGGCGATCGAGCATGCGCATCGTGTCACTACCTGCTGGGCTGGTGGTGCTCTGATGAAGCATGACTGAGCCGTAGGCGCTGCTTTGCGCAGAAAGAAGAGCTGCGCTGGATGTGCCTTGGTTATCCAGCACCACGTAACCGCCTGCGGGCAGATTGGCGGGAAGCAGACGAATCCAGGCGTGGCTGGCCTTGATCTGGTCTGCTTGCGTCGCACGCGCCGTGAACGGCAGCAGCGCGATCATTCCAATGAGAAGCGCGCGGTGTTTCATGTCGCACCTCCTGTGCTCAGCAGCAGATGCAGGTCGTGGATCAGCTTGTCTTGCGAATCTTCAGGTGTGGCAAGCAGGCGCGCCCGGCCGTTGCCGTCGAAGATGTAGATGCCGGAGCTGTGACTGACGTCATAGTCGCCTCCTGATTTGCCCGGCTCGCGACTGAAAGCGGCGCGATAGCGTTTGGTGAGCGTTTCGATATCGGCTGGTGCGCCCGTCAAACCGACAACATGCGGATCGAACGCAGTGGCGTACGCATGCAGCGCTTCGGGCGTGTCGCGTGTCGGATCCACGCTTACAAATAAAACGCGCGCGCCATCCGCAAGATTGCCGAGGCGCTGCATCACCACGTGCAGATGCGCAAGCGTCAGCGGGCAGACATCGGGGCAATGCGTATAACCGAAGTAGAGCAGGGTAACCTTGCCGCGATAATCGGCCGCCGTCACGTTCTTGCCCCGATCGTCGGTAAGCTGGAATGAAAGGTCGGGCATGTGTCCCGAAATATCGGTGAGCTGCCAGGGCGCCGCGGCGTCGTGCCGCTGGCAGGCGGCGAGCATGATTCCGGCGATGAGCAGACAGGCCAGTCGGGCGAAACGCGAGAGCTTCATGCAAGAATTCCGGGCGGTGGAACCTGCCCAGGATACGCCACCTGCAGCGTTGCCACCTCTTTCTCTCCAACCGGATAACGTGTCATGCGACAACTTGCCCAAACTCGCGAAGGTCTGATGGTGGGTGTCGCCGGAGCGAGCGCGGTATTGCTGGGCGCTTTCGGTGCACATGCGCTCAAGGATGTGCTGGATGCCGCGCATCGCGAGCTTTGGCATACAGCGGTGCAATATCACTTCTGGCATGCCTTGGCGCTGGCGGTTGTAGCGTTAGGCGGCAATGGCAAGGCAGGCCGTATCGCTATCCTGGCATTCGTTATAGGCATCGTGATGTTTTCCGGCAGCTTGTATGCGTTGGCGTTGGGAGCACCGCGATGGACCGGTCTGGTGACACCATTGGGCGGTGTCGCGTTTATCGTGGGATGGATTGCGTTGGGCATGGCGTTAACGCAACGCAGGTTGGCTTGAGGGAAAGGCTAGCCTACGCAGGTTCACTGTACTTATCGGGCACCGCCACCACTTCCTCCGGCGCCGCCTACTGAAATGTCCATCAGCGGTATGTCGTATATCTCGCCAAACGTGTGCACGGTGCTGATTTCGATGCTGCCGAATTCATTGGCTGCATTGAAAAAATGCCATGGATTGCCGTCACCGACATCGAGCGCGATGTGCCCGCTGTCGAAATGCAAAGCGGCCGGATCAAAACTGCGCCAGCGTCCGCCTACCCAGGCGATCACCCAGGCATGCGGCACGAACACGCGCACTTTGTTGTCGTAGCGGTCGGTGTAGAGCATGCCGACGACCACACGCGCCGGAATATCGCGAGCGCGCGCCATGGCGGCAAGCAGCACGGCGAACTCCGCGCAATTGCCGCGGCGATCCCGTGCTACTTCGAGTGCGGAGGCATAACCAATATCCAGTCCGCGCTGCTTGAGGTAGCCGCTGACGAAGCTGTTGAGGTTGCCCATCGTGTGCAGTGTGCTTGATGTGTTGCCTGCGGCAAGCGCTGCGAGCTCCTGGATTTCAGGCGCGTCGGATTGCAACCAGGTGTTCGGTTCGGTATCGGCCGGCGTGGGCGGGCTTTGCGCATTGATGAAGCCGCGATAGACGTTGATCTGCCATTCGCCATTACCCAGGTCGGCGACCGATTGCTCGTCCGTAGCGATGAACGGTTTGCCGATCAATTTGTTGGTCACGCGCACGCGATAGCTAAGGAAATCAGCGAGCATTTCCGGCGTAATCGCCCGCGGTGAATCCACTAACGCCGAGTCCATCATGTCCAAGCTCTGGGTAGGCGCTGCGGCACACGCTTCGCTGCAGGCGACCATGTCCAGCGGGCGTCCCAGCATGGACAGCGAACCTTTGCGGATATTGCCCTGCGCGTCCAGCCAAAGATCCACGCTTTGCGTGCTGTCGATGCCGCGCAGCGTCTCCCGTTGATGGCTGAGTGTTTCGACCCCATCCGGCAAATTCACGCGTTCGTTGCCGATCACCTCCACGGCAAGATCCATCGCTTCCTGGCTCGCCTGGTTGTACACCAGCAGGTGGTAATGCATGCCAGGATAGGGAACGGCGGACTGCATGGCTTGGCGCTCGCCTTCCACCAGCAAGGCACCACTCGGCCATTCGGTGATCGCGTGCCGGTCAGTGCCGCCAGCGGTATTGACCAGTTCCAGTTTGCCGTCGGGTAATCGCGTTCCCTCTACCTTGGTTTCGTGAGCGGACAACGTCGTGGTCATGGTGAAGCTGATCGGCGTGCCGTCGGCTGCTTCCACGTTGCGACTGACGTTGATGTAAGGCACCCGCTTATGGTTGCGCTCGATATCCATCACCAGCGTCTGCGTGGTGATCACGGTATTGCCGTGTTGCTCGCGCTGGATTTCCTCATGGCCGACCTTGCGCCCGTTGAGCAGCACGGTCATCCAAGTGGCATTGACGGAGGGTGGAACATCGGTATCCGCCCTGGATGGGCTCGGGGCAACGCACAACAACGGCACCAGCAAAAGCGGGGCGATTCGGCTGCGCATAGACGATCCGTGGGGAGCGGAGTCGAAGGTACTGAATACCCGCTTGGGCGCCGTGTCAATCTGCGGTGCGGCAAGCAGGAAACCGTACAATACCGTTTTACCTGGAGCCCGTTAGATGAAGCCTTTTGGCACGCCCCATTCCGACCATGCCCTGAAAGTGTTGCTGCTCGGATCTGGCGAGCTTGGCAAGGAAGTAGCGATCGAATTGCAGCGTTTTGCCGTAGAGGTGATCGCGGTGGACCGCTATTCGCACGCACCGGCCATGCAGGTGGCGCATCGCAGCCATGTGATCGACATGCTGGACGGGAACGCCTTGCGTGCTGTGATCGCGCAGGAAAAGCCGGATCTGGTGGTGCCGGAAATCGAAGCCATCCACACGCCGACCTTGGTCGAGCTTGAAAAGGAAGGCCTGAAGGTCATCCCGACTGCGCGCGCCGCCTGGCTGACAATGGACCGCGAAGGCATCCGCCGGCTCGCCGCGGAAGAACTGGGATTGCCCACTTCACCTTACCGCTTCTGCGACAGCGAAGCCGAGTATCGCGATGCCGTGGCAGCGATCGGCTACCCCTTCGTGATCAAACCGGTAATGAGTTCTTCCGGCAAAGGCCAGAGCATCGTGCGCGACGCGGCGGATATGCAGCATGCCTGGGATTACGCGCAGTCCGGCGGTCGAGCCGGCAAGGGGCGCGTGATCGTCGAGGGTTTCGTTCCGTTCGATTACGAAATCACGCTGCTAACGGTACGCCACAAGGACGGTACGAGCTTTTGTGCTCCGATCGGGCATAGACAGGAGGACGGGGATTACCGCGAATCCTGGCAGCCGCAACCCATGAGCCCGACTGCCTTGGCCGAAGCGCAGCGCCAGGCTGAAGCGATCACCGGTGCGCTCGGCGGCTGGGGCGTATTCGGCGTGGAGTTCTTCGTGAAGGGCGACAGCGTGATCTTCTCCGAGGTCAGTCCGCGGCCGCACGATACGGGGCTGGTCACGTTGATTTCGCAAGAGCTTTCCGAATTCGCACTGCATGCGCGCGCGATTCTCGGGTTGCCGATTCCGGCGATTCGCCAGAACGGTCCTTCTGCCTCGTGCGCGGTGCTGATGGAAGGCGAAGGTCGCACGCCGCGTTATCACGGCATTGCTGATGCATTGGCTGAGCCGGATACGCAGCTGCGTATTTTCGGTAAGCCGGAAGTGAAAGGTCGCCGCCGCATGGCCGTTACATTGGCTCGCGATCACGATATTGAGGCAGCGAAGGCCAAGGCGATCCGGGCGGCGAAGGCGATCGCGATCGAGCTGTAGAATCCCGCTTTGTTTCCCTCCCTCGGGAGGGGGCTTTTACACAACGGAGCATAACGATGGAATCGGCAGGTTTTTCCCACTGGCTGGTGGTACTGGTAGAAACCTGCGCATTGCTGTTCGTGATGCTGTGGGTGATCGCCCTGCTGGTGGTGCTGGTGGTGTGGGTGCTCGACCGCAACCAGACGCACAACTCGGTATTGCGCAATTACCCGGTCATCGGGCACTTCCGTTACTGGTTCCTGCATCTGGGCGAATTCTTTCGCCAATACCTGTATTCCAGCGATCGCGAGGAAATGCCGTTCAATCGCGCACAGCGCATGTGGGTATATCGCGCGGCAAAGAACACCGAGAACACCAATGCGTTCGGCTCCACGCGCGATCTGCATATGGAAGGGGTGCCGTTCTTCGTCAATGCCGCATTTCCCGCATTGGGCGATACGCACGTGAAACCCAAGCCTGTGCGTCTGGGACCATATACGCGCGAGCCTTACGATCATGCGGCGTTCTTCAATATTTCCGCGATGAGCTTTGGCGCATTGTCTGCGCCGGCCGTGCGTGCGTTGTCGATCGGCGCCGCCAAGGCGGGCATCTGGATGGATACGGGGGAGGGCGGTCTGGCGCCGTATCACCTCGAAGGCGGTTGCGACATCGTGTTCGAAATCGGCACTGCCAAATACGGCGTGCGTACGCCGGACGGCAAGCTGGACGATCAGAAGCTGCTGGCGATCTGCGCGCACAAGCAGGTGAAGATGGTCAGCATCAAGCTTGGGCAGGGCGCGAAGCCAGGCATGGGCGGTTTGCTGCCGGCGGCGAAAGTGACACCGGAAATCGCTGCAATCCGTGGCATTCCGGTAGGGCAGGATTCGCAAAGCCCGAACCGTCATCTCGATATTGGCAATGTGCCGGAATTGATGGATGCGATCCGCCATATCCGCGATCTCACCGGTAAGCCCACCGGCTTCAAGGCGGTGTTCGGCGACATGGCATGGATCGACGAGCTGTGCGATGAAGTGAGCAAGCGCGGTGTCGAGCATGCGCCGGATTTCATCATCGTCGACGGTTCCGAAGGCGGTACGGGCGCCGCGCCGCAAACGCTAATGGAAGGTGTGGGTTTGCCGCTGCGCGAGGCTTTGCCGGCGCTGGTCAACACTTTGATCGAACGGGGTTTGCGCGATCGCATCAAGGTGATCTGCTCGGGCAAATGCATCACCGCGTATGACGTGGCGTGGGCGTTGTCGATGGGTGCGGATTTCGTCAATTCCGCGCGCGGCTTCATGCTGGCGTTGGGTTGCATCCAATCGCTGCAGTGCAATCGCAATACGTGTCCAACGGGCATTACTACGCAGAACACGCGGCTGCAGCGCGGGTTGGTGGTGACGGACAAGAGTGAACGTGTGGCGCATTACGCGCACAATGTGATGCATGAAGTCGGCATCATCGCGCATAGCTGCGGTGTGGATGATCCGCGTGAGCTGGATCGCACGCATTGTCGCGTGATGGGCGATGACGGCGTGTCGGTGCCTTTGATCAAGCTGTTTCCATATCCGGCAGCGGTCGCAGAAAAAGCTTAATCGGGATTTTTGCGATACGGCGCTGACTGCCTCATGGCCATTCCGGGCCTTCGCCGGCACGCGGGGAGAGCACCTGGATGTGCTCGGCCTTGGGGAGCGAGGAATGACGAGCGCTTGGATTGGGAGTTTGGGGCGTAGATGAAATGAGCGCGGCTCAATCCTGCTTCAAACTCACCCACCCCTCAGCCGTACGCACTTGCAACGGCTTGAAGCGCCGCTTGTAATCCATCTTCGGATGCCCTTCGATCCAAAACCCCAGATATACCCACGGAATACCGCGGCGTTTGGCCAGTTCTACCTGCTGCAGAATGGCGAAGGTGCCCAGTCCGCGGTCCTGTTCGTCGGGATCGTAGAACGTATAGACGGCTGAAATGCCGGTGATGCACACATCGGTGACCGCCACCGCGAGCAGGCGATCGCCCTCGTGCAACTCCAGAAAGATCGTTGGGCTCCACGGCGCGGTGAGGAAGCGGCGGAAGTCGCTGGCTTCGGCCTCGTCCATGCCGCCGCCGGGGTGGCGAGTGCGCAGGTAGCGCGAATACAGCGCGTGGCGCTCGCTGTTATAGCCGGCCATGCATTCGCGCACGATCAGGTCTTCGTTGCGCTTCAGGCAGCGGCGTTGCGCGCGGTTCGCCTTGAAGTTCGCCACGTCGATGCGGCATGGCGTGCATGCGTGGCAGCTCGGACAGTGCGGAAAATACAGATGCCCACCTGCGCGACGGAAGCCATGATCCAACGCCGCGCCATATAACCGGTCCAGCTGCGGGGCAGCTGGGTCAATCACCAGATTCTGCGCGGTACGCCCGGAATAATAACCGCAGGCGTGCGGCAGCGTCTGGAACAGGCGGACATGATCGGAGCGCATGGCCTGATTCTATGACCGCCACGGTCCGCAGTGGCAAGGATTTTGTTGCCTACACGATGTGCAGATAGTGCAGCGCCAGCACCATGAACACGCCCAGGATCGCCAACAGCACAATGCGCCGCGCCCTGGCGACGGTATGTTCACGGCGGGCATACATCGAGGCGACAGGATCGCGTGAAAGCCGCAGCTCCTCGGCGTGGCGAACTTGCGGCTCGATGCCCAGCTGGCGCAGCAGCTCGCGTGCTTTGGTGTAATCGTCCGCCTTGCTGACCCACACCTGGGGCCAGGCGTCCCGATTCTCGTTGCGCTGGGAGTAGCTGAAGCGTTGGTAGCTCGGCCGATTCCAGTTTGAGCGGTTGGTGATGGAGATTTCGACGCCGTTCTCGGCCATAAAGGCCGCTACGCGATCGATGTTTTCCTGACGGGGAGAGGTATAGAGCAGACGCATGGCAGTGAGTTTAGAGCCTACCCGATGCCTCCGCGTAGTCCGCGTTGCGGAGGCGTGGGGTGGATTCTTATTCGCCGCGCAGCCGGATCAACCCTTCTTGCGCCGTTGAGGCCACCAACTGGCCGTCGCGGCTGAAGATTTGTCCGCGAGCCAATCCGCGCCCGCCTTGTGCGGTGGGGCTGTCGAACGAGTAGAGCAGCCATTCGTCCACCCGGAACGGCCGATGGAACCATAGCGCATGGTCCAGGCTGGCCATCTGCAGGTGAGGTGTGAGGTAGGAAATGCCGTGCGGCAGGGTGGCTGTGCCGATCAGGTGGAAATCCGAGGCATACGCAAGCAGGGCGCGGTGCAGGATGGCCGAATCGCTGATCGGCGAGGTAAGCCGGAACCAGATGTGCTGGATCGGCGGGCGCTTGGACGGATGCAGCTCGTCGCGCGGCCATACCTGGCGGAATTCGAACGGACCGTCGATGCCCAGCCAACGCTGCAACTTCACCGGCAGTCGCGAAAGGTCTTCCTTGGGCACGCGATGCATGGGTTCGACATCTTCCGGTTCCGGCACCTCAGGCATGCTGGATTGGTGTTCCAGGCCTTTTTCCGGAATCTGGAACGAGATGGCGCCGTTGAGGATGGGCTGGCCGTGCTGGATCGCCACCACGCGGCGGGAAGAGAATGTGCCGCCGTCCCGCGCATGCTCGACGCTGTAGACGATCGGCGCGTCAATATCGCCCGCGCGCAGGAAATAAGCGTGGAGCGAATGCGCCTCGCGCGAGGGGTTCACCGTCTGCTGCGCCGCCGCCAACGCCTGGCCCAGCACCTGGCCGCCGAACACGAAGCGCGTACCGATATCTCGGCTCTGACCGCGGAAGAGGTTGTCTTCCAGCCGTTCGAGCTGCAGCAGCTCGACCAGTTCCTGCACGTGTGTTTCCCGCATTCGGCTAACCCCTGACATAAACGGCGGAAATTATAGCTGGGGCGCCTGCAACCTTAGTGATGGGCGTGTAGCCGCTGCAGGCCGCTGCCAGCCAACACTTCCGCCCACGGAAATTGCGGGCCGGGATCGAGCTTGCGTGGCACTTCGAGACTCGGGTCGTCGCTGGCGGGCACACGGGCCGTGTCCAGATCCTCATGACCGGCAATTTCGCGCAAGTTCGGATACTCGGCGCGCAACTGCACCAGCAGCTCGCTCAGCGCGGCGATCTGTGCGACGGTGTACGGCTCGGTCATGGTCTGCTGGTGGGAGTCGAACCAGTTCGGATAGCGGCCCAGGTTCACCAGCTCGATGCCGATCGAATGCGGATTATGACCGCGCACGTGGTGAGCTACGCGGGTGCCGGGCACATAGCGATGAATCGAGCCGTCACGATCGATGTAGTAATGGCCACTGGCGCCGGCGCCGCTTTCGTACAGCACACGTTCGCCGTATTCGCGCGCCGTGGCCAGGTCCGGCAGTTCGGTGCAGTGGATCACCACCAGCGTTACCGCGCTGGCAGGACGTTGCGGCAACTTGGCGACATAGGGCAGGGGCTGGTCGTGGATGGTCAGCATGGGTATGGCCGTAGGCAGGGTCGCAAACGCCAACCTTGCCATGTCTGTGGGCATCGCGGTGTTGGGGTTTGCATTCCAGCCTACCGATAGGCCTCATCTGGCGCACCGCCGAGCAGCTATCATGCACGTCCTGTTGAGCAGACACGGAGACCGCCATGCCCGGACACGTCATTCTCTCCCACGGTTCCGACAGCGGTCCGGACGCCACCAAGGTAAGTGCGCTGGCAAAAGTCGCCGAATCCATGGGCTGGAGCACCGAGCGCCCGGATTATCGCGAGGACGACAAGCTTGGGCACGCCGGCGCCATTGAACCTCGCATCGCGCGCTTGCATCAGCGCATCGCCGCGTGTGCTGCGCCGCCAGTATTGGTGGGTTCCAGCATGGGTGCTTTCGTCTCCGGTCTGGCGTCGCTGGAGTTGCCGGTAGCAGGCCTGTTCCTGCTCGCCACGCCGGCGTTGATCCCTGGCAACGACTTGGCACTCGATGTCCGCCTGGATGTTCCGACCTTGCTGATCCACGGCTGGCGTGATGACGTTTGTCCGGTGGATGAAATGTACGAATTCGCAGGCCGCCGTGAGCTGTCGCTGTGGGTCGTGGACGATGATCATCGTCTCAGCGAACACGTCGATGCCATCGGCCGCCAGTTCGGTCTCTTTTTGGAACAGTTGGCGAAACAGATTTGAAGCAGTTCTTTGCAACCTGCCCGAAGGGGCTCGAGTACCTGTTGCGCGACGAATTGATGTCGCTGGGCGCTACCGACGTGCACGAAGCGCTGGCGGGCGTGCGTTTTTCAGGCAGCCTGGAAACGGCGTACCGCGCTTGTTTATGGTCGCGCCTGGCGAGCCGCATACTTTTGCCGATTGCCGAATTCGATGCGGCCACTGACGATGCGCTGTATGCAGGCGTGCAAACTATCGAATGGTCGGAGCATTTGGGGCCGCACGCCACGCTGGCGGTGGACGCCAACACTGCGCAGAGCAAACTCACGCATAGCCAATTTCTTGCGCAGCGCGTGAAGGATGCAGTGGTCGATCAATTCCGCCAGCACGGCCAGGCACGTCCTGACGTCGATACGGAAGAGCCCGATGTGCGCATCAATCTGCGCTTGCGGCGGGACCGCGCGACCGTGTCGATCGATCTGGCCGGTGCGCCTTTGCACCGCCGTGGCTGGCGGCAAACACAGGGCGAAGCGCCGTTGAAGGAAAACCTCGCTGCAGCGATGTTGCTGCGCGCGGGCTGGCCAGAGGTCTATGCGAAAGGTGGCGCGTTGCTCGATCCGATGTGCGGCTCCGGCACCTTGCTGATCGAGGGCGCGTTGATGGTCGCGGATGTGGCGCCAGGTCTGCGTCGCACCTATTACGGTTTTCTGGGCTGGAAGCAGCACGACATCGCTTTGTGGCGCAGCTTGCTCGATGAAGCTAATCGACGCGCAGAGACCGGCTTACCAGCGTTGCGCAGTTGCTTCTTTGGTTCCGACACCGATGCGCGCATGGTGCAGATGGCCAAGCGCAATGCACAGGAGGCGGGTGTTGCCGGATTCTTTACGCTGGACAAGCACGATGCGTTGCACGTGCGGCCACCGGCCGGGTTCACGCAAGGTCTGGTCATCACCAACCCGCCCTATGGCGAGCGCTTGGGCGAACGAGAAGCCTTGCCTAAGTTTTATCGCAGCCTGGGTGAAACCCTGCGCGATCATTTCACTGGTTGGCGAGCGGCTGTGTTGGCGGGCGATGCCGAACTTGGGCGTGCCACGACGCTACGTCCGGAAAAGAAATACACCCTTTACAACGGCGCGCTGGAAACCGTGCTGCTGATCTTCGAACTGCATCCGCGCGACGACACGCCGCGCGAAAAGCCGCCGCTGTCGCCTGGCGCGCAGATGCTGAAGAATCGGCTCGAAAAGAACGTCAAGCACCTGCGCAAGCGACTGGAACGCGAAGGCGTGTATGCCTGGCGTGCGTACGATCAGGATCTGCCGGAATACGCGGCGGCAATCGATGTATATACCGACACATCGGGGGCAACGCATCTGCATATCCAGGAATACCGCGCGCCGGCCGACGTGCCCGCTGAACTTGCACGCACGCGCTTACGTGAGATTGCGCGCGTAGCTGGAGAAGTGTTCGATACGCCGCGTGCACGCATAGCGCTCAAGACACGCGAGCGTGGCAAGGGCGGTTCCAAATATGGCCAGTTCGATCAGCGCGGCGAATTCGTCGAGGTGGAAGAGGGCGGCTTGATGTTCCTGGTCAATCTTTACGATTACCTGGATACCGGGCTCTTTCTCGATCATCGACTGGTGCGCGCCAAAGTGCGCGAGCTGGCCGCCGGGAAGCGTTTTCTCAATCTGTTCGCGTATACCGCCACCGCCAGTGTTTACGCCGCTGCGGGCGGCGCGCGTGATACCACCAGCGTTGATCTGTCAGGCACGTACCTGGAATGGGCGTCGCGTAATCTTGCGTTGAACGGATTCAGCGGTGAAAAACATCGGCTGGTGCAAGCGGACGCGGCGAGCTTTTTGCAACACACGCGTGAGCGCTACGGATTGATTTACGTCGATCCGCCGACGTTTTCCAATTCCAAGCGCGCCGAGGACTTCGATGTGCAGCGCGATCATGTGCAGTTGCTGCTGGCTTGTGCGGATCGGCTGACCGCCGATGGCGTGATCTTGTTTTCCAACAACTTCCGCCGCTTCTCGCTTGATCGCGAATCGCTCGAATCGCGTTTGAGCATTGAGAACTGGGGAGCGGGCAGCATTCCGTTCGATTTTTCACGGCGTTCAAACATTCACGATTGCTGGATATTGCGACCGCATGCGGCTGCAAGTTCAGTAAATCCCTGGGAAAACGCCCGTATAAAAAAATGAAACGAGTCGCCCGGATTTGATCCAGGGGTAACCTGGCATGTTCGAAGCATTGTTGGATGAAGTTATGTAAAGAAACAAAACCCTTCAGTACAAATTAAGCGCCTCAGGATCACCATTCACACCGTACTGACGGAGGTGTGTCATGGCTAAACGTAGTGTCGGAAAAATGATTGCGGTTGGCCTGGCGATCGCTAGCGCCGTGGCTGTGCCGGTCGGCGCATCGGCGCATCCCTGGGGCGGTCCAGGTTGGCATGGCGGTTACGGTTATCGCGGCGGTTATTACGGTCACGGTGGCTATTACGGTGGTGGCTATGGTTATCGCGGTGGTTACTGGAGTGGTGGTCGCTGGATTGCCGGCGCTATCGTGACAGGCGCCGTGGCTGGCCTGGTCGCAGGCGCCGTGGCCGGTCCGCCGGTGTATTACGCACCGCCGCCGACCGTCGTGTATACACCGGGCACGGTGATCTATCAAAGTGCACCGCCGCCGGTGGTGACCACCACGGTGATCACCAATGATCCGTACCAGACACGTTACGTTGGTCCGGCTTACTGATCCACAGTCGATTCAAAAAAAGCCCGGCGATGCCGGGCTTTTTCATTAAGGATGCTTGGCTGGCTGTTGCGAGGTGACACTGTGATAGTGGGCACGCGTGCGATAGCCGTCGAACGTCGCTTCATCGATCAGGCTGACCGAGTCGATAGCACAGCCGGGCTGGTTTCTCGCGCGCACTTTTTCGCCGACACCGCCGCAGATGCGTAGCGGCGCAGCGACCTTGTCGGACTGGCTTGGCACGAATTGCATGCCAGGGTTGCCGATGCCCAATTTGTCGCAGCTTGCTTTCAGTTTCACCAGATAACGTTGATACGGTCCCGTGCGCACGATCGCGGTTTGCGGATCCACCACGTGCCATTCGTTGATCTGGTCGAGCCGAATGCAATCCTTGTATGGCAAGGACTTGCTTGCCAGTGCGGATTGCGCGAGCGCATTTGCGGCGGTTGCAGCAAGGGAAAAGGCCAGCACTGCAGACATGACGGTTTTCATTTGAATCACCTCACGGCTGTACGAAGCATCGATGGTCCTGGCCGTCGGCCATATTCCTGCCATGTACGCATCACAGAATATGAACAACTGCCGCGGCATGGTGGCAGTATGATCGTCCGCTGTTTCGCGCACCACAAGGTATATCGCAGCAAGTCCGCCCCTACTGAGCCTGCGTTATGAATGTCCCCACATTCACTGTAAGTACCGAAGACACCCTTGCGCGGTTCATGCGTATTCGCCGGCAAACGTTGGCGCTGTGCGCAGGACTGAGTGGAGAAGACCTGCAAGTACAGTCCATGCCCGATGCCAGTCCAGGCAAGTGGCATCTGGCGCATACCACCTGGTTCTTCGAGCAGTTCGTGCTGGGCCATGATCCGGCCTACCGTTCGCCCAATCCTGATTGGCATTATCTGTTCAACTCGTACTACGAATCGGTCGGTCCGATGCACGCACGTCCGCAGCGCGGGCTGCTTACGCGACCTTCGCTCGATGACATTTGCGACTATCGCGCAAGAATCGACGATGCGATTGGCGAGCGCTTGGCGAGCGATATCGATGCCACGCTCGCAGCTCGGATCGAATTGGGTTTGCACCACGAACAGCAACATCAGGAGCTGCTGCTGACCGACATCAAGCATGCCTTCTGGTGCAATCCGTTGCGGCCGGCTTATTGCGAAGCGTCGATCAAGCGTGAAAGTCGCACGTCGCCCATGCGTTTTCTTCCAGGGCAGCAAGGGCCGGTGGACATCGGTTACGAAGGCGACGGTTTTGCGTACGATAACGAAACGCCGCGGCATACGACCTGGCTCTCAGCACACGCGCTGGCCAATCGCCTGGTAACGAACGAGGAATATCTCGCGTTCGTGCGCGATGGCGGCTATCAGGAAGCGGGCCTGTGGCTATCCGATGGCTGGGCGACCGTGCAGCGCGAAGGCTGGCAACGGCCGTTGTATTGGCAGGAAGACCTGGCCAGCGAATTCACGCTGGCGGGCATTCGCGCTTTGGACCCGCATGCACCGGCGTGCCACATCAGCTATTTCGAAGCAGACGCTTTCGCGCGCTGGGCAGGCGCGCGTCTGCCGACCGAAGCGGAGTGGGAAGATGCCGCTGCGCGATTGCCGATCCATGGCAATTTCCAGGATAGCCAACGTTTCCATCCAAGCGCCGTACCGCAGGTCGAAGGTTTGCTGCAGATGTATGGCGACGTGTGGGAGTGGACCGCTTCGCCTTACGTGAGTTACCCCGGTTTCAAGCCATTGCCCGGCGCGCTGGGCGAATACAACGGCAAATTCATGAATGGCCAATGGATATTGCGCGGTGGTTCGTGCGCCACACCGCGTGATCACATCCGGGCCAGCTATCGTAATTTTTTTCCGCCCCATGCCCGCTGGCAATTCGCGGGCATTCGACTGGGACAGGACCGATGAGTGTTCAAGCTTATGCGGTGCGGGACGAACAGCGCCCGCCCGACAACATATTGTTGCAAGTGGTGCAGCGCGGGTTGCGCTCGCAACCCAAGCGACTGCCTTCGTGGCTTTTCTACGACGAACAGGGTTCCGCCCTGTTCGAGCAGATCTGCGAGCAGCCAGAGTATTACCTGACGCGTGCCGAGATCGCGCTGTTGAACCGGCATGCTGGTGACATCGCCCAAGTGCTCGGCCCTGATGTGCGACTGGTCGAATATGGCAGCGGAGATGCGATAAAAACGCGCCTGCTGCTGGAGCATCTGGTGACGCCGGTGGCATGGGTGCCGATCGAACTCTCCGCCGAACCGCTGCGACGAAGCATGGAACGCATGGCGGAACACATGCCGCATCTGCCAATCCAACCGCTGGCGGTCGATTTCACCCGCCCGCTACGATTGCCAGTGCCGCCGCGCGCACCGCGCCGCACGGTGGTGTATTTCCCGGGTTCCACCATCGGCAACTTCGAAGATCGCGAAGCGGCGCAACTGTTGCGCAAAATGCGCAGCGAAATGGGCGACAACGGCGGCATTCTGGTGGGTGCGGATTTGAAGAAGGATCGCGCCACGATCGAGGCCGCCTACAACGATCGTGCAGGTGTAACCGAAGCTTTTACGCTCAACCTGCTGACGCGCTTGAATCGCGAACTTGGCTGTAATTTCGAGCTTGGCGCATTCCGCCACCGTGCGCGCTACAACGCCATGGCTGGGCGAATCGAAACGCATATTCTCAGCATGCGCGAGCAGCGCATTCGTGTGGGCCGTTTGCAGGTGTTGTTCCGCGAGGAAGAAGCGATGCTGGTGGAATACAGCTGCAAATATTCGCTGGAGGATTTTGCAGCGCTGGCGGCAACGGCAGGCTTGGCCGTGCAGCATGTGTGGTTTGATCCGGAGCGGATGTTCAGCCTCCAGTACCTGACGCGCGCGGTGTGATTACTCCCTCCCCTACGTGTAGTAGGGGTTTGCATTCGCCTCCTGTGCAAGCAGGAGGCGGCGGGGCGGGTGAAGCAGCCTCGCCATGAACTTTGAGCGACGGCAAGCTCATGCAACCCCACCCCAACCCTCCCCTGCCAAGCGGGAGAGGGAGCAGAAGCAAATAGCTACGCTGCCTTGCGCGCTCCAAGCCTTCCAAGCAAATCTTGCGCTGTGCGGATGCGCTCGCTCGCCCCAGGCAATTCCATGGTGATCTTCAACTTGTCCTGCCCGTCCAATTTATAGACGCGCGGATAGTTCTGAATCAAACGGATGATCGCCGTCGGATCGACGTCGGGTTTATCGCGGAAAGTAATGCGCCCACCATTGGCGCCGACATCCAGTTTGCGAATGCCCAGCGGCGTCGCCATCAACTTGAGTCCCGCCACAGCGAACAGGTGTTTCACTGCATCCGGTAGCAGGCCAAAGCGATCGATCATTTCCACTTGCAGTTCGCGCAAGGTTTCTTCGTCGCGCGCGCTGGCGATGCGCTTATATAGAGTGAGGCGAGCATGTACGTCGGGCAGATAATCGTCGGGGATGAGTGCAGGAAGGTGTAGCTCCACTTCGGTTTCGTGTTCGCTGCTTAAATCGAAATCGGGCACCTTGCCGGACTTCAAGGCGCGCACGGCGCGTTCCAACAGTTCGGTATAAAGGCCGAAGCCAATTTCCTGGATCTGGCCGGACTGCTCGTCGCCCAGCAGCTCGCCTGCGCCGCGGATTTCCAGGTCATGCGTGGCCAGCGTAAAGCCTGCGCCGAGTTCTTCCAGCGAAGCGAGCGCCTCCAGTCGCTTCTCCGCATCGGGCGTGATGGAGCGGCGATCGGGCACGATCAGATACGCATAGGCGCGATGATGCGAACGGCCCACGCGGCCACGCAATTGATGCAACTGCGCCAGACCAAACCGATCCGCACGATTGATGATGATGGTGTTTGCGGTCGGGATGTCGATGCCGGTTTCGATGATGGTGGTGCACACCAGCACGTTGAAGCGTTGGCGATGGAAATCCGCCATCACTCGTTCCAGTTCGCGCTCCGGCATCTGGCCGTGGGCGATGCCGATACGCGCATCGGGCATCAGCTCCTGCACTTCGCGCGCGGTGCGTTCGATACTTTCCACTTCGTTGTGCAGGAAATAGATCTGTCCGCCACGCTGCAGCTCGCGCTGGAAGGCTTCGCGGATGAGTGCCGCTTCCCACGTGGAAACGAAGGTGCGTACCGCCATGCGATGCGCAGGTGGCGTGGTGATCAGCGAGAGATCGCGCAGACCGCTCATCGCCATGTTCAACGTGCGCGGAATCGGCGTGGCCGTCATAGTGAGCAGATCCACCTCGGCGCGCAGCTTTTTCAGCTGTTCCTTTTGACGCACGCCAAAGCGCTGTTCCTCGTCGACGATCACCAAGCCAAGGTTCTTGAACTTCACATCCGGCTGCAGCAGCTTGTGCGTGCCGATGATCACGTCGATCTGGCCATCGGTGAGGCGCTTGAGCGCTTCGTTCACTTCTTTGGTCGAACGGAAGCGCGACAGCACATCGACTTTCACCGGCCAGTCGGCGAAGCGGTCGGCGAAATTGCGGTAGTGCTGCTGCGCGAGCAGGGTAGTAGGCACCAGCACCGCGACCTGTTTGCCCGCGGTGGCGGCAGCGAAGGCGGCACGCAGCGCGACTTCGGTTTTTCCGAAACCCACGTCGCCGCAGATCACGCGATCCATGGCGCGTGGCCGGGCGAGATCGCCGAGCACCGCATCGATCGCCAGCAACTGGTCGGGGGTTTCTTCGAATGGGAAGCTGCTGCCGAATTCTTCCACGAGCTGACGATCGATCGGCAGCGATTCGCCGCCGCGCGCTTCGCGTTGCGCGTAGATCGCCAAGAGTTCGGCTGCGACATCGCGGACTTTCTCTGCCGCTTTCTTGCGTGCACGTTCCCATGCGTCGCCGCCTAGCGAATGCAGTGGCGCGAGTTCCGGCGCGGTGCCGGAGTAGCGGCTGACCAGACCAAGCTGCGCAACCGGTACGTAAAGCTTGTCGCCCTTGGCGTATTCGATGACGAGGAATTCGCCCGTCATGCCGCCCAGTTCCATCGATACCAGGCCTTGGTAGCGGCCGACGCCATGATCGACGTGCACGATCGGCGAACCGATGGAAAGCTCGGTCAGATCGCGAATGACCGTTTCCGGGTCGCGTGCCGCGCCGCGTCGACGACGGCGTTCGGTTCGCACGCGTTCGCCGAACAGCTCGCGTTCGGTAAGCACCGTAATGGCGGGTTGCTTCAGCGCGAAGCCTTGTTCCAGCGGTGCGATCGTGATCGCCAGCTTGCTTGTGTCATTGAGAAACGCCTGCCAGCCGTCGACATTCTGCGGGCGCAAACCCGCCGTGGCGACTTGTTCGAGCAGTGCCTCGCGGCGGCCCGCCGAATCGGCAGCAATCAACGTGCGGCCTGGATACGCTTCGATGAAATGGCGCAGCGATGTGCCCGGCTCTTCGCCTTTGCGATTGAGTGGAACGTCCGGTGCAGGTTGAGTGCCGGCATCGATCGCGTGCTCGTGACCGCTCTGGACCACTTCCACGCGCAACCGCTTGTTGAGCTGTTCGCGCAGTTGATCGGGTGATAAGTACAGCTCCGCCGGCGGCAGTACCGGACGTTCGATGTCGTGCGCTCGCTGGTCGTAGCGTTCGGCTGTCTGTTTCCAGAATTGCTCGGAAGCTTCATGTGCGCCTTCGCCCAGCACGAACAATGCATCGTCGCTGAGGTAGTCGAACAACGTAGCCGTGTGGTCGAAGAACAGTGGCAGGTAGTACTCGATGCCGCCGGGCGTGACACCTTCCTTCATGTCTTGATAGAGCGGGCAGCGGCGCACATCGATGGGGAAGCGCTCGCGCAGATGGTTGCGGAATGCCTTGGCACCTTCATCGGTGACAGGGAATTCGCGTGCGGGCAGCAATTCCACCTTTTCCACTTGATGCTGCGAACGCTGCGTTTCCGGATCGAAGCTGCGGATCGATTCCACTTCGTCGTCGAACAGCTCGATGCGATAAGGTTCGTCCGCGCCCATCGGGAAGATGTCGATCAGCGCGCCGCGCACGGCGAAATCGCCCGGCTCGCCGACTTGCGGCACGTGCCGATAGCCGGAAGCTTCCAGGCGGCGCTGCTCGGTGGCCAGATCCAGCTTCTGCCCATTGCGCAGCATCAGGCCGGAGCCGGTGATGTGCGAGCGCGGCGCAATGCGCTGCATCAGCGTGGCCGCCGGCACCACCAGCACGCCGCGCTTTACACCGGGCAGGTGGTAAAGCGTGGCCACGCGCTGGGAGACGATGTCCGGATGGGGGCTGAAAACGTCGTAGGGCAGCGTTTCCCAATCCGGAAAATGCAGCACCGGCAAGGAGCCTGAGAAGATTCGCAGCTCATCTTCCAGCGCGTGGGCGCGCTGGGTGTCGCGTGTAACCACCACTACCAAGCCCTCGTGCGACCTGGCGGCCTCGGCAACCAGCAGCGCTCGTGCGGAGCCGTGGGGCGGCATCCAGAAGCGGCGTTGCTTGGGACTGGTGGGAAGGGGCGGGTGGGTGATCGGATTCGGCATGGGGATGCTTGGTGGGGTGGGCGCGGTGCGTGCGGCGCCAATCGAGCGCGCAAGTTTAGCGCGTTGGCCATGGGTGGCTCATCAAGCCGGCATGAGAGGCCGCCCGGACATTGCGTTTCAGCGCGCCCAATGCGAAGTTCTGCCTGTTTGTCGCCACCATGACCTCCTCCATGCCTACCGACACCACGCTCGACACGCAGGCCGGCGCCGCCGTGTACTCACCTTGGGTACTGAAGTTGTATGACTGGTGGGTGCTGGATGTGTCCAATCGCTGGGCCTGGCAATGTTCCACCTCCGGCGTGCTGTTGCCGTTCTATCGCAGGCACATTGGCGCCCGGCATCTTGATGTCGGCGTAGGTACCGGCTTCTACCTTGAGCACGCGGGCTTCGGCCCCACGCAAGACCTGTCGTTGCTTGATTTGAACGAAAACAGCTTGGCCACCGCTGCAGCGAGGCTGGGTCGTGCGGACGTGAGTTGGTTCGTGCAGGACGCAATGCAGCCGTTGGGGGCATTGGGTGATCGTAAGTACGATTCGATCGCGCTGTTTTATCTGCTGCATTGCCTGCCGGGCGACATGGCTGCGAAGGCTTGCGTATTCGAGCACCTGAAACAGCATCTTGCAGACGGCGGCGTGCTGTACGGCGCCACCATTCTGGGCGACGCTGCCGGACATAATGCTTTCGGCCGCAAGCTGATGAACGTCTACAACAAGAAAGGGATTTTCGGGAATCGCGCCGATACGCTGGAAAGTCTGGAGCAGGCGCTACGCCAGCATTTCTCTGATGTAGAACTGAAGCAGCACGGCAAAGTGGTCTGTTTTACCGCGCGGCAAGTTCCGCTTACAGCTTCAAACTGATCTGCGCCGTACCTGCTTCACCCGGCACCATCTTCGCGACAAAACCCAGTTCCTTGCACAGATCCAGCATCGGGCGATTTTCCATCAATACATAGCCCCAGATTTCGCTCACGCCACGGCGGCGGCATTCGTCGACCAAGCGCTGCATCAGCAGTGCGCCGAGACCGATGCGCGTCCATTCGCGTTCCACCAGTACCGAGAACTCTGCCGTGTTGCTGGCAATGTCGACGAAGATGCGGCCGACGCCACGCAATTCGGCCGGCTTTACGGTTTCGTCGATCAGCACGAAAGCCGCCTCCACTTCCGGATCGATGCGGCACAAGCGCTGTGCCATCGAAGTCGGCAGTTCGGACATGGCATGCATGAAACGACGGCGCACATCCTGCGCCGGCAGACGCTTGAAGCAGCGCTGCACGGCGGCCACGTCACCCGGCTCGATGCCGCGCAGAACCAATTCGCGTCCATCAGCGGTATGCACCGCCTCGCCACGGCGGTTGGCTGATACCGGCGACGGCGCGTAGCGCTCACGGCTGGGCGGCGGCAACTGGGCGTGGCGAGGGTAGGCGTCGAAATCGCGGGCGGAGGTCATGTTCATCCCCATACTATAGCGTATTGTTTGCAGTGCAGCATCCATGCGCTACAAGCATTCAGCTATGGCAATAGGCTGTGAACGCGATTTTCTGTACTTATTATCCTGCGATGCAACAAAATGCCACAGGCTTTTCAATCGACCACGTCCGGCTCGAAAAAGCTCCAGCGGACGTCGGCGAAGCGCGCTTTCATCTCACGCTCCACGGTATTGATGGCTTCGATCAGGGCGAGGTTATCGGGAGTGGCGGCCATGCGCGCCTTTACCGCCACCATGACGTCCGGCCCCATCTGCAGCGTGATCAGGTTGAGCACTTCGGCGACTTCCGGGCGGTCGCCTAGGAATGCGAGCAATTCCGCGCGGCGGCGCGGCTCCACGCCCTGGCCGATCAGCAAGGCTTTCACTTCAATTGCCAGCGCGATGGCGACCACCACCAGCAACACGCCGATGGCGATGGTGCCGAGCGCGTCGAACAACAGATTCCCGGTAAGCATGGTGCCGCCGATGGCGAGCGCGGCCAGGCACAAACCGAGCAGGGCGGCGAGATCCTCGCCAAAGATCACCAGCAGTTCGCTGGAGCGCGTTTCACGGAACCAGCGCCATAAACTTTGCTCGCCGCGCGCCAGATTGACTTCATGCAGGCACCCGCGCATGGAGATGCTCTCCATCACGATGCCGAACAGCAGCACGCCTAGCGCCAGCCACGGCCAGCGCAACGGCTCGGGTTCGGAAAGCTTGTGCACGCCTTCGTAGATCGAGAACAAGCCACCCACCGCGAACAGCAGCAGTGCGACCACGAACGACCAGAAATACAGCGCGCGGCCCCAGCCCATCGGATAGTCGTCGGACGGCGGTTTCTTCGCTTGCCGCATGCCAAGCAGCAGCAAACCTTGATTGCCGCAATCGGCCAGCGAATGGATGGCCTCAGCCAGCATCGCGCCGGAACCCGTGATGATGGCCGCGATCAACTTGGATACGAAGATGGCGAAGTTCGCGCCCAGCGCCAGCAGGATGGCCTTGAGCGAATTGGCGTGGCCGCTCATGCGTCAGTGAATACCCACGCCGACACCCACACCAAAACTGATATTCGGATGCCCCTGGCGTAGTTCGTCGGGCGTCCAACGATGCGATTGCGCCACGCTCACCACGGGATAGGTGTAAGCCGCCTGATCCACCGTGCCCGCACGGCTGCCGCTGAGTTGTCCGGTCAGCGTTACAAGCGCACCGTTCGGATAATTGAAGGCTTCGAGATAACCCGGAAAGATCGCGATGAAGCGCCCGAGACCTTGCCCATTCGGCTTCGGGCGCTGCGAAGAATCGAGCGGGTAACCCAGCACCTCCATCTCCGTGTGATCCGGGAAGTTGTGCACGCCGACGATGCTGCCACCCCAGATCACCGTGCCGTTGCCGTATTGCTCCGGTGCATGCGCCACTTCCGCGGGAGCCGCCGTGACCGCGCCGGATGCGGTTTTGTAGATGGGCGCGGGCGCGCACGCTGCCACCAGCAGCAGCGACAGCGGTGCGAGTAGACGGAGAGTAGCTCGGATGTCCATGGCAATGTCCCTTCAACGAACCTGCAACTGCCCTCGAGCTTAGCGGGGACGCTGCGGCCGCGGTAGCGGCCTGGCGTGATGCGCTTGTGAGGCTTTGGTGTCGTTCTCCTGCACCAACCAATCCAGCCGCCATGTGGCCGCGCGCTCCTGCGACAGCAGACGTGCCATGGCATGCAGCGGTTCGCGCAACACCTGATCCAGATTCCACGGCGCATTGAGGATGGCCATGCCCGAACCGTTGAGGCGCAATGGCGAATCGTCCGGATGCACCAGCAACTCCGCTTGCAGCACCCGCTGCGCGCTGCAACGTTGCAGCCAACGCAGGAATGGCCGCAACTGGCTGCGCCGCTTGATCGGATACCAGATCGCGTAAATGCCGTTGGGCCAACGCTGCAGCGCGGCCTGCAAAGCGGCTTCGATCAGCCGGAATTCGCTGTCTTGCGCTTCATAGGGCGGGTCGATCAACACCAGTCCGCGCTTTTCTTTTGGCGGCAACAATGCTTTCAAAGCCTCGTAACCGTCGCGGTGATGCACGTGCACGCGGCGATCGTGATGGAACAGTTCGCGCAGGCGCGAGACTTCTTCCGGATGCAATTCGCACAACTGCGCGCTGTCTGTCGCGCGCATCGCCAGCGCTGCTTGCAAGGGCGAGCCGGGGTATAGCTTCAAGCCGTGTTCGTTGCCGGGCAGGGCGAGAAGGGTGTCGAGCCAGTGGCGCAGCAGCGGCGGCAGCGGTTTTTGCTCTGTCTGTTTCAGATCGGGAAACAGCAGGCGCGCGATGCCTTCGCGGTATTCGCCGGTCTTGCCGGCTTCTTCACTGTCGAGTGCATAGCAGCCGCTGCCGGCATGCGTGTCGATCAATGCGAACGGCGTGTCTTTCGCTTTCAGCGCCTGGATCAACGCAAACAGCACGCTGTGCTTGAGGACATCGGCGAAGTTGCCTGCGTGATAGGCGTGGCGGTAGTTCATGGGGCGCTCGTGGTTTTGGTCCCCGCTCCTCTCTGGGGAGAGGGTTAGGGTGAGGGGACAATGCTTGCGGAGAAGCACAATAGTACGAGCAAACCGTCAGCGTTGAGTCCTGCACGATTGCAGCCCTCTCCCCGGAGGGGAGAGGGCGCGCAAGTCACCGCCAGCGTAGTGACTTAATACGCCACGGTAATCCGCTGCCGCAGCGCGTCGTTCTTCTCCAGGCGATCAAGCACCGCATGGGCGTAGTCAGGAATGGTGATGCGGCTGACGCTCTTGTCATCCACCAGCAGTTGATCGCCACCCACACGGTACTTGCCGGTGCGCTCGCCATCTTCGATCAACGCGGCTGGGCTGATGTAAGTCCAATCAATGTCGGCCTTGCTGGCGCGGAACACTTCCAGCGCGCGGGCCTGCGCCAGCGCTTCGGGTTTCCATGCGGCGGGGAAGTTGGGATCGTCGATCACCTTCACGCCCGGCGCGACTTCCAGGCTGCCCGCGCCGCCCACCCATATGAGGCGCTTGAGGTGGGTGCCGTTGAGCGATTCCAGCAGCATCTGCGCAGTAGCGGGAACGGTGTCCATATTGCCGTCGCGGCGCGCCGACAGGCTGGCGACCACCGCATCGGCGTGCTTGGCATAAGCCAGCCAGAGGGCCGTCTGCTCGACGGTTCCCACTACAGCGTGCAGCTTTTCGTGTTGCAGTTTGAGCCGGCTGGCGTCGCGCACGATCGCCGTGACGTCATGGCCGCGCGCCAGCGCTTCTTCGAGGATGCCGTGACCGATATGACCGGTGGCGCCGAACAGGATCACTTTCATGATGGGTTGTCTCCGTGGGGAAGCGATAGGCCAAAAGCATGCGCTTTCCATATTGGAACGATAAGCGGACCAATGCGTAATTGACTGTCAAGCATTAGTTGACAATGATGGATACATGGGACGCGACGTTAACCTCAATCGGCTGGCCATCTTCGTAGCGCTTGTGCGCGCTGGGTCATTCACGGCAGCAGCTGCGCAACTGGGCATGACCAAGGCCATGGTCAGCCAACATTTGTTGCGCCTGGAGCATGAATTAGGCGTCACGCTGATCGTGCGCAGTACGCGGCGCATGGCGCTGACCGAAGCCGGCGCAGCGTTCCATGCCGATTGCGTGCAACTGCTCGAACAAGCGGAGGCGGCCATCGAGCGGGTAGGCGATCAGCGCAGCACGCCAGCCGGCACGTTGCGTCTCACCACGTCGACGGATTACGGCACCGCAGTGGTCGCGCCGGCCTTGGCGGAATTTCATCGCCTGCATCCGCGCGTGCAAGTGGACCTGGTGATCAACGATCAGATCAACGACCTCATCGCCGAACGTTTCGACTTGGCCATCCGCATCGGTTGGCTGCGCGATTCCAATCTGCGTGCGACCCGGCTAGGAGGTTTTCGTCAGTTGCTGGTGGCAACGCCTGCCTACCTGGCCGAACACGGCATACCGCGCCGGCCGGAGGATGTGGCACTGCATGGATGGATCGCTATGTCGGCACTGACCACCCCGTTGCGCTGGACGTTCACCCGTGGCCGCATTCGACGCGTGGTGCGCATGCGCCAGGTGATGCAGGCCAACAATGCCGCTGCCATTCGTGCGTTGGTGTTGGCTGGTGCCGGTTTGTCCGTGTTGCCGGATTATCTGGCGGAAGACGACATCCAGGCTGGGCGCTTGCAGGTGCTGCTTGCGCAATATCAGTTACTGGAAGGCGGCATCCACGTGGTGTATCCCGATCCGCAACCGCCGGCGAAAGTCCGGGCATTTATCGATTTCATGCGCGATCGCTTGGCGAAGCGCTGATTCGCATAGGTTGGGTTCGCACTCCAACTTGCGCTCAATCCACGTTGTGGCTTTCCACGGTTCCCAGCAACTCCGCCTGCACCGGCGCCTGTTCCTTCCGATGCAACAAGGGATGCGCAAACACTGCGGTGAGAATCACTACCACGCCTGCATAAAACCAACCATCCAACTGGCGCTGCTCACCTAGCAACACCATCGCCAGCACGATCGCGTAGACAGGTTCGAGGTTGGTGATCATCTGCATCGCAAACGCACTGACATGCCGCAAGGCCACCAGTACCAGCGAAAACGGCAGTAACGTGCAACCGAACGACAGTAGCAACAGCAGCAATGCATCGTGCAGATCAGGAACCGGGAACGCCGATCCACTGTGAGGCAATAGCGGCGCCAACAGCGTAAGCAGCAACGTGCCAGTACCCAACTCGATGCACGTAACAGTGAGCGGATCGGCGTGATCGACCATGCGCTTGTTGAACGAACTGAACAGCGCCACGAACAAAGCCGAGACTACGCCCACTGCAATACCCAAGCGCATATGCCCCGGCACGCCACCGGCAACCATCGCCACACCCGGCACCACGGCGATGGCGATCATCAGCTCGCGCGCGTCGAAGCGTCGCTTGGCAATCCACGGTTCGACGAACGAAAGAAACGCAGGCCCTAACGCAATGCATGTCGCGCCGACCGAAGCATTGGCAAGCTTGATCGCGGCGTAGAACGTCAGCCAATGCAAAGCCACCAGCATGCCGATGCCCGCATACGCCAAGCGCACCTTCACCGGCATGGCTCGCAGGCCACGCCGCACTTTGGGCATCAGCAGCAGGGCACCGGCCACAAACAGCATGCGCCACCACACCAGCGCCATGGCCGGCAGCGTGATCAGCTTGCCCAGGATGGCCGTGAAGCCCCAAAGCACAACGCAGAAATGGATTTGCAGGCGGGCCTTGATGACGGGCTGCATGAGATGACATGGTAGGTTGGGTCAGCGCAGCGTAACCCAACAATGCCGCACGGAATATGTTGGGTTACCCCGGATCAGGTCCGGGGTGACCCAATCTACGATCATCCCGGCAATGATCTATTTCTTGCCACCACTCGGCGGCGGCTCACTACGCAACTGCGATAGCACCTGCTGACACTGGTTCGACTCTTCTCCGCGACTGGGCACGATCACCGCCAGCAACGCCGCCGCCGGTGCCGCAAATACGGCAAGCGCCACCGCACCGCCTCCGCGCAACAACAACGGCCCAGGTTTCACGCCTACATCGGGTTCCTTGAAAGTGCCTTTCACGTAAAGCGGCGAACGCAGTGAGAAAACGCGCAAGCCTTTCGTGTGCGGTACTACGTCCAGATCCAATTGCTCGTTGCTGAAGTTGATCGTGCCGTTGACGTTGATCGTGGCATCCGCGGTATCCAGCACGAACAGGCGGCTGGTGAACACGCCATTGGTCCCAGTCAAGTTAGTGGCGGCGCAATTGATTTGCACGGTCTTGTCACCGAACAACTTGCCCACCACCACGTTAGCTACATTCAATCCGGCAGCTTCCAGCAAGGTTTTGCTGATCGCGCCGTTGTTCATCAGCAACTTCAATTCGCCGTTCGCGTTGCTGAGCAGGCCCGATATCGAGCTGCCGGCCCCGCTTATCGCCACGTCGCCGTTGATTTCGCCAAAGCTGGTCTGCATGGATTGCACGGTCGGAAACAGCCGCTTCAACTGCAGGTGGCGCGCGCCCAGGTTGAGCGTCGTGCGCATGGGTTCCGCATTGGCATCCATGGTGAGATTGCCCCCGATCGTGCCGCCGGCCACGCTTGCGTGCAGCGGGTTGAGCTTCAGCACGCCGTTGTCGATATCGATATGCGTGCTGAGTGCATCGATGGGTATCGAGGGCGGGTGTTCGATATGCGCGGCATCAAAGGTGACATCCGCATCCATGCTGCGCAGACGATTGGTATGGAACTGCTCCACGGGCAGCGCTTTTTCCTTGGGCTGCGGTGTCGTGTCGCCGCGTTGCTGTTTTTGCGCTTGGGTATCCGCGCCTACCAGCGGACCAAGATCGACGAAGCGCAACAGTTGCGAATGCACATCGCCGGTAAGCTTGATGCGCGGCCCGCCGGTGACGGCTTCCAGATTGCCGCCCAGATCACTTTCGCCCACGCGGCCCTTGAAATCGCGGTAGCTGAAGCGACTGCCTTGTGCGTGTAGTTCCGCGGATAGATGGCCTTCCGTTGCATACGGCGGTGTGTCAGGCAAGGTGATGCCGAGTATCGGATACAGCTTGGCCATGCTCGTGCCGGCAAACCACACGCGCAGATTCAACGCGGCCAGATGCATGGGGTCGGTCAGCGTGCCGACCAGCGCGATCTTGCTGTCGCCTATGTGCATGCGAGCTTGCACCGGGAACGGCTGGTCAGCCTGCTGCAAAGCCAGCACTGCACCGGTTTTGCCGCTGCCGTTGACCGGTGTGCCTTGATAATTGCCGGTAGCCGTCCATGCAAATTGATAAGCCGTGCGCTTGGCCTTGCTTGACGTATCGGGCGTGGTCTTTTCGGCATTCACCACATTGCCTACGTTGTGGCCCACGTCCTCGCGCGTTTCGCTGGTGGCTTGCGCCACGAGTTCGTCATAAGGAATGGCTTGCTGCAGCGGGGTGATGGTTACGTGCAGGTCCAGCCGTGTCTTGGCGTCATCCAGCAATACGTCGCCTTTGTCGAGCACGATGGTGTCCAAGGCGAGCTTCCAATGGGAGGCTTGCTCGTTCTGCGGGCGGTTGAGCTGCCAGTTGGATTGGCCCTGGTTGGTGCGTTCCAGATCCACACTCCAACCGCTCAGCTGCACATAGGGAATGTAGACGTGATGCAACAGCAGGGGCAGCGGCGAAAGCCGCAGCTGCAGTGCATCGAGCTTGACGAATTGCGACTGCCGCGCCCAGGAAGGGTTGCCGACATGGATGTCGCGTGCCGTGAACGTAGGCCATGGAATCAATCGGCGAAGACCGGGTTCGCTGGGTTCCCGCAGCCATGCCGCGGTCAGATCACCGTTGATCACGAAAGAGCGGCCGAGCGCAGCGCTGACTTTGTCGTCGATCGTAGGCTTGAGCCGATTCCAGTCGAACAGGGCGACAAACAGGATCAGCGCGACCACCAACACCAGCAGCACGCCTACGAACCAGGCCAATAGTTTGTAACCGAGCCTCATCACTTCTGCCTTTTTGGAATTCGTTGGGCCGGACACAAGCTATTAAATACGGGCAGGGCGAAGAGGATGTGTAGATGGCGTGGAGAGGGCGGGCGTGGATTCACGGAGAAACTTGAATCAGTCATGTCGGGTGAACGGTGTCGTTGCATCAAAACGACGTGCTCCACGTAGGTTGGGCTGAGGCGCAGCCGAACCCCAACTGGAGAACCGGCATGGCAATGTTGGAGTTCGGCTGCGCCTCAGTCCAACCTGCGGGAGGCATTTCGCAATACCTGGCTCTAATGCTTGCCGTCCACGACAGATGCTGTGCGTACCGGCACATCGATATTGCAAATGTCGACCTTCCCGGCCGGCAAGGTATAGAACGCATCGTGCCGATTGCGCTTGGCTTCGATGATGGCGCTGAAGGTGGCGCTGTCCGTGCGCAACACCTCAAGCTTCTCGCGCTGTGCTGCAGGCAAATCGGCCGCAACTTTCACCGAAAGAATCGGCGTCCGCTGCGAGGCTTGTGTGTAAAAACCCAGTGCACCGGTACCGCGCGGCAGCGCAGAGAGGTAAGGCATGCCTTCGATCACACGCCCGGCGACGGCGAGGTTGCGATCAATCTGGCGCGGCGCCTGGCCAATGGCCACGTACAAGGAACTGCCGCTGCCGCTGTCCGGTGCCACGTCGCGTGCCACACCGACCATGCCATAGCAATGCACCAGCCATTCGCGGCCGCTGGCCGGATCGCGTGCGGCCGGGAAACCTTCGGTGAAACCAACTTGCGGTGCATACACGTCGCCGTCAGGCAGCGATGTCCATGGCAGCTTGGTATCGATCGCCCGGGTGTATTCCGGCGGAAGTTTGGACTTGGCGCTGCCTAGCGGCTTGATCTTGTTCTTGTCGCCATTGTCGTCATCGTTGGGGTCGCCCCACTGCGTGACGAAGTTGTCCTGCACGCGAATGATGGCGAGCCCATCGAAGTAATGCTCGCGCACCAGCGTGCGGATATTGGCGGCATGCAGCGGCGTGAAGTCGGGCGCCAGTTCGATCACTACGCGGCCCTGCGGCAATTGCATATAAAGCAGATTTTCGGGGTCTGGCGTGCGCCACTCTTCCGGCTTGGACTTGGCGATCAGTTCCTTCGCGGTAGGTGTTGCCTTGGACGTGTCTGCAGCAGCAGGCAGCGCAAGCAGGCCGATGACGGCCATGAGCGCGACGGAAAGGCGATACAGGCGCATGGGCTTCCCTGGAGTGAGATGCGGAGCCTGGACGGTAGCAGAGGCGTTCGCCGGTGCGAAGTGGCGTTTTGCAGTTCCGTGGCTGGATGCCGATTGCAGGTTGGGCTGCGAACCCCAACATAGGTGTGTGATGCCGGCATTACCCTTCCCGCTTACAAACGCATGCAAGGAGAGTGGCATTGAACGCAAACGCTCGTCGGCACCATGTTGTCATCGTCGGCGCCGGTTTCGGCGGACTCGAAACCGCCAGGCGACTCGGCAGGAAAGCGGTAGACGTTACGATCATCGATCGCAGCAACCATCACGTCTTCCAACCGCTGTTGTACCAGGTCGCAGGTGCGGCACTGGACATATCGCAGATTGCCTGGCCGATCCGGCGCGTATTGCACCGTTTCAAGAACATCACTACGTTGATGGCCGAAGTGAATGGCGTCGATGTTGCCGGCAAGGCCGTATTGCTTGCTGATGGCACACACATTCGTTATGACACGCTGGTGCTCGCCACGGGTGCTACCCATGCCTACTTCGGCCACGACGAATGGGCGCAACACGCGCCCGGATTGAAAACACTGGGCGATGCACTGGCGATAAGACAGCACTTGCTGACGGTGTTTGAGCAGGCAGAGCGAGAGCCCGATCCTGAAAAGCGCCAACGCTTGCAGACCATCGTGGTGATCGGCGCAGGCGCCACCGGCGTGGAGCTTGCCTGCACCATTGCCGAGCTGGCGCATGAGGAGATCCACGGCGATTTTCGTTACATCGATACGCGCAAGGCGCGCGTGATACTGATCGAGGCAGGCCCGCGTGTGTTGTCCGGTTTTCCCGCGCCGCTTACCGATTATGCGCAGCACACCATGCAGCGGCTTGGCGTCGACGTATTGCTCGATCATCCGGTTACCGAGTGCCGCGAAGATGGCGTGGTCTGTAAGGATCAATTCATCGGTGCCGCTGCCGTATTCTGGGCGGCTGGCGTACGCGCATCACCGGTGGCGCAGTGGCTTGGCGTATCGGCAGACAGAGCTGGTCGCATAAAAGTGGAGCGCGATCTTACCGTTCCCACGCAACCGGAAATTTTCGTGATCGGCGATGCCGCCACGCTGGAACAGGAAAACGGCAAACCGGTGCCGGGACTTGCTCCGGCGGCCAAGCAAGAAGGGCGTTACGTGGCGGATGTCATCACGGCGCGCTTGCAAAACCGTGCTTCGCCGACGCCGTTTCGCTATCGCAACTACGGCAATCTTTCGACCATTGGCAAGCACACGGCCATCGTGGATTTCGGCAAGGTGCAGCTACATGGGCGGCCTGCCTGGATCTTATGGGCGATTGCGCACATCTACTTTTTGATCGGCGTGCGCAACCGGTTGCTGGTGGCGTTGAATTGGCTGTGGCTGTATATCAAGGGTGATCGTGGGGCGCGGATCATCATCAGCCGTAAAACGTAATGATGGGTTGTACCAGAGATGTCAGTTTGCCGGATCGGCTCCCTCCCCTACGTGTAGTAGGGGAGGGAGAAGGTCCAGAGATCAGAACAACTCCGTACTCAGCGTCAAATACCACTGCCGCGGTGCGCCAACATAGTAAGTGGGCGGCGATGATTCCGCCGAAATCGTCGGGCTCGAAGGCAGCATCAAATAGCGGCGATTGAGCAAATTCAAGGCATTGAGCGCAATGGTCGGCTTGTGCAGCACACTGAACTCCGGCAGCTCGTAGCTGGCACTGCCGTTGAGCGTGAAGTTGGACGACACGCGCTCGGAGTTCATGAAGTCGCCGTATTCGCTGCCGGTGAACTTGCCGTTGAGGTTCAACGTGAGTCCGTTCGCCGAATAGCGCGCGCCGAGGTAAGCCATGTTGCGCGGTGTACCCGGGAACTGCTTGCCCTTGGTGGCGTAGAACGCGGCAGAGGTGTCGACCGTGGCCGGCAGATTCAGATCCTGCTTCACCTTCGCCTGCGTATACGTGTAGGAGCTGTACAGGCTGAAGCCCTGTCCCAGGTCCAGCGTGCCTTCCGCATTGAGGCCGGCCATGCGCACCGGTCCGGCGTTGATGTAGTAATTGATGAAGGTGTTGGGATCCAGGCCAACGGCCGTGCGGTTGCCCATGTTGGCGACATACGCATCGGTGTGCACTGCAAGTGGCCCCTTGGTGAAGCGCCAACCCAGTTCGTTCGACCACGCGCTTTCCGGCAGCGGCGCAGGTAGGCCGATGCGTGCATTGCCGAACGTTGCCGCATCCGGCGGTGCGCGGAAGGTGCGGGTAATGCTGTAGTAAAGCTGGTTGTTGTCATCCAGCTTCCAGGACGCGCCGAGCGTCGGCAGGAAATTGTGATAGCGCTGATCGGAGTTCTGATACGACGTCCAATCGACGGGGTCCGGATTGCCGGGATAAAGCACGAACTGGTTGTTGCGGTTGGTATGCAGATACGCCACGCCGGCGTTGAACGTCCACGCATCGTTGAACGTCCAGGTGTCTTCCACGAAGAATTTCTTCACCGTGGTGACATCGTATTCGGAGTAGTTCTTCCAGACCTGCCCATTGCTGTAAGTGAGCTGATTCTTGTCGCCCCAGATGGAAGACGGAATACCCGTCTGCGGATCGACGTAGGCACCGTCGATATATTCCAACTGGCGCGAGCGCTCGTACCAGATGCCCCAGTCGAGCGTGTTGTCCAAGCCCAGCTCCAGCGTGAACTTCGCATTGATGCCCGGACGATAAGTAATCGGCCGATAGGCTTCATATACGGCGTACTGCCCGTCCGCGAACTGATTGGCCTGCACGACCGGCTTACCGTTGACGAACTGCAGCGGCAGGAATCCGGCGAAGCTGCCGTTGCCGTCGCCGAACTGGAAATAGGGGATGACGGACAGCGAGAGATTGCTGCCGAATTTGAATTCGCCGTCCAGGCTGGCCACCCAGGCCCTGAACGGGTTCTGGAACATCCGGTAGTAGCTGACCTGTGCCAGCGTGGCGTCCGTCGCATACAAGTCGCTGGCAGCGAAGCCGCCGGCCGGCGTGGGCGTCCAGGTGGTGGTGTAGTCGTAGCTGTAGCCGTACTGCGCAGCCTGCGCCTTGGTCAGCGGCATGTAGAAGTAATTGCGTTCGCGATTGAGGTTGAAGTTGGCGGTGAGACTGTCGTTCTCGTCGATCGTCCACACCGATTTCGCCTGAATGCGATCGATGTTGTTGTCGCCGCCGCCGCGCCATTTGTCGTCGGAGTTGCGCGAGATCGAAATCCAGCTGCGCACGGGACCGATCGCGCCGGTATTTACACGCAGGTATGTGCTCAGCGCGTTGTTGCTGCCTACCGTCTGTCCCACGTAAACGTTGAAATTATCCGTCGGCTTTTTGGTGATGAAGCTGATATGTCCACCGACTGCGCCAAGATCCGGCATATCCAGATCGGCCGAGCCTTGCGTTACGTTGATCGACTCGTAGTTGCGCGCCTCGCCGTATTCCGAAGCATAGGGAATATAGTTGCCGGCATCGTTCACCGGCACGCCGTCGAGCGTGACGCCGATTTCGCTAGCGCTGAAACCGCGGATGGTGTAGCTGCTGGCGTCGGTCAGGCCGAAACCGTCGCTGGAGGCAGAATTGACGCCCGGCGCGCTGTTGATGATTTGCGTGTAATCCGCGGTGATCGGCACCTGTGCGATGGCCTGTGCCGTGATGGTCGACACCTGCTTGGGCTGATCCTGCACCGCCATCAAGCCGCCGGCCAGCGCTTGTGCGTTGACGTTCACGGTGGAAAGCGTGGTGCTCTTGTGCGTCTTGTCGTTCGTGTCGCCGCCGTTGGCATTGCTTGGCGCTTGCGTGTCGCCTGCGTATACGGCAACCGATGCGCTCAGTGCCAAAGCTGCGCCCAGCGCGAGCCAGAGTAGGTTGTGACGACGAACTGCGGATGTATGCATGCCTGGTCTTTCCCCGGAACGAAATGTGTCGACGAATAGCGCGCGACCAGTCTTTGCTGGTGCTCGATTGGCCTTAAATGACAACAACAAGAACATCGCAGAAGCCGATCGATACGCCGGCTCCCTCCCTATGCTGCAATGTAACAATTTGTTTATCGTAATGACGCGAGCTTGTCTAGATCGTGTGATCGCGCTGGCGCCGGTTTCGTCTAGATATGACGCGTAAACTCCTGGAATTTCGGCTAATAAACGGATTGGAAGAATTTTCTGACCGTTGGTGCTATGCCCATGCATGAAAGATGGCTTACGGTGTGCTGACGCAACAAATTGCGAAGGCTTGTTTGAAACGTCGTCGGCGCCGGGTCCGTTGCGGCTGGTTGCGAAAGCGGCGACCCGTCATCAATACTCGCGGGCAGGGCGCACGCGTCTGGACGTCTAAACGTTTTGAAGGGGAATGCATGAAGATCCACCGTTCGCTGCTCGCCGCAGTGCTTGCGTTGCAGCTCGCTGCCTGTGCCACCACGCCTGCGCCTGTTGCTTCTTCCACCTTGCAAGGCGATGCAGCGCATCCGGCGCAAACGCAAGGCTGGGTGGATACCAGGCTCTTTTTCGGCCTTGGTCCTGCGGATCATCCGGAGCAGGGCATAAGCGAAGTGCAGTGGCGCTCCTTTCTCGATAAGGAAGTCACACCGCGCTTTCCCGATGGCCTCACCGTGATTGATGTCTATGGCCAGTGGCAGGGCAAGCAGGAAACCGCTCCCGAACGCCTGCATTCGAAACTGCTGGTGATCTACTACCCCGATACGCCGGACAACCGCGGCAAGGTCGAAGCGATACGCGCAGCCTGGAAGCAGCGCACGGGCGATCAGTCGGTGTTGCGGGTGACGCAGCCGGCGGATGTGTCGTTCTAGCACGCTCGTCGTTCCCGCTCCTCAAAGCCGAGCACATCCATGCACTCTCTCCGCGGGATGAGGGTGAGGAATTTTTCACTATTTCTACAAACGAGACGCATCGTGACCCCATCCACCCGCAAGATACCCCTTTTCGTCAGCGCAGATTTCAACGGCTTCCTGGGCTTGCTGGTCGACAACCTCTCCGTGATGGCGTTTCTTGCCACGGCCTTGATCGGCATCTTCGGTTTCCCCGCCGACCTCGTTTACACCCGAATGTTTCCGGGCACCACGCTAGGCATCCTGCTGGGCAATCTTGCCTACACAGCGATGGCACGCCGTGTGGCAAAACGCACCGGCAAAGCGGATACCACGGCGATGCCGTTGGGCGTAGACGCGCCAACCACCATCGGCCTGGCGCTGCTCGTGTTGGGGCCTGCGTTCCTGAGCTACAAGCAAGCGGGCATGGATGAGCATGCGGCAGCCATCGCTACCTGGCAGTTAGGCATGGCGTCGCTGGTGGTGATGGGCGTGTTCAAGACGGTGCTGTCGTTCTTCGGTGCCATGGTGCAGCGGCATGTGCCACGCGCAGGCCTGCTCGGTTCCATCGCCGGCATTGCCCTTGTACTGATGGGCTTTTTTCCCTTGGTGGAAATCATGAAGGTGCCGGTGGTTGGCTTTGCCGGTCTCGGTGTGGTGCTGTATGCGCTGGTGGCGCGTGGACACATGCCGTGGAATTTGCCGGGTGTGCTGGTCGCTTTCGTGGTTGGCGTATTGCTGTACGAAGGGCTAGGGCCGCTCGGCTGGCTGGGGCATGGTTATCATCCGGCGGCGGCATGGCAATGGCGTTTCGCATTGCCGTGGCCGACCTTGGAATGGCTGCATGGTTTGCCACTGACCGTTCCGTATCTTCCGCTGATTCTTCCGTTCGGCTTGTTGATGGTGGTGGGCGGCATCAATGTCACTGAAAGCGCAAAAGCTGCCGGCGACGACTACAACACGCGCGACATTCTGTTGGTGGAAGCGCTGGCTACCTTGATCGCCGGTTTCTGTGGTGGTGTTGCGCAGACAACGCCCTACATCGGTCAACCGGCGTACCGTGCGATGGGTGCGCGCACCGGCTATACGTTGATAGCAGGCATCGTGATCGGCCTTGGCGGCATCTTCGGTTATTTGTCGAACCTGGTGGAAATGCTGCCGCTGGCGGTGCTCGCACCGATCCTGATTTTCGTTGCCATTGGCATTACGGCACAAGCGTTCGAGGCAACGCCGGTGCGTCACGCCGCGGCGGTGGTGTTCAGTTTCTTTCCGGCCATTGCGCGCATGGTGGCGATCAAGTTGGGCGATCCCACGTATGTATCGCCCGATCACTTCAACGCGCTGTACAACGATGCGTCGCAAGGTATTTCCGAGCTTGCGGTAATCAACGTGCTCGGCAATGGTTTCATCATCACGTCGATGGTCTGGGCCAGCTTCGTCGTCGCGATGATCGAAAGCAGGCCGCGCCAGGCGGCGTTGATTGCCTTGTTGGGCGGTGCGCTCACCTTGTTCGGCGTCATTCATTCGGTGACGCCGGCCGGCAATCTGTATCTGCCTTGGGCGCTCGATGCGGGCATGCGGTCGATCGCGCTGCAATTTGCAGGCGCCTATCTGGCACTCGCTGCCGTGTTGCTGGTGTTTTCCCTCTGGCGTGGCGAAAAAGGCCCGGCGCATCTGTAAGGTTGCGCTCGACTACGATGCCATCGGATAGAAGTTGGCCTCCAAGGACATGTTCTGGCATGGTGTTTGCCTGGTTTAAAGCAGGGACTTGCGCGCGGCTTGCGACGGATCACGGTAATTTTTAACGGCTCCGGTCATAGTCTTTGACTGCATTCAACCACCAGCATCGAACACAGGGGGGCCTAATGATCGAGCTGGAACTACAGGCACTCTCGCTTGCGCGAGAGGGTTTACTTATTGACGTGGGACGGGTGGCCGCCGCATGCGGATTCGCCTTGGTGCGACAGCGCCTGGTGGATGACCGCAATGGTGTGCTGCTGACGATGGTCGTGCGCGGACCGGCGCGTAAGCAGCGCACGCTGGAAGAGGCGTTGGACAAGCACGAGCGCATCATCAGCTTCGAGGTCTCGCCATTCGTCGATGGACCAGCGAAGCCGCATTTCGCCGCGGCGCGTTCCGTTGCTTCGAATTACGTTCCACCGCCGCCACCTGCGCCTCCGCCGGCACCGGTTGTCGAGAGCAAGGTGCCCAAGACTGCCGAAGCGAAAACGTCGAGCGTCTACGCAAGTTTGGGGGTGCTGCCACATGTTCGTCCCACACCGCCGGGATTTGAACTTGTACCGCCTGCGATAGCTGAGGCAACGCCAGCACCGAAACCAGAGCCACTACCTGAGCCCGAGCCTGAACCCGAGTTCGATTTCATGCGTCCTTCCGCACCTGCACCGGCGCCGGTTGCAGTAGAAGAACCATTTGTGGAAGTGGTGCAACTGGAAGCGGATCAAGCTGCAATAGAAAAGCTGATGCCGAAGCTGATGGACGATTACCCGAAAATCTTCCCGCTGGTAAAGAAGCTGGAGCAATCGGTACAACCTGGCGCGCGCGAGTCGTCCTTGCTGCTGGTCGGTCAACGTGTGGGCGCCTGGGTATTTCAGCGTCAGCATGCGTTGAATACGAAGCTGGATCTTGAAGCGGCGATGACGCGCGTAGGCGTTCCTGCATTGAGCGCACTGCTGGAAGTCGAATACGCCGGCAACCAGTTGCACATCCGCAATAGTCCGTTGTGCACCGAAGATGGACGTTCCGGATGCAAGTTCCTCAGCGGTTATCTGGAAGGCTTGCTCGGGCCGGTCATTGCATCGCAGAGCCTGTCGATCTTCGAGGTGTGCTGCCGCAGCTTTGGTGCGGATGAGTGTGTGCTGGCGATGATGGAATGAGCGCGCCATCACCGTGTTGAGAGATAAAAAAAGCCATGGCGCGTGAAAACGCCATGGCTTTGTCCGGCAGCTGAAAACGAAAGCTGCCGCGGACTATCTCAGGAACGCTGCTGCGTAGCGTATGAGCACGCGTTGTAAAAATCGTTGAGCACCTTGCGCACGCCAACCACTTCAAAGGCGAAACCGTAGCGAAGGCCGGTGCGATCGCGCACCCATGCGCCCATCGCTTGCGCAGACGCCACATGCTGCAGCTGATCCAGCGGATAGATGCGCTGGATCATCACCGATTGGTCGACCGCCGTGGCGCCGGCCTGTTGCGGCAACGTTTCCTGCTGATTGATTTCGAAGTACGAGTGCACCGCACGCGCTACGGTTTGTCGCGCGCGTACCGTGCCGATCGTGTCGTAGGTGGTGAGTTCCGCGCCGCCGGGTTTGCACAGCAGCGTGATCTTGTGCTCGCCGTTGCGATCATCCTGCTTGAGTTCGAGATAAGGCGTGCCCTGCATATATTTATACGTCGCAACCAGATCGAGCCGGCCATTGTTGGCAAGGCCCTTGGCAATCATCTGGTCTGCAGTCGGCCAGAGAATGGGATCGTCTGTGCCTGTTGCGGTGGTCGCAGTAAGTCCGGCATCGGCGATACCCATCTCTTTCAGATACGCGTTGACCTGCTCAGGCGCGTGCTGCGCCGGATAAGTGGGAAAACCGATGCGATCGCTGCCGCTGGCAGCCCAGCGATAAAGCCCGCCCAGATAGGCGTACGCACAAGCGCTTTCGCAGAGGGCGGATTTGTTGACGACGACAGTGCCGGCACGCTTGGGCAATCGCGGCGTGCCCAGGTGCGTGGTCATCGAGCCTTGGCGGAACATTCGGCCCAGGGCCATGCCGGCATCCACGCTGCCGCCGGGCGAATTCAAATAGATGTCCGAACCGGTCGGGATCTTGCCTGATTTCACCAGCAACTCGAAGCGACGCGGCGCATCGCTGTCGATCGGTCCGTAAAGATAGATTTGCGGTACCCGGGCCATGCTCAGCGTCATGCGGTCATCGTTCACCTGCATGGCGAGTTGATTGGGCGCTGCGCCGGTGGGCGCTTTCTTTTGTGCATGAGCTTGTTGAGCAGTGCCGACAAAAGCTGCCAACAGCGTGAGGCTTACTAGATTGCGGCAAAGAGCGCGTCGAAAGGTGTTGCGGTACGGCACGAGCGGTCCCTGTTTTTTTGGCGATAGGATGCTTGGAAACCGTGGAGTCTCACTGGTTCCCGATGTCCTGCGGGTGAATGGCAGGGCCGCAGGATATCAGCGGGGCGAAATACTGTTCCCTCTCCTGCGAAGTAGGGGAGGGCTAGGGTGGGGTTGCGTGCGCTTGCTGCACTAGTTGAACGCGCCGCGAGATTGCTTCACCCCGCCCCAACCCTCCCCTGCAAGCAGGAGAGGGAGCAATGCATGACTGCACTTACTTTTTGGCCTGAAGTTGTTTGCGGTATTCAAGGGCTGGCAATCCACCCCAGCCCCAATTCCCCAGCTCGACTTCTTCGATCACCACAAAAGTGGAATCGAGCGGCTTTTTCAGCACATCCAGCAACACCTGGCTGACGCCCTTGATCACGGCTGCCTTTTCCTCGGCGGTAGCGGCGTTGCGGCCCGGGCCTGTGCCCTCGCGGGTGATTTGAATGTTGACCATCGGCATGGTGTTTCTCCTTGCAATTGGATAGTGCGTCAGTGACCGGCGCTTTGGCCGCCATCGACGTGCAGGATCTCGCCCGTGACGAAGCCAGCGGACTCGAGATACAGCACGGCATCCGTGATGTCACTGATCTCGCCGAGACGGTCAACCGGATGCAGTGAGGCCAGCGCTGCATGTGTTTCAGGTGCATGCATCGGCGTTTTGATGCCGCCTGGCGCCACGGCGTTCACGCGAATGCCACGCTTGGCGTATTCGATGGCCAGCGATTTGGTGGCGGAGTTCAGACCGCCTTTGGTCAGCGAAGCCAAAACAGAAGGCACGCCCTCGATGGCCTGTTCGGCCAATGTGGTGGTGATGTTGACGATGTGCCCGCTACGTTGCTTCTCCATCTCGGCCACGGTCAATTGCGTGATATGGAAGAAGCCGTTGAGATTCACTGCCAGGACGTTGGCGTAATCCTCGACCGTGTAAGCGGTGAACGGCTTGGCGACGAACACGCCGGCGTTGTTCACCAGGGTGTCGATGCGGCCGAAGCGCGACAGCGCTTCCTTGATGACGTTTTCGGCGACCGCACGATCGGCAATGTCGCCGGCAACCGTGATGACGTCCGGATCGCTCGACGGCTTGATGGAACGCGAATTGGCGACGACGCGGTAATCGCGATCGCGGAATGCTTTGACAAGACCTGCGCCGATACCTTGCGAAGCGCCGGTGATCACTGCGACTTTACGTGAGTTGTTCATGATGCGTATCTCTAGATGAAGGAAAGAATCAGTTTGGAAACTGATCGGTGCGATAGCGCCGACACCTTCAATCTAGGCTCACGACTCGCATTAGCGAATCCCTGCTAGCCGGCAGACATTCTTCCGCGGCGCGGTTGAATCGGCGGATCGGGCTGTGTTTGCGCATCCTTGGCGCGGCACGCGAAATGCGAGCGCAAGCGTGGCAATGCGAAGTCGACGAAGGCGCGAACCTTCGGTACGGAAAGACGGCCAAAGGGTGAAACGAGATGGACGGGAACCGGCGCCGGTTCTGCATCGGCCAGCACTATGCGCAGCAAGCCCTGCTTGATTTCCGCCGCCACGTGATAGGAAAACAGGCGCGTTACGCCGTATCCGTCGACCGCTGAAGCGACGATGGCGCGTACGTTGTTGACCACCAGGCGCGGCGTGAAACTCACGGCGCGGGGTACTGAGGATTTCTCCAGTGGCGGAAAACTCCACGAATCCACACCCGAGTGCTGCAAGGTGATGATCGAGTGTTTGCTCAAGTCATTGGGTTCGACAATGCGCGGATGCGTGGCCAGATACCGCGGCGACGCCACCACCACTCGCCGCACTTCGCCGACACGATGCGCAACCAGCGTCGAGTCGGCCAGATGCGTGATACGCAGCGCCAGATCCATGCCTTCATCGATCAGATTCACCGGCCGCTCCAGCAGATGCATACGCACGTTGACGGTTGGATACTGCTCCATGAACGCATCGACGATCGGCCGCAGCACTTCCACGCCGGAGTACACCGTTGCCGTGATCGTCAGCGTGCCGCGCGGCACCGATTTCTCGCCGGCGGCCTGCCGATCCGCTTCATCCAGATCCGTCAACATCTTGCGGCAGGCCATCGCATAGCGTTCGCCGGCTTCGCTTAATTTGATGGAGCGCGTGGTTCGATGTAGCAACGGCACGCCCACATGCGCTTCCAGAAAGGCGATGGCCCTGCTCACCGCAGCGGCAGATCGTCCTGTTTTGCGACTTGCACCGGCGAGGCTGCCTTCGTCCAGCGCGGCGACGAAGACTTTCATGGCGTCGATACGGTCCATGGGGATGCCTTGCGGATGGGAGGAATCGGTGGGGAGTGTTGCAGATTATTGCTTGGGTCGGGATATGAACTAGCCGGAGCGGGTTGCGATGAAGCACTCCTGCGACAATGCACATCGTTACCTCACCGTCGGCCTTTGCCGGAATGACGATGAGATAACAATGCAGTTTTGCGATGGATGGATATATCCATTCAACCCAGCGCCCGCTCCAACTCACCCTTCAAAACATCCATCAGCACCCCCGCCGACATCGCACGGGCCAACGGCGCACCTTGCCCTGCCCAGTGCGCACCATAGCCGGATTGCCCTGCTGCCTTGCCAGCGGCATTAAGCGCTTTGCCGGCGTCATAGGTGATGGGATAGTCGGGCACGGCATCCTCAGGCACATCTGCGCCCCAGCGTGTGAATGCGTTGGCGAGGCTGCGCGCAGGGCGTCCTGAAATAACGCGCGTCATGGTGGTGCGATGGGCGGCGTCGCTGAAAAGCAGTGCGCGAAAACCAGCATCCGCAAGCGATTCATCCGTGCCTACGAACGCGGTGCCCAATTGCGCTGCAGTGGCGCCAAGTTTCAAGGCTGCGGCAATACCGGCTCCATCCATGATGCCGCCCGCAGCGATCACGGGAAGTTTCAACGCACGCACCAGCAAGCGCGTCAGTGCGAATGTCCCCAGCCGACTGTCTTCGCCGTCGGGATCGAAGATGCCGCGATGGCCACCTGCTTCATAACCTTGCGCGACGAGGGCATCGACACCCGCGGCTTGGAGTAATTGGGCTTCCTGCACCGTTGTGGCGCTTGCCAGCAATATGATGCCGGCTTGATGCAGCGCTGCGATCTGGTCCGCGCGCGGCACGCCGAAATGAAAGCTCACTACTTGCGGTTTTTCTTCGACGAGCATCGCCAGCATATCGTCGTCGGCGAGAAACGAGGTGTAGATTTCGCGCAACACGGTCGGCGGTTTGGCGCCGGTACGTTCGAATTCCGCATTCAGTTGTTCAAGCCATGCCGCTTCTTTATGCGGATTGGCGTGTGCGGGCTTGTGCACAAACACATTCACATTGAGCGGACCGTTGCTCAATGCACGAAACTGCCGGATGACTTCACGCGCTTGACTCGCGTCCATGGCACCGACGCCCAGCGAGCCCAATCCGCCGTGATTGCTGACCGCTGCAGCCATGGCCGGTGAAGACACACCTGCCATCGGCGCCTGGATGATGGGGGCTTGGATGCCAAGCATGTCGAGCAGCGGCGAAGAAGGGAAAGTCGCCATGTCGTGAGGCTCCTTGGCCGACAGGGGAATGCATGCTAGTTACACGCAACTTTACGCGTCTTGCCCTGTTCGCCGGAAGCGCGCCCGTCGACTGTCAATCTTCCGCGAAGTGGAAGAATGGCCAGCCTATACGTGCAACGTATTGTCCTTCACGAAATCCACAAATGCGCGCAATGGCGCAGGCAGATGTCTGCGTCCGGGATAGTAGAGAAACGGCCCCGGAAAGTTTTGCCACCAAGGCTCGAGCATGGGCTCGAGCGCGCCACTGTCCAGATGCGGACGCAACATGCCTTCGAACAGATGGATGACACCGAGTCCTGCGACAGCCATCTCAATGGCCAGATGGATCGCCGCACCGAGCCTTACCAATAGCGGCCCCGATGGATCAACGTGAATCACTTCGCCGTCGCGCTCGAATTCCCAGATCGGTATGGCGCCGCTGGCGAATTGTCCGCGCAAGCACGCATGCGAAAGCAATTCGCGCGGATGCTGAGGACGGCCATGCGCATTCAAATAGCCGGGTGCGGCAGCGGTGGCGAAGCGTTGCACGCGGGGGCCGATGGGAATCGCGATCATGTCCTGCTCCAGCCGCTCGCCAAAACGAATGCCCGCATCACACCCGGCGGACAGCACGTCGACGAAGCTGTCTTCCACGATCACTTCTACACGGATGTCCGGATACGCTTTCAGGAAGTCGGCCAAGATCGGCGGCAGCACGATGCTTGCCACGCTTGCCGGCACATTGAGTTTCAACGTGCCGGCAGGCCGGTCGCGAAAACCGTTCAACACATCCAGCGCCGCTTCCATTTCAGCCAGCGCGGGCGCCAGCCTTTCGATCAGACGTGAGCCGGCTTCCGTAGGTGCGACACTGCGAGTGGTGCGGTTGAGCAGGCGCACGCCAAGTTTCGATTCGAGCCGGCGGACCGCAATGCTGAGGCCTGAAGCAGAAACACCGCTGATCCGGGCCGCATCGCGAAAACCGCCGGCCCGGGCGACGGCGACAAACGCGGCAAGATCGTTGATCTCCACGGCCATTGTTCAATTCCTTGCACAGCCCGTGCACATTGCCAGGGATTATCTAACAAACGGAGCCGGCGCATAGTGGCCTGCGCCCCCCATTCAAGGAGACTCCCATGTCCAAACTTTCCTCCGCGGGCACCTTTCCGCTCGCCGGCCGCAACGTGAACCGCATGGGCTACGGCGCCATGCAACTGGCCGGCCCTGGCGTGTTCGGCCCGCCGAAGGACCGCAACGCGGCCATCGCCGTGTTGCGCGAGGCGGTAGCGTCTGGTGTCAATCACATCGACACCAGCGATTTCTACGGCCCGCATGTCACCAACGAACTCATCCGCGAAGCGCTGCATCCGTATCGGGACGATCTGGTGATCGTGACGAAAGTCGGCGCTGTTCGCGGCAGTGATGCGGCATGGTTGCCGGCACAGGAGCCGGAGGACATCAAGCGCGGTGTTCACGACAATCTGCGCCATCTTGGCCTCGACCGGCTGGACGTCGTCAACATGCGAATCGTGGGCGGCACCCATGCGCCGACCGAAGGATCGATTGCGAAACAGGTCGCCGCACTGGCCGAACTTCAGCAACAAGGGTTGGTTCGCGAAATCGGTCTGAGCAACGTGACATCCACGCAAGTCGCCGAAGCGCAGGGCATCGCGAAGATCGTTTGCGTGCAGAACCACTACAACCTGGTGCATCGTGCCGATGATGCGCTGATCGACGAACTGGCGCGCAAAGGCATCGCCTACGTACCGTTCTTTCCGCTCGGTGGATTCACGCCGCTGCAGTCGTCGACGTTGTCGAACGTAGCCGCATCGCTGAATGCAACGCCGATGCAGGTTGCGCTGGCGTGGCTGCTGCAGCGTGCGCCGAATATCCTGCTGATTCCGGGCACATCCTCGTTGGCGCATTTGCGCGAGAACCTGCAAGCCGCTTCGTTGAAATTGCCTGGCGGGGCACTTGCCGAGCTCGATGGCATGGGCCAGATTGCCGCTCAACACGCTTGATAACGCAATGGCCGGCCCATTCCAGCGGGCCGGCCTGCGCGGGCGTACCATTCAACCACTTCAATGGTGCGGGAAATCATTATGAGCAGCAGAACAGCTTCCTGCTGTTGCGGACAGCTTCGTATCGAGGTGCAAGGCGACACCTTGGGTGCCGGCATTTGCCATTGCTTCGCCTGCCAGCAGCGCACCGGCAGCGTCTTCGCCACGCTTGCTGCGTACGCTGCGCCTTATAAAGTCACCGGCATCGCCACCGAATATGTGCGTGCCGGCGATCAGGGTGCGAAGTTCCGCTTTCGGTTTTGCCCGGTTTGCGGAAGCAACGTATTCCATACCGAAGAAGGGGAAGATCGTTTCGTGATGGTGGCGGTAGGCGCGTTCGCCGATCCTGATTTTCCGCCGCCGCAGGATTCCGTGTACGAATGCCGCAGGCATGCGTGGGTGCAATTGCCCGAGGGCATCGCGACTTACGACAAAGATCCACCGTAAATCGAGGCAATGACGAATTCGGGTTATCCGATTGGACTATGACATCCGGACGCACCATTCTCGTGGCACGCCCGGATTTTTATTGCAACGCATTTCATTCAGCCTCCGCTACGTGGATTTCACATCTGGACCACGGGTCAGTCGGTAGATCATCGATGTCACTTCCCTGTCGCAATCATGGTCCACAGTGAATCCTTTCGATCTTTCCATTCTGCGCTTTCTCAATCAGTTCGCGTTCCACTCGACCATGCTCGATTACATGGCGATTGGCATCGAAAGGTTTTATTTCACGCGCGGGCTCGGATTGATCTGCCTGTTATGGTGGATATGGTTTCGAGGCGGGGCGGATGTGCGTCGCGATCGGGAAATCGTCGTCTGTACCGCCGCGGCGACCTTTGTTGCGCTGATTCTTGGCAGGTCGCTTGCGCATTGGCTGCCGTTCCGGGTCAGGCCTTTTGCGAATGACGCGCTGGCGATGCACTTCCCATCGGATATCTCTGCCTGCAAGGTGAACGTGGTGCGCGGCTGGAGCTCGTTTCCCAGCGATCACGCCATGATGTGGTTCGCCGTGGCAACCGGCGTTTACTTGGCTTCGCGACGCCTGGGCATCATCGCCTTCATCTACTCGTTTATCTTCATCTGCCTTCCGCGCATTTACCTAGGGATGCATTACCCCTCTGATGTGCTGGTCGGCGCTTTGCTTGGTGTCTTTATTTGTCTGCTGCTCAATCAGCCTTTGTTCCGGGAGCGTATTGCGGCGCCGGCACTGGGCTGGTCGGTGAAATACCAGGGCCTGTTTTACGTGGCGATCTTTCTGGTGAGTTTCGAGTTGGCCAGCCAGTTCGATGAGTTGCGCAAGCTCAGCGAGTTCCTTTGGAAGAACGTTTGAACGGCTGGCGATGAGTCAGCGTCGATAAGCTCGGCGTCGTAGCGGATAGCTGCTACGGCATTCGCGTTCGGCTCAGCCTTCCTTGCGCATGGGAAAAGCTACTACAACTCATATCCCGGAAAATCACGTCAACGGTGCGTATAGGTGAATTGCAAGGAATCTTCACGCATGTATGCAAGACGTAGATGTTCACTTGAAGACCACTGCGCAGAACACAAATAGGTAATGGTGCGGATGGCGCCAAGCTTGTTCGCGCGGGTGAGCTTGCAGCGCTGTTTTTGCGCGAGGCCAAGACGAGCGATCACGTCCTTACCACTGCGCAATACGTACATTAATCGCTGAGGCGCCTCACATCGGTCGTCACGATCGATGCTCAAAGTGGCGTGAATGTGTTTTGCCCGGGATGGTTCCTTCAGTAGCGAAACGAGGAAGTGCCTTCCTATGGAAATAGGTTCAGGGCTCTACGTGCATCCCACGGTCCGTACGGCCATCGATGCTTTGCAGGCCGGCGACAGGCTTGCCTGGCTGACTTGCTTCACCGCAGGCGCCAAGCTGTTCGATAACGGCAAGCGCAAAAGTCTGTTCAACTTTACCCGCAACCATATCGGATCGATGCAATTCACGTCGGTCGATCGCATCGATAACGATGGGCGCGAAGTGTATGGCGTGCTGCAAATCCGCGACGAGGAAAACGTCCACGTTTACTTCAAGTTCCGGCTGGATGCTGCGGCCATGTGCAGTCGCTTGGATATCGGCCGCCAGGACGGCGGCCAGATTCAGCCGTTGCTGCCGCTTACGCTGGGTCTTCTGTTTTCGATCGAGGATGGCTGAAGGCTCAGCTGTTTTCCAAGCCATCGCCCGCCATCACCACGCGATTGCGCCCTGACGTTTTGGCCGCGTAGAGTGCGGCATCGGCGCGACGGATCAGATCGAAGCTGTCGCGGTCTTGCGGTTGCAGCCAGGTCACACCGATCGAGCAGGTGATGTCCACGTTAGCACCGTCGCCGCGGAATGCCTGTTGCGCGATGCGATGGCGCAATGTTTCGAAGGGCGCGGAATCATCCATCAACGCGCCGGGTACCACGGCCAAAAATTCCTCGCCGCCGTAACGTCCCGGTGTGGCACAGGCTGGCAGCATTTCTCGTAGCCGCACGGCAGCTTCGATCAAAACCGCATCGCCGGCCAAATGGCCGTAACGATCGTTGATCTGCTTGAAGTGATCGAGATCGATCAACGCCACAGCCAACGGATGTCTGTCCGCGCGAGCTTCGATGATGGCCTGGGCCAGGATCTCCAGCACGCGCGGACGATTGGGCAACCCGGTCAAGGCATCGTGCGTGGCCTGTTGCCACAGCGCCGCGCGTGCTTCTTCGAGCGCCAGTTTGTCCACTTCCAGTTCGCGCGTGCGTACCGCGACCAGGCGTTCGAGTGTGCGAGCGCGCGCGCGCAGATGCCGCGTTCGCAGTTGCCATGCCAGCACAATGCTCAAAGCGAACAGCAGCACACTGCCCAGCACAGCGGGCAACCGTTGCCACCACGGTGGCACCATATGCAGCGGCAGTTGCACTACCGGCGAAAGTTGGCGGCTGTCCGGATCGTAAGCGGCCACTTCGAAAACGAAATCGCCTGGCGGCAGTGGCGGATAGTCCACCTGTGGGCGATCGGAATTCATCCAGTTGTGTTCAAGACCCTGCAATCGATAGTGATATTGCAGGGTGCGCCGCGTGGGCGCCCCAAGCGTGGCCAGATGCAGACTAAGCGGTTGCTCCGGCGCAGAGTCGAAGCGATAGGCCGGGGCCGGTTGCTGTACCACGCCGCCCAGCGTCAGCGCGGTGATGGCGACGTTCAACGGGTCGGGCGAAGCCAGCGATTCCGGATGCGGGATGTGCGAGATGCCGTTGGTGGTGCCGATCCATACGGAACCATCTTCGTCTTCGAAGAACGCGTCTTCGCCGATGTCGTCCCAAATGAGGCCATCGTCTTCGGTGAGCCGGCGCCAGTGCTGGCCGTTGAAGAGTTCCACCCCGTCGGTGCCGCCAATCCAAAGCCAGCCTCGATGATCGTGCTGGATGAAATAGACGCGCGTACCGTCAAGCAAATCGTCAGCGACGTGTTGCGCGGCCAGTGTGTCGCTCTCGTTGACGCGGCCTCGCCATACGCCGCTGAAGTTACCGGCAAGGTAGAACTTGCCTGTGGGCAGCACATCCATATGGGTAAAGTCTTGGTTGGACGGTGTTCCCGTTACGTGCATGCGCGTCCATTGGCCATGATCGAGGCGGAACAAGCCTGCTTCGCCCGTGAACCACAACCGTCCTTGCGCGTCTTCTGCCACATCGGAAACCACATCGTCGGGCACGACGTTTTCGCCAGCCCGCCGCAGCATGTGACCGTCATAGACATACAGCCCGCGCTCAGTGCCAAGCCATGCAGCCCCGTGGCTGTCGACGAACAGATCGTGGATGTAGGCGGGCGAGTGCGCCACTTCTTCGGTGGTGCCTTCGCGTGCGTGATAGCGCAGCAGTTCACCGGAGTAATAGGCCACCAGCATGTCGCCGCCGGGTAGGGCACGAAGACCGATGGTTTCCTGCGCGAGCAGCGGTGCTTTCAAAGGCCATGCTGTAAGGCGTGTGGCGCCGGAGGCAAGCACGCTGCCACCCAATTCGTCGCCTACCCATAGCGGACCGTTGCGCGCGCGTGCGATAGCCCAACTGGGGCTGCTATCCAAGCCTTGCGCGGTCTGCCAGCTTTCGAATTGGTCATAGCCTCGCCACTGCAATACGCCACGGCCATAAGTGCCGATCCACAGCACGTGATCGCGGTCGTACAGGAGGGCATCGATACCGATATCGGGCAGGCCGTTGCTCTTGTCGAAAATGCGCCAATGGTCGCCTTCCCAGCGCGCCAGGCCATCGTTGGCGCGTGTGAGCATGCGTCCTTGATCGTCTTCGATCATGTCCAGATACGCGGTGACCACACGTGCGCCTGGCAGATCATGATTCGCGAATGCAGCATTGCCGCGAGACAGCGTGCGGATATAGCGCGGACTGCGAATCCAAAGCGTGCCATTCCGGTCGAGCAGGTAGGAGGTCCAGGTATCGGCGGGAATACCTTTGTGCTCATCCCACACGTGCAGTTGATGGTCGACCAGTTGGCACAGCGATTTTGCGCAGCCGAACCATAATGCGTGTCCGTCACTGAAAACGCTGGTGATATCCGCCAGCCCCGGCGTGTTGCGCAATGCTGCTGCATCGAAGCGCGGTTGCATACGCCAGCGCTTTCCCGCCGACTCCACCAGCCATAGACGATGCTGACTTACGGCATAAACACGGCCGTCCAGATCGGCAAGCATGGCGCCGGGGTCGACCGACAGCGGGTGTACGGATTCTTCAGCGTGCTCAAAGTGTTGACCATCGCCTACATAAAGGCCGGTGAGCGTACCCACCCATAAACGCCCAGCGCCATCCTGGTGCAGGGCTGCAATAAAATGGCTGTGCAAACCGTTGGCTGCACCGATGCGCTGAAAAACGTGGCCATCGAAACGGAACAATCCATTCTCCGTGCACACATACACGAAGCCGGCGCGATCTTGCAGCAGGCAGTTATCTTCCAGGCTGCCCAGGCCCTGGGGTTGGGTAAAGCTGGCCAGACTGATGGCCTGAGCATCGACCTGCATGACCTGCGCCAGCACGATGAGGCCGATGACTGGCGCGGCCCATCTGTGCCGATGGCGCACTTGCTGCCCGGACGTGCCGCCCAGGTCACCTGATTGCGCTTGGCGCTCAGCCTTGTCCCCCGTCCAACACATGCCTTCTACCTAAGCGTCCTGCTGTGACGCCTCAATACACATAATGCAGTGCTGGGACGAACAATAGCGCAGGTTTGCGGCGTTACGCAGGTTCCACGTTTCGGGACGTGCAACGTAAATTCGCCACCTGCTCAAAGGCCGGATTGCCGAGGCCAAAGCGAACGGGCTAACGTCTGTCGCCGGCCCTAATACGGCGCTCACGCCTGCCTTATGGAGAAATTTCCTAATGACTGACGCACCCCCTGACGGTCTTCCACGCTATCGCCTGCTGACCGGCAAAGACGACGCAAATTTTTGCCGTCGCGTTTCCGAAGCCCTGGATCTTGGCTATCAGCTCTACGGCTCGCCCGCGGCAACGTTCAACGGCGAGCATGTCATCGTGGCTCAGGCGATACTTTGGCCGGAGCGTAAATAGCTGTTTGTCGGCTTCAGTGACAGACAAGCCACTTCTTCGATCTCGCAAGGGGAGGGCGATATGGCGCTTTGGGCAGTCTTGGCATCGGTTCTTTCGTTTTGAGAACGGTGGTTGGCTCACCGGAAGCGTGGCAATTCCATTTATTGGCTTTCCTCATCCCAATTGAAAGAATAGGCACCCTTCTTTCAGGTAGTTACTCGTGTCGCACTATTCCGGCCCGTTGCTCACGCGCCACATTGCCGAAGCGCTGCTAGCAGCACGTGATACAGGCTCGACCGAGTGGACCGGTTCATTCGACCTGGGCCGTTCGAATGGCGTTGCACAATTGAGTGAAGACACCTGGCAGTGGAAGGGACACCGCTATCCGTATCCCCAGAAACTCAAAGACCGCACGATCTACTACTGGGACGGCGGCGAGTTTGCGCCGGTTTCGCGCTTTTCCGGCTCGTTGATCAAGCTGGTGCCTACGGAATGGGGCGCACCGACGTTTGAAATCGACGGCATCAAGATGCTGCCCACGTCGAAGGAATCGCCGTTTGAAGATGCGCGCCGCAAGGTGGCGCTGGTCGAGCCGCGCGGCAAGGCTTTGCTGGATACTTGCGGCGGCCTGGGCTATTTCGCCGCTTGTTGTCTGGAAGCCGGCGTCGCACGCATCCACTCGTTCGAGAAGAATCCCGATGTGTTGTGGTTGCGGCAGATCAACCCGTGGTCGCCGGACCCGGATGATCCTTCCGGCGGCGGTCGCCTGGAACTCACCCATGCCGACGTCTCGCAGGCGATCGGCCAGATAGCGGACGCTTCGGTCGACGCGCTACTGCACGATCCACCTCGCTTCGGCATTGCCGGCGAGCTTTACTCGCAGGCGTTCTACGATCAACTAGCGCGTGTGCTTCGCCGTAACGGCCGCCTGTTTCATTACACCGGCAGCCCCAACAAGCTCACCAGCGATCGTGACGTGCCGCGCGAAGTGGCGAAACGTTTGGAAAAAGCGGGCTTCAAGGCGCAACTGGCGTTGGATGGCGTACTGGCAACGCGTCGTTAGTCCACAAAGTGCCAGGACTATACCGTCTCCGCCGCAAACGCAGACTTCAACTCGCGCGCAAGCTCCTGCATCGAGAACGGTTTGGTGATCAGTCTTACATCGCGATCAAGCATGTCGTTATGTACGATCGCATCCCTCGGATAGCCGGTCATATAAAGCACGCGAAGCTTCGGGTAGAACGGACGAACGGCATCGACCAACTGCAGGCCGTTCTTGCCGGGCATCACCACATCCGTCAGCAGCAGCGCTATGTCGGGATAGGTGGCGAGCTTTTGTTGCGCAACGTCGGCGCTTTCGGCATCAAGCGCGGTGTAGCCCAGTTCGTTGACGCAGGCCACGACGAAATGGCGCACTTCGGCGCATCTCGACGGTTTCGCGCAGCTGGATCTGTTCTTCCAGCACAGCGTTCTTCTCCCAGATCGTTCTTTGCCGGCTGGCGCCTTCACGGGCCATTGAACTTGCCGTGGTCGACCGCAAGGTCAACCTAAGCTTTCGCCCCGAAGGAGATATGGTTATGACTACCCCGGACGCATCCACGGCGCGGCCCGTCAAGCAACCTGGACCGGACCATCCCATCACCATCACGCGCAATCCTCGTCGTGTGGTGGTGAAAGCCGGTGGTCGTACGCTCGCCGACACACGCCATGCGCTTATTTTGAAGGAAGCGAGCTATGCGGAAGTTCTCTATATTCCGCGCGCTGACGTCGATATGACGTTGCTCGTCCGCAGTGCTCACGCAACCTACTGCCCCTACAAGGGCGATTGCGCTTACTACAGCATTCCGTCAGCCGGCGAGCGTGCAACCAACGCGGTATGGACGTATGAAAATCCGCATGCTGCCGTCGCGGCGATCAAAGAACATTTGGCGTTTTATCCCGATCGCGTCGACGCCATCGAGCAGTTCGAGCGCTGAAAAAAAGCCCGGGAGTTGCCTCCCGGGCTTTTTGCTTCAAGGATGCAGGCGATCAATGACCGCCGGTCGAAGCCTTTGCGTTGGCATCCGCGCTGACACCGGCGTTGGTGCCGGCAGCGCCGCCGCTGCCGTTGACCGAAGCACCGGTCTGGACGTTGGCGTTGGCGGCTCCGGCCGTATCCGTCGCGACCTTGTCGGCCGTGCCGGACGCGGTCTTGCTGGCGGTGGAAGTTGCCTCGTCCGCGGTGGACGCTGCCTTATGGGTGGTTTTGTGCACGGCGTGCTTGGCTACATGACTGGTATGTTCAACGGCCTGCCCAGCGGCCGAGGTAGCGCCGGTAGCTGTTTGCGTTGCGCCTTGCACGACCGCACCAGGATTCACACCGGCACCGGCACCAACACCAGCGCTGCCACCGACATGAACTTGGGCGAAGGCTGGAATGCTCAGCACGCTGGCAGTGACGATAGCAGCGACGAGAATGGACTTGCGCATAGAGAGTGACCTCACTGGTGGGTAATGTGCCGCGTTCAATGACGCGGCGAGCAGACGCTAGGCGATGGGCGCGAACTGCATCCTGAACGGAATCGGGTCCAATTCAGGTGATGGACAGCTGATTGAATCAACGCAAACGCGCAGTCGTAAGGCTTGCGTTAACCCGACTTGCAACGCGACGCGGTCGCGCATCATTTGCAGGTGCCGTGCGGCGCGCGATCGCGATGACAGAACATGCGCGCCTGCAACGTGGGCTTATCGGAAGGGGGTTTCTTGCATCAATGCGACGAGCCATGACACGTTCGTCGGCGACGCGTGCGCGGTATCGGCTAACCCAGCTGCCCGCGCACGGAAAGTGAGCGATCAGACGCTGAGCGCAGGCTGTGCAATCAGACGGAATCTGGCAATAGCTGCTTGTGTGCTCAGTATGGCCATCATGGAAATAATCTGCGCGCCGGTTGCGCGAGGATGCAGCAACAAGAACCGGTTGCCTTCCGGGCCTGATGGCCGGCACGCGGCGGCAATGCACACTGCGCCATCATCGCAAGCCACCACGGGCGGACCCGGATATTGCGGGTCCCATAATTGCCTACGCATCAGGCCATGCTGTGGCCCACCGGCAATAAGACATTCGACGATCTGTTCCATCCTTGCATCCCCCTGTTCGAGTGCTTTAGCTCTTGAGGACTACTAAGCATGCGACAGGCCATGCGCGAAGTTGGAACGTGCGTTACGTCACGTTTTCGCGATAAGCCAGATTGTTAAGACCGTTGGCCTCGTTAAAGCGAACCCCTTATCGAACTGGAACGCTCCCGGAGTTAAGCGAAAAAGGCCTATATACATGCGTGTTTTGCTGGACTTGGGCGTACAGATTCTGGCGATTTTCGCAGGGGAAATACGCAAGCCAACTTGTCCGAGTGACACTCTGCGACACAAAAAGCTCATCCAGGCCCAGGGTTTGTACTTGGATCGAGCTAAATGGATGGGTTTGTCGGTGGGAGCGCCAGGGCGGCACCAGTGTTGGCACCGCCCTGGCGCTTCCGGCCGAACGTCAGCCTGCTAGAAATTGCCGAATCGCCTGGGCGATCTCCTTTGCATGCGTTTCCAATGCGAAGTGTCCCGTATCGAAAAAGTGGACCTGGGCTTGCGGAATATCGCGCTTGAATGCCTCCGCGCCCGGCGGAATGAAGAACGGGTCATGCTTGCCCCACACTGCCAGCAAGCGCGGGCGATGCGCCCGGAAATAAGCCTGGAAAGTCGGATAGAGCGCGACATTGCTCTGGTAATCAAGGAATAGATCCAGCTGAATTTCATCGGCACCTTTGCGCGCGAGATAGTAGTTATCCAGCGCTATACCGTCAGGCGATACGAGTGATTCATCGGCAACGCCATGCGTGTATTGCCAGCGGGTGGCTTCGGGCGCCAGGAAGCCACGCAACGCCTCGCGATTGGCAGGCGATGGATTTTGCCAATAAGCCCGAATCGGATTCCAACCGTCGCTCAAGCCGTCTTCGTAAGCATTGCCATTCTGCGAAATGATCGCGGTGATGCGCTCCGGATGTTTTACGGCGATACGAAAACCGGTCGGCGCACCGTAATCGAACACATAGACGGCAAAGCGATCGAAACCCACGACTTCAGTGAAGCGATCGATGACATCCGCAATGTGATCGAACGTATAGGCAAATTGCTCGCGCGAAGGCATATCCGACTGGCCGAAGCCGGGCAGGTCGGGCGCGACAATGTGGAAGTCTTCGCTCAGCAAAGGGATGAGATCGCGAAACATATGCCCTGAACTCGGGAAACCATGCAGCAACAGCAGTTTTGGTTTTTCCGGCGAGCCGGCTTCCCGATAGAAAATGTTCAGGCCGTCGACATTGGCATGGCGAAATTGGATGGAAGACATGACATGGGTTCCTATACGTGAGAGGGAAGAGCTAATCAGTGCTTGCTTTGTTTCACCGCATCGACGATCACGGCGGCAACAAGCTCCGGGGCGGTGACGCTAGGCAGGTGATCGACGGGATAGGCACTGATGTGCGCGTGCATGCGTTCGGCCATGAAGCGCTGCGTACGTTCGGGAATCATGTGATCGTGTTCGGCGATCAGGTACCAGGACGGCACGCGCTTCCACAGCGGCGATCCCACGGGAACCGTGATGCATGCCGGCGAAATAGGCGGCTGTGTTTCGGCCAGTGCTTGTTGTTCCTGTGGCGTTGCATATTGCGCAAACGCGGTGCCGAACGCTTCTGCAGGAAGCCGGATCCAGCCGTCGCTATCGGGAGCAAGCTTGGGCGCCTTGTCGTCATGCTCGTAGCGGTAGAACACATCAGCCACGGTTTCCCCTTGGTCTGGCGCCACAGCAGCGATATAGACCAAGGCGCGAACCTTGGTGCTCTGGGTCGAAGCAATCACCGCACCCGCATAAGCGTGGCCAACCAGAACAGCCGTCCCTTCGACCTGTTCCAGCACCCTGTCCAAAGCCGCCACATCGTCGGCAAGCGAAGACAGAGGCATGCGCTTAGTAACTGTTTTAATGCCTTTAGTCTGGAGTAGATTGATCACCTTGCCCCAGCTCGATTCGTCCGCCCAGGCACCATGGACAAGTATTGCCGTTATTGCGTCTATCTTCATTTTTAGCCACTCCTGAAGCCGGTTGGATGCGCTCTGAAGGGGCGGTCGGGCTTGAAATCAATATAACCGCCTAAACATTGGCAGGCAGGTTATGCCTGGAAAAGTAACTTGTCAACATGATTTTGAGTGGTTACTTTGAGGGGCAGGAGAGAACCCTATGACCCCGTCGATCCCCGCGCTTTTTCTGGCCGATTCCCTCGGGCTGGATTTCCTTAATTCCGTAGCCACGCCGGTAGACACACCCGTCGATTGGCTCGAGGGCGGAGAGGGGTTGCTGAGCTGGCTTCAACAGGCGCGCCTGGTGCCGGACGAAGTGATCAGTGCCATGCGCGAGCGCGCCATTCCCGGCGAGCTCGATCGTCTGGCCGATCAGGCGCGTGCTCTAAGAGAGTGGTTTCGCGCATTTGTCCATCAGCGCAAAGGTCATCCGCTGAAGTCTGCGCACCTGACGGAACTCGAACCGCTCAATCAACTGCTGAAGCGTGACGAGCGATATGGCGAGATCGTCGCGCAAGCGCACGATGATGTTTCCGTGTTGAGTTGCGTGCAGATGCGTCGCTGGAGTTCGCCAGAAGCCTTGCTGCTTCCGATCGCCGAATCGATGGCGCAATTGGTCTGCACGGAAGACTTCTCGTATGTAAAAGCGTGCGAAGGATCGGGGTGCACATTGCTGTTTGCCGATCACACGCGCGGGCATGCGCGCCGGTGGTGCAGCATGTCGCTTTGTGGCAACCGTGCGAAACAAGCTGCGCATCGGGATCGCATCAAGAAGACAGCGCGCACATGAGGCGCGCGCAAGATCACACCGATTTGCACGTGAGGCAGTAACGCATCCCTAGGGATGTTCTGATCTATTCCACGCACCCGACATGACGTCCAGAAGGCCCGCAGGGTGTGTTGCGTGGCACAGGGCAGACTGGCCGTCTGTTCAAGCCACGCGGCGCAGGCTGCGGGCCTTCTGGACGTCACCCCATCATTTAAATTCAAGAGGTTGGGGCCGCACTGTATGCGCGTATCGCTGCGCCCCAGCGTCTAGACAGACGGCCAGTCTGCCTTCGCCACTGGGGCGCAGCGATACGCGCATACAGTGCGGTGACGGGTACGTGGAATAGATCAGCGCATCCCTAGGGCCGGATATATTCGGGGTGGTCCTTTTCGCGCGCGGCCGGCTATCACTGTGGCCTGCGCATGGCTCGTGTTTAGTTATATGGAAGCGCCGGCTTCGGCATGGATGCGCACACGCCTAGTTGCATCTGGTTTCCGGCCTTCACGCGACGCGGGTTGCTTCAGCCGCGTTGCGTGCCAGCAAGCCGGGATGCGGGTTGATTCCAAACGGCGTGTCGCCCAGCCGCAGTGCCGAGGCGACGAAAGCCCAAAGTGCTTCCGGTGGCGGCGCGTTTTCGGGCGGCGATCCATCGGGCTGCTGGTGCCCGGCAGCGCCAGTCCTTACATATTTGCCGATGACGGTAGCGGTGCCGCCCTTTGCATGATCTGCACCAGGTAGCGTGCGGCTGAATTCGCCCGTCAGCAACGTGACGACATTGCGCCCAGGCATGGCCATGACGCGGTTGAGGAACGTGGTGAGCATCGGTGTGATCGGCGCCATGATTTCTCGCGCCACTTTTCCGCTGTCATCGTGGTGGGTATCGAATTGGCGATCTTGCCGGCCGGTGTAGGCCGGTTGCGCGAAGACCACGCTAGCGCCTTCATGGACCAATGCTTCCACGGCGGTGAAGGTGGATCGCTGGCTGTCGATGGTGGGGTTGGTGCCAAATGCGCCATAGGCTTCACGAATGTCATTGAATTGCGCAATGGAGAGCGTGCGGCGCGCATGATCGAGTTTCGTGATGTGTTCGAAGCCCATGCCTTGTTCGCTAGCTGGACTTGCGGAGATGCCCACCGGCAGGCCCAGGTTATTGACGATGGCGCACGACACTGCGCTGTGCGGCATCGCGGCCGCCATGCGCAATAGCTGGCTGCGTGCACCCGCTTGCAGCATCGCGGCGCGTGAATCGTTGTGCGAATAAAGCCCGTGCCGGAAATGCACCGCTGCCATATGCGCCCGGGCAACCGCGGGCAGCGTGCCCAGCGAGCCGGCATCCACATAAAGCCCATTGCCCAAGGCGCGCACGTTGTCGCGCGTTACGCCGAATGCGCCGTTGGCAAGGAAGGCATCTGCGCTATTGAACAGGCCGGCAGGGCCGCCGTTCAACCACCACACAACCAGGGTAGGGCGCTCAGCCCCGCGATGAGGCTTTGCCAGCAGATTCCAATCACCTAAAGCCAGCGTACCGGTCAAGGCGGCGCCTGCCTTGAGGAAGGTGCGTCGAGTCATTGCATGTGTGTGCATAGTGGGTTTGCCTTTTTCGACTTGGCCCGGCTGCTGCTGTATTGCCGCTGCCGCGAATTCAGGCGTAGCCTAGGTCCGTCCGTCTTTCGAAAGGTTGCCATGTTGTGTCGCGTTTCAGACAGAAGCCGTCGCGCACAAAAGCGTGGCCCATCACCGCCTTTACCAAAGACTATCCACGCGGATGGCACGTGCCGAAGCATCGGCATCGTCGCGGTCAATTGATTTACGCCATATCGGGCGTGATGCATGTGACCACGCGCGAAGGCATCTGGATCGTGCCGCCGCAACGTTCCTTGTGGATACCGTTGGGCATGCAACACGAGATTCATATGGAAGGGCAGGTGGCCGTGCGCATGCTGTATATGGATCGCCCCAGCAGCGCGTTGTTTGGTTCGCACTGCAAGGTGCTGGCGGTGTCGGCACTGCTGCGGGAATTGATCCTGGAAGCAGTGCTGGCACATGCGGAAAAGCGCAGGGAGCGCATGGCGATGCTGGCGCCGCTTCTGCTGCACGAGTTGCAGGCGGCCGACGAAACCGCCTTGCACATACCGGTGCCGTCGGACCCACGGTTGAAGCATGTATGCCAGCGCCTGCTGGCCGGAACCTCACGCGTGGAAACACTGGAGCAACTGGCAGCTCACGTGGGCGCAAGCAGCAGAACGCTGGCGCGGTTATTCGAAAGCGAACTGAAGATGTCGTTCGTGCGTTGGCGGCAGCACGTCCGTCTGGCCAGGGCGCTCAGCCAGATAAGCCAGGGCCAAGCCATCAAAACAGTGGCACGCGATGCGGGCTATGCAAGCTGCAGTGCCTTCAGCAACATGTTTCATCGCGTGCTTGGTATTACGCCTACTCACTATATGAAGCAGGCGGTGGAACCTTCCATGGCGTCTTCTCGTTCGCGGCTATCCCCGTTGCCGTCATCCCTGCCTAGGAGGATGACGGCAAGGTGATTCGAAGAGCTTAGGCAAGCATGGCGCCCAGCGTTGTTACGCAGATCACCAGGCAGGCGACGAACAGGCTGTTCAGCATGAGCGTTTCGAATTTCATGGCTGTTCCCCTTCAGTGAGTGACGCGGCTTTCGCACTTAGGTGGTGCATAGCCCATGCCAAATGAGAAGACACCCAAAAAGCTGCGTTTTTCAGGCATTTTTCGATAAATGGGGAAGAGGCTTAAGACTGTCCGCGGGCAGTTGTCCGCATGGTCCGGACACTATGTGGACAATATGGGGCACTTCGAAGGTTGGGGTGCGAACCCGAACATCGCGATGTATGAGTGCAAGGCAATGCTGGGGGAGGGGCGCACCCCGGCCTACCCATCACCCACGCAGCGGGCTGATCAACACTGGAGCCTTCGATTGCCTGCGCATCGCATCCAAGGTATCGACCAATTCGCAATAGCCATTTGCGAGTTGCGCATAGAGCGACGCATAAGCCTGGCGGGTAGCGTCGGCTACACCCAGATATGCGCTGCGACCGATATCGATGAAGTAATCCACGCTCACCCGTCTGCGTTCCGCCAAGCCTGGAAACAGGCCGGCCACCAGCAGGCAGCGGTCGCCGACATCGCGCAGCGCATCGGCACGTGCGGTACCGGTCAGATCCATCGCCAGCAACCAATCCATGCCTTGCGTGCGCGATAGCAGCAAGTTGTCGCCCTGATAGCGCAGCAGCACAAATACCAGATAGCTCTCGCTCGATTCATCGAGCCGATGCCCGGTGCGTTGATAGGCTTCCTGTACCAACGATTGCCATACCTCCACCGGCGTGCCGTTTTTGAATGCTTCATACATGTCGTTTCCCCCTCGGTACATCCGACGCTTCCAGCGTACTGCGCTGACATAGCCACTGCTTGGCAGCCGGATCTGGAGATTGCTAACACGTTCAGATGGCTGCCAAAGGCTGTCAGTAACGTTAAGGATGCTCTGATCTATTCCACGTACCCGTCCCGCACTGTATGCGCGTATCGCTGCGCCGCGTGGCTTGAACAGACGGGCAGTCTGCCCCGTGCCACGCAACACACCCTGCGGGCCTTCTGGACGTCATGCCGGGTGCGTGGAATAGATCAGAGCATCCTTAACGGCCGAATGGCGTTGCCCTATAGGTTGACGTGCGAACCTCAACGTTTTTCCGAAAGAGCCTGCCTTGCCTTGACGTCATTCCGGCCTTCGCCGGAATGACGTCAAGGTGATCCGGAAGATCACGTCAACTCTGATAGCTTTCTGATGATTGTTGAGAACGCATAGTCGAAAACGTGGAGGTATTCCGTTGCGTGTGATCGCAACGTTGAGCGACCTTCACTCGATGCAACATCAATGCACTTATTCACCTGCAAAAAAAACGTGATCTGCCAAGCATTCAAATTGGGCCTTAATTTGTCTTATCAGGCCAACTTTCTTTAGCGAAAAACGAGCAGGAAAAATAAGCCATATATTTGAAGAATTTCCGATGAAAGCGCAAAGTTTTGCGCCTCATGCGTATCACGTTCTCTACACGTTTCGCTCGTCATGCTCGCGCAAGCCGAGCGAGCAACTCGATTCGGCCAGGGGCTATGAAGCTGTAGGGAGACGCAATGCGAATGCGCCTTTAAGGTCTGTGGGACGTCTTTACGCCTGATCACTTTTTCAACTGCGCCGGCAAAGCGCAGTGAGTCGGATATCTGCACCAAAAAAATCGTCGCGCAAAAAAAATTATGTCGGATAGGTAGGGAAATTATCCGGCCGAGCGTATGTAGGTTTTAGGGGCAAATCGGTAACGCGTCTGCGCGTTACATCATTTGTAAAAACACCTCTTCGGGAAAGAGGCTGGTCGTTGTTTGCACGGACGCAACTGCTGGTGTTGTATCGCGACTTTCGGATGGTCCGGAGTCGTATTTTATTGCCACTTTGTTTCTGGGGAGAATCAAATGCAATCGAAGTTCAAGTTTGCTCTTTTGGCCGGTCTTGTCAGTGCTGTTTGTGTTCCTGCTGCATTTGCAGCGCAGGCCGACGAACAACTCGGTCCTATTAGCCAATTGGCACGTCAGGTTTGGGGTGAAAACATGGCGCAAGTCCCCACGCCGGCGGCAGGCTGCTTCCATGCCGTCTATCCAAGCAACGCCTGGCTACAGGTGGCGTGCAAACAATTGACGCCACACACACATACGCTGCCGCCCAAGGTCAAGCTAAGCCATTTGCAGCCGGAAACGGCCGGCAACGGCAACGACTATGTTCTGCAGGCACCGGGCTCGAGCCTTATCTCCAAAACCATCGGCAGCTTCCCGTCGGTGACCGGCGTGACGTCCGAAACGGGTGTGGGTGTAGCAGCTTATGGCGGTGGCGGCATTCTCGGTCCGAATGAATACTCGCTGCAGATCAACTCGCAGTTCACCTCGACCACGTCGGCGTGCAAAGGCCACTCCGGTTGTACCGTGTGGCAGCAGGCCGTGTACGCACCTGATTACGCCACCACGGGTTCGGCTGCCGTATTTTGGCAGTACTGGCTGATCGGCTATGGCGGCACCAGTTGCCCGAGTGGTTTCGGCAGCGACGGTTCGGGCGACTGCTATCGCAACAGCAGCTACGTCACCGCTCCCGACGTACCCGCCACCAGCCTTGGCAGCTTGAAGCTGCAGGGCACGGCCACCTCCGGCGGCAACGATACGGTGACCTTCACCTATGGCAGCAATGCTTATAGCGTGAGCGGCAAGGACAGCGTGCTTTACCTCGCCACCGTCTGGAAGCAGTCGGAGTTCAACGTCGTCGGCAACGCCGGCGGATCGGAAGCCGACTTCAACAGCGGTTCGTCGATCACGGTGAAGATTGCGGGCACCTATGGTTCCACCACTGCACCGTCGTGCATCGCCAACGACGGCAGCACCGGCGAGAGCAACAACCTCAACCTGGGTAGCTGCAGTGCCGTGGGTGGTTCCTCGCCGTATGTCCAGTTCACCGAGTCGAACTGAGCGGCTGTTTTTTTAATCGCGTTAAAAAGCCGAGGGAGCAATCCCTCGGCTTTTTTTGTGGGTCGGGGCGCAAACCCTGATCGATTCAGATTCCCTGGCGCATTGGCATTAAAGATTTTTCGATAGCTGCCGATCTCCTTACCGGGTTCAAGCGCGAGGGGTGCTACTCATCGCATGAATACCGGCTATGCATGGCTGGACACGGACGTTGCTTAATCCGCGTCATTTTGCAAGAGGTTCCCCGCACACGCGGGGCGAGTGAATGTCCTGGAAAGAACTTCCTGATCTGCTGGCGGTTGGATTGCTGATCTATGCGTTTGTAACGGTGTCGCGCCCCGCAGGCACTCTGACGACGCGTTTATGGCTCGCAGGATGGATTTGTATCGAGGTACATTTCGCCGCCTATTCGTTTCTTGAGCTTCCAGGTGTTGGCGGAGTGCTCGCGGATATCGTGGGCACGGCATCGCTGGTGTGGTGTGCGCAGCTTTTCTGTTGGTCGCTGGATGCGCGGCCCTGCGGTCGAGGGAGTCGTCTGCTCTACGGCGCGACGGCATTCGTCTATACGCTCTATATTGCGCTGGGATCGCTGCCTGCCGTGCCGTCGCAGCCCGTCATGGATGTCGCAGCAAGCCTGTTCGCGCTGGTGCCGTTGAGCATCGTCTTGATAACGCCACGCGCTGAGCGGCCGGCAAGCCGATGGATTTCCGTGGTGCTCAACACGGCACTTGCCGTTGCCTTGCTGCGCTGGCAGTTCTCCAAGCATGGCACCGACCTGATGTTCGTGATGCCATTGTTCGTGGCTTATTTCACGTGCGGCCTGAAGTTCGGATTTTCGGACCAGCGCAAGACGGGCGGGTTCGTGGTGACCTTGCTGGGCTTGCTGTCGTGGTCACTGGTATTTCCACTCGGCATGGTGTTCGACCTGTTCTGGCCCCGCGTACAGGTGGGCGCAGAAGTGTGGAACTTGCCCAAATATCTGGTGGCCGTAGGCATGATTCTGCTGTTGTTGGAAGGGCAGTTGAAGCGAAATCAGCACCTTGCCCAGCACGATGCGCTGACCGGCCTGCCCAACCGCCGCCTTTTTCAGGACCGCATCAGTGGCGCCATGGAGCGTGCGCGTCAACGCAATGCGTGCATGGCCATGCTGGCGATCGATCTGGATGGCTTCAAACAGGTGAATGACACCATGGGTCATCACGTAGGCGATGAAGTGCTGCAGCATGTCGCACACCTGTTCATTGCGCGCCTGCGCCGAGTGGATACGTTGGCGCGAACCGGCGGCGATGAATTCTCAGTAGTGCTTGAAGGACCTATCACGCGCCATGAAGCCGCCAGCGTCGCCAGCGCCTTGCGGCAATTGCTGGAGGCCCCGCTGACCGTGGCAGGGCAGTCCATGCAGATAGGCGCGAGCATCGGCCTGGCTGTTTTTCCGGAGGATGCGCAGACGCCGGAAAGCTTGTGCATCCTTGCGGATGGCCGGATGTATACGGCCAAACGCAAGGGTGGTGGAGCGGTGCAGGTGAGTTGATCGATCTGCGCAGCGTTGCTTAAGCAAGCTGCTCGTCGAGGCTGCGCGTCTGCGGCGTTATTTCATCACCCGTGTGCTTCGTCGACGCCGGTTCGATCAACACTATCCAGCACTCTTCATCCGCCACAGGATTGTGCCGAACACCGCGCGGTACAGTGAAGAAATCGCCCTCATGCAGGTCGATAGCCTGCTGCTCCAATTCGATGCGCATGTGGCCTTTCACGATGTAGAACAGCTCGTCTTCGGCATCGTGCGCATGCCATACCAAGTGGCCTTTGAGTTTTGCCACCTTGAGCAGTTGATCGTTGACGCGGCCGATCACCTTCGGCGACCAGTAGTCGGTGACGCGGTCGAAAGCTTGCAGCAGGTTCTGGGGCTGGAACATGGGAGGGCTGTCGGGGGAAGATGCTGCGGATTATCCCACTCTATTTGCGTCCAGCCATCAAACTGATGGCATCTGTTCTCTTTCCTACGTGTGGTAGGGAGGCACGATATCTCGCATAGCCGATATCAACACTCACCACACGCGACACCTCACGGTTCGTATCGCACCTGACCGAATAAGCAGGGCGAATACCCGCCTCCAAACTGGCGGCTCTCGTTGACGCCGCCGTCACCCACTCTTAACGACCGCAACGCGAAGGTAATCGGCAGCACCTGGCCGCCGTTAATTGATCGAGATCAAGTTCAGGTTTCAGCCCTTCGTTAAATTTCGACGAAGGTGGCGGGCCGGCTAGGTAACGACACGGTAGACATTGCACCACTCGCAACACGGAACTTACCTGGGCAAGGAAACAGGAGGTGTGAGCGTGGCTTATAGGGTGCTTTTCGTCAGTACGTTCGCCTTTGTCGTGTGCTTCGCCGTGTGGATGGCCTTCGGCGTCATCGGCATTCCGATACGTCACGAACTGAACCTCAACGCCACGGAATTCGGTCTGCTGACCGCGACTCCCATTCTCAGCGGCGCGCTGTTGCGGCTTCCGTTGGGTATCTGGACCGACCGCTTCGGCGGGCGCATCGTCATGACCATCTTGTTGATCGTGACGGCGATTCCGGTGTGGCTGGTGACGTATGCCACTGCGTTGTGGCAGTTCCTCAGCATCGGCCTTTGTCTTGGTGCAGTCGGCGCATCATTCGCGGTGGGCACGCCTTATGTGGCGCGCTTCTTTCCCGCCAACCGGCGCGGTTTTGCGATGGGTTTCTTTGGTGCAGGCACCAGTGGCGCCGCACTCAACATGTTCGTGGCGCCGGCTATCGTGAATGCATGGGGTTGGCATGCGGTGCCGCGTATCTATTCGATTGCGCTGCTCGCAACGGCGGCGATTTTTTGGCTGTTGTCGAAGCCAGATCCAGGCGCGGGCGGCAAAAACGCGCCGGGCTTGAAGCAGCAGTTTCAGGTGTTGCGTGATCCACGCGTGTGGAAGTATTGCCAGTACTACTCGTTGACGTTTGGCGGATTCACCGCGCTATCGGTGTGGATGCCGCAGTACTTCGCCGGCGAATACGGTTTGGGCATTGCGTCGGCCGCGGCGCTAGCGGCTTGCTTCTCGCTGCCTGCGGGTGCGTTGCGTGCAGTGGGTGGTGCGTTGTCCGATCGCTTCGGCGCGCACGCGCTGACCTGGTGGGTATTGTGGCTGGCATGGATCGCATTGTTCCTGCTGTCGTATCCGCAGACGCAATTGGTCGTGCAAACCATTCGTGGGCCGGCGAACTTTCATGTCGGGCTCAATCTGTGGACCTTCACGCCCTTGCTGTTCGTGCTGGGTGTTTCCCTGGCCTTCGGCATGGCTTCCACGTTCAAGTATCTGGGCGACGATTTTTCTCAATCGCTGGGCATCGTGACGGGCATCGTTGGGTTGGCCGGCGGTCTGGGCGGCTTTCTGCTGCCGATTCTGTGGGGCGGTCTGCTCGATGTGCTCGGCATCCGTTCCAGCGCTTTCATGCTCTTGTACGGCATTGTCTGGATATCGCTGATCCTGATCTATTTCACCGAAGTGCGGCGGATCGATGTCCGCGGCCGGCAAACCACATCGCAAACCTGATCCGCTTCACCCGGAGAAAGCCATGAGCCATTTCCTCGACCGTCTGCGCTATTTCTCGCAGCGTCGTGAACCTTTTGCAGACGGACTCGGTGAGGTCCGCGCGGAGAATCGGCAGTGGGAGGATGGCTATCGCAACCGCTGGCAACACGACAAGATCGTTCGCTCCACGCACGGCGTGAATTGCACGGGCTCGTGCAGTTGGAAGATTTACGTAAAGGGCGGCGTGGTCACCTGGGAAACACAGCAGACCGACTATCCGCGCACGCGCGCCGGCATGCCTAATCACGAGCCGCGCGGCTGCTCGCGCGGCGCGTCATATTCCTGGTATCTCTACAGCGCGAATCGCCTGAAATATCCGATGGTGCGCGGACGGCTGCTGCGGCGCTGGCGGGAAATGCGCAAGACGAAGGAGCCGGTGGATGCATGGGCGACGTTGATGGCCGATCCTCGCGCGAAGGATTACAAAGCCGCACGTGGCCTTGGCGGGTTTGTGCGTGCAACGTGGGATGAAGTGTTGGAAATCGTTGCGGCGGCCAACGTGCACACGGTGAAGCAGCATGGACCGGACCGCGTGATCGGCTTCTCGCCGATCCCCGCCATGTCGATGGTGTCGTATGCCGCGGGTGCGCGTTATCTCAGTTTGATCGGCGGCACGCTGCTGTCGTTCTACGACTGGTACTGCGATCTGCCGCCATCCAGCCCGCAGACGTGGGGCGAGCAAACAGACGTGCCCGAATCGGCGGATTGGTACAACTCCGGCTACATCATCGCGTGGGGTTCCAATGTGCCGCAGACACGCACGCCGGATGCACACTTCTTTGTCGAGGCGCGCTACAACGGCACGCGCGTGGTGGCCGTTACACCCGATTACGCGGAAGTCGCGAAGCTGTCCGATCTTTGGCTGCATCCCAAGCAAGGCACCGATGCCGCCTTGGCGATGGCGATGGGCCATGTGGTGTTGCGCGAGTTCTTCCTGGATCGCCAGTGCGACTACTTCCAGGATTACTGCCGGCGCTACACTGACCTGCCGCTCTTGGTGACGTTGCGCCGTGACGGTGAACGTTGGATTCCCGATCGTTATTTGCGCGCCAGCGATTTTGCCGATGCGCTGGGTAGTGCGGAGCATGCCGAATGGAAAACGGTCGGCTTCGACATCCACGGCAAGGCTGTCGTGCCACAGGGCGCCATCGGCTTCCGCTGGCCAGGGCAGGACGGTGCGGATCGCGGTAAATGGAATCTGGAGCAGAAGGCGGCGGATGGAACGCCCATCGAACTGTCGTTGAGCCAAATCGATCGCCGCGATGGCGCATTGGACGTTGCGTTCCCGTATTTCGGCGGCACACCGCACGAGCACTTCCCCAACAATGCGCAAGACAGCGACGTGCTGCTGCGTCGCGTTCCGGTGCGCCGTGTATCCACCCGCGACGGCGATTGCGTGGTCGCCACCGTGTTCGATCTGTTGTGCGCGCATTACGGGCTCGACCGTGGTCTTGGTGGGGCGTGCGCAAGGCACTACGACGACAACATTCCCTATACGCCGGCATGGCAGCAGGCGATCACCGGCGTATCGGCAGAACATGCGATTGCTGTAGCGCGCGCGTTTGCCGAGAACGCCGAGAAGACGCGTGGCCGTTCGATGGTGATCATCGGTGCGGGCATGAATCACTGGTTCCACCAGGACATGAATTACCGCAGCATCATCAACATGCTGATGCTGTGCGGCACTATCGGCGTATCGGGCGGCGGCTGGGCGCACTACGTGGGCCAGGAAAAACTGCGTCCTCAGACGGGATGGACCGCACTTGCGTTCGCGCTCGACTGGATGCGTCCGCCGCGGCAGATGAACGGTACATCGTTCTTCTATGCGCATTCGGATCAATGGCGCTACGAAAAACTCGATGTCGACGAATTGCTATCCCCGTTGGCTTCGCGCGACAAATATGGACGCAGCCTGATCGATTGCAATGTCCGGGCAGAGCGCATGGGATGGCTGCCCTCAGCGCCCCAGCTTGCGCGCAATCCGCTGGAGGTTGCGCGCGAAGCAGATCAATCCGGCATGAACCCGCGCGACTACGTGGTGGATGCGCTGCAATCCGGGAAGCTGCGCATGGCGTGCGAAGATCCTGACGATCCGGTCAATTTCCCTCGCAACCTGTTTATCTGGCGCTCCAATCTATTCGGTTCATCCGGCAAGGGGCACGAGTATTTCCTGCGTCATTTCCTGGGAACGCGCCATGGCCTGCAAGGCAAGGATCTGGGCGAAGAGGGAGGGCGCAAACCGGAGGAAGTCGCTTGGCATGAGCAGGCGCCGGAAGGCAAGTTGGATCTGGTGGTGACGCTGGACTTCCGCATGTCCACATCCTGCCTGTACTCCGACATCGTGCTGCCGACCGCATCGTGGTACGAGAAGAACGACCTCAATACCTCCGACATGCATCCCTTCATTCATCCGCTGTCGGCTGCGGTGGATCCCGTGTGGGAGTCGAAGAGCGATTGGGAAATCTTCAAGGCGGTGGCGAAGCGTTTTTCCGAACTTGCGCAAGGCCAGCTTGGCGTCGAGCGCGACGTCGTGCTGACACCGATCATGCACGACACAGCCGGCGAGCTGGCGCAGCCGTTCGACGTGCGCGACTGGAAAAAGGGTGAATGCGCGTTGATACCCGGCGTGACGGCACCGAACATCGCATTCGTCGAGCGCGACTATCCGGCCACTTACGCACGCTTTACTGCGCTGGGCCCCTTGATGGACAAGCTGGGCAATGGCGGCAAAGGCATCGGCTGGAATACTCAGGAAGAAGTGCACGGTCTCGGTGAACTGAATTACCTCGTTGAAGACGGCCCGACCAAAGGCCGCCCACGCATCGTCAGCGATATCGATGCGGCCGAAACCATTCTCCATCTCTCGCCGGAAACCAACGGCCAGGTGGCGGTCAAGGCCTGGGAAGCGTTGTCGCGTATCACCGGCCGCGATCATCGTCATCTTGCCCACGCGCGCGAGGATGAAAAGATCCGCTACCGCGATATCCAGGCGCAACCCCGCAAGATCATCAGCTCGCCGACCTGGTCAGGTATCGAGAGCGAGCATGTGAGCTATACCGCCGGCTGGACCAACGTGAACGAGTTGATCCCCTGGCGCACGCTCAGCGGCCGCCAGCAGTTCTATCAGGATCATGCCTGGCTGCGCGATTTCGGCGAAGGTTTCGCGCTGTATCGGCCGCCCATCGACACGCGTTCGGTGGCATCGATGCATGGCAAGCACAACAACGGCCATCCGGAGCTGGCGTTGAACTTCATCACGCCGCATCAGAAATGGGGCATCCATTCCACGTATACCGACAACCTGATCATGCTCACCTTGTCGCGTGGCGGGCCGATCGTATGGCTGTCCGAAACGGATGCGAAGCGCGCTGGCATCGTCGATAACGACTGGATCGAGCTGTTCAACATCAACGGCGCGATCACTGCGCGTGCGGTGGTAAGCCAGCGCGTGCAGGAAGGCATGGTGATGATGTATCACGCGCAGGAGAAGATCGTGAACGTGCCCGGCTCGGAGATCACGGGCATGCGCGGTGGCATTCACAACTCGGTGACGCGCACGGTACTCAAACCCACGCACATGATCGGTGGCTACGCGCAGTTGAGCTGGGGCTTCAACTATTACGGCACCGTCGGCTCCAACCGCGACGAATTCGTGATCGTGCGCAAGATGGCGAAAGTGGATTGGATGGATCGCGTGCAGCGCGATGCGCAACAGCAAAGTGCTTCGGCTTGAGGAACGGCGACATGAAGATCCGCGCACAAATAGCCATGGTGTTGAATCTGGACAAATGCATCGGCTGCCATACCTGTTCGGTGACCTGCAAAAACGTTTGGACCTCGCGCAAGGGCATGGAGTACGCCTGGTTCAATAACGTGGAAACCAAACCAGGTGTCGGTTATCCCAAGGATTGGGAAAACCAGGAGCGCTGGCATGGCGGCTGGGTACGCAAGCCCAATGGCCGCCTGCAGCCCAAGCAGGGCGGTCGTTTGGCTGTGCTGGCGAAGATCTTCGCCAATCCGCGCCTGCCCGAGATCGACGATTACTACGAGCCATTCACCTTCGACTACGAGAACCTGCAAACCGCGCCGGAGTTGCCGACTGCGCCCGTAGCAAGGCCGATCTCGCTGATCAGCGGTCGCACGATGGACAAGATCGAGTGGGGTCCCAATTGGGAGGAGATTCTCGGCGGCGAATTCGACAAGCGCAGCGCCGACTACAACTTCGAAGCCGTGCAGAAGGACATCTACGGCCAGTTCGAAAACACGTTCATGATGTACCTGCCGCGCCTGTGCGAGCACTGCCTTAATCCGGCATGCGTGGCGTCGTGTCCGTCTGGCTCGATCTACAAGCGCGAAGAAGACGGCATTGTGCTGATCGATCAGGACAAGTGCCGAGGTTGGCGCATGTGCGTGTCCGGTTGTCCTTACAAAAAGATCTATTACAACTGGACTTCGGGCAAGGCGGAGAAGTGCACGTTCTGCTATCCGCGTATCGAAGCGGGCATGCCCACGGTATGTTCGGAGACCTGCGTGGGCCGCATCCGCTATCTCGGCGTGTTGCTCTATGACGCCGATCGCATCAACGAGGCGGCAGCCGTAGAGAATCCGCGCGATTTGTATCAGGCGCAGCTCGATCTCTTTCTCGATCCGAACGATCCACAAGTGCAACGCCAGGCACTTGCTGACGGTGTACCTGAAGCATGGCTGGAAGCGGCCAGGGAATCGCCGGTCTACAAGATGGCTGTGGAGTGGAAGATCGCCTTTCCGTTGCACCCCGAATACCGCACGTTGCCGATGGTGTGGTACGTGCCGCCGCTGTCGCCGATCCAGGCGCATGCCAATGCTGGCGCGATCGAAAGCAAAGAGGGTTTGCCCGACGTGGAATCCCTGCGCATTCCGGTGCGTTATCTCGCCAATCTGCTTACCGCGGGTAGCGAAGCGCCGGTGACCAGTGCGTTGAAACGTATGCTGGCGATGCGCGCCTGGTTCCGGGCCAAACAGTTGGGCGAGGCACCGGCTCCGTCATTGTTGGAACAGAACGGGCTGGATGTCGCGACCGTCGAAGCGATGCATCGCTACCTGGCGATCGCCAATTACGAAGACCGCTTCGTGATACCCACGGCACATCGCGAAGAAGCCGAGCATGCGTATGCGTTGCGCGGAGGATGCGGTTTCAGTTTCGGCAACGGCTGCGACGGTGTCGAAACCAAGTCCAGCCTGTTCGGCGGGCGCATGGGGCGCCGCAAGATCATCCCAATCCGGCTGCTGGACGACCATTGATATGCGAACCGATCACACCACGTTCCTGCGCGCAGTTTCTGCACTGCTCACCTATCCGAATGCGGAGTTGCGCGCTGCCATGCCGGAAATTGGCGCAGCCGTGCGCGCTGCGGACGATTTGAAAGCCATGACGCGCGATGAGCTGCTCGCATTGATCGATCAGCTTTCCCGTAGCGATGCGCTCGAAGCCGAGGCTCGTTATGTCGATCTGTTCGACCGCGGACGCAGCACATCGCTGAACTTGTTCGAACACGTGCATGGCGATGGGCGTGAGCGCGGTTCGGCGATGCTCGATCTGCGGCAGCGCTACCTGGAGGCCGGACTCGAACCCAGCAGCAACGAACTGCCGGACCACCTGCCCATGCTGCTGGAGTACCTGAGCTGTCGCGATGCCGACGAAGTGCGCGAAACACTCGCCGATTGCGCGCACATTCTGCGTGCGATCGGCAATCGCTTGCTTCATCGTCGCAGCCGATACGCGGCTGTATTCGGTGCGTTGTTGGATCTGGCCCGCATGGAAGGACTCGATCCGCACGCGCCTGTTCCTGCGCCGGAAGACCTGGATCTCACTTGGGAGGAGCGTCCGGCCTTCGCCAACGATCGAGCGCCGCCGTGCCGCCCGACGGACTTCCGCCGCTGATTTCGTATCGAAGAAGAGACTGCCATGAACCCCGCGACCAGCCTGCAAATGTTCCTGTTCGGTATCTACCCCTACATCTGCCTGTCGGTATTGCTGTTGGGCAGCCTGGTGCGTTTCGATCGCGAGCCGTACACCTGGAAAAGCGATTCCTCGCAAATGCTGCGGGCAGGGCAACTGAAGCTCGGGTCGAACCTGTTTCATTACGGCATCCTGGTGGTGGTGCTTGGGCATTTCCTCGGGTTTCTGGCGCCGCATTGGGCGATCGACTGGGCATTGAACCCGGCGCAACACCAATTGCTGGCCATGGTCGGCGGCGGCGTGGCTGGTGTGGTGGCGATCATCGGTCTGAGCATGCTCATCCATCGGCGCCTTGCCGATCCACGCATTCGTCGCAATAGCCGCAAATGGGATATCGCCGTGGTCTGCATGCTGTGGCTGCAATTGCTGCTCGGGCTGCTCACCGTGCCGTTGTCGGCGCAGCACATGGATGGCGCGGAATTCGAGCTGCTTACGACTTACGTGAAAGGCATCGTCACTTTTCAAAGCGGTGTGGCAGCGTTGCTGTTGCAGGCACCGTGGGTGTATCGCTTGCATATCCTGCTGGGTTTCACGATCTTTCTTATCTCACCGTTCACGCGCATGGTGCACATCTGGAGCGGTGCCGGCGTGCTGGCTTATCTGTTTCGTCCTTACCAATTGGTGCGTACACGCAAGCGGGCGGTGCATTCATGACGATTCACGTCAACGGTATGGCGGTATCCGATCAGGATTGGCCAACACCTCAAATGGCCGCGGTGCATGAACTGTTGCGTCAGCGCGCGGTGGCGTTGGGATGGCTGGATAACGGAGCGGAATCGGAGCAGACCGAGCAAGCAATCGAACGCGTGCTGGCCGAAGAGGTGCGCATACCGGATACCGACGAAATGGCGTGCCAACGCTATTACTGCCAGCACCTGCAACGCTATCAAAGCGGTGAGCTGGTTTTCGCCAGGCACATTCTTTTTCAAGTCACACCAGGCGCGCCGGTAGCCTCCGTGCGCGCTATGGCGGAAGCCATGCTGGTCGAACTGCGCGCGCGACCGGAGCTGTTTACCGAACGGGCACGCAGCCATTCGAATTGCCCGTCGGGGGAACTGGGTGGAGAACTGGGGCAACTGCAGCGCGGCGCAACCGTGCCTGAGTTTGAGCAGGTATTGTTCGAAGGCAACGCGCTTGGCGTGTTGCCCAAGCTGGTCAAGACGCGATTTGGCTTTCATATTGTAGCGGTGGACCAGCGTGTTCCCGGCAAACAGCTGCCGTTCGAACACGTGCACGAACGCGTTGCGGAGGATTTGCGTCGCGATGCCGAGGCGCGTGCGCTCAGTCAGTATGTGCGCGTGCTGGCCGGTCAGGCGGAGCTGCAAGGGGTGGAGTTGGATGCGGTGGCTTCGCCGTTGGTGCAGTAGATCCTTTCAGCGGGCGTGGCTTGCTTTTTCCGATGCGCATCTCATGCCTCACCGTCATTCCGGCGAAGGCCGGAATCCAGTTCAAAACGACGTATTTAAACTGGATTCCTCGCTCCTCAAAGCCGAGCACATCCATGTGCTCTCTCCGTATACCGGCCTTCGCCGGAATGACGGTGAGGCTATTTGAAATTACCTGGTTGAACCGGCTTTCATCCTAACTGGGTAAAAATCACTACTGAACCGTCAGATAGTAAGTAAACGTATTAGTCATCCCCATATTATTGGTCGCCGTGCGTACGATCGTGTGCTGTCCAGGCGATAGCGGTTTGAACATCAGGAAGTAGCCGTTCGTAACCACTGGCTGATACGCGCCGGTAATGCACGTATCGAACGCCGATTGCAGGCTGAGATCGCCCTTCACCGAATTCAAGCTATCGGAGATGTAGTGGTATTTCAGGACATCGTGGATGGGCTTGCCGTCGAGCGTCACGTTGAGGCTCATCATCATCATGTATGTGCCGCTGTCCGTATAAAGAAAATCGTAGAGCGATTGTCCCGGCTTGGGGCCGAAATTCGGATCAGGGCATGGCCATGTGTCGGCGACCCAGGCGACTTGGAACAGGATCGCCTTGTCGTGCGGAATGGTGCAAGTGCGCGTGTAGCTGCCGGGATTCATCGCAAAGATGGGCGCCACATACCAGACCGGCCCTTGCTGGCCCACAGCGCAGTACTGGCCGGTAGGGTCGAAGTAGGGGTTCTGGCTATACGGTTGCGCATACAGCCATTGCATCGACAGATTGGCCCAGCCGTTGATAGTGCGATTGAACGGATGCGACCACTTCGGATAGACCGGGGAGCCGTCTTCATCAGCCCATGCTTGCGAGGCGCTAACCACGGCAAGGGTGCAGCAGGCTGCCAAACATGTGTAGAGCTTCTTGCGCATAGATCCTCCATCTGCGTGAAGTGCTATACAGCGGTGGGGGAGGCCGGAGCCTCTCGGGGAGGCTTGAGCCTGCTGCATGTCTGCATCGCACGCTTCCAGAAACGTGCCTGCCCGCGGCCATGCGCTAAATGAAGATGAACGGCTTCCAGAAACGTGCTTTGCATGGAAAACACGTGAGGTTTGCCTAGAAGGCGTATGATCGGCCCCGCACCGGGGATGCAAAGCCACGTCTATGTCGATCATGCAGACAGTGTTGTGCTCGTCGCACTTCAAAGTGGTCAGTCATATCTGCCAGCGTCCGCGTATCGATTGCGGCTACGTGGTCGGCGATCAGCCGGCGCGCTTCATCTTTACCCGCTGCGGTTCGTTCATGATGCACATCGGAGGCCGAAGCTGGTTTGCCAGGCCGGGCCAGGTGGTGTTCGTGAGCAAGGGCGTTGAATATCGCATCACCCATCCGGACGCGGAAAGCTGCGATTGCTGCACCGACGTGCTGATCGATGATGATGCGCTGGACACGTTAGGCATACGCCCCGATCCAGGCCAGCCGTGCCGAGCCTTCGGGCACGACCTGCTGTTCCAGAAAACGCATGTGGAAATGCTGCTCGGTTTGCTGCGCAGCGCGGATGCGGCGGATGCGGAAGAAATACTGGTCGATACGCTCGGCTACCTCGCGCAATCGTATGAACCTGGGGCATCGGCCGCACAGGACATCAAAGTGCAGCGGCAGGTGACGCGTGTGGAGGAAGCGATCATCGGTCGCGCCGAGGAAAATCTCGGTGTGAATGAATTGGCCACGCTGGCCGGGTGCTCGCCGTTTCATCTATGTCGAATTTTTCGTGCCTGCACCGGGCAATCGTTGCGCCAGTTCCGCATGCAGCAGCGGTTGGGAACGGCATTGGGGCGCTTGGGCGATGGCGAGAAAGATCTTGCAGCATTGGCGTGTGACATGGGCTTCAACAGCCACAGCCATATGACCGATGCATTTCGCTTGGCGCTGGGGATGTCGCCGAGCGAGGTGCGCGACGATATGCGGCATAGCAATCTGCGTACGCTGAAGGCCCACCTGCGCGATCTCGCCATTCGGCACGCGCGGCATGTGTGAGCAACGATGAAGGCAGCCTTGTCTCGCTGCCGTCGTTCACGCTTTCCTCATCGTCGATATGCGGTTGCACGCGTCACGGCCCATTTGCGGCAAGTTATGCACAAAAACGGAAATACGAGCACTTTTGTGCGGTAGTTCTTATTTATCGTACTTAAGCGGACATAGCATCGGTAGCGAAAACCGTTTGGAAAAGTAAGCTGCATGTGCCTGCATAAGCATGCAAGCGGGACGAACTTTTCGAAGTTGTAGCGCAAGCCGGATGGCCTTGGCTTGCCGTATCTCATCGACATCATTCCCGGGCTGGACATGCTGCCCGGTCAGCCAGCTATTGCGCTTGTTGCAACGAAAAGTCACAGGGGGTTTTTCATGGTTGTCGTCGAGCCGCGGATTGGCTATGAGCATCTGCTTGATGCTCTGGCGGAGTGGGGCATCAGAATTTGCTCCGGTGTAACGGGTGGCGGCTTGGTCCATTTGCTCAAGCATATGGATCCTTACGTGCCGCAGCGCGCTCGCAGTGGGCAGATCGAATTCTTTACGGTTGGCGAATATGTAGCGGGCTTCGTTCCGCTGGGGCACTATCTGGCGACAGGCGAAATCGCCGCTGCGGCGGCCACCACCGGCGCGGCAAGCAAGCTTCTTTTGTGTGGCTTGAGCGATGCGAAGCTACACAATATTCCAGCCGTCTATCTGCTTGCCGCCACACCATCGAGCATGGCGTTTCAGTCGCCTTTGCAAGACACCACCGAATCGGGCAGCAATATGATCGGCCAGCTCATGGCCGAGCTGCCGGAAGGTACGTTTGTGCTGGATGACATCGAGTCGCTGGACGAACAGCTTTCAGGTGCATGGGGTCAATTGAGCCAGTCGAAGCCTGTGGCGCTCGTCATGCCGCCCGATGCATTGTCGGAGAGGGTGTCTCGCGTATCTGATGAAGGTATGACCCTCAATCATCAAGATGGGATCAGCCGCGAAAGTCTGGCTGCGTTTTTCCAGCGTCATCTTTCACAACGAAGAACGGGGCGAATCGTTGTCATGGCCGGCGACGAGGCCGCGCGTTTTCCGAACGCGCCTTACCTCACGTCGCGGCTTTGCGAGGTGCTCAAGGCACCGATTATCTGGAGCATCAACGGCGCGAACGCAGTGTCCCGGGATAATCCTTACGCCTGCGGCTATCTGGGCTTTGGCGGAAACGATCGGGCCATGGAGCTTTGGGATGGCTTGAAAGAGCATGACATGCTCATCACGATCGGTTTTTGCGGCGATGAATACACCGCCAATTTTTCTCCTGCCAAGGCCGGCCTGGTTTGGAACATCACGGCCAACGCGCACTTGTACGGGAGTGCGCATGGAAGTTTCCGTCATCAAGTGGTTGGGGAATTCCAGCAGATGGTCGGCAATGTGGAGGAGATCCTTCGGCAAACCATCTTGTGGTGCCAGGCGCATCCGCAGGTTTGCAACGAAGACTCGCCGCTCTGCTCGGATCTCAATACGGGTGCTTTTGGCCGCGCACATGGCGCCGCCGTGGACATCGTTGCCTTCTACGAAAAACTGGATGATTTGTGGCAACCCGGCAGCCTCGGTTTCGACGACGTTTGTCTGGCCTATAAGGATCGCCAATACGTAACCCAGCGCCCGCACCCGCATGCAAAGGTCTATTCCCTGTATCGCGGTTCCGCCATGGGCGGCGCTTATGGTCTTGGCCTGGGCGCAAAAATAGCATCGCCAGACAAACACGTCTTCGTGTTTTCTGGCGACGGTTGCTTCCGGCTCTATGGGGGATGCCTGATGGAAGCTCGGCAACTCGGCATCACTTTATTCGTGCTGGACAACGCCAACTACGGGATCGTGGAGCAGGGGCTTTCCAAGGTCCTGCCGCATACGCCGGCACGCCGCTATCACGGTGAACTGGAGCGCATCGATTTTGCAGCCATGGCCCGCGCGTGTGGATGGTTGAGCGTTCGGCTGTCACCGGATTTGAGCAATTTTTCTGACATCATGTGCGAAGCTTATCGGCGAGGTCGCCCGTCCATGCTTGTCGAGGTGCCAGTCGACAGTCGTCAGATCGTAGGCCCTAATCCTCGTTTGAAGAATCTGTAAGTGCGAGCGGTGGCGCCTGCTTCGCACCCCTGCGAGTTTTCCACCATCATCGATTGACGGACGCCATGAATATTCCTGTCGCTGCCTCGACGCTCTATCGCTTGCTTGCAGATAGTTATGCCCGCTGGCTCAAGCAGTCGCTGGTCGATCCGGCGTTGACGGACGAGCAGGCAGCCCGGTGGCTTTATGAAGAGGCGCCTTTCGGATTGCTGGCGCATGACACGCGTGCCGATCCTCTATTCATCTATGGCAACGTTTCTGCGCAGCGCTGTTTTGAATATGCGTGGGACGAATTGATGCAGCTTCCTTCCCGCTTGTCGGCTCCGCCACAGCAGGTGCAGGGCAGAAAGGAGTTCTTGGAGCAGGTCGGCCAGCAGGGTTTTGCAACTGGCTATCGCGGGCTGCGCATCAGCAAGTCAGCGCGCACTTTTTGGATCAACGACGGGATTGTCTGGCAGTTGGTCGACGAAGCCGGCGTATTGCGCGGGCAAGCGGCATTGTTCAGAACGTAGCGTTAGTGAGCCTTTCCGTGGCATGGTTCTATAAGGAGCGGCTCAAGCATGCCTGTGTTGCTGGGCGGCTGTCTGGCGTTCCCGCACCATCGCTAACAAAGCGTGGCCTGAAATCAACTCGATGGGCTTGCCTTGCACGAAGCATTGCGCATCGTCGGTGTAGTGGCCGATGGCGACGATCTTCACTGCGTCGGCGCGGTGGTGCATGAGCAGGCCATACATTTCCCGCACCACGCGCACGTCGACGAGCTTGGTGCGCCACTGCTTGCATTGCACGAGGATGGTGGCGCCATCCCTTTGTAAAATCAGGTCGATACCGTGATCTGCGCTACCTAAACCGAGCTCCTGCACCTTGTAGCCCTGGCGCCGAAACGCTTCGCCGACCAGCATTTCGAATTCGCGCCAGTCCATCGCGCTCAAACTGCGCAAGCCGGTTTGCGAGGCCAGCAGGCGCTGACGTCGTCGGCTGTCGAGATAGGAAATAAGTGCGGCGAGCCAGCAGGCGATCAGCAGCAGCCAGGCGATCGGAGCGTAGGCACCGTCGGCCAGCGAGGTTCCCAGCGCCTGACCGGTCGGGCCGCCGAAAGTGGTCATGAACCACCCCAGCCCGTAGCGCATGGCGGCGTAGCCTGCAACGCCAAGCACTATGCCGGATTGCCAGGGCAATTTGGAGACCATTTCGATGCCGCCGTCTTTGCGCCTCACTACCGCCCCCTCCTGAGCGTTGGTTTTTTTCTTGAATGTTTTTCGATGGACTCGCGGGTGCGGTCTTCAAGAATCAATAAGCAGGAAGTGCGCCAATGAATAAGCTGTTCGGAGGCGTTCGCGGGCGGGTCCGGCCATCGGAGACGGCGTGGCGATAATGTCCGGAAGTGCTTGTTTTGCCTAAAACGACAGACTGCGCGACGGCAGGGGGCGTTTGTGACGCAGTCGACTTGATAACGTTGTCCACGTGACTCGCTGCGTCACCTGACGTAAAGGGTTACGGCGCGGTTTGTCGCAGGTTGGATGCAAACCCAGCACAGCCATGCTCGGCAAATAGAGGTGCTTAGGGTTTGCACGGCAGGGCGCTTGCTCAAGCCTCTCTCCCCTCGGGAGAGGGGAGCAATGCACGGGGTTGCAGCGGCCGCTGGTAGCGGATTTCGTTGATGGTGATATCCCAGATGCGATCCGTTCGGGTCAGCCCGTCAGGCGTCCAACCGTCCGTGCGATAAAAGCGTTCGCCCCGTTGATTGCCGGCCAGCAGCCACAGCATGGCCTGTTGGCATCCGAGTTCGATCAGACGCTGCCGCGCAGCAGCGATCAAGGCCGCGCCGATACCCCGCCCCCATCCATCAGGATCCACATACATCGCGCAAAGTTCGCCATGATGGGGCACGTCGTTATCGCGCGCGTCACTGTCGAGTGATGGCGCCGTGGTGGCGAATCCGCAAATCACCCCGTCTTCCACTGCCACGATCGTCTTTGGACGGCGGACATCCCGCGTGGCGAAGTCATAGCGTCGCGCGCGTTCTTCCGGGTTGAGTTGCGCCAGATATTCCGCCGGCAGCAAATGTTGGTAACCCTTTTGCCATGCGCGCACGTGCACGCGCGCCACGCTCAGGGCGTCTTCCGGTTCGGCGGGTCGAATCAGCATGCGATCAGTTTGGCATGCGCGCAGATCGTGTGCACTCGCCAACATCATGTCGTTCCGGCAAGATGCCGCCATCGCCAGAACATGGCCGTCAAAAACAGGGGACTTTCCATGCTCAGCTTGCCGCCCAAAGATCCTCGTTCTTTCCTCGGTCGCTTTCGAGTAGGTGGTGGGTTCATTGTCGCCGTCATCGTCGTTGTCTTGCTGTTCAATAGCGTATTCGTGGTATCACCCAGCGAAGAAGCGGGCACCCGCTGGCTGGGTGGCACGCCGATGACCAGCGAGCCGCTCAAGACCGGTGTGCACTTCAAGGTGCCCTTCTTCGAAACGGTGGATCGCCTGCAGACGAGCCGGTCGGTGTATACGCTCAACGGGTTGGACGTCTATACCAACGACAATCAGAAAGTCACCATCGACGTCAGTCTGATCTATCAGATACCCAGCTCTGCGGTGATGAATCTGCTCTATCACATCGGACGCGCCGGCTCGGTGGATGTGGAAACCACCATCCTGCCCGTGGTGCGCGATCGTGCGCTTGCCGCTTTCGCACGCTACAACACGCTGACCATTTCCGACCAACGCGCGCAAATTACGTCGCAGATGCGCAAGGACATCAGTGAAGCTTTACAGCGCCTTTTCAATGTCAATGTGATCGATGTGCAGCTGGTTGGCATCCATTACTCGCCGATCTTCGATCAATCGATCGAGGAGGCGGTGCGCGCCAAGAATCTTGCCGTGCAGGCAGAAAACACGGTTGCGCAAAAGCGCTACGAAGGCGAGCAGAAAACGGTGACTGCGCAGGCCGAAGCGACCGCGGCAGTGGAGCGCGCCAACGGTGAAGCACAAGCCACCGTGCTGCAGGCGCAAGCCCAGGCGAAAGCGATCGAAACGGTCGGGCAGGCATTGAAGAACAACGCCGAATACAGTCGTTTCTACGGTTTGCAGCATTGGAACGGCATTCTTCCGCAGGTGGTGGGTGCGGGGTCCATTCCGATGATCGATTTGAGCAAGGGGCAGGAGAGTGGGAAGTAGAGCCCATATGGGCGGCATGCCTGCGTAAGTTGGAGTGCAAGCCCAACGTCGCCATATATCCACCCAGCTTGATTTTCCAGCGAGAGTTAACAGTTGCGCAGACCTTTCAATGTGCAATAGCGCACGCTTCCGTGTGCGCGATGTTGTGAAGGCGATGCTTGCGCAAAACTTGCGCAAGGCGTTGCGGCTACTTGTCATGAACGGAAACGTCAGTGTCCCTCGGGACGAATTCACGAAGCGTTGATGCAATAGAACCATTGCGTGTGCACATGACCATAAGGCTTGCGCGCGCAACGCTGTCAGCAGTCTTGCTGCAATGGCTCGCGCAGCACTTTTTTGTGCATGCGCGTTGATATTCGTGAATCTCCTCATTCGCATGCACAGTCATGAACCTCAGTTAATCCATCCCGCAAAGCACGCTCCGCATCGATTGACGCCGCTTGCGTCACCGACCTAATGTCCCGGCCGTTCGCCGCAGGGAACGTTGGCGAACGATTTCCGCGGCGGCATCGAAACAGCTATGCGCCGCCTGAGCGATGTATCGGCACTGCCTGCATGGGGAGCGCAGGGGATTCAGCAGTTCGCCGGAGCTTGGGGAGTCGCGTTATCTCGAAATACGACATGGCATGGAGTTTTGGAAACTCCATTGGATTCATTCGTCCAAATTTCCTGTGGGAGGAAAAATGGTAAGTCTTCGTATCAAATCTTTGGTGGTTGCCTTGAGCCTGGCGAGTGTCACGTCAGTGTTTGCCGCACAAGGGAATGTTGACGCGATGATGAGCGTCAAGCATGCAACAGTGCTGCACAAAGGCGACGCGGTCGTTGGGCCGCTGGCGTTCTCGCAACCCATGCATATCGTTGTGTCGCTGAAATTGCGCAACAAGGCTGAGCTGGATGCTTATCTGGCCAGGTCCGGCCACAAGCCGCTGACGCCGGACCAGTTCAAGGCGCACTATTCGCCGACTGAGGCCCAGGCCAAAGCGGTGGCGGAGTATCTGACCAAGGCCGGTTTCAGCAAGGTGAGCATCGCGCCCAACCGCCTGCTGGTGGAAGGTTATGGGCGCGCCGACACCGCACAAGCGGCGTTCAACACCACGTTCGTTCATGTGCATACGCATGACGGACGCGAGGCTTACGCCAATGCCAGCGACGTAAAGGTGCCCGCTTCCTTGCACGGTTCCGTGCTGGAAGTGTTGGGTGTGCAGAATGTGCATATTGCGCACACGTTTGTTCAGCGCGCCAACCTGCATGCGGTGTACACGAACGCGAGCGGTTCTGCGGTGGGGCATAATCCCACCGACTTCAATGCCATCTATGGTGCCGGCAGTCTTGCGCCCGCTACATCGATTTCCGTGGGCGTGATCACCGAAGGCAGCATGACCAATGTGCAGAGCGATCTGCAGCAGTTCGCCAGCAGCAACGGTCTGTCGACCATCAACGTGCAGGTGGTGGATAACAGCAACGGCAGCAGCGATACCAGCGGCGACGGCGAATGGGATCTGGATACACAGGACATCGTCGGCATGACCGGTGGCGTGCGGCAGCTGGTGCTGTATGACGCTGCCTCGCTGCAGGATTCGGATCTCACCACCGACTACAACTCCGTGGTTTCCGCCAACGCGGTGCCGGTAATCAACGTATCCCTGGGGGAATGCGAAACCAACGCGCCGACCTCGACGGATGATCAGATCTTCCAACAGGCGCAGGCGCAAGGGCAGACCTTCTCGGTGTCTTCCGGCGATTCCGGTGCCGATGAATGCGGCAATGGCGCAATCACGCCAAGCTATCCGGCCAGTTCGCCCTACGTGGTCGCAGTGGGTGGCACCACGTTGTATACCAACAACACAACCAGTTGGAGCGACGAAACGGTCTGGAACGGCACCGGCGGCAGCCCGAGCACCATCGAGTCGATTCCGAGCTGGCAGCAGGGTGTCGGGCAGAACGGCAGCTCACAATTCCGAGGCGTGCCGGATATCGCGTTCGATGCCGATCCCAATACTGGTTCGAATGTAATCGTTGATGGCGCAACCCAGCAGATCGGCGGCACCAGCCTCGCATCGCCGCTGTTCGTGGGCTCCTGGGCACTCATCCTGCAAGCGAAAGGCAGCAACCCCGGCTTTGCCGCACCGCTGATTTACTCGGATGCCGCATCGCATTACTCCACCGATTTCCACGATGTCACGTCAGGGAGCAACAACGGTGAAAACGCCGCAGCAGGCTGGGACTACACCACGGGCTTGGGCAGCTTCAACGTGGGCAACGCTGCCTCGCATTTTTGAGGCTTGTGGTGATGTGCGTACAGTGAGGCCAAGGAAGGTGCAAGAAAGCGAACCGGCCATTTGGCCGGTTCGTTTTTTGCAGGGTGGGGCATCGAAATGCAGACCATAGCGTAGGAGGGGGCGGCCCTCGACCTACACACTATTCCGTGGAATTGACGTATGGCGGCGCGTTGTCGTGCTTGTCACGTTGCGCGCGATGGCCGTCAGCGGCAGATAGAGCGGCGCGATCGTTCATGCTCATCACTACGCGGTTGCGACCGTCGCGCTTGGCACGATAAAGCGCGCTATCTGCGGCTGCGAGCAAGCGCCGCAGTTCATAACCGTAGTGAGTGGTCGAAGCGATACCGAAACTCGCCGTGATCGGAACATGCTCGGTTTCCTCATCGGGTATGGCCTGAATCGCCATGCGGATACGCTCCGCCCGCTCAAGTGCCTGGATCAGCGTGCACTCCGGCAACAGAATGCCGAATTCCTCACCGCCGATGCGGCCGAATACATCACTGGAGTGCAGGTGCTGTTGGCAGATCAGCACCGCGCGTTTCAACGCGTTATCGCCAGCGATGTGGCCGTAGGTATCGTTAATGGATTTGAAGTGATCCAGGTCGATCAGAATCAGACAGGCGCCACGCATGGATTTGGCAACGTAGCGCAACGCCTGTTCTGCTTCTTCAACAAAATGCTGGCGGTTGAATATGCCGGTAAGGCCGTCGCGGCGAGCTAGGCGCATGAAGCGAAGCTGCGAGCGTTTGAGGCGATAGAGCCAAAAGCCGATGGACGCCAAAAAGGTGAGCAGTAGTGCGATGTACAAGCGGCTCGTTACCATGGCTTTGTGGTCGAGCGCTTGGTGCAGCTGAAGGATCTGGTTTTGCTTGTTTAGTTCGTCAAGCTCTATTTTCTTGGCTTCGACCTGTTGCCTGGCGATTTGATACGCGAGGGCCTTTTCGCGAACGTCATCCAAATGCTCTTTGTTTGCTGCGACATATTTTTCGTGATACGCAAGCGCGTCGCGCAAGTTTCCATGTTGTCGCTCAATTTGATAGAGCAGTTGATAGGAGCTTACCAGCGATTCGGTAAAATCACTTTTTGTCGCAATATCGACCCCGGTTGTCGCGTATTTCTGCGCTAAAAGGTCGTTGCCTTTCTTCCAGTAGGCTTGTGCTAGCAAGATACTATAGTCTGCGGCCAGTGCGGGATAATTGAATCCTTTTACTTCTTCATAATGTTCCTGCAATAAGGCGAGCGCGTCATCCATCTTGTTTTGTTGCATGTCCAGAATGGCCACGTCGCGTCGAATCGCGTCGGCGATCATCTTTTCACCGACCGCAAGGCAGCTGTCTATTCCTTCCTGAAATTGCTCTTTAGCGATGGTTGCTTGGCCCCCGCGGAGTTTGTCGTGTATCTCAAACATACGACCGATGCAGCCGTTTCTGCCATTTGGAAAATCCATGATGATTTGATTGGCATAGTTAGCAGCAAGTTCGTATTGTCCGGCATCGCTCAACAATTGCGAAGCTTCGCCTAAAAGATGAAAACGGGCTTCCTTGTCGGTGACTTGCGTCAAGTTGTCCAGGGCATGATCTAAATATTGGAAGGCTTCATCGTAGCGGTGCTCGACACCAAGCACGTTTATCAAGGTGCCTATCACCTTAATTCTCAGCGTGCTGTCTGGCACATCCTTCGCTATAAGTTCCAATTGAGTTCGAGCTAACTCTTCCTTGCCGGTGTAAGCGTCTTGGTAAGCCTGCATATAGCGCAATTGCCATTTCTCTTCCTCGGACAGTTCAGCTGTACGACCTTGGAGTTCCTGGAGGAGTGTGGCAAACGCTGCATTGTCTGCAGTTTTTATGTTCTCGGCGTGGGTCAAAAGTTGCGAGGCGCTTTGTGGTGCGGGTGCGGCAGCATCGGCCACACCCGCAAGCACAACGAGCAGCAGGAGAATTCCCGCATAGCAGTACTTCCGGCGTTTGTTGCCGATGACGTGCATCTACGACCGAGGACCCGATGAAGAAGGGTGTGGGGGGCGCATATCTTTTTCGCCAGGTTCATCCCCGTCTTCTTCTTCCTCTTCTTCCTCTTCTGTGCCCGGAAGAATGATGGGGTTAAGTAGCTTCTGCTGCAGAAGTGCTTGCAACTCCGGAATATCTTTATTCAAGATGGCCGAGCGAGCCGGACCTCCGATATCAGCTTCTGCAAGCGCCAGTTCCATCTCGCCTATGGTGGCCTTGCCCCACTGGGCTTCGCTGCCCATCCTTTCCAAGAAACGAATGACATTCAGCATCAAATTGCCCCTGTATAACCTGCCTTGCTATTATGTTGCCGACTACCGAGATTGTTCTTGTACGGCCAACCCGGCCATCATATCGTGTGGTAAGAGGAGTGATCGCCAATATTTGAAACAATGTTGCCAGAGGTGGCTATTTACTCCGAATCATCCGTTGAAATGATTGCAGTCGGGTTAATGCAGCCAAATGATGGCACTATCGGGAGCCAGACGCATTAGTGATGGTGTCATCGCCGGTGCGATGGGTGACTGTAAACGAAGATGTCTCGTTCATGCTCATTACCACGCGGTTGCGGCCATCGCGTTTGGCGCGATAAAGCGCATTGTCCGCTGCAACGAGTAGGCGCCGAAGGTCATAGCCGTATTGCGTGGTCGAAGCAATGCCGAAACTAGCGGTAATCGGAACATGCTCGGTTTCCGAATCCGGCGTGGCTTGGACGGCCAGGCGGATACGCTCCCCTCGCTCAAGCCCCTGGATCAGCGTGCACTCCGGCAACAAGATGCCGAATTCCTCACCGCCGATGCGGCCGAAGACGTCGCTGGAGTGCAGATGCTGCTGGCAGATTTGCACTGCACGCTTCAATGCGTTGTCGCCAGCGATGTGCCCATACGTGTCGTTGATGGCTTTGAAGTGATCCAGGTCGATCAGAATCAAGCAGGCGCCGCGCATGGATTTGGCTACGTAGCGTAGAGCTTGTTCCGCTTCTTCGACGAAATGCTGACGATTGAAGATACCGGTCAGGCCATCGCGGCGTGCCAGGCGCATGAAGCGAAGTTGGGAGCGCTTGAGGCGATACAGCCAAAAGCCGATGGAGGCCAGTACGGTGAGTAGTAGGGCGATGTAGAGGCGGCTTGTTTCTACTTCCTTGTGGCCAAGCGCCTGCTGTAGCTGAAGGATCTGGTTTTGTTTATTCAGTTTGTCCAGTTCAACTTTCTTTGCTTCTACCTGTTGTTTGACGAATTGATAAGCCAAGGCCTTTTCGCGAACATCATCAAGGCGCCCCTTGTCGGCCTCCAGATATTTTTCATGATAGGTAAGCGCTCCGCGCAGATTGCCCCTTTCTCGCTCGATTTGGTAAAGCAATCGGTAGGCGGTAGCTAAGGGTTCGGTGTATTCGCCTTTCTGCGCGGCATCGACCGTTTTTAGTGCGAACCCTTCGGCGTGGTAAGCGTCATCCATTTGCCGGTAGGCTTGCGCTAACAATACGTCGTATTCGGTTATTAATTCCGGATATTGATATTTGATGACACTTGGATAATTGCGTTCAAGCAGCGAAAGAGCATCCTTGGTTCGTTTTTGTCGAATAGCGAGGCTTGCCACATCTTGTCGCGCGGCGTCGGCAAAGAGATTTTCGTTAACCTTTACGCACGCGTCGATCGCTTGCTGAGCGTGCTCGCTCCATGAATCCAAGTATCCGCGAAGAAAATTGGCATGCGACTTTAAATACATACCGATGCATCGAGGTCTGCCTTCTTTGTAGTCGGCGATGATTTCGTCCGCATAGTTGGCTGCTAGATCGTATTGGCCTGCACCTGCTAGAAGCTGCGATGCCTCGCCGAGCAAATGAAAGCGCGCATCTTTGTCGCTTACCTGTGGTAATTGATCCAATGCCTGGTCGAGCTGTGTGTACGCGTCCTCGTAGCGGTGGCTATAACCGAGGATGTTGACCAGCGTGGCAGCGGCATTCAGGCGAATCCGATCGATGGGCGCTTTTTGAATAATCGTCGTAAGCTGCAATTGAGCCTTGGCGAAATTTCCAACGTAGACTTCTTCCCAGGCCTCAAGATATCGCAATTGCCATCCTTGCTCGGTCGAGAAGGTAGCGCTGTCTTTATCGAGTTGAGCTAGCAGCTTGGTGAATGCTTGGTTGTCTACTGTCTTGATGGCATCTGCGTGGGCCAACAATTGGGAAATATTGCCATTCGCGGGAGCAGCCATGAGCTGATTGCCCGCGAACAGTGTTTGTACAAGGAACAAAGCAGCTCCTGCCAGCTGTATCCAATGTTTACAGCCAGGCTTCAACATTGCTGCAGTTAAACGTGAGAACTCGAAGAGGACGGCAATGAGCTACACATGGCCTTGGACTCCGGATGTTCGCCGGGCTCTTCGTCTTCTTCCTCCTCTTCTTCTTCAGGCACTGCTGGAATGACGGTAGAAATGAATTGAGGCTGCTGCAGCAGAGCCTGCAATTCAGTGCTGTTCTTGTTCAGAATGGCCAAGCGCGTCGGCGCTTCGACCTCAGCATCCACCAACGCGGCTTCCAGTTCATCCAGGTTCGCGTCGCGCCAATGCGCGTCGCTCCCCATCTTTTCCAAAAAACGAATGACGTTCAACATCAAAACTGCCCCTGTAGTAGTGCTGTGGTACCCCCTGTATCGCCCGTAGTGGTCGATCCTGGAGCACTGGGCGCCCTCATCATATCGCGCCGCGGACAGGCATGCCGTCACCCGGCCGGTTGAAGCCAGTTGCATCGATGCTTGCCATAGTTTTTCCTTTAGATGGCCGCAATCAAGCCAGTGCCGCCAGTCGCGCACGAACCTCGTTGTCGACCTCCAAAGGACGGGCAGGTGGAATGGCCAAGGTTTCGGCCATGCCCACTTCGGCCTGAGGCAGCGCTTCGAGCGCCAGGCGTTCGATGCGGGGTGTCTGGAAGGGCAGGGTGGCGGCGCGGTAGATGATGACTTGATGGTCCAGCGGATAGTCGCGGGCCAGCACGTCCACCAGCACCTGCCGGTGTGCGGCGCCGGTGGAGAAACGCTTGAGCGATTTGTCGCCGGCGACGCCAATCTGCCACAGGATCAGCCAGGCGCTTGGATCGATGCAACGCCGGTAAAGCATGAACTGGCTGGCTTCGTAGTGCTGGCAGCCGCGTGCGCCGGGGTCGATGCCTAGGTCGGCATACAGGCAGTCTTCGGAAGATATGCCCGGCTCCATATGGGCCGGATAGTCTTCTGCCCGAGCCGTTGAGATGGCTTTGTGCGGCACCCATGCAAACACGCCGGGGTGGCCGTAGAACACGCCGCAGACGAGCTTGCCGGCGCGCACCTCGGCCATGATGGCTTCGACCATTTCGCGATAGGTCTTCATGCGCGACTTGCCTTCCCGGTAATAGGGCTGAAGGCTGCGCACATCCTTGTTCATCCCTTTGAGCCACAGCTCGACGATGCCGTCGGACATGCCGGCGAACACGACGTCGGCTTGTTCGATATGGCTGCGGGCTCGAGGGCTGATGTGCGATCCCAATGTCATGCCTATGCCTACGCAGGCCAGGCTGCCTTTGGATGTCGCATGGTTCACGTCGTAATCCCCTTACTGCACGATCGGCAGTATTGCGTGTCGGCGCATGGACGTCGAGTTGCTTGCGCGAAGCGTGGCTTGCTCGTAGTTTCTTTTGCTTTCGCAGTGTTGCGAATGCCGGCGCCTATCAACGTTGAGAGCAGGCATGGATGAGCGCGAACCAATGCATGAATGGGAACTGCCCAATCCTGTGCGGCGGCGTGGACGAACGTTTGTTTACGTGCTGCCCAGCCTGGGTGAAGACCTGACCAAGGTAGGTTTCACGCAAGATCCGATTCAGCGCTTTCGCAGTTTCCATCCCCGATTCTTTGCGCTGTTTGATCTCGAGCAGGGCCTGCTGGTCGAGACCGGCCAACTTCGCGAGGCGCGGCGGGTAGAGCGTTTGTTGATCGAGCGTTGGCCGCAGCATCGCGCCACCGCTCCTTTGCTGGTAGCCGACGCTGCCGGTGGGCATACCGAATGGTTTCGCGGCATTGCGGATGAGGTGGGACTGTTCGCGCGGCGCATCGCGGAGCGGTATGGCTATGTCTTGCATGCGCCGTTGAGCGGCTGGTTGCATGCGCGCTTTTCCGAGCGCGCGGATCAACTTTACGAATGGTCCCGGCGCCTGTTGGAGACGATCCAATGGCAAACCGCAAACATACCGCCTGAAGCACGCGATCCACGCTACGCAAAAGCATTGCTCGACACGCTCGATGCATGCAGCGTGGTCGGCATGGCGCTTGGCGATCTGTTGTCGCCTAACGTGCTGGCCTGGTATGCCTCGGCATCCGGCCACCAGGCAACCCGATTGTTCGAGGACGACTGCTGACAGGATGTTGTCAGCAGCCAAGGCTCAGGCTATGCCGACCTTAACCGTGCGGATCTCAAGGATTATGACCACGCCGAACCTCACCCTGTACGTTACCCGCCCCGGCTTTGGCATGCCGGAAACCAGCCCCTTCGTGATCAAGAGCGAAGTGCAGTTGAAGATGGCGGGCCTGCCTTATGCGAGGGAATCCACCATTCCGCCGCAGGCACCCAAAGGCAAAGTGCCCTATCTGGTGGATGATGGTGAAACGGTGTGCGATTCCACCTTCATCCGCACGCATATCGAGCGCAAGTACGGTGTGGATCTGGATGAAGGGCTGAATGCGCTGCAGCGCGCCCAATCCTGGGCGATTGAGCGGATGCTGGAGGATCATCTTTATTTTGCGATGGTGTGGTTCCGCTGGATCGTTCCGGAAAACTTCGCCAAGGGGCCGGCGCGTTTTGCGGATAGCGCGCCGGAAGCAGCACGTGAACAACTGCGACGCGAGTTGCAAGCGCGCAAGCATGAGGATTTGCGCGGGCACGGCATTGGCCGCCATTCGGCAGGAGAGATCGCTGCATTAGGTGTGCGTTCGATCGATGCTCTGGCGGCGTTGTTGGGGGATAAGCCCTATCTGATGGGTGAGCGCCTGAGTGGGGTGGATGCGTTTGCATTCGCCGTGTTGGCGTCCATCCTTACCCCGTTCTTCGACACGCCACTGCGCGATGCGGTGATCGGGCGCCCGAATCTGGTGGCGTATGTGGATCGGATGATGCGGCGCTATTACCCGGAACACGAGTGGGAACCGGCGCAACAGGCGGAGACGGCCTGAGATAGTCGTTTTCGTGCAAAAACTTGCGTTTGAGTGCCCTCTCTCTCCATCCCGGGAGAGGGGGCTGCTTTGTCCGCAGACTTCAAGAAGGATGAATCACCGCGAAGTCCCAAGTGAACGAACTCATCGACGCTGACTAAACGCTTACACAGAATTGATCGCCCCCCTCCTAGGCTGTAGACGTCTCCCCGAACGAAGGAGCACCGCCATGGAAGTCAGCTTCAATAACTGGGGCGAAGCGGTTGCCTTCATTTCCGAGCGCACCGACATCGCGCTGGAAGGCCTGATGGCGCTGAGTGCGCAGCAGATGGTGGACCAGCAGGTCATCGCTGCACTGCTATCGTCCCACCCCCATCTGAGAGCCGCGGCGGATGCCTGGCGTCAAATGGCATCGGCTACCTTGCCGATCACTCACCTGCGTAGCTTGCAGAACGATCAGCCCGAATCGGTGCGCGAAGCCTATTCGGAGCGTATGGCCTATTGGGAGGAAATCTTCCGGCGAGCGATTCCCCAAGAGAGCGAGTAGGGATGGTCTGATCCATTTTGCGTAGGTGTCATCGGTTCTGTCCGTCCGCATGCCTTCGGTCCATCGTCTCGACAGACAGCCAGTCTGCCCTCGCCGATGCCCCTGTGGCCTGCGAACGGACAAAACCGTATTCTCCCACGCAAAATGAATCAGACCATCCCAAGGCAAAACGCGGGCAATTGACGTGCAGGGGATGCGAAGGCGGTAAGGGCGTGCAACCATATAACGTCTTATTTTTCACATCTCCATCACGTCCGCCTCATGACCACGCGTTCATTCCGATGCGCCATCGCATCCCTCGTTCTTGCCATGGCCGCGCAGGCTTCGTTCGCGCAGGCGCCGCAAACCGTCCAGCTGCAAAACCTTACCTGGACGGAGTTGCGTGACCAGATTCAGGCTGGCAAGACCACCGTCATCATTCCTATCGGCGGCACCGAGCAAAGCGGGCCGTATATCGCGGTAGGCAAACACAACGTACGTGCCGAGTACCTTGCCGATCGCATTGCGCAGAAACTCGGCAATGCGCTGGTTGCACCGGTAATCTCTTACGTGCCCGAGGGCGGCTATGCGCCGCCCACATCGCACATGCGTTTTCCCGGCACGATCACGATTCCCGATGACGTATTCGAGAAGCTGCTGGAATCGGCGGCCAACAGTTTCGCGGTGCATGGCTTTCGCAACATCGTCTTTCTCGGCGATCACGGCGGCTACCAGAAAGATCTGAAGCAAGTCGTGGAGCATCTCAACAAAACCTGGGCCGGTACGCATGCGCGCGCGATTCTTCCTGCGGCGTATTACGACAGCTCATCCGACGGTTACACCCAACTGCTGCGTCAGCGTGGCATTCGCGATGATGAAATCGGTACGCATGCCGGTTTGGCCGATACGTCGCTGCAACTTGCGGTTGCACCGCAAATGGTGCGGCAGGGGTCTTTGCACAATGCACCCAAACCCAGTGCAGCCGATGGCGTGTATGGCGGCGATCCGCGGCGTTCTACCGCAGAGCTCGGACAAATGGGCGTCGATGCTATAGTTTCGCGCACTGTTGACGCGATCCGCCAAGCAACTGCGGCGCGTTGATGCAAGTATCGAAGTGAATCAAACGTTTTCTCCAATACGGGAATTTGCCGTGAAATTTGATCGTTTTGGGCGTCTTGCCTTGCGTGCCGGCGTGGTGCTGGCTGGTTTGTGTGCCTCGGCCGTTGCAACGGCGCAGACGGTACAGACCGTGCCCGGCATGCCACCGGTTTCCAACGCCAGCAACATGTATAGCAACGCGGGCTTCAACATGTTCAGCCCGGCGGTGGCGAATGCGCTGCCGCGCATCTACGTGCCGAACCTGCGTTCCAATGACGTGTACGTGATCGATCCGAGCACCTTCAAGGTAGTCGACAAGTTTCCGGTTGGACGTAGCCCGCAACACGTCGTGCCAGCGTGGGATCTGAAAACGCTGTGGGTCACCAACAACGCCGAAGGCCGTAACGATGGCAGCCTGACGCCCATCGATCCTTTCACCGGCAAGCCTGGCAAGGCTGATCCGGTCGACGATCCGTACAACATGTACTTCACCCCCGATGGCAAGGAAGCGATTGTTGTAGCCGAAGCGTTCGCGCGCCTGGATTTCCGCGATCCGCACAGCATGGCATTGAAGTCCCGTTTGTCGGCGCCGGAATGCAAGGGCATCAACCACGCGGATTTCTCGATCGATGGCAAGTACGCCATTTTCACCTGCGAGTTCGGTGGCAAGCTGGTGAAGATCGACATGGTCAACCGCAAGGTGCTTGGCTATCTGCTGCTCAACAAGCGCGGCATGCCACAGGACATCCGCGTATCGCCCGATGGCAAGGTGTTCTACGTCGCCGACATGATGGCCGATGGCGTGTACCTGATCGACGGCGACAGCTTCAAGCAGATCGGTTTCATCAAGACCGGCGTGGGCACGCACGGCCTGTATCCCAGCCGCGACGCCACCAAGCTTTACGTGGCCAACCGTGGTTCGAACAAGGTGCATGGTCCGCGCGGCGGTCCGGGCAGCGTGTCGGTGATCGATTTCGCTACGCGCAAAGTGGTGGCCAATTGGCCGATTCCGGGCGGCGGCAGCCCCGACATGGGCAACGTCACGGCCGATGGCAAGTGGTTGTGGCTGTCGGGTCGCTTCGATGACGTGGTGTACGCGTTCGATACGGCGACCGGCAAGGTGAAGATCATCAAGGTTGGCATGGAGCCGCATGGCCTGGCGGTGTGGCCGCAGCCGGGGCGGTTCTCGCTGGGGCATACGGGCATCATGCGTTGATGCGAAAAAGGCCGGCAAATGCCGGCCTTTTTTGTTGGTGCTGATGTCTTGCACCCTCTCCCCTTCGGGGGGAGAGGACTGATTTGCGAGTTACAACTGCACTACATCAAAACTCACATCCGGATTCACATCCGCGTTGTAATCCACATCCTTGCGGTCGAAGCCAAACAAGCGCAGGAATTCATGCTTGTAGCCCGCGTAATCGGTCGTTTCCCACAGGTTTTCCGTAGTGACCTGCGGCCATAGCGCTTTGCATGCCTGCTGCACATCGTCACGCAATTCCCAATCGTCCAGGCGCAGGCGGCCTTCCTCATCGGTGGGTGGCTGCGTGCCGTCGGCGCGATAAAGAAAATCATGGAACAAGCGATTGGCTTGTTCGATGGTGCCTTCGTGCAGGCCTTTCTTCTTCATGATGCCGAACACCATGGAGACATACAGCGGAATCACCGGAATCGCCGAGCTGGCTTGCGTCACCACCGACTTCATGACGCCCACGTACGCGTGCAAACCCTGCGCCTTGTAATGCGCGCTGAGTTCGTGCGCGGTGTTGTCCAGGTGCTGCTTGGCTTGGCCGATCGTGCCGTGCCAATAGATGGGCCAGGTGATTTCGGTGCCGACGTAGCTGTAGGCGACGGTGGTCGCGTTTTGGGCCAGCACGCCGGCCTGGTTCAACGCCTCGATCCACAGCGCCCAATCTTCGCCACCCATCACGGCGACGGTGTCCTTGATTTCCTGCTCGGTGCCGGGTTCCACCGTCACCTGCACGACGGCGTCCTTGTTAGTGTCCACCGACGATGCGGTGAACGGCTGGCCGATCGTCTTCAGCGAAGAACGCACCACTTCGCCGCTATCGGGCAGCTTGCGCACGGGCGAGGCGAGCGAATAGATCACCAGATCGATCGGGCCGCCCATTTCGTTCTTGATCAGCTCGATGGCACGTGCACGGGTTTCGTGCGAGAACGCATCGCCATTGATGGAGCGCGAGTACAGGCCCGACTGCTTGGCGAGCTTGTCGAACGCGGCCGAGTTGTACCAGCCGGCGGTGCCGGGCTTGGTTTCGCTGGAAGGCTTCTCGAAAAACACGCCCAGCGTCGCCGCGCCGTAGCCGAAGGCCGCTGTAACACGCGAAGCCAGGCCGTATCCCGTGGAAGCACCGATCACCAACACGCGCTTGGGACCGGTGACGGAACCCAGTTTGGCCTTGGTGATGCCGATCTGCTCCTGCACGTTTTGCTCGCAACCGAGCGGATGCGCCGTGATGCAGATGAAGCCGCGAACCTTGGGATGGATGACCACGAAGAACCCTCACGTCTGAGCACAAGGGCGCCATTCTAAACGGGGTGGGGGACCATTCGCTTCCGCAGGGAGGATGCGTCCAGCCATGCGATCTATAGCTCCCTCCCTGCGAAGCAGGGGGAGGGAGCAGTGCAAGATCACAAGCACATTCCTTTAACGCTATCCGTACCGGATCTTCGTCATGCCTGCCGCATAGTGAAACCGTCCGCCCCCACACACGGGAGGTGCGCCATGCCAACCGGACGCAACGATTCCCACGACATCAAGCCGAAACAGGCCGAACCACCCTACGATCCGCACAAGAAACGCGGACCGCCCCAACGCCTGGAAGACACCAACGCCGCCGGCGACGCATTGAACGACACCGGCGAGGACAATCAGCGCCTGAAAGACGAAGAGTGATCACGCGCCATCGGCCGTGAACCCCACCTTCGCGTGGCTGCCATCGCAGAATGGCTTGGTCTGGCTATGCCCGCAGCGGCACAGATACGCGCTGGTGACGCGCGCCACCATGCGGCCGGTGCCGCTGACGATTTCCAGATTGCCGCGCACACGCAGCGGACCGTTCAATTGCGGATCGATCTGCAGCGGGCCATCGCGTGCGACCAATTCCTCGTTCGTCGTACCGGTCGGCGGTTCGCCGCTGGCGTTGAAGCCAATATCGTGGTGCGAACCATCGCAGAATGGTTTGTTCTTCGACGCGCCACAGCGGCATAGCGTGGCGCGGAAACCGGCCGGCTTGCCGCTCAGACGCAGATCGCCGCGGAAGCCATAAGGACCGGCCTCGCGGATTGCAGCAAGATTGACCGGCGGAGCGGATTCATCACGCCGTCCGTCGCGGCGCGTGTATTGGATGGCACCGGAAGGACAGGCGTGCGCAATATCCACCAAGCGCTCCACCTCCATCGCATCCGGATGAATCCACGGTCCTTGCACGTTTGCGAGAAACACCTTCGGCGCACCGGTCACGCAGAAGCGCGCGTGGATGCAGCGCTTGGCTTCGAAACGCAACGTGAGCTTTTCGCCCTCGACCTGTTCGATGCCATCCTGCACGGTGGATGGCGGCGCTGCAGGAACGGGCGCAGCAGCAGGTGCCGGCGCCGATGCGGCCACCAGCGGTGCCGGACGGGAAAGATCGAAACCTTGCTGGGCCTGTTGCGCAAGATGCTTGAACACCGATGCCGCAGCGATGGTGCGCGGATCGCCCGATGCAGTCAGCCGTTCGGCCGCTTCCGTCAATTGCTCAAAGCGCTCGAGGAAAAAGCGATGTGCACTGGGGCCGGGCGGCAACGGGGAAGCATCGCGCAAGGTGATAAACGTGACGCCCGCATGGCAGTCCGGATTCGACGGCCCGGCCGGCAATCGCGCCGCACGTTCGGCCAACGGCGCCAAGGCGCGCATCAAACCAATGCCAAGATCCAGCGAGAGGCACTTGTCCGGGTCCGGCGACGGCACTGCATACGTATAGGCAAGCAGGCGCTGCATCAAACCGTAGGCGGCATTGGCCAGGTCGACGGTCGCGATGGCATCTTCATTCTCCAGCCATACGCGCCCTTCGGGGCGCGGCGGCCGGCGCAGCACCGGATTGGTAGCGGCGGGGAAGGCGGGCTTGAACGAAGGATCGGCGGCCAGCAACGCCTGGTATTCCGCGCGGATCGCAGCGAAACGCTGGTAATGCGAGTTCTCGGTATTTTCGAGCGCGCCTTCGCCTTGCGTGATGATGGATTCGAACGCAGCCAAGGCGGTCTTCAAGCAGATCACTTTATTCGCGCCGGGTAGCGATACTTCCGCCTTGGTCAACTGCAGGGCAGGGTTGCCGCACATGGCACCGGCCTCGCCATGCATGTCGACCAGCTTGCGCAGGCCGTTGCCCAAGGTTTGATAAAACTCGCCCACGGTGTCGTAATTGATGCCCATCGGCGTAAGACGCGGCCCGTTTGCGCCGCGCACGAAAAGGCGCTCGGGCTCGAAACCGTCGCCATCCGGCTCGGGGGAGCCAGTCGGACGCTCCAGGAAGATGAAATGCTGCAGCGTAGCCATGTTGAACGGCGCCAGCTTCACTACCACGCTGGCAGGCAGATAGCCTGGATCGAGCGGAAAATTCACGCGACCCACGCGCGGTGCACCGCCCAACGCAACGGTGATGTTCCACACCGACATCAGATGGCCCATTTCCTCGATCGCCACTTGCAGAATGCTGCGCTTCCAGCGCGTGATGGCTTCGAGCTGCTCCGGCGTGACACCTTCGTTCACCGATGTTTTCAGCGAAAACGCGGCGTAGAGATACGTGCACATCAAACAGTGTTCGAGTTCCGCTGCTTCATAGAGTGCGTGCAATGCCTGCTCGCGGCTGGGAACGGAATGGGCGGGGGTGTAGCTGACCACGGCTGCTTCCCTCTCGATGTGAGAAGGGAAAGGTACACCGATTGGGCGTTTTGTGGCCCCTCCCAAAAGAGGGGTGTGTTTGCAATGAATTCATGGTCTCGCACTTCATCGGGGTAACGAGACGTGAAGCGAACAAATCAGCTGAGTGTGTAAGTTGGGTTACCCGGCCTTGATCCGGGGCGCCCAACCTACGAGCTACTGCTCCTCATTCAACGCATCCCGCAGCGCTTCCGCCAACTGCTGAATCGTGAACGGTTTCGCCAACAGGCGAATATCGTTATGCCCCGGTGCCGCGCGCTCAACGATCTCGCGCGCATACCCGCTCATCAGCAGAACCCGAAGGCCTGGATGGCGCTTGGTCATGGCATCGGCCAATTGCACGCCGCTGGGTCCAGGCATCACCACATCCGTCAGCAGAATGGAAATTTCAGGGTGTGCTTTCAGAATATCGTCCGCGGCGTCGGCGTTTTCCGCCTGCAGCGCGGTGTAGCCCAGCTCTTCTACCGCCGACGTCACGAAAGTGCGCACTTCCGGGTTGTCCTCGACCACCAGGACGGCATGGGGCAGCGCGGCGACCAGTCCGTTGGGTGGCATCAGCGGAGCAGCTTGCGCGGATTCCGAGCGCGGCAAGTAGAGTCTGACGACCGTGCCCACGCCCACTTCGCTGTGAATCTTGATGTGGCCTTTGGACTGCGTGAGAAACCCATGGATCTGGGCGAGTCCCAGGCCGGTTCCCCGTCCCACGGATTTGGTGGTGAAAAACGGTTCGAACACTTTGTTCAAGACTTCCTTGCTCATGCCTTGACCGGTGTCCGAGACCGAAACCATCACGTATTCGCCGGAGGTCACGTCGTCGTTCAATCGGGCATAACCTTCGTCGAGATATGCGTTGGCGGTTTCAATGACCAGTTCGCCATGGCCGTCCATCGCATCACGGCTGTTTACCGCCAGATTGAGAATGGCGCTTTCCAATTGCGGCCGGTCGACGTAGGCATGCCACAAGCGCTCGCCCAACACGAGCTTGATGGTGATGTTCTCGCCGAGCGTTCGGCTGAGAATGGTGGACATCTCCTGCACGCAGGCGTTGACGTCGATCGAAGCGGGATGCAGCGCCTGTCGCCTTGAAAAGGCAAGCAAACGCTTGGTCAGATCGCTGGCTTTGCCTGCGCCCATCAGGGCGTTCTTGATGAACTTGTCGGCGCCATCCAGGCCCCGTTCCAGTCGACGCAGCGCCATTTCGAGATTGCCGACCACCACGGCCAGCATGTTGTTGAAGTCGTGCGCGATGCCGCCGGTCAACTGCCCGAGCGCTTCCATCTTCTGTGCCTGGCGAAGTTGAGCTTCCGTCGATAGATGCTGCTGCATCTGCTCTTTGAGCGCCGCGTTCTTGAATTCCACTTCGTAACGTTGCCGCGCTTCTTCGCGCACGACCAGCACGGCGAGCAGAAACGCAAGAAACGTCGTGGCGGTGATGGCCCATAACAGCTGTTGCTGTTCGTGCCTTGCGCCCCGCAACCTGGCCACTTCGCGCTTGGTTTCATTTACATCTATTTGCGCGATGAGGTAGCGAATCTGATCCATCAGATGAAGGCCTTGCCCCGCGCTCACCGCTGCCAATGCGGCTGCCTGATCGTTGGCATTGTGCAGGTCGATGGTGTTGGCCAGTTCGGCCATTTTCTTGGCAATCACCTCATCGAGCTGATCCAGCAGCTTGCGCTGTGCCGGATCATTGGCCATGAGGGAGCGAAGTTCCGATTGTGTCCCGGCGAGCTGGCTGCGTGCGTGGATATAGGGTTGCAAATACTCGGCTTTACCCGTCAACAAATAGCCGCGTTGCGCTGTTTCGGCATCGCGCATTTCGCCGAATAATTCCCCTACGGCGTTCTGGGTGCGCATGGTTTGGTTGACCAGGGCGTAAGCGCGCCGGCTGTTAACGGAAGCGATCACCGCAAGGCCGCAGGCTATTAAAAGAAGCATGAAGCCTGCCAAGACTTCCAGACGAACGACTCTTTTCATACGGCTGCTGAGCATCAGAAAACGTTCCCGTGCGGAGTCGCGATGGCGATGCGCCGGCCACAGGCGCGTTGCTTATGTCGCTTGTCGTATCCCGAACTTCGTTATTCTAGATAGTGCGTTTGAACCTGCTGTGTTTTTAGCTACGTCGGTCGGTCTGTTTATTGGCGGCAGAAGCCTTGGAATCCTGCATCCTGCTTCCTGACCTTGACATGACCCAGGTCCAGGTGTGCAACGGTTGCTGCCTTCTGCGAGGGGATTGTGGTCTGCCCGTTGTTCCAGTAGATGGCTGTGGCGGCCGCTGTGTGCACGCCATGGCGGCCGCGAGCGATTGCACGGAACCCTTTATCGTTTAGGCGCTGTAATCCGCAACAACGGCTTCCCTGCTACCGACTTCAGCGGGAAATACGCCCGATGCGTCGCCTCATCCACCGCCACAACGTGCGCATTAGGCCCAAACATGGCGGTTCCCAACGGACTCACCGCGTGTCCACGCACGCCGTAAACGGATATTTCGCCCGATTCTCCCGCCACATAAAGCCAACCCAGTGCACGGTCGAACGCAAGCACATCCGGATCTTTGGCGACATCGAACGTCGACACTATTTTTCGGCTCGCCAGGTCCAGCACGATCAGCTTGTCATTGTCTTCGCAGGCGATGAAAGCAAGATGCGTCGGCGGATCGATGTAGAGGCCATGATTGCTTTCTGCGCCGGGAAGATCGATCCGGCTGATGACCTTGTCGGTTGCCGGATCGATCTCTGCCAACTGCTGGCGCGTCTGCACGTTCGCAAAAATGTGCTTGGAAACCGGATCGTATTGCGTGTTGCCCACGTCGCCACCCAGCGGAATGGTGGCCACACGGTTATTGGTGCGCACATCGATCACAGTGTCCGTGCCGCCGTGCTCGTCGGATACGTACAGTTTGCGCACCTCAGGCGCGTAAGCCATGCCATCGGGGTAATTGCCTGCCGGTATACGGGCGGTGATCGTGAGCGTTTTCGGATCGATCGCCACGACTTCATCTGTGCCGGTTGCCGAAGCGTAAACACGCTGAAGCTCCGGTACGAACAGGACGCCATGCACCTCGCTGATGCCGCTGATATCGGCGATGACTTTCTGCGCTTGCGTGTCGAACACCGTGACGACGCTGTCACCCAAGTGGGCGAGATAAAGACGTTGCGCGGCAGTATCCATGCTGGCGTAATCCCAGCGAGTGGTGTGGCCGCTAAGCGCGGCGTCCGCGACGATCTTGAGCGGCAAATGACCCGTGGCCGTATCGCTGCACGATGCCGATGACGCAAGCAGGAGAGCGGCAAATGCGGGCAGTATGAGAGTGCGATGGATAGGTCGCTGAATCATGACTACGCTCCCATGGTGTTCGCCATACCGCCGGCCAGGCGGCATGTCGCTGGGTGACAAAAGCCGATGTCCGAGCTGGCGCAGGTAAAAAGCCAAGCAACCGCGTTGCGCCATCTTACGCCGAGTGACCGGCCTTGTAGCGATGACATCGCTACGCCGTTGTTGCTGCGCATGGGTCTGCGATGGCCGCGGGCGTCCAGGTTGAGTTTGCACTCCACCTGCAAAGAATTGCCGCGTCGAACTTACGGGTTATGAATCACGGTGGCAGCGTGTGCGGCTTGCAGGTTGTGCAAGAACGTCCCGCCATCCTTCAGCGGCGGAGTGGCTGCGCCGAAGTTGAAGTTGTTGATGGCGTTTTTGGCCGGCGCGGGCAGATAGTCCCACCCACTCAGCGGCTGGGTGCCGCCTTGGCGCCACGTCGGATCGGGATGGTGGTCCAGCAGTTTGTTGGGCGAGTGGTAGTACACCAGCGGATGCACGCCGAAGCCGGTGTAACCGTAGCTGCCGGTCCAGGTGGGCGGTGCGTTGTTGACGGACCAGCCGCCGTGCATGGAGTAATTGATGCTTACGATGCGAGCGCCGACATGGCAGCTATCGAGCCAGACGACAATGCCTTCCCACTCGTAACGATGCCCACCTATGCCTGAGGGCGGCATGTCCTTGGGCATGAACCACGAATACATGATCGCGCACAGGTTGGCGTAGGTGGCATAGCGCGAATAAACCTGGCCGATGCTGCCGGTGCACTGGCCGTTCGAGGGTCCGCTGGGATATAGGCCGGCGCTGACATTCCCATTGGAGTCGACCGCCGGGTAGGGATCGCAGCCCTTGTCGCCAATGGCCAATCTTGGTTGATAGTACTTTTCGAGCGCCGAGGCGCCGGTATAGATCGGTTGGACTTGATAGTGGGGGATCGTGTTGTAGGCCAGGGCGGCGCTACTTTCGAACAGGCATCCGATCACTGCCAACGACAAAAAGATCTTGTTCACACGCATTTCCAATTCGCTCCTTGCTTGATGACTGCGTAGGAAAAGATAGGGACGTCAAATCGAAAGATGATAATCGCCGACGATGGCAGGCAAATGATGGCTGTATGACAGCCGGCCTGGTCTATCGAGTCGGGTATGGATAGCTGAGTAGGCTGGGTTAGCGCAGCGTAACCCAGCCATGGCGCGAACATGCTGGGTGACGCCGCGCTAACCCAATCCACCAAGCACGGCGCAAATATGCTTTTCGTCACGTGGTCGAACGTGACATATAGCAATATTCTCTCTCGACCGCGTTGGATCGAGACCCGAGCGCATGACCTCTCAAGCAAGCGCAGGCCGCCGCCAATCACCCGTCGGTGTGCTGTTGCGTTCGTGGCGAGAGACTCGACGCATCAGTCAACTTGAGCTTGCGTTGAAAGCGAATCTGTCTGCCCGGCATCTGAGCTATGTCGAGACCGGTAAGGCACAGGCAAGCCGGGACATGCTCTGCCGCCTCGCCGACGTACTGGAAATGCCGTTGCGCGAGCGCAATGTCTTGTTGCTGGCTGGCGGCTATGCGCCGCAATACTCGGAGAACGAGCTTGCAACGCCCGCGCTGGAATGGATGCGGCAGGCGATCGATCTGATCATCACGCACCAGGAGCCGTATCCCGCCTTTGTGCTTGATCGTCATTGGAACGTGCTGACGACCAATCAGGCTGCCGTGCGCATCAATCAGCTATTGATGCAAGGACGTCAAAGCAAGCACACGAACATTCTTCATCAGGTTTTCGATCCGGAAGACATTCGCGCCATCATCATCAACTGGCCAGAAGTTGCGGAGAGGTTCATCCGCCACCTCCATGACGACATTGCCGCGACGCCGTCCGATGAGACAGCGCGGGGGTTGTTGCATCAGATGCTGCACTATCCCGGCGTGCCCGAGCATTGGCGCTTGCGCGACCTGGAGCGAACGCCTACGCCGGTGTTCACGTTTGTGTTTCGCAGCAGTGAAGGGGAATTGCGCTTCTTCGAAACCGTTACCACCTTTTCCCTGCCGCGCGACGTGACACTCGCCGAGCTCCGTATCGATTGTGCGTTTCCTGCGGATGCGCATACCGCGGCGGTCTGTGCAAAGCTGGCCGCTTCTGCCTGATGAGAGCGCTTCCCGTGATAGGCCATGCCTTCAAAGTTGTTTTGCTCGTCGCGACATCGCTTGCTGCGTGTCCCGCGCTTGGCAAGTGGCTCGATCGTGGCAAGTTGAAGACGCATCTCACCGGCATTGGCGGCACCGTGTTCGATCACGCGGGCAAACGCTATTTCGTGTATTCCGCCTACGTTGGCGACCATAGCGATCTGGTGATTGCGCAAGGGTTCCCGGTTTTTATGGAAGGCGCGCAACAGCGAGTAGGGTGATACAGGGTAAGGCAGACAGGACACAACATGATCACTGGCCGTCGTCGATCAATCTTCTGTCGTGCTTTTGTGCGTGCGGCCGGCGGATGCGCAGCGGGTGATTTCGGAACTGAGATTTCACGACCAAAGCGTGATAAGCGTGATGGCAGGCATTCCCCTGAAAACACTGCGCGAGCTCGTTGCGCCCGTGCATACCATGGCGCGCGTCATTCCGCTTCCGTCCGTGGCGATTCGGCGTGGCATCACGCCTTTGTATCCCGCAATTGAACCGGCCCGCGGTTTGTTCAATCGGCTTGGCCGCGTTATCGATGTTGCCGATGAGTCTTCTTTCGAGCTCTTTTCAGCCGCAACGGCAACGATTGCCGCGCACTTCGTTTACCTGGGACGGATAAGTGCATGGCTCGCCGTTCAAGGCATCGAACAGCAAGCAGCTCAAGAATATGTGGGAACGATGTTCGGAGAGCTTGCCGCATCACTGCATGGAAATGATTTGGATTTCGGGAAGCTCATGCGGGAACACGCCACGCCAGGCGGCATTAACGAGCTGTTCTGCCAGGTGGTCAGCGGCGAGGGTATGTGGGAAACCGTTGACGCGGGCTTTGACCGTGTCCGGCAAAGGCTTATGCATCGGACTGGCGATTCCTAACAAGAGAAGACGGAGCGGCGCCACGCGTCTTCTGCGCTCAGGCGTCTAACTCGAACGCACGCGCAACCAACTCAAAAAGATGCCTTGCTGCTGATCCTCGGCACGGTGGCCTTCACGTTCTTCAATCACCCTGCCCATGCGGGTTCGCGAAATGTTGCCCGTTTGGCTGTTTACCTGCACTTCCTCGCCATGCGGCAGGGGGAAATGGGTAATCAGGACCATGACCCCATCGGACTCGGAAATCAGCAGGGCAGGTTTGCTGACATTGTTGGCATTCCAACCACAGGCGATTCGAATCTGCACATCCTGCGCTGGCACAGGATTGCGATTATCGATGCTCCAACTGTCGGCTTTCTTCAGAAGATCGTTCAGATGCGGATCGTTCCAATCCACGTTGCCGATCGAGACGCTCGAGCGTGACTTGTCATGTCCCATGATGGCCCCCTTGTTGCGGTCAAAGCTGACGCGATTGCGGGCGATCCATGCTGGCAGCCTTACCCCTGCTAGCGAAACGGCTGCGCGGCTGGGATGCTCGGGAACTAAGCTAGCACTATTGCAAACCGCGCGCATCGGAATTGAGTGGGCCGGCAGGCGTCAACGCGAGGGCCGGGCAAAGCTGCCGCGGCATGTTTATGACGGCGTATGGTTGGGCAGCGCGGGACATTTGGGGTACACGGCCATAAGGCAAGTCGGCGTTATCGTCGCCACCGCCGGCAGCGGTGCTCGGATGCAAGGAGAGGGATATGGGTTTTCGTGAAGAATTCATTGTGACCCCAGGTGCGAAGGTGCACCTCGACCACATCGATCCTTCCTGCAAGGGCAAGCATGAGTCGCATGAGAAGGCCGCGCCGATCATTGCCGAATCGCTTGCGCATATCAGCCGATTGCACGATTTGCTTTACGGTGATGCAAACCAGTCGCTGCTCATCGTGCTCCAGGGGGTGGACGCTGCCGGTAAAGATGGCGTTATCCGGCATCTTTTCACCGGGATGAATCCACAGGGGACGCGCGTCTTCGGCTTCAAGCAACCCAGCGCGGAGGAGCTCGCTCATGATTTTCTCTGGCGCGTTCACCAGCATGCGCCCGCCCGTGGCGAGGTGGTCATTTACAACCGATCGCATTATGAAGACGTGCTGGTTGTGCGTGCACACGAGTCGGTTTCACATGACGTTTGGACAGAGCGCTACGAGCTAATCAATGATTTCGAGAAGATGCTGGCGGCTAACGGCACGCGCATCCTGAAGTTCTATTTGCATATCAGCCCGGAAGAGCAGCTTGATCGCTTCAAGCGACGGCTCGACGATCCGGCGCGGCAATGGAAGATCAGCGAGAGCGATTATTCCGAACGCGCACTATGGCCTAAATACATGAAGGCTTACGAAGAAGCGATGGAGAAGACCAGCACGCCTATCGCGCCGTGGTTTGTGATACCGGCAAACCACAAGTGGTTTCGCGATCTGGCGGTCTCGCAAATCGTCGCGGACGCGATGAACGATATGAAGCTGAAACTGCCGCCGCCGCGCGTTGATCTCGCAGAGATCCGCAAGAAATATCACGAGGCCGTAGCAGGCGAAAGTAAGCGGAAGGAATAAGCGCGGGCGGTTTGAATGGCGCGATCGCTAGTCGCGGTCGGGCTCCAAGACGACCATCGTGAATCGGGTCGTCTTATCACCGGCACACGCATAGGCGTGATCGCAATCGGTGCGCGCGTGGGCGGAACTTCCCGTGCCGATTTTGTAGCTGGCACCATCGAGTTCCAGCAGCAGTTCCCCTTCCAGCACGTGCAACAACTCCTGCGTGCCGGCGGGATGCACGTGCGCCTGAAACCGCTCGCCCGGATGCATCTCCCACATCCAGTGTTCCAACATCTCCGGACCTTCCGACCCAATCAGCAAGCGGGCGGTGCCACCACGGGGGCCGGTCCACAAAGTCGCGGCTTCCTCGGGGGCAATGATGCGCACCGGGCGTCCGGATTCCGTCACTTCGACCAGTTCCGCCACCGACACCCTGAGGCCGGACGCAATCCGGCATAGCGTGCCGATGCTCGGATTGGCCCTGCCTTGTTCGATCTGAACCAGCATCCCCTTGCTCACACCGCAGCGCGCGGCGAATTGGTCGAAGGACAGCCCGTGGGCTTTGCGCAGCAAAGCAATGCGGATGGCGAGGGCCGCATGGACGGCCTGGGCAGGGTCATTCGAGGGAAGGCTCTCGGTCAATATGTTGACTTTTTCGGTCATTGGCGCATTCTCGGCGCACCTGTCGCCCTCGTCAACCGGTTTCTGACATGCCTTTCGAGCCTTCCATCGCCCCCGAAATCTTTACCTTGCGCCCCGATTTCGCGGCGCTGAGCATCCACGCAGAAAACGGTCGCAATAGCGCCAGTGACGCGCATGCTGCCGAGTTGCTACGCGTCGCTTGCAGTGAACTGGATGCTGCGCCGTGGGCGGAGGCACACCTCACTTCATGGCGCGATGCCTATCGCGCCTTCGGCGCCAAACCGCAGCGCACGCCGTGTTCCGTCGAAGCCTTGCGCAAGCGAGCCCAGCGCGACCGGATGCTGCCAACCGTCAACGCCATCGTCGATCTCTACAACGCGACAAGTGTTCGCTACGCGCTTCCCGTGGGCGGTGAAGATGCTGCGAGGTACGAAGGGCATCCGTGCCTGGTTCGCGCGTCCGGTGACGAACCTTTCGAGACAGTGTCTGAGGGCGCACCAAAGATCGAAACCGTAGAGCAGGGCGAAGTGATCTGGCGCGATGCGCATGGCGTTACATGTCGACGCTGGAATTGGCGCCAAGGCATCCGCACACGCATCAACGAACACAGCACCGAGATGTGGTTTGTGTTGGAGCGCCTGGATCCCATGCCGATCGATGCGCTTATGGAGGCAGCGGCGCAGTTGATCGAAGGATTGCGCAGACTAAGCCCAGGCGTTCGCACGAGTCAGCTGTATCTCGTTGCATCGACGAGTCGGGCAAGCCGCCATGGCGTAGCTCGTGAAGTTCTGCGCAAATAAAAGGCCCCCTTTCGGGGGCCAGTAGCTTCATCCTAGGGGGTAATGAAGCTGCGGGTCTGCTAACCGCTGGATGCGCAGAGTGACGACCATCCAGCGACCGTAGATTGCGTCAGATTGCACGCCGTAAAAATCAGGGGCTAACCCTACTTCTTGTAGGATTAGGACTACATGCCATCGTCAGCGCAACGTGTTGCCGTGATCCGACACCCAATGACAAAGACGCATGGCTATTGGTGGCCGCCCAAATTGACGTTGAGATTCTGCTGCAGGTTGAGCAATTCGGCGGAGTAGGCGGAATCGAAGGCGATCCGTGGAATTTCACTGTGCACCTGATTGCTCAAGGACTCCGCTTGTTGGGCGTAGCGGTCGTACAACGTGCCGGCCAGCGCGGCGTCGGGTCGGTCGGGGTGCTTGTTCATGGCGTCATACAGCTGATTGGATAGCGCTTGAACCAGCTTGTCGCCTTCACCCAGTGGAATCTTGCCGACGGCCGTTCCTAACGGGGTCATGCCGACCAGCTTGCTGACCAGGTCGGCGAAGTCCTTCTTCGATGCCGCATTTGCGTTGATCTTTGCGTCGTAGTTAGTCAGCGCCAAGGCAGTACCACCGGAGACAGCCGCAGTGAGGCGGCCGAACTGCTGCATGGCGCGCTCCTGGTCCTGCTGGCTGACGCCCGGTTGTTGAGCTCGATCCATGAACGTCTGCGCTGCATTACCCAGTGCCGTGCGAATCGCGGGCACCAGATCGCGCGAGCGATCGAGCCAGATTCCTTGCGCATCGGGATTGAACACCGTCTGGCTCATGAATTTGGCCAGTATTTCCGTATGCACGGGCGTGCCGTTGGCGCCGGTGTAGCGGTCGGTCAGTTCCTGTCCGTAGGTGGTGAATAATTTGCCTTCGGCGGTCAGCGCCTGGTCGCGCCATATCGTATGGGTTGGACTGTCCGGCAACTTGCCATAGGGATTTTTTTCGTTGAGGCCGATCAATGCCTCGAACGCTTGCGCGCGCGCATCCGGCGTACTGAGGTTGCGCGACATCATGCTCGGGTCGCTGGTGAAGAACATCGCTGCGCTCGCGCGATCCAGTCCACCATTGCCATTGCGAGCCCATAGCCCTTCGGCAAGCGTCTCGCACACGCCGTTGGGTTCGCGCGTGCTGGTGCCCTGCTCGAGCATCGCCATAAAGCGTTGCCCGCCGTTTCCCGCGCCATTGGCATCGGCGATGTGCATCAGGTCGCCTTTGTTGATCGCGCCATCGCTGTAAGCCTGCTGCACGGCATCGGCAATGGTTTGTTGATCGGTCGAGAGCGACGGGTAATCCCCCGTCGTCAAACGCGTCGCGTCGTTGCCAAAGAAACGGATCTGCTGCCCGTTTTCGCGCGCCAGGGTTTGGATAATCTGGTCGCGCTCCGCCTGGTTCAGATGGGGGTTGCGCATGAAATTCGCGAGCTGCGACTGATTGATCGGCACGTCCGGGCGGATCATGCGCAGCGCCGCATCAACCTTGGTCTGGTCGACCTGATTGTCGGCCGATGCAATGTCATATCGAGGCGAGATGGCATCAACAGGCAACATGTCAGAACCTCCTCTGATAGTCGTCATCAGGAAGGTAGGCCGCACTTTGTGGCCATGAAACTAGGTCTTTCCCCAGGTTATCGATCGCCTCAGCCCAACCTACGGGTGAGGCCTCTGTAGAGATGGATCAAGGCGTAAACTGCGCGGGATCGTCTCAAGGACTCAGGATGCAATGAACGAGCAGGCCACTTCGACGGCACATGCGATTTCCGTGCGTGGTGTCAGCAAGACTTATAAAGGCGGTTTCCAGGCATTGAAGTCGATTGACCTCGATATCCGGCATGGCGAAATCTTCGCCTTGCTTGGCCCAAACGGGGCGGGCAAGACTACGCTGATCAGCATCATTTGCGGCATCGTCAAAGCCAGCGGCGGAACGATAACGGCGGATGGGCACGATGTCGTGCGCGATTATCGTGTCACACGCTCGAAGATCGGCCTGGTGCCGCAGGAGCTGTCGACCGATGCGTTCGAAACGGTATGGGCGTCGGTCAGGTTCAGTCGCGGCTTGTACGGACGCACTCGCAATGACAGGCACGTGGAAAAGGTGCTGCGCGACTTGTCGCTCTGGGACAAGAAAGACTCGAAGATCATGACCTTGTCCGGCGGCATGAAGCGTCGCGTGCTGATCGCCAAGGCCTTGGCTCACGAACCGAGCATCCTGTTTCTGGACGAGCCCACGGCGGGCGTCGATGTGGAGCTGCGCCACGATATGTGGCGCATGGTGCGCGCGCTGCGTGAAACCGGCGTCACGGTGATTCTCACTACGCACTATATCGACGAGGCCGAAGAAATGGCCGACCGCGTGGGCGTCATCACGCATGGCGAATTGATCCTCGTCGAAGAGAAGCGTGCGCTGATGCGCAAGCTTGGCAAGAAGCAACTGGTCATCACCCTTCAAGCGCCCATGCAAGCGTCGCCCGATGGGTTGGACGAATATGCACTGGAGCTTTCCGACGACGGTACGACACTTACCTATACGTTCGACGCCAAGAGCGACGACACGGGCATCGCGTCATTGTTGCGCAGGCTGGGCGACCGAGGCATCGACTTCAAGGACCTGCATACATTGGAAAGTTCGCTTGAAGACATCTTCGTCAGCCTCGTTCGGAGAACGCCATGAACCTTCCTGCGATTCGCGCCATCTATCGCTTCGAAATGGCCCGCACATTCCGCACGCTGATGCAGAGCATCTTCTCGCCGGTGCTCTCGACCTCGCTGTACTTCATCGTGTTCGGCACCGCGATCGGTTCACGCATGGGGCATATCGGAGGCACCAGCTATGGCGCCTTCATCATTCCCGGGCTGATCATGCTGTCGCTGCTCAACGAGAGCATTTCCAACGCCTCGTTCGGCATTTACCTGCCCAAGTGGTCCGGCACGATTTACGAGCTGCTTTCCGCGCCCGTTTCGTCGTTCGAAGCGGTGTTGGGCTATGTCGGCGCGGCGAGCACCAAATCGGTGATGCTGGGTTTGCTTATTCTTGTCACCGCCCGGTTCTTCGTGCCTTACACCATCTTGCACCCGCTATGGATGATTGCCTTTTTGTTGTTGACGGCCGTTACTTTCAGCTCGTTCGGTTTCATCATCGGCCTGTGGGCCGATGACTTCCAGAAGCTGCAGGTGATTCCGTTGATGGTGGTCACGCCCTTGACGTTTCTCGGCGGCGCCTTTTATTCCATCGGCATGCTGCCGCCGTTCTGGCAGAAGGTCGCGCTGTTCAACCCTGTGGTGTATCTCATCAGCGGATTTCGATGGAGTTTCTACGGGCAGTCCGACGTCAACGTCGTGTTGAGTGCGAGCATGACGGTGGCGTTTCTGCTGCTATGTGCCGTGGTGATTGGTTGGATTTTCCGGAGTGGTTACAAGTTGCGGTCATAGCGCGGCAAGCAAGCGGGCTTGCTGCGCAATTACCCCGTCCTTGATGCAAGCGCTGCACCGGAATACGACGCATGGTCGGTAACTTCATCGCCTGCGAAGTCCGGCGGGGCGTAGTTCATGGCATCGCTCTCGGATTCGAATTCGACTTCAAAGATCGCCAAGGTGCTGATTCCCTCATAGACGTCGATGCTTCCGTCAGCTATGGCGTATCGGCGCTTGCAGGTGCGCTTTCCCTTCAGCGCCGAAAGGGTTCGGTATTCTTCCTCCGACAGATAGATATTGGTGATCGGATTGGCTAGCGAGGTGCTGCGGCCATATTTTTTGCAGAATTTATAGGCCGTTTCGCCCGATGTATTGACCATCTTGCGTAGGCGCAGATGAGTGCCTTCGATGTAGAGATCTTCCACGATCCGATGCGGCACGCCATCAAGTGCGGCCAGGAATGTGGGCGACACGAGCCATCGGCGTTCTATTTCGGGAAGCGAATACTTTGGCTGGCTCGTCATGGGTCAATAGCCCTGTACTGGGAAGCAGCTGGTGTGGGGCGTCGAATCAAAAAGGATAGTTGTAGCAGAGCATCATGTTTTGGCTCGTCATTCCGGCTTTCGCCGGAATGACGGATCGCCCTGAAAAAGCTTTGCGGCGAAGCTCGCTTCTCGCCGAGATGAGAAGGAAAACGGGAAATCTCAGGGCTGGACAGTTTTTCAACTCGCCTCGCGCATTATCTCCTTCCCCCGAATGAAAATCCCGGCACTTATCGCACTCAGCAACGCCAACACCGCAGAAACCAACATCACCCATCGAAACCCCGAAACAAACGACAGTTTCACTGCACGCTTCAATGCGTCCGCCTCCGGATAATCGCCTGGAATCACCATGCCCGCGAGTTTCGGGCGTTGCTCCGCGATCGCTGAAGCAAGCTTTGCCGATGCATGCAGATTACCCAGCTCACCATCCAATCTCGCATTGAAAGCCGACGTCAACACGAGACCGAACAACGCTATCGCCAGCAACGCCGCAGCGCGCGACACCGCGTTGTTGATGCCCGACGCCGTGCCCGACAGTTCTTTACCCACCGCATTCATAACGGTCGTGGTCAACGGCGCCACCGTGATGCTCATGCCTAGTCCAAGCATACAAACGGCGGGGAAGAATGCCGCCCAGTAACTGCTCGCGATCGAGGGCAGCGCGAACATCGCAAATCCAACGGCTGCGATGACCGGTCCCACCATCAGCGGAAGCTTGGACCCAAACCGTTCGACCAGACCACCAGCCCAGCGCGACAACACAAACATGATCGCGATAAACGGCAATAGCGCAGCACCTGCCACCGTAGCGCCATAGCCTTGCACTTGGATCAGGTTCAATGGCAGGAAGAACAAGCTGCCGCCCAGCGCTGCATAGAGCAGCAGCGTAAGCATATTGGCGCCGGCGAAATTTCGTTCGCGAAAAAGTCCCAACGGCAGCATCGGCGATGCAACGCGCATCTCGACGTACAGGAATAGCAGCAGCGCGAGCGTGCCGATGACGATAGCCAACCCGATCGGTACTGCGGTCCAGCCACGGATAGGCGCCTCGATAAAGGCGAATACCAGTCCCGCCAGGCCGATCGTCGCCAGGCTGGCGCCAAGCACATCGATCGAGCCCGTCGCCGTTTTTCCCTTGCTTTCAGGCACTTTCGCCATGCATATCGCCAACAGCACGACACCTAACGGCGCATTGATCAGGAAGGCCCATGTCCATGAAAAGTGGTCAACGAGAAAACCTCCGATCACCGGCCCGATCGCTGCCGTGATGCCGGTGAAAGCCGACCACGTACCAATCGCGGCACCTCGTTTCGATGGCGGAAACGTCGCGCTGATCAACGCCAGGCTACCCGGCACCAATAGCGCTGCTCCCACGCCTTGAATGGCTCGAGCGGCAATCAATAACTCCACCGTTTTCGACAGCGAGCAACCGATCGAGGCAAGCGTGAACAGACCTGTGCCGATCATGAAAATGCGCTTGCGCCCGAAGCGGTCGCCCAACACGCCGCCCACCAGCAGCAGCGAAGCGAGAAACAGCGCGTAAGACTCCATGATCCATTGCGCGTCAGATGTCGTAGCACCCAGCTGGCGCTGGATCGCCGGCAGCGCGACGTTGACCACCGTGCCGTCGATGAAAGCGAGGCTGGATCCAAGAATCGCAGCCACCAGCGTCCATCGTCGCGACGGCGCCGAACACGGCACCGCCGTTGCACCGCTGAGAATGACGCCTTCTTCGCAAGGAGGCTTTCCGATCTGACTCATGGCATCCACCGGAATCTCGACGTGGCGGAGCTTACTCGCCATCGGCGAAAGGCAGGTGTAGACGTCAGAGGGGGTGGCGTCAAGCGATCACTGCCCCGGCGGTGGCTGCCACAGTTCGACCTTGTTGCCCTCGGGATCGATGACCCAGCCGAATTTTCCGTACTCGCAGTCATCTGTCTTCTCAAGGACATGGCAGCCTTCCGCGCGAAGCGCCTGAAGCAGGGAGGCGAGATCATCGACCCGGTAGTTGATCATGAAAGGCGACTTGCTCGGTGCGAAATGATCTCCGTCGGCCGAACCAATCGACCATGCCGTTGTTCCTTTCACGGGGTTTCCATGTGCGTCTTCCCAAGTGAACGCTGCGCCGCCCCATGACTGAACATCGATACCCAGGTGAGTCTTGTACCAAGTGCGCAGTGCGCCCGGGTCCTTCGCATGAAAGAAGATTCCTCCAATTCCGGTGACTCGCTTCATCTCCATTCTCCGTGGCCTCAGTGAGGTCCGCAGCGTACCGCTTTTCGAAGCCCGACGTTGATGGGGCGGCGCTGACAAACACCACCCTGACGGGTCGCAGCACACGCTCATGAAATGCTTAAGTGAGTCCGCTGCAAACCTTTGTCAGCCGGCTACCGGCTGGCCAGTGTTAAACGCCAATTGGGCGGCGAAAGCCCGCTTGTACGCAGGGCGTGCTTCGCCGCGGGCAACGTAGGCGGCCAGGCTGGGAAATTCATTGAGAATGCCCGATGGTTTCAGCCTCAGCAGCACCGACACCATCATCAGATCGCCTGCGCTGAACGGACCATCCAGCCATTCGGCATCGCCCAGGCGTACAGAAAGTTGGGTCAGCCGGCTGCGAATGCGATCGACCACCAAAGGCAGGCGATCCTTGCTCCAGGGCTTGTCACCTTCCTGAAACTTGACGACTACGAGTTCAAGGATCGGCGGCTCCACAGTATTGATCGCGGCGAACATCCATGTGATTGCCCGCGCCCGGGCGTTGGCGTCGTGCGGCAACAAACCCGGATGGTGCGAGGCGATATGGAAAATGATCGCGCCTGACTCGAACAGCACCAGATCGTCTTCCTCATAGGTTGGAATCTGGCCGAAGGGTTGACGGGCCAAATGCGCGGGCTCCTTCATCGCGGAGAACGAAACAGGGCGAACCTCGTAGGGCAGGCCTGCTTCTTCCAGCGCCCAGCGAACACGCGTATCGCGCGCCAGCCCTTTGCCGCCATCGGGCGACCGTTCAAAGGCGGTGATGATGATAGTCATCGGAGTCTCCTGGTGATTGCGCGGCGCCATCATCGAAAGCCATGGCATCGATGATGGGTTTCAACATGGGTGTCTATTTTTGCCCTGTTTGAAGTGACAACGAACGGGCTGCTGCAAAATCGACATACCCCAGTTCGAGCGTTTGGCACTGTCAGTAACCGACCGTACCGGAACCTGGATCACCATATGGTTTTATGAAACAAGGAGTTGTATGGGGCCTTTTCAACAGTACGAAAGTAAGCGCGGAGTGGAGGTTTTCTTACGTTTTTGGTCCCCAATCCCGTAAAAAATCAGTGTTGCTTTGATGTTGTTCCAAAGCGAGTCGTGGGGAGGCGTGAGCTTCCCCTAAGATGCTCTGATCTATTCCACGTACCCGTCACCGCACTGTATGCGCGTATCGCTGCGCCCCAGCGTCTAGACAGACGGCCAGTCTGCCCTGTGCCACGCAACACACCCTGCGGGCCTTCTGGATGTCATGCCGGGTGCGTGGAATAGATAAGAGCATCCTTAAGGCGGTCCACGATCGGGTAGGCCGCACCGCCAGGCAGCATGACGTCAATGAGCGCCACATCGGTAATCAGTCCTTGATCCAGCCATGCGAATGCGGCTGGCATATCGAAAGCATGGGCGGCGACTGCGATTCCGCGAGTGGCCAGTGCGTCCATCACGGTGGATGCCAGCATCGGGTGATCTTCGCCCGCGGCGAATGGATAACGATGACGTCGCCCGCTTGGCGAGTTGGCCGACCGGATGGATGCATCGATCGCCGCGCAATAACGACAAAGCCTGCACTTCCCCAAACCCCGCGCTGTCAGCCCAAGATCAAAACCACAGGGTGATTCGGCAAGCGCACATGTTGACGTGGTTTTTGTTCTTCAACGTCATGGAGTTCACGCGAACAATCGGACGATCGGGTGCAAGCCTGAATCCATTTGAGACGGCGGCCAAACGTTGTATGGAAGGACCGCGGAATCAGGAGATAAGCAGGGGATATTTTCCACGCGGCGGCGTAAGTGATACGTGCCGTCGCCCATCGAGTGCCGCCATGGTCAAGAAGGTTAGCAAGTCACAGAAGGCCGCTTGGTGGAAGCGCCTAGGAGCAGGCCTCGTTACCGGCGCCGCCGATGATGATCCTAGCGGTGTGGCGACTTATTCGCAGGTGGGCGCGAAATTCGGATACGCCATGCTATGGATCGTTTTTCTGACGATCCCGCTCATGATCGCCATTCAAATGGTGAGCGCACGCATCGGGCGTGTCTGCGGAAGAGGACTCGCCGACACGTTGGTTCGCAATTTCCCCAAGCCGGTCGTATGGACGCTGGTAGCGCTATTGACGGTGGCCAACGTCATCAATATCGGCGCCGACCTTGCCGCGATGGGGGCGGCAGTACGGTTGCTTATCGGTGGCCCAAAGCTGCTGTACGCACTGCTATTTGCGGTTATATCGACCGGCCTCCAGGTTTATTTGTCGTTCGAGCGGTACGCGCCGATCCTGAAAGTCATGTCGCTGAGTCTTTTTACATATGTAGCGACTGTCTTCGTGGTCCATGTGCCATGGGGCAGGGCATTGCAGCAAGTTGTCATACCTCACCTTCAGTGGAACACGGATTACTTGACCGGCATCGTGGCGGTGCTCGGAACAACCATCAGTCCCTATCTTTTTTGCTGGCAAGCGGCGCAGGAGGTGGAGGAAATCCGCCAAAGCGATGAACGCAAGGCGCTGCGTAACGCAAGCCGCCAGGCGCCCGATGCGCTACGACGCATTGCGATGGACACCAGCGTGGGCATGATTTTTTCCAACGTCATTGCGTTCTTCATGATGCTTACCACCGCAGCGGTTCTCAACGCGCATGGCAAGACAGACATTCAATCCGCGTCGGATGCCGCGGAGGCGTTACGGCCGCTTGCGGGCCGGTTTGCTTTCATCCTGTTTTCGATGGGCATTGCCAGTACCGGCCTGTTGGCAGTACCCATACTGGCCGGCGCCACGGCCTTTGCGGTGGCCGGCGCCGCTAAGGCGCCTTACGGGCTGGAGCGCAAGCCAGGTAAAGCAAAGTTGTTTTACGGTGTGCTCGTGGGGGCCATGGCGGCTGGCGCTGCGTTGACGTTTTCCCCTTTGGATCCGATCAAGGCGCTGTATTGGAGCGCCGTGGTGAACGGCGTGTGTGCCGTGCCGTTGATGGCTGCGATCATGACGGTCGCGCGCCGCCAACAGACGATGGGAAAGCACGCAGTGCGCGGATGGTTATTGATGGGGGGATGGATCGCTACCGGCGTGATGGGTGTGGCCGCTATCGTCATGTTTGCGACGCTGGGAAAAGGCTAAATGCAATGCATGGTTCGCGCATGGCTCCGGGCCATCGGACTGTTCGCCATTGCGCCGATCGTCAGGGCCGGCGCGGGTGCCTATTTGGTGGACGACGCTTCGATCACGCCTGCTCAGCACTGCCAGGTGCAAAGCTGGGCGCAATGGGTATCGGGTGGGCAAAAAACGCTCAATACGTTGCCTGCGTGCAGTACCGGACCGGTGGAATGGTCATGGGGACTGGAAGCACAAAATCACCCTTACAAATATCAACAAAGCCCGGCCGTGAAATGGATGATTCGAGATCCTGATCATTATCCGATCGGCATCGCTGTGAACGTGGGCATGACCTGGGTCAGCGGACGCCTGCAGAGCCGCAATACGTATATGGCCGCCACTTGGGCGCCTGACTCCGCACGGAGGTGGGCTATCAACGCCGATCTGGGAATGATCTATATGCGAGGAAGTCAGTGGCACGCGCTGACGGGAATCGGCATCAAATACAAGCTGCATGAACATCTGTCTTTTATTCTCGAACACATCCAACCATGGAACGGCCAATCGATCAGTCAGGCCGGACTCCGTTGGGTCTTCCATGGCAGCGACAGCCTCGACCTTATCGTTGGAAGAAGCAACGCGCATTCGCACAACCGTTGGCTGACGCTTGGGGTGAATATCGCGCTGTAAATTTGCGGGGGCAGAGGTGCCGAAGAAAATGTCGAGGTGATCGAAGCGTGCCGCCCGAGCGAACTCTTCCTTGGATGGCATGACACCCATGTCTGTCCAGGGAGGCCCCGCAATACCTCACTGTCATTCCGGCAGAGGCCGGAATGACGACTAGGCAAGGCTGTTTTTTGCGGCGGATGTCGCTTTTGAGGCTAAAAGCGTGCGAAAAACTCAATCTCCATCTAGCCTACAAAAACTCAGGCCGCAACCGGCGTATTACGCGCATAACCCTCCGCCTGATTACGCACCGCAGCCTGAAACCCCGGCCGCGCCTCGCAACGCTTGAGATAGTTATCCAACGGCAAGAACGCCGTCACCAGATTCGTGTGCCGCAAAAACCTCAGCACCGTCGCCATCATGATGTCGGCGGCCGTGAAGCGTCCAAGCAAATACTCACGACCTTCGAGCCAGGCTGAAAGTGCAGCCAGTCGAGCATTCACTTCGTCAACCGCACCGGGACGGCGCAGCTTCGTCCAAGCCTGGTCGCTCTGCAGTTGGTCAATCACAAAGAGATTCCAGATGGGCGGCTCGACGGTGTTGAGCGCGGCGAACATCCAGGCAAGCGTCTCCGTGCGCAAATCGCGCGGCATGAGCACTTCATGCTGTTCGGCGATGGCGTAGATGATCGCGCCTGACTCGATCAGGGTTTCGCCATTACTCTCGATCACCGGCACCACCCCAAAAGGATGCTTGCGCCGATAGCTTTCGGAGGTGCGCTCATCAGCGCCGATCCACTTGCTTTCGTAGTGGAGCCCGGCCTCTTCGAGCGCCCAACGCACGCGCAGATCGCGCACCAGACCCTGAGCAAAAGGCGGTACCCAGGCGAAGCCCCACACAGCGATATCTTTCATGGCATGTCTCCTCGTGTCGTGCCGTTACCGGTGGTCTCCGGTGCTTGGCGATGGAGGAAAAGATTGCCGTCGGATGCGTGAGGGGTGGGAGTAACAAACGTGGCGAGATCCGGGGCGCCTGCTGCTTGTTTCCCGAATGGCAGCTAGGGATGCTCTGATCTATTCCACGCCCCCGGCATGACGTCCAGAAGGCGCGCAAGGTGTGTTGCGTGGCATAGGGCAGACTGGCCTGTTCAAGTCGCGCGGCGCATACAGTGCGGCGACAGGTACGTGGAATAGATCAGAGCATCCCTAGAAAATTAGCAGCGGCTTTAATGATGCCTGCCGCTGCTGACTCATTTTGTCGATATTTGAGTTGATACAGCAGCTCTGCAATTTCCGGACGAGTGGTGTGGAACTGCATGCGGCCGGCAGCGTCGGGTCCCGTTGGGACGCTGCTGGTCGTATGGAGATCCAAAGCGACACCTTTTCGCCAACGTCCTTCAATTCTTTGAAGATTTATTCCGACCATGGACAGCCCCTCCGTTGAGCCTGACGAGGCGACTCTAACTGAGGGTTACAGGCGCGGTAATTCCTGTTTACCGATGCGCCGGCTTGGATGGAGGTCAGCGCCCGCAATCATCTTGCAGTGGTGTTTGGGGCAAATAATCACATTAAGGAATGGCCACGCCCCGGTGAGCGTGATCCTCCTCGGCTGCCTCAGATGCTTGGTGTCATGCCAGTGGGCATGACACCAAGACCTGCGCGATCAACGGCCGAACGATCCACTGCACTGGTCGTTGTCGCAAGCAAAATCCACTTCGGATGCTCTGCTCGCAAAAAGCGGAACGCCTTGCACTCTGGCGAGTGTCTTGCCGTCCTTTTCCAGCGACACCACGTAGGTTCCGGGAAGCAGCCCGGGAAGGTTGTAACGGCCTTTGCTGTTAGGGGATCCGCGCCGGGTAAGGCCGTTGTCGCTGTGTACTGTGATGGTGCTGTCGGCGGGGGCTTTGCCCACAATGTTGGAACTGGTTTGCTGCGCGTATGCAGCGTCGAATGCGGTGGCGCCAAATACGCTCACGGCGATTGCCGTCATGAGCTTGAGCGCGTAGCGGCGATTTTGATGCCGGTGCCCAATGGCTACAGATTTCTGGCTGGTTTTCATAGAGGGTGCTCGTGGGGTTTGGGGCGCAACAAACCGTTCAACCACTTGCGCAGGAGTCGGCTTGCGATCGATGTCAATGGCATCGCGGCAGTGGGGTGGCTGCCGAGGTACGTATCTTCCTTGTTGGGGGCGCGTCTCTTCCTGTGACGCCTTGATTCACACCCAATCGTCTGAATCGATCCATTGGATGATCCACAACGAAGGTAGGTTTAAATTAACCGAGAAGTTTTACGCGAAGCATGTGAAGGTCGTAATGCTTTCTGTGTCCGCGGCCAGTCGAGTCCCGGACATGCATTTTTTCTGCCATGGTTCTAGCCCGACGTACGACACAAAAGTCTCAACGCGGCTTCATGTGAATATCCGCAGTTCCAGCCCGAAGCAACTAGCTATGCGAAAAACAAGGGGCTCACTTCCCATGTCGCCGACACTTTCAGGAAGTGAACCCGATCCCGATCGCTGCTACTTTTCAGTTCGTCAGGATTTGCAATGGATGACAACCAAAGGCTCAAGAATCTGCAAGAGGGTTCCTTGCTCATCGTCCTTTGATAATTCATCGAAGCGCGGTATACGGGCGTTTGGATCTCGGGCAAGGAACGACCGGTAGGCCTTGAGCATGCTTCGCATACCTGCCAGTTGAGCCGGCATCAGTTTGCCTTTCTCCTTGGGATTGGCTATCTGGTACGCCGCACTGCCAAAGATAAATTGAGCGAGCAGCTCGCCGTTGTACTTGAAGGATTTGTCAGGCAGCGGCGAAAAGATCCCCGGACAGACTACGTCGACCACATCTTTGCTTTTGTCCTCCCAATCCAGTAGCGCCGCACGGAACACGGGGGCATTTTCGTTGAGCGGCTGATCTTCGAGAAATCGTGTCAGCGGAACGACCTTCGAATTGTCGACCAGTGCGGGGCTTTCCGCTGGCGCAGCGGTTCCGGCCAAAAAGAATGCCAGGAAGACTGACCTGAAAAACGGATGATTCTGCATATAACTCCCCTGTAAAGATCGATCATCAAACATCGCCAATCAAATAGGCACCCTTTGCGAAGGCAGGAGATAGACGGCCAACCCCATAAGCGCGATGCCGAGTCCAACAAAGATCAAGTTTCGTTTTGCTACCGACCAGTTCGTGGCCAAGAACAGGGGATACGTAACAGCCCATAGCGCAACCATGCCCGCTAGCCAGAGCATGGATTTGCGTTTGGCCAAGACAATCGAGCCTATGAAGCCTATCAGCCAGATCAATTCGCCCAGATAGCCCGCCAGTAAGCAGAGGATGGCCAGCAAATTCTAAAACTCAACAGAAAAGTGCTTCATCTATCTTATGCCGATGGCTTGCTCACCCGCTCACGGACGGCTTGCGTAAATAACCTGAGCGAGGCTGGAAGGTGACGGTTGGCGGGATAATAAAGACACGCACCCGCTACAGAAGAGCTCCACTCAGGTAGTAGATGAATGAGTCTGCCCGATGCCAGATGCTCTGCAATCAGGTAATCCGGCAACCACACAACGCCGATACCAGCCAGGGCCGCATCGACCATCAGGTTTGCATTGCCAAGCGTCATCGGACCATCGACATCGACATCGGCGCTCGTACCACGACGTTCAAAATTCCATCGATAGAGCGCGCCGCTAAGAAATCGAAAGCGTATGCATCGATGCTTCTGTAAGTCCTGCGGACTCTTCGGCACCTCGTGCTGTGAGAGATAGGCAGGTGATGCCACCGCAACAAATCGTACGTCCGGTCCAAACCGAATGGCGATCATGTCGCGCGGCACGTCATCGAAGAGACGTATCCCAGCGTCGAAACCATCGGCCACAATATCTACCAGTCGTGTATCCACGACAATCTCAACGTGGATATCGGGATAAGTGGCCGGAAACGCTGGAAGAACGCATTGGATGAGGGGTTTCGCTCCGGATTCCGCCGCACTGATCCGTATTGAACCCGAGGGCCGATCGCGATCTTCCCCCACTTCGCTGACGGCTTCATCGACGCCGAATTGGTGGGCGATCTTCCGCTGCGCGAAACGCACACGTTCTATGCGCAATGGGGAGACTGGTTCGCGTGGTTGGACTTGATCGCGCTGGCGGCGTGGCTGGTATTGGCTGTCGTTCCGCGCCAGGCACCGCTAGAAAGTCCCGGTCAAACGTATCGGGCTCGCGCTTGAGCGAGTCTGAGTCGGCACTGACTCGGGGTTCAAACCTTCGAGCAAATTTTGTGGAAGCGTTGGGTCTATGAAAGATCAGGATGCGCACAACGCGTATCCTGATCCAGCCGTTCACTTCTTCTCGGTGGACGTTCTAGTAAACGCAAGGCTCTAAGAATGTGTTTTGATCCCAATTTTCGGAAGATAGTGGGCATGACACCAAGGTCCGTGCACTTTTGGAAACCAAAGTTTGTGCTGGAAGCATCCAGGAATTGCGCGGTCCAGTTTTACGCGCGTGTAACCATTGATGGTTTCGAACGAACTGCGTTAGGAAGAGGCCCCTTTGGGGGTGAATAGCCCACACCTTATGCAGTAGTACAATCCAGCCCCATGACGCACCTGTCTCTTCCTAAGTTGGGTCCAACCCGTTGGCGACTACGCGATATCCGTCGCGCACGCCTGACGCGTTGGCTATTGCTCGGGGGATTGCTGTTCATGCTGGGATTGCAGTCGGCGCTCGCTGCCTATATCTGCAATATGCCGGATGGCGCGATGGGTCCGATGATGTCCTCGGGCGTGTCAGCAGCTGATGCAGCCATGCTGTCGACGTGCCCGCAGATGAAACACACGGCTGCGGACTGGGCGCTATGTGCCAAGCATTGTGCTTCCGATGCTTCGGTGCCGACTGCTGCTCACCCATTGTCTGTGCCACCCAGCGCGCTCGTCGCGCTTCCTCCCCCCATGCCGAAGGTAGTGGCGTTGTCATCGCCGATGACAACTCACCAAAGAGAGCGTGATCGCCTCCGATCACCGTCCCCGCCGGCAAGCATCCTGTTTTGCTCCCTGTTGATCTAGCGAACTTCGCTTCTCGTTGAAGTGTCGTCGTGCCTGTGTTGGCGCGATATTCGTTAGCTCGTTGGAGTAACCACCATGTTGTTGCCTCGAATCACCCGACGCGCGGTGGCGTCGGGATTGGCTGTCGTCCTGGGCGGGACGTCGGTCGTCACTGTCTATGCGGCAGATACACCGTTGACCTTGGAATGGGCTGTTAAGGAGGGCATGGCGCAAGCGCCCGCGCTCATGGCGCATCACGAACACGTTGCGTCGATGCACGAAGAAGCAATTCGTGCCGGTCGTTTGCCTGATCCCGCACTGGATTTTGGTGTCCAGAATTTTCCCGTCACCGCGCCGGGCGCTTTCAGCGTGCGCTCCGACCCCATGACGATGCGTGTGATTGGCGTGACGCAGGCGCTTCCGTCCCATGCGGCGCGCTCTGCTGATCGCGAGGTGGCCGACGCCGAGATCAAAGCCGCCGACGCGGAAGGTGCCGATACCGTCCAATCGATCCAGGAGCACATCGCCGATGCCTGGATCGACCTTTGGGCTGCACAACAAAAACGCGCACTGCTCTCCGAGTTGAGTGCGGAAAATGCGTTGGCGGTGCAGCTTGCGCAAGCTCGCCTGAAAGGTGGCGGCGGCAGCGCCACCGATGCGTTGGCGGCTCGTGCCGAGGCGGCGGCACTCGACAATCGTGTGGAAGCTGCCGACGCCGATATAGCCGTGGCCCAAGCGGGTTTGCGGCGATGGCTGGGGCGTTCAATCGCAGAGCTTGGCGATGCACCCAACTTCGGGCAATTGCCGGTCACGCCTGAGCAGCTGGAGCAGGCCGTTGATCAACAAGCGCCCATGCAAGTCTGGCAAGCGCGCGAGCAGGTCGCTGAGGCCGCTTTGGATCGGGCGCGTGCGACCAGGCATCCCGATTGGAGCGTGAGTTTCCTTTACGGCAAGCGCGCGGGACCGCTCTCGGACATGGTAATGCTGGAATTTGGCGTGAGCCTGCCGTTGTTTGCGCGGAATCGGCAGGATCGCGCCATCAGCGCGAAAGAAGAGCAATGGGAAGCGGCTCAGGATGCCCATGAAGATGCGCGTCGTGAACAACGAGCTATGGTCTCGCGCGCTGTCGCCAGTTGGCAGGGATGGGCGGGTCAGATCCAGCGATATCAGGACACGATGCTTCCGCTGGATCGCGACCGCACAAAAACGGCGCTTGCTGCCTACCGCGGCGGCGCAGCATTGCAGCCTTGGCTGGACGCGCGTCGCGACGAAATCGAGTTGCGCCTGAATTACGTCGATGCGCTCACGGCACGCGCGCACTTGTGGGCGTCGCTGGCCTACCTGTTGCCCACGTCGGAGGCCATGCCATGAAGCGCATGCTGATTGCCCTTGCCGCTGTCTCGGTTGCCGCGATGTTGCTTGCCGTCGGATACCTTGGCGGCCGACTTGCCACATCGTCTTCCAAGCCTTCGTCTGCCGTGACATCCGGTGGGCAGGGCAAAAAAATCTTGTATTGGTATGACACGATGATCCCAGATCAGCATTTCGATCGTCCGGGCTTGTCGCCCATGGGCATGCAAATGGTGCCCAAATACGCCGACGAAAATGCCGACTTGGGCATTGTTCGGATTGATCCTGCCACCGTACAAAACTTAGGAGTGCGGACCGCTCCGGTGGCGCATCGCGTATTGGCTTCGGTAAGCCAGGTTCCCGGCACGGTGACCTGGGATCTGCGGCTGGCGACAACGATGAGTGCCCGTGTCGATGGCGTTATCAGTCGACTCTACGTGCGTGCTCCGTACACCGCCATTGCCACGGGCGAGCCGCTGGTCACCGTACTGGCGCCGGAATGGAACACCGCGCTCGCCGAATACGCTGCACTTTCGCAAGCGCAGTCTTCCGATGCCAAGGCCTTGCGGGCGGCAGCGCGGCAGCGTTTGGATGTCATGGGCCTGACCGACGTCGATGTCCGCAATGCGCGTCGTGAAGCCGGCGGTGGCATCACCGTGCACGCACCTGCGAGCGGTGTAGTCACCACGCTGGACGTACGGGAAGGGCAGCGCGTCAGTGCGGGGCAGACTCTCATGACCGTCAATGGCTTGTCCACGGTGTGGGTCGAAGCCGCGCTCCCTCAAGCCGTTGCAGGCGTAGTGCGTCATGGCACGCCCGTGATCGTCACCGCGGACGCGCTGCCAGGGCGCGAGTTTCACGGCACCGTGGAAACCTTGCTACCTGATATCGACGCCATGACACGCACACAGCGTGCGCGCATCGTGCTTGATAACGCGGATGGCGCCTTGAATCCGGGCATGTTTGCATCCGTGCGCATTGCTGCGGCGAATGGAGAGGCTGTCCCGGTAATACCGAGTGACGCACTCATCACGTCGGGTACTCAAGCACGGGTCATCGTCGCCGAGGGGAACGGACATTTCCGTCCCGTATCTGTACGCACGGGTCGTTCTTCGGAGGGGTACACGGAAATTCTCGCCGGCCTGCAGGGCAACGAAAAGGTAGTAGTGTCAGGTCAATTCCTGATCGATTCGGAAGCAAGCCTTTCTGGCGCTCTGGATCGGCTCGACACGCAACCTGCATCGGCAGCAAGTGTTTCGAATGCCGATATGCACAGGGGAGATCAGCCATGATCGCCACGCTGATCCGCGCATCGGTTGCGCATCGTGTGCTCGTCCTCCTGGCTGCGATCGTTCTAGCCCTTGTCGGCATATACGCAACCACGCATACGCCGATCGATGCGTTGCCCGACCTGTCCGACACCCAGGTGATCATCCGTACGACCTGGGCGGGCCAATCGCCGCAAGTTGTGGAGGACCAGGTCACTTATCCGCTGGCTACCACCATGCTTTCCGTGCCCGGCGCCAAGGTGGTGCGCGGCTTTTCGTTCTTCGGGGATTCCTACGTCTACGTTTTATTCGACGACAGCACGGACCTTTATTGGGCGCGATCGCGCGTGTTGGAATATTTGAGCCAGGTCCGCAGCAGTCTCCCTAGTGGCGTAAATCCTGCGTTGGGGCCGGATGCCACGGGGTTGGGGTGGATCTACGAGTACGCGCTGGTCGATCGCACAGGCAAACACGACCTGGGGCAGTTGCGAGCGATCCAGGACTGGTTTCTCCGCTATCAGCTGAAGACCGTTCCTGACGTTGCCGAAGTGGCGAGTGTCGGGGGTATGGAACGCGCCTGGCAGATCGTGCCCGACCCGCAGGCATTGGCGGCTCGTGGTATCACCGTATCGCAGTTGGTTGACGCCGTCCGCGCCGCGAATGGAGCAAATGGCGGCTCGGTGATCGAGCAAGGCGAAGCGGAACTCATGGTGCGTAGCGAAGGCTATTTAAAAACGCGCGCCGATTTTGAAAGCGTCCCGATTGTTACCAATAGCGCCGGCATACCCGTGCTTTTGCACGATGTTGCAACCGTACGGCGTGGTCCGACGTTTCGCCGTGGCATCGCGGAGCTGGACGGCCAGGGTGAAGTTGCCGGTGGTGTCATCGTGTTGCGTTCCGGAAAAAATGCCCGGGCCGCCATTGCCTCTGTCAAAGCCAAGCTTGCCGAACTTCAGCGCAGCCTGCCGGCGGGTGTGGAGATTGTGCCGACCTACGATCGATCCCAGCTGATCGATGCGGCGGTGGAGAACGTCTGGGGTAAGTTGCTCGAGGAGTTTTTGGTCGTCGCGCTAGTGTGTGCTCTGTTCCTTGGCCATCTGAGGTCGGCTTTTGTTGCCGTCATCACCTTGCCGCTGGGCGTGCTGGCCGCTTTCATCGTGATGGAGCTGCAAGGTGTATCGGCCAACCTGATGTCGCTGGGCGGCATCGCCATCGCCGTTGGCGCGATGGTGGATGCGGCCATCGTGATGATCGAGAACACGCACAAGCACCTGGAGCATTGGCGCGACGCGCACGACGGACAAGAGCCGCAAGGCGCTGAACGTTGGGCACTCGTAGCGGAGTCGACCGCGGAGGTGGGACCGGCGCTGTTCATCAGCCTGCTGATCATCGCCCTGTCTTTCGTTCCCGTGTTTGCACTGCAAGGACAGGAGGGAAAGTTGTTCAAGCCGCTGGCCTTCACGAAAACCTACGCGATGGCTGCAGCAGCGGGACTGGCGATCACTTTGGTACCCGTGTTGATGGGCTATCTGGTGCGAGGACGTATTCGCCGCGAGAACGACAATCCGCTCAATCGCGGCCTGATGGCTTTGTATCGACCGATCCTGGACAAGGTGCTTCGCTATCCGAAGACCACGCTCGCACTGGCCGGCGTGCTGCTGCTTAGTGCGGCGATCCCCATGAGCCGGTTGGGTAGCGAATTCATGCCGCCGATGGATGAAGGCACCTTGCTGTACATGCCAACGGCACTTAACGGCCTCTCGGCAGACAAGGCCTCACAGCTGCTGCAGCTCACTGATCGCATGATCAAGACGGTTCCTGAAGTCGATCATGTTTTCGGTAAGGCAGGGCGCGCGGAAAGCGCAACAGATCCGGCACCGCTGGAGATGTTTGAGACGACGATCACCTTCAAACCGAGGGATCAATGGCGCCCGGGGATGACCATGGCCAAGATCGAAGCGGAGCTGGACAAGGCGGTACGCGTGCCCGGGTTGACCAATCTCTTTGTCCCGCCGATTCGCAACCGCATCGACATGCTGTCCACGGGCATCAAGAGTCCGATCGGCATCAAGGTGATGGGCACAGACCTGATGACCTTGCAAAGGGTGGCGGATCGGATTGAGACCGTAGCCAAAGTCGTTCCAGCCGTGAGCTCTGCGATAGCGGAACGCCCAACCAATGGTCGTTACGTCGACGTGCATATCAAACGCGCCGCCGCCGCACGCTATGGCCTGACACAAGATAAGGTGCAGCAGCTCATTGCAACGGTGGTCGGTGGCGATCCGATTGGCCAGACGGTTGAAGGGCGTGAGCGTTATCCAATCGTCGTGCGCTATCCGCGCCTTGAGCGCGACTCGGTCGAGGCGCTTCGAGAGCTACCCATTCTCGCCAATGGGACGCAACTCACACTGGCCCAGGTTGCCGACGTTACTCTCGACGCGGGGCCGTCCATGCTTAAAAGCGAAAACGGACAACTGGCGACGTATGTTTACGTCGACACATCCGGCACTGACTTGGGCACGGTGGTGAGTCGTTTGCAACGGACGGTGGCCGAGCAAGTGTCGTTGCCGCCGGGCGTGACCATCGAGTGGTCGGGGCAATTTGAGTATCTGGCAAGCGCCATGGAACGCTTGAAGTTTGTCGTGCCGGGCGCGCTGGCGATCATCTTTGCGCTGATCTTTGTGGTGTTTCGCCGCGCAAGCGAAGCTGCGTTGATCATGGCAAGCGTGCCCCTGGCATTGGTCGGTGGCCTGTGGCTGATCTGGTCGCTCGGCCACTCGGTATCCGTGGCAACCATGATCGGCTTCATTGCACTCAGTGGCGTCGCGGCTGAATTCGGCGTCGTGATGCTGCTGTATCTTCGTCACGCATGGGATCGGCAACTTGAACAAAATCCTCGCGCCGGCGTCGCCGAACTCGACATGGCGATTCGGGAAGGGGCAGTGCAGCGCGTACGACCCAAGGCAATGACGGTGGCGGTCATTCTGGCTGGCCTTTTTCCGATCCTGCTGGGTCACGGTGCAGGGTCTGAAGTGATGCAGCGCATTGCCGCTCCCATGATCGGCGGCATGTTGACGGCGCCCCTCCTGTCCATGTTGGTATTGCCGGCGGCGTTTCGGCTGCTTGCATTGCATCGAGTGCGGAGGGCCGCGGCAACGCGCTCAGCGCCTCAATCGGCTCGTCTAAGCAGCTAGTGTCGCTGGCCCTTGGCTCCATTGATGTGCCGCCGATTTCCGCGGGCACTTGAACGTGTCTAGGGAGTCGGCGGTTTACCAGTTAGATCTCTCGATCGAAATCAGGAGCCCGAATCCATGAAGAAGGCGACAGCCGCCACCATGTCTAACCCGGCCTCGTCCATGTCGATTCAATGTCGTACTTTACAGCGTCATCAACGTCGCTCACTGAAGCATTTTTAAGTTGATCAACACGTCCATGCCGCATGCCGTAGAAATGGCCGCTCAGCCTGTAAGTGGCTGTCCACGTGACGCGATCAGAGTTTGCATGCTGGTAGTCGCCTTCATATGTAAATCCATTTTTTGTCTTGCCGGAAACGATGGCCATGGCCGCTGCCCTTAGGTAAGTCAACTCTCAGCATATTCCTTTATTGAAACTAAAGCGGTGTTTGCAAGCGAACCAAGGCTCGATGTGCATGACGCCTGTAAGTTTGCTCAAAGCATCACGTCATCAAATTACGCTCAGCTAACAACCGCAAGCGCATGCTGCTAAAACGCCGGGAAAGTAAATCTTTTCCTTGGCAGGCGTCTCAGCCATACGGTCCTATTCCCTAACGCCAACTGAGTATTTCTCCGATTTCCAAGTCGGAGTTGCGGTTTCGTCCGCTCAAAATCCGCCACACGAATTACCACTCAAGGCGAACTCATGTCTACTCATAACTCCAACACCTCACAACCTTCCTCCAAGAACATTATTGATACAGCAGCGGCAAACGGTTCCTTTCATACACTTGGCAAAGCGCTCGAAGCGGCCAATTTGAGCAGTGTTCTAAAAAGTCCCGGCCCCTACACCTTTTTTGCGCCTACGGATGCTGCGTTCGAAAAGCTGCCCAAGGGCATGCTTGAGAATTGGCTGAAGCCAGAGAACAAGGCGGAGTTGATTTCCGTATTGAAGTACCACGTTTTGCCAGGTCGAGCATCGGCCGTTGATGTCGAGAAATTGACGGCAGCAACCATGATGCAGGGTGAAAAGGCCGCAATAAGGAAAGACGGCGAAGCGCTTAGCATTGCTGGCGCCAAGATCACTCAGCGGGATATCGCCTCGAGCAATGGCATCATTCACGCCATTGATACGGTGATCGTACCTACTAAGCACTAACCAACCGAAGCCTGTGGCGGGTGCGGGTCGTCATAGGAGGGGCTGGCTAGGACGCCCTCATGGCAAGGATTGCCCATAAGGGGCATGGATGCCCTCATGAGGGTGGGCAGCCACGCATCGTCCATTTCATGGAACCCACAATCTCGCTCTATCACCCGGTGCCATAAGACGAAGGAACCATCATGTACAAATCTAGAAACCAGTTACGGTTAGAGCTCATTCTCCTGAATGCCAGCATCGATGCGCTTCGCCTCAGGCATCCGACCGGGCCAGACTTCATCCGTCATGCCGATGGCGCTTTTTCCCATGTATTGAGCGAGGCCGCCCCAGAAGATGAAGACTGGATCATCGGTGCAGTGGATGGTGTTTGTACTCGGCAGGGGCTCCCTTATCCATCACCCTGACTGTATGCGGCTTTCGTGCCATGGCTTCCAGGCAACATAAAGCTGTACACCGTGGTGACAATGGTGCCTTCGATGACGTAGATGATCTCTTCGCCAGGATGTTTGTGCTTCGGAGCCGTTACGCCCGGGTCGAGATCGACGCGTGTCTGGATCTTCTCCCGGCCTGGAAAGCTGAGATTATTGCGGGCCGACGTCTTTGCGAATGTCAGCCTTGTAGCGTTTTCATCCGTACACCCGCCAGTTGTCCGCCCTCTGGCGTTGCCCAGCTGCCGGCAAGCTCCGCTATCAGTTGATGGGTGCTCGTCACGGTTACGCCGGCGCGTTCCATGCGACGCAGCGCAATCCCGTCAGCCATCTTGGCTGGTGACGCTTCGGCGTCTTAAATCATAGTTAGGCCAAATCGTAATGTGAGCTTAAAGAGATGATCAGTTTCGGAATGGAACGGTGGTACTCACTTTCAACACCATCAATCCGGAACGAACATCCGGATCTTGTTAATGACTAGTTCTGGTTCTGCTGGGGCTGCCCGTTAATGTGATCGAAGGCCATATTCATGGCTTCGCTTGCAGTTTTGGGGTCGACGAGCAATAGAACTTCACCGGCGGGCTCCGCGACCCACACCTGCCATTTTCTGGTCCTGTAATCGTGCACACAGCGAATTCCAACGCAGTGGTAGGTCATGCTGAATTCATATCCCACTGGGGTGCTCCTCGCATGTACTAACGATGGAGTGATGCTGATCGCGTTTCGCTTGAGCGATGGCATCTGTCAAGTTTGCGTAACGAAATTCTCTATAGTGAAAAAAATTCACTGGAACGCAGGTAATGCCATACTTCCTCATTTGCTCTGCCTCTGCCGCACGCAAATCAGGGTTGGTATCATTTACATTCTTTGAGGACATAGAGCGAGCTTCCTGGATCCATGAAATGGAAGACGCATAGGGATGCTTGGCAACCGATCCTCATAAGGGCATCCGTGCCCACCTAAGGGCATTCCTTCCCATGAGGGCATCCTCGCCAATCGATTATTTCCCTATCGTGCTTTTTAAGTGTGGGCGATATCGAGCTCTGGTTCTGTACGTTATCGAACACTAGGGATGCTCTGATCTGTTCCGCGCACCCGGCATGACGTCCAGAAGGCCCGCAGGGTGTGTTGCTGGCCGTCTGTCTAGATGCTGGGGCGCAGCGATACGCGCATACAGTGCGGTGACGGGTACGTGGAATAGATCAGAGCATCCCTAGGGCCGACGCTTTTCGGAGAAATTTCTGCACTGCTGATCTTTGCGGAGGCCGATGGATATGGTTTTAAAGGGCGAAGCGAACGTCCTTGACGGGCATTTCCAGCACACCACGCATCCGTTGCGCCACGTTGCTACGGGTGCCAGTGCGCAGCCATAGAACCAGGAGACCGCGATCACGCCAGTCACCGCTACCGGATGGCGCCCAACAACGAGTCAATAGCCACGGCAACTGTGATATCACTACCTCCAGACGCTGGATTTCAATGCTAAAGTTTAAGAACAGGTGCGATGAGGGTGGGCATGGCTGTTATTCCCGATCCGCGAGAGAATCGATTGCTCGGTGCACTGCCAGACGCTGAGTGGGGTCGATGGGCGCCGCATCTTGAATGTGTCGAAATGCCGCTCGGGGAAGTCCTCTACGAGCCTGGTAGCCGCTTGAGTCACGTCTACTTTCCGACCACCTCGATCGTCTCACTGTTGTATGTGATGGAGGACGGTGCTTCTGCCGAGATCGCTGTAGTAGGCAACGAAGGCATCGTCGGCATCTCGCTGTTCATGGGTGGCGAATCAACGCCTAGTCGAGCTCTGGTGCAAAGCGCCGGTCGGGGATATCGACTGAAGGCGGCCCTGATGCTGGAGGAGTTCAATCGCGCCGGGCCCGTGCTTCACCTGCTGCTGCGCTACACCCAGGCCCTGATTACCCAGATGTCACAGACGGCAGTGTGCAACCGCCATCACTCTTTGGACCAGCAACTTTGCCGCTGGCTCTTGCTGAGCCTTGACCGACTGCAGTCCAAGGAGTTGGTGATGACGCAGGAACTTATCGCCAATATGCTGGGCGTGCGCCGCGAGGGCGTCACTGAAGCTGCCGGCAATCTGCAACAGGCAGGACTTATTCGCTATCAGCGTGGGCACATCACTGTGCTGGATCGTGCTGGCCTGGAGAATCGCACTTGCGAATGCTACGCCGTGGTCAAAAAGGAGTACGAGCGTCTATTGCCGTCAACTTCACTATGATTGCCCCTTCGCAGAATTGTTCAGTCGCCAGGCGAGTCAAAGCGTCGAACGAAATAACTTTCGGTTATCAAAGGCCCTGTGATGTGCTGGACGGGCACTACCTTTACGTCGATCTACATCTAACACCCGAGCGCGATCCATGGCGTGTTTGGTCGGCGCATTATGGCGAGATCGCCCCAACATAAACTCCTGTGGTTAGTGGTTAGTCCACCCATTTCGATACGCGAAAGATATGGCGAACAGGCTATCGATTATTGGCGCTCAGTCATCGATGGCGACGTATATCGACCGACGCTTGGCGCCTTGGCATCGGTCGCGGACAACGCTCAGCCCGAAGACGTCGCGCGGCTCAGGCAATGGCTTGACTATCCCAAAGGCATCGTCCGGATGCTTTGCTTGAACGGTATTGCCAAGGCAGGAGGGGCACTTTCCGACGAAGAGTTCTTGCGGCTCGTAACCAGCAATGGCTTACGGGTGCAGCGAGCGATTGCTCTTGCCATAAGGAAGGGTGCGATTCCGTTAGACAAGAACCGTTTGTTGGCTACGGTCACTTCTGAGGCTTCAACGTCCACGACACGTGAGCACTTACGATGTCTGCTTCGAGAATTGAACCATTGGGACAGGCTGAACCTAATATTGGGCTTCCATCCTTCCAAGGAATCTGAGCTGCTTTGGTTTGTGACATTGCTAGGCGATTGGATTGTGGATAGCAATCGTTATGCGCCGCTTGGAGCTAGCACGCGCGCAAGCCTCTTGGATCTACTTCAAAGTCGTCGTGCCGAAATGGACGATCAAGCTTTTCAGAGAATTGAGGAGGCAATTAGCCGCCACTGAAGAGAGGAGTCGCGCAGCATTTTAAAGCTTCGGTACACAGATTGGCGTCATGCCCAAAAGCTGGGCATGACATCAAAGTCTGCGCAGGTTTGATAACCAAAGTATGTGCTGGAAATATCCAGGTAGATGTCCGCCATCCAAAGCGGACAAACACATCCGCTCTCAATAGCGGCGCACCTGCGGAAACAACCTGTTCAAGAAGCCTCGCGATCGCGCAGCGAAGGAATGTGGCTTTTCCTGAAAGTCAGCCATAGCGCAGACAGCAGGAAGTACAGGCAGCCGAACGCTGCGTAGGGTGCAAGTTGTGCGATGCCCGGTGCGATACCGAAGGATTGCTTGACGAAGATGATCCCGGCCAGCGCCGACTGCGCGCCGCTGATGATCATGAAAGCTTGCCCGCCCAGCTTTCGGCGGCCAACGCCCACAGCAAGCTGGAACAACCCCGCAAGGAGTGCCCACACACCAAATACCAGCACGGCTCCAGCATTGCCGCGTAACGCAAAGGCCGTGGCCATGCATACCGCCGTGATGATGCTGGTGAGTGCGTTGAACTTTTGCCCCGGGTTCGCCTGCAGCCCTCCGCTTCGTCGTGCATCGATCACGTTGGCGGCCGCGTCCCACGCGGGATAGAGCACTAGCAGCGCGCCCACGACTGCCGCGGGTGCAGACCCCAAGAGCACGGCGAAGGCAGCCCAAGCGAAGGCGACGCCTGCACGAAGGAAATAGAAGTTGCGAAGTGAGTTCATGAGCGGGTCCATGTAGTGAAGAAATAACCGACTAGTAGGTAGGTATTTCGTCGACTGGCCCCTCCGGGTTACTCCTGGCGCCAGCAAGTTCGAGATAGGTAGACAAATCAGCAATTTGCCTACCTAGTGGTAGGATGGCTCCATGACGACGCAACAGAAGCTCATTGACTCGGCCCGGCGACTTATCCAGACGCATGGCTACAACGGATTCAGCTACGCCGATGTCGCTGATGAAGTACAGGTACGCAAGGCAAGCATCCATCACCACTTTCCAGCCAAGTCCGATCTGGCGCGCGCGGTGGTCGAGCAATCGCGAGCGCTGATCGTTGAGCAGACAGCTGCTTTGGCCGCAAGCGACTTTGACCCAGAGACGCAACTGCGCATGTACACCGGCTATTGGGAGAAGTGCATCGCTGATGCCTCGGCGCCCTTTTGTGTTGCCGGCATGCTCGCCAGTGAGCTGCCGACGTTGCCTGACGATCTGGCCAACGCGGTACAGGCGCACTTCGTGGATTTGTCCAACTGGCTTGAAATCGTTCTTACACGCGGCGCGCAGATGGGGCGCTACGAGCTACAGGGTTCGGCCCGGCAGGAGGCGGAATCGTTCATGGCCATGGTGTATGGCGCCATGCTGATGGCACGGGCTTATGGTGATCCCAAGGTTTTTGCCGACATCGTTGCGAACGGTTTGAAGAGGCTGGCGCCTAGGGCTGCCAAAAAGAGATGACTCAAGGTTTGCTTCCGGTCCAAAGCGGACCATTTGGGGATAAGCGCAGAGTTGCCAAAGGGGACTAAAAGTGACGCGTCGTTATGAGATTGGCTGTCTGCCAAGCCCCAGCATGGATGCTGTAACCCTGCTGCAGGGCGAAGCGGGTGCTTTCTTGATCTTCTTTTCGATTGCGCCTACGGGGTGTTGGAGCCGGTGTGACGCGATCAAAACCCAAGTTGCCAAGGTCCAGCTCATTGACGAAGGCGTCGATGACACGTACAGGGTTGTCTTCGTCGATGTAATCATCCAACCGTTCGGGAAAGAGCACGGCCTGCAATCGATCCACGCTATCCACGAATCGCTTCATGGGACACTCCCGCTGGAATAGCGATAGAGTAGGCGCCTTGTTTTACCGGGTGTTTTCACACAGCCTGGACCCGAAGCGGACCTTGGACTAAAGACCAGTTTTATACTGGTAGCCAAAACGGAAAACGGGCCTAACTGATACAGTTAGTTTCAGCAAAAAGGGCGCGTATGGATATGAAATGCGCGCCGTGTCTAATAGCGATGTGTGTCAGATAACAGCAGCGTAGGTTGGGGTGAGGCACAGCCGAACCCCAACATGACATGCAACATTCCGCAGACGTTGGGGTTCGCGTTCCGTTTCCGAACCTACGCAGCGGCATGCATCAGAACGTCAACTGCAACGTCCCTTTCACCCCCTGATCCACGGCGCCCGATCCATATTCGCCGAAATACGCGACGCCAAATGTCGCGTTCGAGGTGACATGGACGTCCAAGCCGAAATCCACCAACCCCGCATTGCGTGCGATCGCCACACCGGTGATGTCGAAGTCGTTGCCGTCGGCGAAGGCGACTTCCGATTGCGGCGTGACGTCACCCAGCACATGCCGCCAGCCGAGCGATGCATGGACGGCAGCCATGGCGCCGTCCACCTTGAAGGTGTTGGACGCACGCACGCCGAAGGTAGTGAAGGTGGTATTCATGTTTTCGCTGCGGCTGATCAGCGCGGCGCCGCCACCGTTTTCCGTAAAGCCGTCAACGTGCAGGCGCGCGTAAGCGAGATTGGCGAACGGTTCGAAGCTCGTGTTGCCGGCATCGATGCGATAACCAAGATCGCCGAACACCTGCGTGCTGCCAGCGTGATAATCCGCGCCGACACTTCCCGGTAAACCGGGTAGGTTGAGGATGCGATTGCTGCCGATGTCATGCCAGGTGTACGTGGCGCCCGTGCGGAAGCCGAGCGCGCCCCATTGCGTGCCACCGTAAACACCGAAGTAATCATCGTCGCTCGAGCTGGATGAATTGCGCGCATTCACATCGAAGCCGCTGCGGCCATAACCGGCCATGACGCCCATGCGCCAATTGCCAGCCACTGGCGTATCAGCGCCGATTAACAAGCCACCGGCCGAGTGATCGAGCTTCGCGGCGTTGCCGTTGCCGCCGTTGTAGCCCCACGATCCGAACACCTGTCCCCACGTCACCAGCTGATCCGGGTTGCCGGTGCAGTGGCCGCCGTCGCGTGGCTGGTTATCGCCGCCTTGCATGCTTGCGCTTCCGCCCACCGCACAGAACGCGTCACGCAAGCGGCCGGTCACGGCATTACGCGCGAACTCGCTGTCTTCCTGCAGCGCCGTTTGCGCGGAGGCATACACCTCGCCGGAGAGTTTGTCGAGCGCGTCGCGGGCTGCGTTGGCAGTGGCCGAATTGAGCACGGCGGTCGTGGCGGGTGCCGTCTGCCCTGCACTGCCGAGTCCGTTACCGGTGGCCGTCTGGTTCGGCGTGGTAGCGACGGTGGTGGGCGAACTGGTTTGCATCACCGTAAGGTAGGCGTCGTTTGCGTCGTAGCTTCCGGTCAAGGCAAGGAAAGCGGAAACATCCGTTTGGCCGGTGAGATTGAACGCGCCGGTCACGCCAGCGGCTGCGGTCAACACGGTGTATTTGTTGCCGACGACATAGGGCAGGTTGGGCATCTTGGTGACTTGAATCGTCGCCCCGCTTTCCAGCGTAGCCGTCCCGGTCACGGCAATCCTGCCAGACGCGCTGGAGGTTGGATTGACCGTGACCTGATACGTCGAACCGCTCGCCTGCGCGTAATTGCCGTTGACGCTGAGCGTACCCATGCCGCTCGGCGCAATCGTGCCACCGGCCTGCACTGTGGTGGCGCCCACCGTACCGGTGCCGGCCAGCGTCGCGCCGGAAGCGACGGTTACGGCGGAATGCGCAATCGAACCGTTGACGGCGAGTACGCCAGCGATGACGTTGGTAGCGCCGGTATAGCTGCTGGCGCCGGTCAACGTGGTCGTGCCATTGCCGATCTGGTCAATGCCGCCAGTGCCAGAAATGCTGCCATTAAAACTCACGGCATTGGAGCGATCGAAGACCAGCGCACCGTTATCGACAACGTTACCGGTAATGCTGCCGCTCGTGCCGCCATTGCCAATCTGCAAACTACCGCCGCTGATCGTGGTGATGCCGGCATACGTGTTATCGCCGGTCAGCACGAGCTTGTTGGTACCCAGCTTGGTGAGCGCGCCGCTACCGGAAACCACGCCGCCAAATGTCACGCCATCGGAACGATCGAAAACCAGCGTACCGTTATCGGCCACGTTGCCCACGATGCTGCCACTCGTACCGCCATTGCCGATCTGCAGCGAACCGCCGCTGATCGTCGTACCGCCGATGTAGGTGTTCGCAGCCGTCAGCACCAACGCGCCCGATCCCGCCTTGACCAACCCACCATTGCCGCTGACAACGCCATTGAGCGTGAGCGTTGTGCCTGCATCGGGGGCAAACGTGCCGGTGCCGTTCAGCACAACCGTGCGTGCCGTGGCGACAGTCGCGCTGGTTTCCAGCGTGCCGCCGATGAAGGTTAAACCACCTGTAACGTCGCCCAAGTTCACATCGCTGCTTATGCTCAATGTGCCTGCCGCGATGGATGTGCCGCCCGTGTATGTATTAATACCGGTAAGCGTCGTGGTGCCCGCACCCAACTGACTCACGGAACCGCTGCCACCGATGACATCGCTGAAGGTGATGGCATCGCTACGATCAAAAGCCAGCGTGCCGTTATCCACAATATTGCCAGTGATGGTGCCGCTCGTGCCGCCATTGCCGATTTGCAAAATGCCGCCACCGATCGTGGTGGTGCCGGCATACGTATTGTTGCCGATGAGCACCAGCGTATCTGTGCCGAGCTTGGTGAGCGCGCCGCTGCCGGAAATCGCTCCGGCGAACGCCACGTCATCAGAACGATCGAAAACCAGCGTGCCGTTATCGACTACGTTGCCCACGATGCTGCCACTCGTACCGCCATTGCCGATCTGCAGCGAACCGCTGCTGATCGTCGTGCCGCCCGTATAGGTGTTATTGCGGGTCAGCACCAATGCTCCTGTGCCAAGTTGGGTAAGCGTGCCGTTACCGGAAACTACGCCGCCGAACGTCACAGCATCGGAACGATCGAAGGCCAGTGCGCCGTTATCGACGACATCGCCCACCACGCTGCCATTGCTACCGCCATTGCCAATCTGCAGCAGGCCACTGTTGACGGTGGTGCCGCCGGTGTAGGTGTTTGTCGCCGTCAACACTAGTGTTCCGGCTCCTGCCTTGACCAATCCACCGTTGCCGCTGACAACACCATTGAGCGTGAGCGCAGTGCCTGTATCGGTAGCGAACGTGCCGGTGCCATTCAACGCAACCGTGCGGGCAGAGGTGATATCGGCGGTGGTCTCCAACGTGCCCCCCGTGAAGCTCACGCTGCCCGCCGCATCGCCAAGGTTGGCATCGTTGCTTATGCTCAACGTGCCTGCCGCGATGGTGGTGCCGCCGATGTAAGCATTGGTGCCGCTAAGCGTCGTCGTGCCCGTGCCCACCTGGCTTACGGAACCGCTGCCTGTGATGACATTGCTGAAAGTAAATGCATCGCTGCGATTGAAGGCCAGCGTGCCGTCATTCGTGACATTCCCGATAAAGCTGCCGCTGGTACCACCATTCCCTACCTGCAAGGTGCCTTGCTGAATATCCCATGGCGTGGCGACCGTGCCGGTGCCGGTCAGGCTCCAGGTGCTGGTGCCGGTTTTCTGGAAGATGTCGAAATTCTGATACTGACTGGCGGGGCCGATGGATGAAACGTCAAAGGTGGCGTTTGTGTTGCCGCCCAGGATCAGCGTATCTGTCGTAGCCGCCGCGTTGGCGACGACATTACCGTTAACGATCGAGCCCGCCTGCAGTTGCAGTACCAGGACAGCTCTTACATTGGCGCCCATAGCAATGGCATTGGCCTGGCCCGTACCTGCACTGATCGTACCGCTGTTGATCACGCTGATGGGTGCATTGCTGGCAATGGCTGCGACGCCAGTACCACCCTCGATCGTGCCGCTATTGATGATCGATCCGCCGACACCGACCCCTGTGATGGCACCACCTCCTGCAGCGCCGCCAAGCGATTCTCCACCCTTGATGACGTTGTAGTTGATCAGTGTCGACGTGGTGCCCGTGGCAGATCCCAAGGTGACACCTGTACCACCAATACCGCCCTGAGCCGTGCCGCCTACGATGGTGCCGTAGTTCGTCAAGGTCGTACCGTGCGAGATAGAGGCAGCAGCAATTCCGTTGCTGGCACCCGTGCTGGCACCACCCGTGAGTGCTCCATTATTGGTAAACGTAGCAAGATCAAGCAACACTGCATTGCCACCGACGCCACCCGTGCTCGCGCCCGTGCCACCGGTGATCTGGCCGTTATTGATGACCGAAGATGGAACCGTGGTACTGCCTAATAGCAGGCCAATGCCGCCTTCGGTTGAACCACTGGTGCCCGTACCACCAAGCACATTGCCGGCGAACGTCACCGTGCCACCCGTCCCAACAAAACTCACCACAGTATTGGTGGTTGCACCCGAGAGCGTGAAACCCTGCGTGTCGATCGTCATAGGCTTGGTCGGTGACGGCAAGGTGCCCGCATTAAGCGCAATGTTTCCGGTCAAGGTAATCGTTGCGCTCGGATCGGAATCCGCATTCGCCGCATTGATTGCCCCGACCAACTGCGCTTGATTGGACACTGTGTAGCTGGCTGCTGCAGCATGGTCAGGCAAAGCGCCGGCAATGGCCAGGGCCAAGCTGGCGAATGCAAGCCACTCGCCTTGTCGGGCGACACGCGTGCCGACGGTGTTGCCTTTCCTTTTCATCATCATGGGTGCGTCCTCGTGGAAATTCATGTCGATGGCTATGCGCGGCCATCCATAGGGTTTTGGTCAATCAGGCAACCACAGCCGTGCGACCGCCATAGCAACCTGGCGGCATCACGCAACGGGTGGACGAAGAAAACGATGCACGGGCGCGCGCAAGCCGCGGCGCGCAGACCTTCGTCACGGCAGGCAAACGGAGCAATAGGCAGTCAGGGCTGTCCGTCGTGTAGGCATGACACACGCGTGACACTTCTACGCGGAAGCATCGGCGTTTTTCAATCGAAGACCTGGGCTGCAGAGATCACTACGGCCAGCTAACGTATCGGCACTGTCATGCCTAATCCCCTGTCGATTGCATGATGGCGAATGCGCCGCGATTCACGCTGCGAACCAGCTTCCGCGCTGCCTGTCATTTCAGGCCATGACTGTAATTGTCGCGATTTGTATGATCAATTGCGACGACTGTCACTTATGGAATCACGCGTTCAACTGCTAGTCTACGCAGTTAATGCTATGGTCGCGGGCCACGCACGTAGGCCGGGATGAAATCCCAGCATCGAAAACTGCAAGATTGGGATGCCATCCCGGCCTACGGCCCGAATAAATCAACACACCTTTAGTCCGCACATTTTTACGCTCATCACTTGCAGTCGCGAACGTATGCAGACGTTGCGTAGGTCTATGCCAACGCCCCAAAGCACTCGTCTCCGACAGATTGCGCGAGCGGGTTATGCCTTTGGCTTCTTCTGAACAGAAGCTGTCAAGGGCGCTGGCCGCATCAGACGTCTTGCGATCCCAGCGAGATCCGTCTTGGACCTTAGCTTCGAGCTGCTTTTTCAAGTCTTCAATTTTCTTCTGCTTCTCAACGCTGTCTTCTCCTAGGAAGAACACCGGAGGGAGCTGCTGGTCAACTACTTCGAAGATGTTGCGGTCAATAGCGTCACGGTTGAATACACGCGTCGCTGGCAAGGCAGCCGTACCGAAATCCTCCCCTGCGATTCGTGTCCGGTCTACTAGGATCTCGACTTGGCCATCTATCAATGCTTGCCGTCGCTCAATATGCCGAAAGAGGTTCGACAGCGAAGTTTTGTACATCCGGTACACACATTGGTTTCATGCCCAAAAGTGGGCATGGCACCAAAGTCTGTGCAGTTTTAAAGACCAAAGTGTGTGCAATCCGGAATCGATATGTACGCACTTTGCTTGTTGGTGCTTGGCAAAGTGTGTGCATGCCTAGTTAAAACAATTGCTTAGGCTTTCTCGTTCCTGTCTCAAACGGCCCTTTGACAACCAAAGTATGTGCTGAAACCATTTAGGGAAGGTCAGATATCGACCCGAAGCAGATCGTTCGCAAACCGAAGCTAAAGCCGCATCTCAGCAGGAGCCAATCGTGACTGGAAGAGCGTTGCCGGATTTTGCCGCTGAGATTGAGTTGCTTCCTACTGTGGCTGGCGGCCGTAAGAGCGCTCTGCTGGGCGGCGCGTGGCGCACCGTGCTTGGACTGAACGGCGAGCACTGGTCTGCATTGCTTAGGTTTGGGGGAGAGCCCGCTCCTGGAGCGGCCTTCGATGCGAACGTATGGCTACTTAGAGCTGATCTGGCACTTCCATTGTTCGAAGTCGGCGAGACCTTCGAGGTTTGGGAAGGTGGTACGAAGGCATGGGGTCGGGTGAAGCAGATGACTGGGCACGCCGAGTAGGTTTGCCGATGTGGACCGCTTTCGATCCGAAGCAGCCATTTTCATGGGGCAATATGACTTCATATAGGGAGCAGTGGAAGGCACTGAGGCGCCTAGAGTGGTGCTTTTCTGGTTGGCTCATTGGCTGGCCGGCATTATCTCTAGCTGTAATGGTTGCAGCGCCACAGCTGATTGGCGTTAGTAAAGCAGCGACCCGCGGCATCGATGGATATATCTTCCTTGTCCTTTGGGCGGGTGGTGCCTTATTGCTGAGGATATGGCTGGGCACCGTCAGGTGTCCCAGATGTGGTTTTAGCTTCTACGGAGATGGACGCGTGCCACGCAAGACATGTGCGCACTGCAAGCTTGATCGCAAGTCGGCGCAATGAGTGCGAATTTTGTCCGCTTCCGACCGAGGCTGTGTGAAAACACAAATGAGTGCATCGGTGAGAAGCGAGTCAGCGCGGCACACATCGACAAAATGCGGAGAAGATGATCAAGCCACGATCGCTTGCATCAACGCCCTGACACCGATGATGTTCATTACTCGCTTCATGTTGTAAGCCAACACATGCAAGCTCATCTCGGTGGCTACCTTGGGCAAGGTTCGCATCAAAAAATGTGTGGATCCCATCCATGCCTTCAACGTTCCGAAGACATGCTCGACGGTTTGACGTCGCACGCGCATGGCGTCAGGGTAGCGATCCAATCGTCGCTGCATCGTGTCCAGTATGGCCTCGTGTTCCCAGCGACGAATGCGCCGATAGCGGGCCGTTGTGCATGAGCTGTGCAGTGGACACGTTGGACAGGCCGATGACCAGTAGACATACACCGTTGCACCGTCCTCGACGGTGGTCATGCGCCGCGTTACTTCGTTCTTCGCAGGGCAGACATAGCTGTCCCGCGCGACGTCGTAGCGAAAGTCGCGCTTATCGAAACGTCCTGCAGCCGCGCTCGCGGACGTTTGCGAGCGCGGCACCAATGGCGTGATGCCGCGTTGTTCACAGGTGAGGATTTCTTCGCCCTTGTAATACCCACGATCGGCAATAGCCGTGAGGTGTTCTTCGCCCATGGCGTGTCGTGCTGCATCGGCGGTGCTCGCCAGGGCATGGCGGTCATGACCTTCGTTGGTGACCTCATGCGTCACGATGAGGTGATGGGCCGATTCGACGGCCATTTGAACGTTGTAGCCCACGATGCCCGTGCCACGTCCCTGGGTGGCCATGGAACGCGCATCCGGATCCGTCACGGATAGTTGCTGATCCGGTGTCTGACGCATGGCTTGGCCAAGCGTCGCCAACTGCTGCATGTGCTCGCGGACCGTGGCGATCTTGCGCGTGAGGTGCGCGACGCGCGCTTCGGGCACGTGGCCGGGTTCGCGATCGGCGCGATCCAATTCATCCAGGTAACGCGCCACGCTGGTGTCCAGTTGCTGCAGTCGGGCCTTGAGCTTGGCCTCGGACAGGTTCCGATCTCGGCTGTTGACCGCCTTGAACTTGCTGCTGTCGATGGCCACGACCGCCTGGGTGAACAACTGCAAGCGACGGCACAGCAGCACGAATTGACTGCATACACGACGAATCGCAGGGCCGTTGTCCTTGCGGAAATCGGCCAACGTTTTGAAGTCGGGCGCGCAACGGCCGGTCAGCCAGATCAACTCGATGTTGCGCAGGCTTTCTCGTTCCAATCGGCGGCTGGACGGCACGCGGTTGAGGTAGCCGTAGATATAGATCTTAAGCAGCGTGCTCGGGTGATAGCTCGGGCGGCCCGTCGCAGCGGATATGGCGCCGTCAAAGCCCAAACTGCCAAGGTCCAGCTCGTTGACGAAGACATCGATGACACGCACGGGATGGTCTTCGTCGATGTAGTCGTCCAATCGCTCAGGAAAAAGCACGGCTTGCGATCGATCCACGCCATCCACGAATCGCTTCATGGGACACTCCCGTTGGAATGGCGATAGAGTAGACGCCTTGTTTTACCGGGTGTTTTCACACAGCCTGGACCCGAAGCGGACTGTGACTAGGGGAGTGGCATGAGAAAGAGTGCGAAAGTTGCACTATGTTCGTTGGCAGTAATAGCGATTGCGCTAGGTAGTGCTGCTGCTGGTCTCTACGAAGGGATGGACATCGGAACGAAAGCCATGGGCGGCATGGCAGAGAATAACGAGGCTCATGCGGCATTGTCGGAAGTCGGGACTTCCATGGTCGCGTTAGGTAAAAGTGATTTGAATCTATCGCAGCAGCAACTTGCGGTGCAACTTCGACTAGCTCTGTTTAGCTTGGGTGCTTTATCGAAAACAGATAACCATGTTCAGTGCACCGAAAAGGACAAAGGCGCTCTTATGGACGCAGCCCACTATGTAGCGACGCATCCAGATCCATCCCTTTTCGATAATGATCCGCTTTTAATGGAAGGCATGAGGTTTTGTGAATCCCAAACTGCTAGTCCAAATGCGATTGTCAGCTATATGACCACCGGCAAAGAATGAATAGGTAAGAGTGTCTACTTCCGACCATAGCGGACTATCTAAATTCGGGTCGCCCAGAGGGTGAGGCTTATGCGAGGAACATTTGGGGTACTGGGGGCAACAGTCATTGCGCCACTTGTAGCCACAATCTACTTCGGCGTTCAGCAGTCGAATGCTGCTGTTCTGGCTTACATCCTTGCACTGCTTTGGGTTGTTTTGCTCGGCCTCCCCACGTTTTTCTTCTTTAAGCGGCAAGGTCAGGTTCGATGGTGGTCCGCCACCGTTGCTGGCTTCTTCCTTGGCACAATGCCTGACGCAGTCTTTTCATGGCCCTATCATCCGGGCGTAGATTCTGGCTACAGCGCTTGGGACGGGAAAAAAATGGTCGATTATGTAGTGCACGGGAGGCCTACTCATGCTGGATGGGACCAGTACCTACATGGTCTATGTTTCATGGGGCTTCTAGGGGCCGCTTCCGCAGCCACCTTTTGGTTGGTTTGGAGGTTGATAGTTGGACCCGACGAGCCTTTAGAGGAGCGAAAATAAAGGCGCGAATATAACCTCCGCTTCCAATCCGAGGAGGACCTTTCAAGCGAAATTCCAGGAGAATAGGAATGTCGGTGGAAGATGAGTTCGAGGCGCACCCCCGGTTCCGTAGTCAGTCTAGATAGTCCAAGCCATGAGCGCATATTCTGCCGTTGCGGTAGAGCTATGTCGTGAACATTTCTGATACCTCGTCTATGAGGAAAGTCCGGTGATCAAGGCGGTATCACGACGGCCACGGCTATCCATCGGCAGCGAATACCTCAGGTCCGCGAAAGATCACGACTCCGAAACGGTCGCCAGCGTCGTTGATGGTGAGCCCGAACCGTTCCGCCAGGGCCTTGCGCTCGGCACGGGCCTCTTCCTCTCGACCTTCCGCGTTGGCGTTGATGAAGCGATCGAGCGGATTGAAGGAAGCGTGACGATTTGGGCTGACGAGTTCGCCAAAGGTCTTGCCGCGGGAGGCGCTAAGCTGGTGGATTGTCAGGATGTCACTGCGGCTTCAAACGCGTCAGTTGCAGTCACTCTTGCGCCGGATGCTTTCCGCCAATTCTGTGAGGTGGCTGGACCAACTATAACCTTCCGCTACCGCATGGAGTTCTGCCTCATCAGAGTGTGCAGATCAGTCGTCGAATGTCAGGCAGAAGTTGCCGATTAGGATTGTTCTGGCGGCGGGTTCGTATTCTCGGACTTTGAAGCGCTCTTGCGCCCGATTGCCTTCTTGGAACTAGGCTTGGACTGGGACAGGAAGGACTCGCAGCTAAGAATCAATTCCCGGCCGTATGCCTTAGATGCGTCCCATACAGCAGTGCGACTTACTGCCAAGAGCATGTAGGTAGCGTGAGCTATAGCCACGACTAAGACCACTGCTGTTCGGCTTCCCTGGGCGCGTCCTCACTGCCAGGCGTTGCCGCAATCTGGCCGGACAGGAACGCGATTCGGCCCGGTTCCGCGATACTGATCTGCGAGAACCCGCCCGACGCCATATTCCACATCGCCGCGGGATTGCGGCGATCCACCGACGCCGATGGATTGGACGGAATGCGAGCGGTTACCTTGATCTCGAAATCGAAACCTGCGAGCCAGTTGACTCCAACTGCGGTCCAGTTGGGCAACGGGGTTTGCGGGAACTTCTCGTCTTTCACTGTTAAGACGGTGCCCATTTGATTTTCCGGATCCGTATGGAACGACGTCACATCGACGATGTCGTCAAGCGTGCATCCGGCCGCTGCGAGCGTGGCTTCCAGATTGGCGAAAGCCAGGCGAACCTGCGCCTCGAAATCGGGTTCGGGCGTACCATCTATGCGACTGCCAACCTGCCCCGACACGAACAGGAGATCGTCCGATCGCACAGCGGCGGAATAACCATGAGCCTCATAAAGGGCATGCCGATTGGCAGGAAACACTGCTTCATGCTGGGTCATAAATTGTCCTTTCATGCAGGGACGAACCTGCCCGACCCGCTTCAACCTCTTCTGACAAAATGGGATCGAGCGAACCACGAGGTGGATATTGCGATTGGCGCACTCCAGGGATGCGCGGAACGGCCGAGTTAATGTTCGAGCGCAGCGGCGCTAGCGTTGTGAGCATTGACCGCCCCAGGATCCCGACTTTGGCGCAGTTCCTCCTTCAGTCGTCCCACCTCCTTTTCCAGGCCCTCGATGCGGTCGAGCGTGTAGTCGAAGCTGGTGGAATCCATCGCTTGCAGGAAGGCCCAGACTGCCGCGAGGGCGCGGCGAAATCTTCCCTGCTCTGGGACCGAATGGTTCGCTGTGTGTGTCATCAGGGACTCCTTGGAAATAATAATCGGCGCTGCGCTGAATCCTTCGAGCTAGACGGCCGTCAGGCCGCCATCGACCAGAAGGTCGATGGCGGCGACCGTAGCTGCTGAGGTCCGAGGCGAGGAACAAAGCCGCGCAGGCGAATTCAACGGCATACGCCAGGCGTCGCAAGGGCGTCATCGCTGTGATTTGCTTTCTGGCTTCGACCGCGCCTTCTCCGGACAGGAACAGGTCTTCGAACATGGGCGTATCGACCGCGCCAAAGCTCAGCATGTTGGTTCCTTGTGGCTCAGGCCTCCTTCCTCTCGGCGCCGAAGACGAACATGAGGATTACGCAAGGGTCGTCCGAGTGGTTGTGGAATTCGTGAAAGGCACCGTTCTGCACGAAGAAGTCGCCCTCTTTGGCAGTGGTCGTGTGCACTTGGCCGTCTTCTCCCGGATAGGCGATATCCAGTTCGCCCTTGAGCACCACTGCGAGGTCGATGGTATCGGTCCGGTGCATTGAGCCACCGTGCTCGCCTTGGGTCATGCCTCCCCCAGTGCCGAAGTCGATTTTGGCCATCAAGGCCCCGAGATCGGTCGCACCCTCTTTCTCGGGGGGAACGACTTGGAGATCGACTCGAACGGAGTCCTTTGGCCCAAAAATCCCAAGCCGCTTGTATTCACCGAGAACTTGATCAGGCGTAAGCGGCAGTTGGGGAATTTTGTCGAATCCCCAAATATTGGTGACTCTATCGGCGGTCTCGGTATCGAGAACATCGCTCACTTGCATGACGACGCCAGCTTTGCTTTCGGCACTTACGATTCTTCTAATTTTCATTTGACCCGGACTCCTCAGAGTTGTGACCAGCCGCCATCGACCGGAATCTCAAGGCCGGTCGTGAAGGTCGCGTCGAACGCGAGGAAGAGGACGGCCTTCGCAATCTCCTCCGAGGTCCCGAAGCGCTTCATCGGGATCATGCCGATCGTCTTCTCTCTGACTTGGGCGGCCACATTCTTATCGGGAAACACTTTGTCGAGGATCGGCGTGTCAATGGGGCCGGGCGACACCGCATTAACGCGGATTTCCTGGGGAAGCAGTTCGGTGGCGAGCACTCGGGCGAACGACCGCAGCGCAGCCTTGGCGGCCCCGTATGTGGCTTGGCCCGGCAGTCCCTTGACGTTGGCGACGGAGGTCGTAAGGACAACTGAGCCTCCCCGATTGATCAGCGGGGAGAGCTTCTGGACCGCGAAAAACGGTCCCTTGGCGTTGAGGTTGAACATCTCGTCGTAGATGGCCTCCGTTACGCTATCGAGAGGCGTTGGAGTACTGAAACCGGCGTTGACGAAAAGCAGGTCGAAGGTGGCGAATTCGCCTTTCACCCGAGTGGCGAGAGCGTCGATGTCAGTCAACGAACGCGCGTCGCTCGAATGTTCCGTTAAAAGACATTCTCCAAGCATTGTCTCATGCAGAACTCGTCGAGCGCCTGGCTGACAGGGCGTCGAGCGTGGCGTCCAAGGGAAAGTATGGACAAGTTTACTTGAGGGCACTTTCCTTATCGGGGCGTAATGGGGCTGGCGATTTGGTGGAGAAGCTAAATACCTTGCAGGTCGATAGAAATAAGTTTGTTCACGAACGCCATCGGCCCGTGGTAGGGATTGAAAATGTCCGCGCGGCACATGTTGTCGTCGATGATGCTATCGAAAACTTATGTTGGGCTGGTGTAGACCTTGAGGATAATGAACGTTTCCCTGCGTGGAGCTAATCGTCGTGCGGAGCATCATTCCTATACGCCGACTATTCGCACGTTGCTCAATCTTTGCGCAGTACAGGGTGTCGAGATGAGCGTCTTCCTTAACGCTCCACGGGAAGCATCCAGCCCCTTACTGATTGATCAATGGTCCGGGTTGCATTACCTCCCGATACCTTCCGCAGCGCAAGCTCAGAGGATCTATATTGCTTATCGTTATCTTGAAGATTTTACGCGGGCCAATCCACGCTATTTGCCCCCGATGAAGGTTCTTCTAGGGCAGTTGCCTGTTCAGAAGATTGCTCTGAGAGACGCTTGTACTGAACTCTACGATTCGTACGAAGAAAAGTACTTGTCGCAGGGGACTTGGATTAAAAAAGCCCGACTCTTGAGGGCTTTTTTTTGCGCGCTTCGTATCATGAGTAAGGATCGAGAAGGCTCTGTCAAACCTTCTTTAAAAGAGGTGGCAACGCTGGCCGAATGTCGAATAGAGGATGCGCGGCTAGCGCTTAGCGCCGTGGCGATTGTTCAAAAATTTAAAATTGAAGTGCGCCTGGATAGGTATCGACGGGAGATGTCGCCGCGAGACTCATTTTATTGGGTGATGAGTAGATGGGCGGACAAAGCGTCAAAATGATCTGACATCGAGTTGGTAACAGCCTATCCCATCCGTTTACCGCTTCCGCAATGTCGCTGATGCCGTTGCTTCAGGTGAGTTGATTTGGCCCCAAAGCCCCATTCTGGGCTGCTAACCGTAAGGAATGATCGGCCTTATTCGGTTTCTCGCTTTTTCAATGACTTAGCTACGCTTTTAAACACCAATGTTTGTACATGCCTCAAACACCAATGTTTGTACAACCGGTACATACATTGGTGTTATGCCCAAAAGCAGCCTCTCCTAAAGCCATGACTTCATACCCATGCACTAGTCATAACTCCGTACTACTGTTCCCTCCATCATAAGCGGCAGGTCGGGGCAGCGGTGGACGATAGTGCGGCCCATCTCAAGAAGTTTCAGAAGGAGCTGTCTGCGGGCACGGTTTCGCTGGTGTTGCTGGCGGTGCTGGGGCAGTCGCGGCAGGCGTTGTATGGCTATCAGATTGCCAAGCGGCTGGAAGAGTTGGGGGACGAAGGGGCGTTGGCGGGCAAGCAGAGCGCGCTTTACCCGGTGCTGCGCAATCTGGAGGCGAGCGGTTTGTTGGCCAGCGAGGTGGAACCTTCGGTAAGCGGGCCGCCGCGGCGTTATTACCGCATCACCAAATTCGGACGTGAAGTGCTGCGTGAGTGGATGGCGGCGTGGGAGGCCACGCGCGATTCCGTCGATAAAGTTTTGCAAGGAGATTGGCGATGAATGCAGATGCACCAAAGATGCCAAGGACGATTGCCGAATATCTGGAGCAATTGCGGGCAGCGCTGCGCGGCGCCGATCCTGCGTTGATCCAGGATGCGTTGTACGACGCCGAAGAACATCTGCGCGCCGAATTGGCTGATCAGCCTGGTCGCAGCGAAGCCGAAATGTTGGCGAAAGTGGTGGGCAGCTACGGCGCACCGGAAGAAGTCGCGGAGATCTATCGCGATCAGGAAATAAAAATCCAGCGTGCGTTGCGCACGCCACGGCCGCCGAAGCAGCGTTCGTGGCTTGGCCAGTTTTTTGGTGTCGCGGCAGACCCGCACACCTATGGCGCGCTGTTCTACTCGGTGTTGGCGCTGGCTACGGGTATTTTCTATTTCACCTGGGCGATAACGGGTATTTCGCTTTCGATGGGTTTGGCGGTCTTGATCATCGGCATTCCCTTCGCGGTGCTATTCATGGGCTCCGTGCGTGTGCTGTCGCTGGTGGAGGGGCGCATCGTGGAAACGATGTTGGGTGTGCGCATGCCGCGGCGGCCGGCGTTTTCGACGCGCGGCATGTCGTTCTGGCAGCGGGTCGGGGCGATGTTCAGCGATCCGCGCACGTGGAGCACGCTGTTCTACATGTTCCTGATGCTGCCGCTTGGCATTATCTATTTCACGATCACCGTGACTTTTCTCAGCACGTCGATTGCCTTGGTTGCGATGCCGATTGTGAAAGTTGTCCTCGAAGCAAACGGTATTCCGTATGACAACTGCGATGGACCTGTGTGGGTATGCAGCTGGGTGCATTGGTGGTCGAGTTGGCCAGGCACGATCGGCGCAAGTTTGTTTGGTATTGCCATGTTGTTCGCCACCTTGCACCTCGTGCGTGGGCTCGGCTATTTGCATGGACAGATCGCCAAGCATTTGCTGGTGGCAGGTACGGTTAAGGAGTGAACGCTCATGAGCCTGTTTGAAGGGAATGTACTGGCGGCTCTGGCGGGTGAATGGATGGGCGAGGAGACGATCGCGACCACGCGCTGGGGGCAGGGAGGCCCAGCGGTTGCGCGTGTTACTGCACGTTTCGATCTTGGTGGAAAGGTTTTGCTGCTGGATTATCGCGAAGAGCGCGACGGCAAAGCTTCGCTGCAGGCGCATGCGGTATTCGCGGCGGGGCAGGAGCCCGGTGAATATGCGTTGTACTGGTTCGACAGTTATGGCTTTACGCCATCGCAACCGGCGACCGGTCATTGGGATGGCAAGCGGTTGGTCTTTCTGCGCACGTCGCAGCGAGGGCAGACGCGGCATATCTACGAATGGATAGCGGAAGGGATCTATCGCTTGACGTTGGAAAGTTCTTTTGATGCCGGCGTGAACTGGGAACGGGTGATGGAAGGAGAGTATCGGCGGGTCGGGAACGCCATGTAGCTTGGGGTGAAAACCCCAGCATTGCGATCGGTGCCTGCATGGCAATGCTGGGGCTTTCACCCCAAACTACGCGACTATCCGGACGCACCTGCACTGTGGCAACCGAACCGATCACCGTCGTGGTGGCCGGAAAGGGAGACTTCGTCTTTTTCGGAGAATGCACTATGCGTAACCTATGGCCTGTGCTCGGAATATTTACGGCATCGCTGGCGGTGAATGCCGCGTCGCTGTCTTCGATCAAATTCATCAACAGTGGTGGCGATGCCGTTGTGGCCATTTCGCTGGCAGCGCCGGGAAGCAATGACTGGAAGCCGGTGAAATTCCGTGGCGTGACAGGCGGTGGTTATATCAATGGCGGATACATGGGCAAAGCGCTCGCTGATATCGACACCAGCCGTGGCTGTGTCTATGACGTGCTGGTTGAATTTGCAACGCGTAAGGCTTTGTTGATCGATAAATTTGATGTGTGCCGAATGCATCATCTGGATATCAACAAAGCATGGCAACGAGCTGATTCGGCTGCTTGATTGTGCCCTGTGACCCACGCGGCCGAATCTTGCCTTGTGGTCATCCCGGTGGAAGCAGGAATCCAGTTTCAATACGCCGTGCGAAGCGCTCAAAATTAATAAATGTCCTTCGGACGCATATTTGAACTGGATTCCTCGCTCCTCAAAGCCGAGCACGTCCATGTGCTCTCCCTGCGTACCGGCCTTCGCCGGAATGACGGTGAGGAGGGTCGAACAGTATCTAACGGTAATTCAGATCCGGCGACGAAAGCAGGAACGTGTTCCATTCCTGCTGCGATGTCGCCTTCGCCAGCGCATCATGCGTTGCCTTCGACAAATACGGGTCGATCGCGTCGTAATACAGGCGTGTGGTCAGCATGGGAAATCCTGCTCCGCGTGCAGTGCTTCCCACTGGTGTGAATAGCTGATTGTTGCCGGTGCCGATCGCATGGGCGATGTCGAAGCGTTTGGCCATCTGGCCGGAGCTGGACCACGCGTCGCCATCGAGCGGCCAGCCGTCCGGGGTGATGCGGCCGAACAAGGGTTGATCCAGTTGGTTGAGCCAGTTCACCAGCGGTTGTGCGTTGACGATGGGCGCGTCTTCGTACGCAAGGCGCACGGATGAAACGATGAACTGGCTGGGATCCTTGAATTTCTTGCCGGTGTCGACGGCCAGGTCGCGCGATTCGAACATCACGCGCATCACTTGGGCGATATCGCCGTCGGTGCGCTGAAAGGTTTGCGCCATTTTGGTTACCAGCGCAGGCGGCGGATTGTCGGCGACGAAATATTCCGCCAGTTTGCGCGAGATGAATTGCGCGCAGGCCGGTTGACGCACGATCAGGTCGACGGCTTGTTTTACTTCATCGTAGCCGCTGCCTTTGATGGTTTTGCCGAGCAGCACTTTGTCGCTGAAATCGTGTCGCTGCGGATTGAACTGAAATAGGCCGCCTTGCACGACCAGCGGCGCCATCTTGGGATTGAAGTTCTGCGGCTTGCCATCCACCGGTGCGATGCCGACGCCGGTAAGAATCAGGGCAAGCTGCTGCACGTCCTGCTGGGTGTAGCCGGAGTTGACCCCTAGCGTGTGCAGTTCCATCAACTCGCGTGCGTAGTTCTCGTTGACGTGGCCTTTTGCATTCTGTGCGTTATCCAGAAACTCCAGCATGGCGGGGCTTTGCAGCGTCGCCATCACTAAGTCGCGAAACTTGCCGAGGGCATGCGCACGGACGACATTCTGCTCATAATCGGCCAACTCCCAGCGCACGCGCCCTTTGGCGGCGTAAACACTGAAGTGATTGAGCCAGAACCACACCAGCTGTTCCTTGAGCTGGTTCGGGCCGTAGATGGCATGCAGCAAGGCTGCTTGTTGCGCTTCCAGGACTACCTCATTGCCATGCGCCTGGATGGCTTTGTTGGCGGCCTGCTTTTCCGGGCCGTCCGGCATGGTTCTCAGCTGCTGCTGTTGCTGTTGCAGCGCGACGAGTAGTTGATCAAGCGGGGTGTGAAACGCTTCGTAGCTGTCGATTTGCGCGGCGATGGAGGCGGGCAGCGTGTCGCCGAGTTGATCGTTGAGTTGCTTGCTCAGCAATGCCTTGCGACCGAGTGTGCGGTATTGGGTGACGGTTGCTGTGTTGAGGCCGAAGCTGTCGCGGCGTAGCCAGGCGATGTCGTCGGACGTGAAGGACGTTTTGGTGGCTGCTTGGGTGAAGGAGGGGGCGAGCAGCAGGCTTAGGGATAGCGAAAGGATGGCGGTGGCGATGGGGCGCATGCGGAAGCTCTCGCGAGGATTGGGGCAGCGTATAGGGGCCGGCTTGCGTGAATGTTGCAAATTGCGTTGCTCTTCATGGCCGACATTTCCGCAAAAAGCGGAGGCGCTTTGCAACAGCGTAAGCTGGTCACTCCTTTTTCAACGGATGTATCAGAGCAAGATGGCCCCCCGCTTTCGCGGGGATGACGGATTTGAGGGTGTGGTCGTACTCAAACCAATTGCAAATCGCGCGGCTTCGCCTGCGGAAAAATCGCCTGCAACTGATTACCCCGCAAACCCCACACGCGCGCCAACAACCCGCTATACACATCACGGTAATTGTTGAGCACCTGGTAATCGCGGTTCTGCAAAAGGTTCTGCTGGGTCACGGCAACTTGTTCACCGGCAATGCGCCCACCGTTGACCTTGCCACCCAGCACCCAGTGCACCGTGCCATGCCCATGATCAGTGCCGCGGTCACCGTTTTCGCGGAAGGTGCGGCCGAATTCGGACACTACGACCACCACGGTGTTGTCCCATTCCTTGCCGAGCGCAGCAGCGTAAGCCGCCAAGCCATCGCAGAGATTGCGCAAGTTGTTGGCCAGGCCGCCCGTAACGTTGCCCTGGTTGACGTGCGTATCCCAGCCGCCGACGTCGACAAAGCCGAGGCGATATTGGTCACGCATCAAAGCGGCGATGCGCTGCGTTTCTTGCGCGAAGCCGGAAGCGTTCGGTGCACCGCGGCTTGCGGCCGTCATTTCGTTCTGCAGATCCATCGACACGGTGGTGCGCAGGCTCAAGCCATCCGCGGCGGCGGATGCGAGCGACGTGTTCTTGTACATGCCGGCCAGAATCGCCGACTGGCGCTCATCGAAGTTGGCTTTGGTATTGCCCTTTAGCGAGATGTTGGGGATGTCCTTGCTCGCGCCTTGGAAGCTGAGCGGCAAGCTGTTGGTGAAAGCAATGGCCGGCACGCCGGTGAGTTGGCTGGAAAGTCGCGCGAGAAAGCCGGAGCGGAAATTGCCGCCGGTATTCAAAGGCTCGCCGCGCTCGATGCTGTCTTGCGTTTCGAAATGGCTGCGCGAAAGATCGTCCGTGCCGGCAAACGGAATGAAGGCAATCTGTTTCTTCTGCCACAGCGGATAGATCGAATCGCGCACGACTGGATTCAAACCCCAATTGGCATCGAGCGGAATCGTTGCATTGGGATTGTTGGTGCCGGGTTTTGCGATGGCGAGGGTGGGGCGCGACTCGTAGTAGAAGTCGCTGCTGTAGGGCACCAGGAAATTGTTGCAGTCATAACCGCCGCGCAGGAATACGAACAGGAAACGCGGCGAGTTGGTGGGGGCAGCAAAGAGGCGGCCAGATAAAGACAGCGCGGGAAGCGCGGCGCCGGCGGCGGCAGCAAGCAGAAATTCGCGACGGTTCATGGGATGCCTCGTGGCTCAGCGATAGTTGAAGTCAGGAGAGGACAGCAGGAAGGTGTTCCATTCCACTTGCGAAGTGGCCTTGGCCAGCGCATCGCGCGTAGCGTCCGATAGTGTGGGTTGCAGCGTTTGCTGAAACAACGCGGAGTTCAGCGTCGGTGGATCGGCGTGCGGTATGTCGCTATCCGCAGTTGCAAACAGCCGATTGCGACCGCTGCCGATGGCGCGCGCTACGTCGAAACGTTTGGCCATCTGTCCGGAACTTGACCAGCTCGCGTTGTCGCTGGCGAAACCGTCGGGCGTGATGTGGCCGTACATCGGCTCGGCCATCTGATTGAGCCAGTTCACCAGCGGGTCGGCGTTGGTGATGGGCTTGCCGTCGTAGCTCAGGCGCATGGCCGAAACCAGGAACTGCGTGGGGTCTTTGAACTTCTTGCCGTAGCCGGCAGTGATGTCTTTGGACAAGAACAGGGTGCGCAATACGGCGGCAATATCGCCATCGGTGCGCTGGAACGTTTCTGCCATCGCATTCACCAGGGCAGGCGGCGGATCGTCAGCGACGAAGTAGGTCGCGAGTTTGCGCGAGACGAATTGCGCGCACGCCGGTTGATGCACGATCAGGTCCACGGCTTGTTCGATTTCGCCGAAGCCGTTGCCTCTGACTGTATGCCCCAGGAACTGCTTGGTGGAGAAATCATGCCGGCCGGGCAGGAACTCAAACAGGCCATTGCGCACCACGCCCGCGCGTTGAGTGAGAAATCTACCATCGACGCCATCGATCACGTTGCGGCCGCGCTGAGGAACAATGCCGGCACCGGTCAGGATCAGCGACAGCTGTTGCACGTCCTGCTGGGTGTAGCCGGAATTCACGCCCAGCGTGTGCAATTCCATCAGTTCGCGTGCGTAGTTCTCGTTGGTCTTGCCGCGCACGTTGTGCGCGTTGTCCAGGTACAACTGCATGGCCGGGCTTTCCAGCGTGGCCATCACCAGATCCTTGAACTTGCCCAGCGCATGCGGGCGGATGGTGTTTTCTTCGTAATCGGTGGCGAACAGGCCCACGCCGCCTTTGGCCGCATATACATTGAAGTGGTTGAGCCAGAACCACACCATTTGTTCTTTGAGCTGGTTGCGGCCGTAGATGGCGCGCAACAGTTCCACTTCCGCGCTCTGCTTGTAGAGGTCGCGGCGGTACATCTGGAAATCTTTTTTGGCCATCTCCTTGGCGTTGGTATCGGCGGCGTCGACCGCTTTTACTTTTTTCTGTTCGTCGCGGTAATCGGCGATCAGTTTCGCGGGCGAAGTGGTGTAAACCTCGAAGCTGTTGATCAAGGGCGCAACGGATGGGGGCAGGGGATCATCGCCGCCGGCCAATTGCTCGTCGAGAAAACGGGTGCGGCCCAGTTCGCGGTAGCGTTCCACCGTTGCGCTATCCAGGCCAAAGCTGGCGCGGCGTAGCCAGGCGATGTCATCGGTGCTGAGGGTGTTGCTGTCGGTGGCATGGGCAAGCGGAGTCATGGCCAGCAACAGCAGGCCCAGGTACTTCAGGCTTGTTCGAAGCGGGACAGCAATGGTGGGCATGGTAGGTGTCCCCTGTGGCACTTAAGCCCTCAACGCCTTGGCGGTGGCTGCGCTGACCGGGCCGCGGCGAAGCGTAAGGAATATTCGGCTGCGATTCACGAATTTGCGCTGCGTCTGTTAAATGCCGGTTACCATGCCCGCCTCCGGGAGCTGAAGCATGCAGAAAATCTACGATCAGGCCTATTTCGACAAGTGGTACCGCCACCCGAAGCATGCCGTGAAATCCGCCGCGGACCTGAAGCGCAAGGTGGCGATGGTGGTGGCGCTGGCCGAGCACTACCTGGGGCGACCCATTCGCAATGTGCTGGACGTGGGCTGCGGCGAGGGTGTGTGGCGTGCGCCGCTGCGAGCCTTGCGCCCTGGCATTGAGTATCGCGGTCTGGATGCGAGCGAGTATGTCGTGCGGCGTTACGGACGCAGTCGCAATATTGGTCTTGCGCGGTTCGGTCAGCTGGCGGAGTTACGCTTCGATACGCGGTTTGACGTGATCGTGTGTACGGATGTGCTGCATTACCTGAAGCCCGCGGAAATACGTGCGGGCTTGATCGGCATCGGCGAGATGCTGGAAGGTCTGGCCTTTCTGGAAGTATTTACCAACCGCGATGATCTGGAAGGTGATCGGCAGGAACTGACCTTGCGGTCACCGGCATGGTATTTGCGCGAGTTTCGCGAGGTGGGGCTGTTGCCGTGTGGATCGCAGTGTTACGTGGGGCCAAGGTTGGAGCGGCCGGTGGCGGCGTTGGAGCGGGCTTGGATGGATTGAGCTTGCCGATAGGTTCCAATACACCTCACCGTCATTCCGGCGCAGGCCGGAATCCAGTACAAACATGTTGTGCGAAGCACACAGCATAAAAGAAGGATATGCGTGCTCCGCACGACGTATTTAAACTGGATTCCGGCCTGCGCCGGAATGACGGTGAGGTGGAAGTGGGTCTATAGGAGGGTTGAGTAGAGATCCATCCATTGGGGATTTGTTTGTTCAATCAGGCGAAGTTTCCAGGATCGCTTCCATTCTTTTAGTTGCTTCTCTCGTGTGATGGCTGATTCCATGTTGGGATGGAGCTCGTACCAGACTAATGCGTGTACCTGATATTGGTTGGAAAAGCCATCTAAGACGTCGCTTTTATGCAGCCATATGCGCTTGATCAGGTCACTGGTGACGCCAACGTACAGTGTTCCGTTCTTCTGGCTTGCGAGCATGTAGACGCAAGGTTGTCGCTCCATGACGGGTGCGTCCTTGTTGAGATGTCATTCCGGCGAAGGCCGGAATCCAGTACAAACATGCAGTGCGAAGCACACGACATAAATAGGTTATGCGTGCTTCGCACAGCGTATTCAACTGGATTCCGGCCTTCGCCGGAATGACGGCAAGGAGATGCGCAGCGTAGGCGAGTTACACCAGCATCACTTTTACGCCGGCACTCTGCAGCGCTTCCACCATGTCATCCGGTGCGCTGTTGTCAGTGATCACCGCATTCAACGTCGACACCGGCGTAATCACCGAAAGACTGCGCTGCCCCAATTTGCTCGCATCGAACACCGCGATGGTTTCGCGAGAGACGCGGATCATCAGTGCGTTGAGGGAGGCTTCCAACGGGTCGGGTGTAGTGACGCCGACCAACGGATCGATACCATCGACACCCAAGAAAAGCTTGTCCGCCGAAATGCGCGACAACGCCTGTTCGGCATCCGGCCCTACCAGCGAATACGAAGTGGGGCGCAACAAACCGCCGAGCATCATCACGCGGATATTCGGCAGGCCGGACAGCTCCAGCGCAATGTTCAATGCATTGGTCACCACGGTGAGCGACTCGAATTTCATCTGCCGGATCTGCCGTGCGATCTCCACGGTGGTGGAGCCAGAGTCGAGGATAATGGTTTCGCCGTCCTTGATCAGTTTGGCGGCAGCCTGGCCGATGCGCAGTTTTTGCGGATGCGAGCGTGTCTCTTTGATGTTCAGCGGTACGTCGTTGGTAACGGGTTGCGTGGCCGGCAAAGCGCCGCCATGCGAGCGGGCAATGGCGCCGCTGCGGTCCAGCGATTCCAGGTCGTTGCGAATGGTGACGGTGGAGGTGCCAAAGCGTGCCGCGAGTTCTTCGACGGTGGCGCGGCCATTGCTTTCGACGTATTCGACAATCAGGCGACGACGCTCTTCGACCAGCAGGCGTTGCGGAGGAGCAGAGGCGTGGGAGTCATTCATGATCAAAGGTCGAGAAGTCGAGCGGCGTTCTCATGGTATATCTTGCGCAGTACCGTGTCTGTCAGACCTACACCGTAGATGGGCCAGCGGCCTTGGGGGGGTATTTCGGCCGGGGCGTAGTCGAAGTATTCGTCCTCGGTTTCGAGGAAGCGGTAATAGATTTCGTAAAGCTCGTCGCTAAACAGTTGCTGGGGCACGTCGTCGCCGTAAGGAGAGGGCACCGCATCGGTGCCGAACAGGATGCGATCCTGGTAGCGGTCGAAGAAACGCTTGGCCGTACGTGGTTGGCGCCCGAGTTCGCCGATGCGCGCGCTTATGTCTACCAGCGTGTTGGGAAAGCGATCGAGGCAGTCGGCCACTGCTTCAAGATTCTCAGCCCAGTTGCCGACGTGCATCAGTGCAAACGTGGTCTTCGGGTGGCGCGCTATCACACGATCGCGCGCAGCGAGCAGTTCTTCGTTGCTGGGAAATTCCGGGCCGTAGAACGACCAATCGGGATGCTTGCTCAGCTCCTCGTAGCGTTCGTTGTATTCGTCGGTCGGCAGGAAAAAAGCTTCCGGATCGGAAACGTGCATGAACACTGGCATGTCGTACGCCGCACACGCTTCCCACATGGGATCGAAGCGTTTGTCGTCGATCGCGACGAGCGGTCCGCTGTCGAGTTGTTCGCGCAAATACAATCCTAGCGTTTTCAGCAGCTTCAACCCGCGTGCGCCAACGCGGTGAGCGTGCGTGATGGCATCGGCTTGAAGTTGCGGGTAATTCGCTGCAGGAAAGTGTTCGTACGACGGTTCCGTCAGCGTGACGAAGCGCCCGGGTGCGGCCTTGTCGAACAACTCGATAGTTTTTTCCAGGCCTTTGCCGATTCCGCCAGTGAGATTGACCAGTGTGCGAACGTCCTTGCGATCCATCACCGGCAGCAGCTCTTCGGGCGTGGCGAACACGGTGATGTCTTCGCCTACCGATATACCGTTGCGCACGTTGCTGGACCAGGTGAGATGCGTATGCGCATCGATCACCGGAAAGCTTGGGCGTTCGATGCGTGTTTTCGGCACGCGCAGCATGCTGCGCGGTTTGAAGTCTTTCAGGCGTAGATCGTTTTTGCTGCGATCAGCTGCGGTTTGCAACGGGTTTTTGCCGCTTGCGCGAATGGTGCCAGCGCCATTTGGCGGCGCGCAGCAAAAACAGCCGGCGCGGGTTTGCGTGCGGAAGGACCAAGTGGATGGCGTGGATTTGCGATGGCTTTGCATAGGCATTCTTAAGTATGCCCCTATCCCTTTGGCGTTGCGCGTCAGTTCGCCGTACGCAATCCCTCCCCTGCGCACAGGGCTGGGAGCGATATCTCGCGCAATTTAAGCAGTGAGAAGTCATGCGCATGCGAGAGCCGAATCGCCTCACTTCCCTCCCCGGTGCGGGTGAACACCGGGGAGGGAGGGGCGCCGCGCACAACTGTCGGGAGCAGGGAGAGGGGAGAGATCCCGGCAGCGGCGCGGAAGCTCAACGCGGATAATTCGCCATGATCTGATGCACCTGCTGCACCAGTGCGATCGCCTGATCGAGCGGGCGCAACCACATGTTGCGGCCGAACATCACACCGGTCGCGCCGGACGCCATGTAGAACTCCACCTTGCGCAGCACCGCGTCGTCGTCGTCGTTCTTCTCGCCGCCGGAGAACAGCACCATGGTGCGTCCGGCCGAACGCACCACGCGTTGTGTACGCGCGGATGCGTCTTCTTCAAGTGTGTTGTACGGCTTGGGCGCATGGGCAGTTGTGTCGTCGGGCTCGTGCAGTTTCACAATATCCGCACCCAATTCCAGCGCTACGCGTGCGGCGTAATCCTGCGCATACAAGCTGCCTTTGCCGCCTTTCGCATCGATTGCCGCACCGCGCGGATACGACCACAACACCAGCGGCATGCCGAAACGCTCGCAATCCTGCCGCACCTTTTCGAACTGGCGGAACTCGTCATGCTGGCGTGGCGAGCCCACATACATGGTGTAACCAACGGCATCGGCGCCGAGGCGTACCGCGTCTTCCACCGAAGCAAACAACGGCGATGTCGCTTCCGCATCGGAAGGGATATTGGTCTTGCCATTGAGCTTGAGGATCAACGGAATCCGCCCGCACCACTCGCCCATGTACTTTTCGGCCAGGCCCACGCCCAGGGCGATAGCCGAGAAGTTGCCCTCCACCGCAAGTCGGAATTGATACTCCGGATCGATCGCCGGCGGGTTGGGAAAGAAATCGGTGGGACCGTGTTCCAAACCCTGGTCCAGCGGCAGCACCAACAAGCTACCGTTGCGCGGGCCGTGCCCGTACATCAGGCGCCATAGGCGAGTTCGCTTGCCGTGGGAGAGGGAAAGGCGAGAAAACTTTTCGGAAGTTTTCGAAAGGTATTGTAACGAGTCTTTCATTTCGAATACTCTGGAGGCGTCATCGAATGATTTCACATTCGTGCGAATTGGACCAAATGTCAAGTCTTCATAAGAAAACGAAAGCAAAAGGCGTGCTGGGTGCACTCCAGGAAAAGCCGGCGGAAGCACAGCAAGCCGCAGGTTACGCCGATACCTTGCGCGAGATCCTGCAACAGCCTGCTACCTGGCAGGACACTTTCGACCTGCTGCACGGCACGGTAGCGCAACAGCGGCTGGCGGAAGCCTTGGAGCCGCGGCCGGCGCATATCGTGCTGACCGGTTCCGGCAGCTCCATGTATATCGGCGAGTGCCTCGCGCCGCTGCTGCAGTCGGCCTTGGGCATACCGGTACAGGCGATTGCCGCGGGTACTTTGCTCACGCATTGGCGCAGCATGTTGCCGTCCGCGCCCGGTTTGCTGATTTCGGTGGCACGTTCGGGTGACAGTCCGGAAAGCGCAGCGGTAGTGAACACGCTGCTGGCCGAAGCACCGGCATGGCGTCACCTGGCGATCACCTGCAATGCCAACGGCAAACTCGCTACGCACTATCGCAACGAGTCACGCCTAATGGCGCTGGTGCTGGATGAGCGCACCAATGACCGCAGCCTGGTCATGACCAGCAGTTTCACCAATCTGTTGCTGGGTGGACTGGGCTTGCTGCAAAACACGCGTGCAGGGCTCGCAGCCAGTACCGTCGAAACAGCCGCCGCAAATGCACAGAACATTTTCGACCTGCATGCGGATGCCATTGCGGAGCTGGCCGAGCGCGATATCCATTCGGCCGTCTATCTAGGCAGCGGCGCCGCATTCGGCGCAGCGCGCGAAGGTGCGCTGAAGATGTTGGAAATGACCGGCGGCAAGGTCATCACCCTGGCGGAAACGTTCCTTGGCTTGCGCCACGGGCCGATGTCCTTCATCCATCCGCACACGCTGATCATCGCCATGCTGTCGGCCGATCCCTCGGTGCATGCCTATGAGTGCGATTTGCTGCGCGAGTTGTCGCGCAAACAACTGGGCATGGCGAAGTTGGTCATCGGGCACGACATTCCCGCCGATGTGCTGACGCCGGGGGACGTCGCCATCGGCATATCGACCTCGGCATCGAATTCAGATGTGCCCTCGGTGCTGTCGGGCGTCGTTGCCGCGCAGTTGCTGGCTTTCTTCCGTTGTCTGCAACTCGGCGGCAAGCCTGACACCCCGTCCGAAGGCGTGCTGACGCGCGTGGTCGAGGATTTCGCGTTGCATGGAGCCAAACCATGACAGCGCACGAGCAGCCGGTACGCATCCTGGTCGTCGGCGAAATCAACGTCGACTTCGTGTTCAAGGGCTGTCATGCCTTGCCCGTGCCGGGCAAGGAAGTGTTGGCCGACGATTTTGTGATGACGCCCGGCAGCTCCTCGATGATTTGCGCGATGGGATTGGCGCGACTGGGCAATCAAGTGGCTTTTCATGGCCTTCTCGGTGCGGATGCATCGGGCACGTTTTGTTTGAAGGCCATGCGCGACGCAGGCATTGATGTGTCGTCGCTGCAACCCAGTCACGCATTGCGCACTGGCGTGACGGCGTCGCTATCCACTCCGCAGGATCGCGCACTGGTTACGTTTGCCGGAGCCATGGCGGAACTGCATGCCGAAGCTATTGGCGATGCGCAGCTGGCGAGCGCCACGCATCTGCATATTTCATCGTATTACCTGCAAAAAGGCTTGCGCCCGGGTTGCCGCGAACTGTTCGCGCGAGCGACATCGGCAGGGCTTACCACCTCGCTCGATCCGGGTTTCGATCCTGCGCAGCAATGGGATGACGATTTGCTCGAAACGTTGCGCGAAGTGGACGTGTTTCTGCCGAACGAGCAGGAGCTGCTGGCGATCACCGCTTGCGGCGATCTGCATGCGGCGCTGCGCCGGGTGCGGAACGGCCGCACGCATACGGTAGTGAAGCGGGGGCGCCAAGGTTGCACCAGCTTGTATGAAGCGCAGTCGTTCAATGTGCCGGCTTATTCCGTCGAGGCCATCGACACCACCGGCGCAGGCGATTCCTTCGACGCCGGTTTTCTCCATGCATGGCTACGCCGGATGCCATGGGTGGATTGCATGCGCTGGGGCAGTGCGTGCGGAAGCCTTTCCACACGAGGTGTTGGTGGCACCACGCGGCAGGCCACCGTGAACGAAGCGGAAGCCTTGATTGGGGAGACGCCATGATCACGGTCGCCGGCTTCAATACTGCGATCGATCGGTTCATCCAGGTCGATGCCTTGACGCCCGGCGAAGTGCATCGTGTACGCACTGAAAAGATCTATGCCGGCGGCAAGGGCGTACACGTCGCGCAGACCATTGCTGAGCTGGGCGAGCGTGTTCGTTTGATCGGCCCCATCGACACGGCGCATCACTCGCTTATCGCCCGGCAGATGAGCGCGCGCGGCGTGCTGTTCCGCGGTGTGCAGATCGAGGGCGAATTGCGTCAATGCCTGGCTTTGCAGGAAGCAGGTGGCAGCATTACCGAAATCCTGGGGCAGGGGCCGCAGCTCAATCAGCTTGAGCAGGATGGACTGCTGCGCGATTTCGGCCGCAGCGTGGAAGAAAGCGAGCTGGTGATTCTTTCCGGCAGCTTGCCGCGCGGCTTTGCGGACACCTTGTATGCCGGACTGGTCGAGTACGTGCATGGCCTGGGCAAACGCTGCCTGGTCGATGCAAGCGGCGACGTACTGCGCAGCGCCGTTGGCGCGAAACCTTTCCTGGTGAAACCGAATCGCGACGAGATCAGCCAGCTGGTCGGCCATCCGGTGATCAATCTGGAAGCGGCCGAGATGGCGGTGATTGCCTTGCGCGAGCAAGGCGTCGCCTTGCCGGTGGTGACCATGGGTGAGCTAGGTGCGGTGGCGGCCAATGAAAGCGGTGCGTGGCATGCGCAACTCAAACCGGCACGCGTTCGCAACGTGGTGGGTTCCGGCGACTGTTTTCTCGCCGGCATGGCCGTGGCGATCCAGCGGCAGTTGCCGCTCGATGAAGCGTTGCGTTTAGCCGTGGCGTGCGGCGTCGCCAATGCGGAATCGGAAGAGACGGGTTTTGCAAAACGCAGCAACGTTGAAGCGTTGTTGCCTAACGTGATTGTGCGCCGGCTTTAGCCGGCATGTTGACGAAGAGTGTTCGTGATGAATCTGCTTGACGTCGAACTTCAATCAGCTGGGATCTGCTCCCCCCTGCCAAGCAGGGGAGGGAGCAGATCTCGCATATGTGAAGCATTGCGCTAATCAGACAGGAGCTTGAGGTACTGACAAAAGAGTCCGGCGCGTAAGGGGAGCTTTCGCCCGGACATCGGCACCGCACGCGCGCCCCACACATCGCACGATGCGGCATAACAAAACGGGAGGATGGTTCTGATGTTTGCGAACAACATGAGATGCCGCGAAGCGACGCGCGGCACAACGGGCTCGGCTTGCCGGAAGAAATATCTGACTGTGCAAGTGGCTTTGGTTTTAGCCGCCTTTTCTTTCACGGGATACGCGGTTGCACAAACTGCATCCGACAGTAGTGCACAAACGGGCGACGGCAATCAGGCGCCCGCCAAGAAGGCCGTCAACCTGCAAGCCGTGACGGTTACCGGTTCGAACATTCGTAGCGTGGATGTGGAAAATGCGCAGCCGGTAGTGACGATCAGCTCGGATGACATCCAGAAGCAAGGCCTCGCCACGGTTGGCCAGTTGCTGCAAAACGTCTCTTCCATGTCGCCACCGGATCTCAGTCGTTCGGCGCCGGGCGATCTCGGCCCCAATCAAGGCGGCGCCTTTATCGATCTGCGCGGCCTGGGCGCGATGCGCACGCTGGTGCTGGTGGATGGCCAGCGCATTGGTGCCGCGCATGGCGGCTATACCAATATCAACGTGATTCCCACGGCTATCGTCGATCACATCGACGTGCTCGCCACCGGCGCTTCGGCGGTGTACGGCTCGGATGCGATTGCCGGCGTGATCAATATCATCACCAAGAAGAACTTCAACGGCGTGCAGCTCGACACCTATAACGGCGAGTACATGCCGCATGGGGATGGCCGGCAGACGCAGAGCAGTGTCACTCTGGGCAAGAGCACCGACAAGTTCGGTGTGGTATTGAGCCTTTCCTATCAGAACCAGAGCCCGGTATGGGCGAACAACCGGCCGTTCTCTGCTTATCCGTACACCGCGCAGCATCCGTATTACGGTTTGAGTTCCTACAATACGCAGCCGCAGATACGCAACGCACCGAGTTCGTTCGCCGGCGGCGGCCGGCTGGTACTCAATCCCGGCGGCGATCCGATGAACCCTGCCGACTACCATCACTTCGTTGGCCCCACTTATGGAGCGGATGGCGACATTGTCAATCCGGGCGACCAGACCTACAACAACAATGCCGACCGCCGGACGATGGTGCTTACGGCCGATCGAACCAAGAATCTCTACCTGGATACGCACTACAAGATCACCGACAACGTCACCTTCAAGTTCAACTACGGCTACAACGCCGACTACGAGTACGCCAAGTCCGGCGTGCCGCTGTTCTATTCGGGCATGGGCGGCCACAGCGCCTTTCCTTCGCTGCTTTCCAAATACAGCTATTACAACCCGGTGTATGGCGTGAAGGATTTGAGCATCGCGCAGCGCATCACCGACGACAGCTATCGCAGCTATAACAATCCCAAGAATTACCGCTACAGCTTCGGCGTGGATGGCCTGTTCAGTCTCGGCGAACATCAGTTCAACTGGGACGTGTACATGTACGACAGCAAGATCAGCGGTGTGAACGTGCGCACGGGTTACTTCAACCTGATCAATGTCGCCAATGCACTGGGTCCATCCTTCTTGCAGAACGGCACGGTGGTGTGCGGCACGCCGGGCAATGTGATTGCCGGCTGCGTGCCGATCAATCCACTGGCGCGGCTGACGCCGCAGATGCTCAATTACATTGCGATCGACAGCGTGGAGCATTACGGCAGCAACGAACGCGCATGGGTGGCGGATTTCGGCGGCGATCTGTTCGAGCTCCCGGGCGGCGATTTGACCTTCTCCACCGGCATCCAGCATCGCGACGAATCCGGCTACGACAGCCCCGATGCCTTCGCTTATACGGGCAGTTCCACAGATGGCGGCGTCGCCCCGAACAGCGGCGCCTACAACCTCAACGAGGCTTACGCGGAAATCAATGCGCCGTTGTTGAAGGATCTGCCCGGTGCGCAAAGCCTGAGCCTGGACGTGGCTACGCGCTATTCGCACTACAGCAACTTTGGCAGCACCACCAACAGCTCGTTCAAGCTGACCTGGAAGCCGATCAACGATGTGCTGGTGCGCGCGAGTTATGGCACGGGTTTCCGCGCGCCGACCGTCAACGATCTTTACCAGGGACGTTATCCCGCAGGCACATTCACCGATCCGTGTGATGCGGTGTACGGCCCTTCCGCCTATGGGCAAAGTCCAGTCGTGGCGCAGCGCTGCCTGACCGGCTACGGCGGTATTGCAGGCGTGCCGGCGAATTTTCGCCAGACCGACAACACCGGCATACCCATCACCACGCCCAGTGGCTCGGGCTATATGCCGAGCACCAACTGGACGGGAGGCAATCCCAAGCTACGCCCGGAAACGTCGTATAACGGCGACATCGGCCTGGTTTACAGCCCGTCGTGGCTACCCGGCTTTGATGCCACCGTCGACTGGTGGTCGTACAACATTCGCAACCTGATCACCGGCATCAGCAACGATCAGCTCTTGGCCGATTGCTACCAGTACAGCATTACCTCCGCCTGCGGGCAGTTCCAGCGCGATGCGGCCACCGGCCAGATCATCAATTTGCTGAATCTTGAAACGAACGCGGGTTGGATGAAGGAGCGCGGCTACGACTTCTCTGCCAACTACCGTTTCCCGCAGACGCGCTTCGGCGACTTCAAGCTCGGCATGAATGGCACCTACCTCACCGAGTTCAACATGCTGCCGACGGTGGGTTCCAACATCGTCTACATGGCGGGCAACACGCAGAACTTCTACAGCGCATGGCGCTTGCGCGGAAACGTGACCTTGAACTGGAGCTGGCACAACTTCGGCGCAAGCTGGACGGCGCGCTACTTCTCGCCGTACAAGTCCAATTGCGCGTTTGATCCTTCACTCGGCAATACTGCATTTCCATGCACTTTGCCGAACTACTATGCGCCGGGTGTGGGTGTGATGCCGCAAACGCAGGTTTCGTCGATCACGTTCAACGACCTGCAGGTGTATTGGAATGCGCCGTGGAATGCGACGATCTCACTGGGTGCGAACGATATTTTCAATCGCGTAAGCCCGAATGTTTACGGCGGCTATGCAAGCGGCGACACGCCGTTTGATTTCAATTCGTCGTATGACTTGGGGCGGTTTGTGTATATGAAGTATCAGCAGAGATTTTGATGCGTTGCTCCCTCCCCTGCGTGCAGGGGAGGGCTGCGGTGGGGTGCAATCTTGCCTTTACGCTTGTTGTTACCTCACTGTCATTCCGGCCTTCGCCGGAATGACGGTGAGGCTGGAATCGAGATTAGTCTGGACATGAGGCTTTGCATGTACCGAACACACTACAAAAAAGCGCTTGCTGCGAGTCTGTTATGCACATGGCTTGGCTTGGCCCATGCCAATGACACCATCATTCTCAATCCCGGTGCGCCTGCCTATGACGTTACCGAAGGTCGAGCAAACTTCGGTAATGCCGCTGTGGACGCACATTGGCATGTCACTGATGGAAAGTTTTCCAGCATCACGATCACCGATCGCGACAACGGTCAGGTACTGGAAGTAGATGATCTTTTTGCCTTGACGCTGCCCAACAAGCAGTCCGTCAAGGCCAGCAATATGCGTCTGCTTTCGCAGCCGTCGGAACAGGCGTTGCCCGTCGATGCAAAGGCTTCCAAGCTTGCCGACCGTCTGTCCGGTAAAGCGATCCATGCGACGTTTGGTGATGCCGAGCATCGCTTTCGCATCGAATGGCAGCTCGTGCAGCGCGAAGGCTCCCCTTATTTGCGTGAGATCGTGACGATCACAGCACTAAGACAGGACGAGCCGCTGAGCAGCGTTTCCTTGTTGCCGTCCCGTATCGACCACGCCGAGGTGGACGGCGTGGTGAAAGGTTCGCCGGTCGTGGCGGGCAATCTGTACCTGGGTCTTGAGAACCCCCTTTCAGACAGCGAAGTGCGCGGCAAGCATGTGCTTTTGTCGATGGCACGCACGCTGCCTTTACGAAAGGGCCAGTCGATCACCTATTCCGCGGTAGTTGGTGTTGTACGTGACGGTCAGTTGCGCCGCGACTTTGCCACCTACGTGGAGCGCGAACGCGCACATCCATATCGTCCGTTCCTGCACTACAACTCCTGGTACGACATCGGCTATTTCACGCCGTACACGGAAGCCGAAGCGCTGGATCGTATTCATGCGTTTGGCGAAGAATTGAGCGTGAAGCGTGGCGTCAAGCTTGATTCCTTCCTGTTCGACGACGGCTGGGACGATCGCTCCGGCAGTTGGGGTTTCAGCAAGGATTTTCCGCACGGCTTCGTGCCATTGCGAGAGGCGGCGGCCAAGTACGGCGCGGCGCCAGGCATGTGGTTGTCACCCTGGGGTGGTTACAGCACGCCGAAAGAACAGCGGGTGAAGAACGGTAGGGCGGCTGGCTATGAGATCGTCAACGATGGCCTGGCGTTATCGGGGCCGAAGTATTACCAGCGCTTCCACGATGTGGTGCTGGACCTGATCAACAAGCACGGCATCAACCAGTTCAAGTTCGACGGCACCGGCAATGCGGACAGCGTGTTTCCCGGCAGCCGCTTCGATAGCGATTTCGCCGCCGCGATCGAGTTGATCGAGGATATTCGTGCCGACAAGCCCGATATCTTCATCAACCTCACCACTGGCACGTGGGCGTCGCCGTTCTGGCTGCGCTACGCCGATTCGATCTGGCGCGACGGTGAGGACGATTGGCATGCCGGGGTGGGCACCGAGCGCGAACAGTGGATTACCTACCGCGATCAGCAGACCTACGAGAACGTGGTGGTCAAGGGGCCGCTTTATCCGCTCAACTCGTTGATGCTTCACGGCATCATCTATGCGCAGATGAACAAGCGATTGAATGTTGATCCGGGGCACGACTTCGCCAATGAAGTGCGCTCGTATTTCGCCACCGGCACGCAGTTGCAGGAGATGTACATCACGCCTTCGCTGCTTAGCAAAGAAGATTGGGATGTGCTGGCCGATGCGGCGAAGTGGTCGCGTGCGAATGCGGGCGTGTTGCGCGATACGCATTGGATCGGCGGCGATCCGGGGCGGCTGGATGTGTATGGCTGGGCGGCGTGGTCGCCGGGCAAGTCCATCATCACGCTGCGCAACCCGGATGCACATGTGCAGACCGCCGTGATCGACCTGCAGCGTCAGCTCGAGTTGCCACAAGACGCAGCGCGTCAATTTGCGGTGCGCAATGTTTGGAAGAACACAGGTGATGTGCCCAAGCACCTAGCGGCCGACCACGTCACCACCATCACGCTCGCGCCGTTCGAAGTGTTGACGCTTGAACTGACACCTTGAAATGACGGCTTTGGTTGGGGTGCGAACCCCAACCTACCAAGTCCGTAGCTTCATCAACAGGGGCAACCAACCCAAGGAAATCAGCATGAAGACGAAGAGCTTGTTCATCCTGCTATGCCTGTTGCTGTTCCCGTACGTCGTCCAGGCCGGCGATACGCCTGGGACGTACACGTGGTATCAATTTGATCCTTCGCTAACCGGGCTTACGTCGGTCGACTACGGCATTACCGTCAAAGTCGATCCGGGCTATCGCGCCAATGTGTATTGGAGCAATCAATTCGGCCTGGTGGGTACCAGCAACGGCGGCTATACCGGCATGCAGAGCAACGGCGGCAGCGATCGCACGTTCCTGGTTTCGGTCTGGGGCGCGACGCAATACAAAAACGGCTCACCCGGTAGTTATTGCTTGACGTTCGGCGGCGAAGGCACCGGCATCAGTTGCCGTATGCACTACAACTGGACGCAAGGCCATACCTACCAGTTCCATGTTGCCTATGAGGGTGGCCAGTGGTTGGGCGTTACGGTGACTGACCTCACCACGCATGACTCCTTCAAGCTGGGCAGCATCCTCACTGCTGCCACCGGCATTTCGACGCAGGGCATGGTGAACTGGACGGAGTATTTCGAGTGGAGCTCCCCCAATTCGAATTGCTACAACCAGCCTTTTGCCAGCGCGCATTTCGATCTGCCTAGTGGCAATGGCGGCCGCTACATGGCCAGCATATCCAGCACCAATACCAGCAAAACCTGCACCAGCTTCAGCAGGATCACGCAGGACAACACCGGTAGCGAACAGATCAATGGCATCGGCAATTCGCTGCGCGGCGCAGTGATGAGTGCCAATGACGGCCGTTGTGTGGATGCGAAAGACGGTAACACCAACAATGTGCCGGCCATCAGTCAGGGCTGCAACGGCGGTGCCGGTCAGGCTTGGGTTTACGCCGTGGATGGCACGTTGCGGCTTGAGAGCAATCTCTGCCTGGATGTGGCTTATTCCAATCCGTCACCAGGTGCCGCAGTGATTGCCTATAGCTGCAGCGGCAATCCCAATCAGCAGTGGACGCTTACCGGCAATCAATTAGTCAGCAAGTTGTCCGGGTATTGCTTGACGGAAGGGAAGGGTAGCGCGCAATTGACGGTGCAATCGTGCTCGGGTGCAGCCGGGCAGCAGTGGAAGCTTCCATTGCCGCCGCAGTGATGGGACTTGCTATGTAGCGTGAGCGCGGTCACGTTGCCTGTGTTGAAGATATTGACCCTTGAATGGATGCCTTGAGGTAACCTCCGGCTGTCGTGCCAAGTAACTCCCGTAACCGTCATTCCCGCGAAGGCGGGAATCCATTTTGCTCCAATGCAAAAACGAAGATGGATTCCGCTTTCGCGGGAATGACGGCTATGGGAACACGCCATGTTTAAACCGAGGAATTCATGCAACGACGCGATTTTCTTCGATTCGCCGTGCTGACGCCGCTAGCGGCAACGCTTCCTGTGGCTGCGGAAGAACTAACAGGCAAGCCCGCCATCGAGCCTGTGCCCAACGGCAAGCCACGCCGCTTCGAACTCGGCCGCAAACAATTTCTGCTCGACGGCGTACCGTTCCAGATTCGCAGCGGCGAAATGCATCCGTCGCGCATTCCGGCCGAGTATTGGGAACACCGCGTCCACTTGGCCAAGGCGATGGGCCTCAACACCATCGCGGTATACCTGATGTGGAATTACTTCGAGAGCGAACCGGGCGAGTTCGATTTCACCACCGAGCGCCGCGATTTCGTGCGCTTCATCAAGATCTGTCAGCGGGAAGGGATGTGGGTGTATCTGCGTCCTGGTCCGTATGTTTGTGCGGAGTGGGACCTGGGCGGTCTGCCGGCTTATTTGTTGCGCGATCCTTCCATTCGCGTGCGCACCAAGGACGATGCGCGTTATATGCAGGCGGTGCAGCGTTACATGGATGCCGTGGCGCCAAAGATCGCGCCACTGATGGCGAATCGAGGTGGCCCGATTCTGATGGTGCAGATCGAGAACGAATACGCGTCGTTCGGCAATGATCTGCAATACCTGCTGCGTTTGCGTTCGATGTGGCAGGCGCACGGCATCGAAGGGCCATTCTCGATTTCCGATGGACTGGCGGAGATTCAGAAGGCGCACACCTATGTGCCCGGCGCTGCATTGGGCTTGGATGGCGATACCGATTTTGCCGCTGCGCAAGCGATTGCCGGCGAAGCGCCGGTGTGGGTGGGCGAGGGGTATCCGGGGTGGCTCACGCACTGGGGTGATTTGACGTTCCAAACCGGTAACTACCTGCCGACGTTGCGCAAGCTGATGGCTGAAGGTCGTTCGTTCAACATGTACGTGGTGCACGGCGGCACCAACTTCGGTTTCACGGCCGGTGCCAATGCGCGCAACGATTACGCCAATTTCGAGCCGGTGATCACCAGCTACGACTACGGTGCACCCATCAACGAGCGTGGCGAGCCTACGCCGAATTACCATGCATTCCGTGCGTTGATCGCGCCGCACGTGCCGCAACCTCTCGCCGATTTGCCGCCTCCTGTGCCGACGGTGCATTTTGCAGAAGTGATGGCGCGACCGTTCACGTCGATCTGGGACAACCTGCCGTTGCCGTCGAGACTGGTGAACAAGCCCGATCCGAACGAGATCCTGTTCGCGCAGAACCAGGGCATGGTGGTGTATCGCAAGACACTGCTGAGCGGCGGCATGCTCAACATGGAAGGCTTGCGCGATTACGGCACGGTGTTCAGCGACGGCAAGTATCTGGATTATGTTTCGCGCGTCAGCAAACCCGGTTTGCACGTGAAGCATTACGTGGACATTCCACCGCCCGCGAATGGCGCGGGTACGACGGTGGAAATTCTCGTCGACAGCTTTGGCCACGTGGGTTACGGCCAGGCGATGTACGACTTCAAAGGCATCGTTGGCGCGGTGACGCTCGATGGCGAGGAGCTGCATGGTTGGCAAACACATAGCCTGCCGCTGGATGACGCTTACGTTGCGGGCCTTCCGCCAATGGATGCCAATTCGCCTTCGCGACTTCGCCCCGGGATGTTCTTCAAAGCGATCGTGATGCTCGACAAGGCGGGCGATTGCTATATCGACATGAGCGATTGGGACAAAGGGTATTTGTGGGTCAACGGCCATTTGCTGGGTCGCTATTGGCGTATCGGGCCGCAGCAGCGGTTGTATTGTCCAGGACCTTGGTTGTCGCGCGGACGCAATGAGTTGCTGGTGTTCGATATGCATCGGGTGATGCCGACGGCGATTCGGTGCAGTGATCGGTTGGCGTGGTGATGTAGGTTGGGGTGCGAACCCCAACATTGCCATGTATGCCGTGCATAACGATGTTGGGGTTCGCACCCCAGCCTACGAATGCCGGCATGTCATGGGGCCAATAAAAAGGCCGCCTTGCGGCGGCCGTTTTATTTAGCTCGCAAACGCCCATCAGCCAGCGCTGCGCGAAGCCTTCTTGCGATCGTTCTCGGTAAGGTGCTTCTTGCGCAGACGGATTTCCTTCGGCGTGACTTCGACCAGCTCGTCATCGTCGATGAAGTCCAGCGCCTGTTCCAGCGAAAACTTGGTCGCCGGGGTCAGCTGGATCGCATCGTCCTTGCCCGAGGCGCGCATGTTGGTCAGCGGCTTGGGCTTGATCGCGTTGACGGTGAGGTCGTTGTCCTTGGCGTGGATGCCGACCAACTGGCCTTCATACACGTTGTCGCCTTCGGCGGCGAACAGCTTGCCGCGTTCCTGCAGGGGCCCAAGCGAATAGGCCGGCGTAGTGCCGCCGGCGTTGGCGATCATCACGCCGTTGAGGCGCTTGGCGATCTGGCCTTCTTCCTTCGGACCGTAATGGTCGAACACGTGGAACAGCAGGCCCGAACCCTGGGTGAGGGTCTTGAACTGGTTCTGGAAGCCGATCAGGCCACGCGCCGGGATCATGTATTCCAGGCGCACGCGACCCTTGCCGTCCGGTTCCATGTTCTTCAGCTGGCCCTTGCGCACGCCCAGGCGCTCCATCACCGGACCCTGGTGGTTTTCTTCCACGTCGACCACTAATTGCTCGATCGGCTCCATCTTCTGGCCGTCGATCTCCTTGATGATCACTTCCGGACGCGACACGGCGAGTTCATAGCCTTCGCGGCGCATGTTCTCGATCAGCACCGACAGGTGCAGTTCGCCACGGCCGGAGACCAGGAATTTGTCGGCGTCGGAACCCTGCTCGACGCGCAGAGCCACGTTGTGCACTTGCTCGCGCTCCAGGCGGTCCTTCAGCTGGCGGCTGGTCAGGAACTTGCCGCCGGAGAGGTCCTTGTTGCCGGCGAACGGCGAGTTGTTCACCTGGAAGGTCATGCTGATCGTCGGTTCGTCGACGGTCAGGGCCGGCAGCGCTTCGGGCGTGTCCAACGCACAGACGGTGTCGGAAATGGTGAGTTCCGGAATGCCGGAGATGGCGACGATATCGCCGGCTTCGGCGCTGTCCTGCTCGATGCGCTCCAGGCCTAGGAAGCCGAGCACCTGCAGCACCTTGCCCTGGCGCTTCTTGCCTTCGCGGTTGATCACGGCGACCGGCATGTTCTTCTTCAGCGTGCCGCGCTGGATGCGGCCGATGCCGATGACGCCGACGAAGTTGTTGTAGTCGAGCTGGCTGATGCGCATCTGGAACGGACCGGTCGGATCGACCTCCGGCTTCGGTGCGTGATCCATGATGGCCTGGTACAGCGGGGTCATGTCGCCTTCGCGGGCATCCGGATCGAGCGAGGCGTAGCCGTTAAGCGCCGAGGCGTAGACGATCGGGAATTCCATCTGCTCGGGCGTGGCGCCGAGGCGGTCGAAAAGATCCCACACCTGCTCGACCACCCACTCCGGACGGGCGCCCGGACGGTCGATCTTGTTAACCACCACGATCGGCTTGAATCCCATCGCGAACGCCTTCTGCGTCACGAAGCGGGTCTGCGGCATCGGGCCGTCCATCGCGTCCACCAGGATCAGCACGGTGTCCACCATCGACAGCACACGCTCCACCTCGCCGCCGAAGTCGGCGTGGCCTGGGGTGTCGACGATGTTGATGCGGTTTTCACGCCAGGTGATGGCGGTGTTCTTGGCCAGGATGGTGATGCCGCGTTCTTTTTCCTGGTCGTTGCTGTCCATCACGCGCTCGGCCAGCACGGTGCGCTCGGACAGGGTGCCCGACTGCTTCAGCAGCTGGTCGACGAGGGTGGTTTTGCCATGGTCGACGTGGGCGACGATGGCGATATTGCGCAAGTTTTCGATGGACATGTGTACGAGGCTTGGGCGAGCTGTAGGGCCGCCGCGATGAGTTAGGTCAGGGTTAACCTGTGGATTATACGGGGTTATGTGACAGGTTGCTTGCGTTTCTTGGCGGCTTCTTTAGCCAGGTGGACGGCAATCCCGCGGGGAACTCACATGGCCGTCATTCCCGCGGAAGCGGGGATCCATCTTGCTCTTCGCGATATTCCTGCATTCCGTAGCGCACACCATTGCCTGCGGCGCTTTGGGTCCCTGAAGGGACCGAGTCACTTTCTACGCTTTACTCCCTCCCCAGCAAGCAGGGGAGGGGGTGGGGTGAGTCAGGCTTGCGAGAAGCTCGCCAAGGGCGATCAAGCCTCGGCGTCTTCCTCTTCCTCGTCATCTTCGTCTTCCGAGAACTCGGCCAGCTCTTCCACGCGCAAGAAGTTGGCGGCTTCATCGGCGAAGACAATGTGCTTGCCGTCGGCGCACATCGGGCGCACCGCCTGCTGCTTGGTGCCGTTGTCGAGCGTTTCCACCAGAGCGAAGCAGACCAGGGTTGCGGCGCTTTCGTCGCCGCTTTCGTCGTACACAGCAACCCAGCCGTTGGCGGGAAGGATCTGCAGGATATTTGTTTGCTTGGACATGACAGCTCCGCGTGGTGAAACACGCAAGCTTGCCCGGCGTGCATGACGATCGCAAGCGCGATCGATCGATGGTCAGACCAAGCCGATCAAATAAAACGCACCGATTACCACGAACACCGCTACCGTCTTGATCAGCGTCACCGCAAACACATCGCGATACGACTGCCGATGCGTCAAACCTGTTACCGCCAACAAAGTGATCACCGCGCCGTTATGCGGCAACGTGTCCATGCCGCCGGAAGCCATCGCGGCCACACGATGCAGCACCTCCATCGGAATGCCGGCTGCCTTCGCGTTTTGCACGAATGTATCGGCCATGGCCGCCAAGGCGATGCTCATGCCGCCGGATGCGGAGCCGGTGATGCCGGCCAGCGATGTGACCGACACGGCCTCGTTGACCAGCGGATTGGGCACCGCACGCAAGGCATCTGCCACGACGCGAAAACCGGGCAGGGCAGCGATCACGGCACCGAAGCCGTATTCGGAGGCGGTGTTCATGGATGCAAGCAAGGCGCCGTTTACTGCGGCTTTGCTGCCTTCGGCAAAATGTTTTGTCACCGGGCGCCACGCAAATACCAATGCGCACAGAATGCCCAGCAGTAACGCAGCTTCGACAGCCCAGATTGCCGCCACTTTGGACACTTCCTGCATCACTGGCGGAGGGTTGCCAATCACCGCGGGCACGAAGGATTGGGTAGGGCCGTAGACGCGCGGAATCCAATGGGTGAAAGCAAGATTGGCCACGCCAACCAACACCAACGGCAGCAGCGCAATCAATGGGTGCGCAAGCTTTGTGCCTTCAAAAGGCGGAGGTTCGTTGATCAGATTTTCGCCATAGCCTTCGCCTGCCGCAGCGGCTTTGCGTCGGCGCGATTCCAGATAAAGCATGCCGACAACCAGGATGAACGACGCACCCAGTGTGCCGAGCCAAGGCGCTGCCCATGCAGTGGTGCCGAAGAACGAAGTGGGAATGATGTTCTGGATCTGCGGAGTGCCGGGCAGCGAATCCATGGTGAAGGTGAACGCGCCCAGCGCGATCGTGCCTGGGATCAGGCGCTTGGGAATATTCGATTCGCGAAACAGTTCCACTGCAAAGGGATATACCGCGAACACCACCACGAACAGCGACACGCCGCCGTAGGTGAGCAGCGCGCATACCAGCACGATGGAAAGCATCGCGCGGCTGCGGCCCACCAAACCGATAGTGGATGCAACGATGGCTTTGGAAAATCCCGACAGCTCGATCACCTTGCCGAATACCGCGCCGAGCATGAATACGGGAAAGTAGAGCTTGAGAAAGCCCACCATCTTGTCCATGAAGAGCCCGGTGAACATCGGTGCGACCAATGTGGGATCGGTCAGCAGCACGGCGCCGAGCGCGGCGATCGGTGCGAACAGGATCACGCTGTGGCCGCGATACGCGGCCAGCATCAGGAAGCACAGGGCTGCCAGCACGATTAGAAAAGCCATTCCGTTATTCCTTCTTGATGCCGGGATCGAACCATACGCAGTTCGACGCTCTTGCTCTTTCAGCGTTTCCCACAGCTGGCCGTAGTTCTTTTGGCCGTCATTCCCGCTTTCGCGGGAATGACGGCCTCAAGGCTTAGCTGCTAGCTGAGGGCCTCGTCCGGAAGTGTTGGTGCACTCAGTATCTCGACACCCTTGCACACAACGGCACTGTACGAAGGTACAAGTGCCGCCCTCGCACCGCCTTTCTATGCTGCGCAGCATGGGCATCCGTGGGCGGATGCACGCCAATGCGAGGGGAGACATGAAGCGTAGCCATTTGAGTCTGGCCATCGGTTTGAGTTTGGCCTGTGCCGCGCCGCTGTATGCGCAACAAGCCGGTAATAACACCACCACTGCCAACCATACGCAGGCGAGCCCGGTCAAAGCCAAGAAGCTCGATCAGATCACCGTCACCGCACGCAAGCGCGAGGAAACGCTGCAGGATGTGCCGATTGCGGTGAGTGCGTTCACGGCACAATCGCTCTACAACCAGAACGTGCAGAACCTTGGCGATCTCCAAGGCAAGGTACCGGATCTGCAGGTTTACGCTGCGCGCGGTTCCAATACGACGCTCACAGCCTACATTCGCGGTTTGGGCCAGGCTGATCCGACTTGGGGTTTCGATCCTGCGGTGGGTATCTATCTCGACGACGTCTATATGGCCCGCCCGCAAGGCACTCTGCTGGATGTGTTCGACGTCGATCGCATCGAAGTGCTGCGCGGCCCGCAGGGCACGTTATACGGCAAGAACACCATCGGCGGCGCGATCAAATACGTGTCCAAGCCACTGCCGACCAAGACGGAAGGTTCGGTTGAAGTCACTGCAGGCACACATGGCGAGAAAGATGCGAAAGCTGCGCTAGGCGGCGCTTCAGCCGATGGCGTGTGGCGTGGGCGCATTGCCGTAGCGAGTGAACACAACAATGGTTTCGGTAGCGACATACTTACGGGTAGCCGTAACGGCAACAAGAACACCAATGCTGCGCGTGCCACGCTGGGTTTCTTCCCCACGCAGCACTTCAATGCGCAGTTGGAAATCGACGGCCTGCACGACAACTCCAACCCGCGCGGCGCGAAGATGCTGGAACCCAACAAGTTCTATCCGCTGTATCAACCGTTGCCCAGCAACTACAACACGCAAAGCGGTATGCCGCAGGTCAACTGGACCAAGATGAAAGGTGCGGCGCTCACCTTGAACTGGATTGTGAGTCAGGATTGGACGCTGAAGTCGATCACTGCCTATCGCACCTCCAAGACCGACAGCAATATCGACTTCGACACCCTGCCGGTGGAAGTGGCGGACGTGAATGCCATCTACAAGGATCACCAATTCAGCCAGGAATTGCAGGCCAACTACGATTCGGGCGGTGCAGTGCATGGCGTGATGGGTTTGTATTACTTCAACGGCTCTGCACAAGGCGAAATCCACAACATCTTCCTGGGCTCGCCGCCGTACAGCACGCTAGGTTTTTCCGAGTACGGCAGCACGGGTGGCAGCATGGGTACGCGCAGTTATGCCGCCTATGGCGACTTCACCTGGGACATCAGCCCTTCATGGAGCCTGGACGTTGGCGCACGCATAACGGATGAAAAGAAGACAGCCGTCATCCAGAACTATCTCTATTCGGACGCCACCTTCAGTACGCCGATCGGGGTGTTGGCTAATTTCACCGGCGCGCATACGTCGCATAACGTGTCGCCCAAGGTTTCGCTTGATTACACCGTCGACGATCAGATCAAGCTCTATGGAAGCTACAGCGAAGGCTTCCATTCCGGCGGCTATAACATTCGCGCCAACTGTGCGGCGATTCCGTCATCCTGCCGCCCGATCCAGGACGAGAAGGTTCAATCCTTCGAACTGGGCAGCAAGATGAGCTTCCTCGACAACAGCCTGATGCTGAACACGGCGTTGTTCCACAACATCTACTCGAACATCCAGCTTTCGGTATTCACGTCTTACGCCTTGCCGAACGGCACCCAGGGCTTCTTTGGCGACTTCACTAATGCCGGCAAAGGACATATCGACGGCGTGGAAGAAGAATTCGCCTGGTATCCATCGCAGGAATGGACGCTGAGCGGCAACTTCGCCTACCTGCACACCAAGTACACCGAGTTTCTCAGCGGCGGCGTCAATATCGCCAACACGCAGTTCTTCACCAACGCGCCGAAGTGGTCGGGCGGTTTGACGCTGCAGCGTAGTTTCTCGCTGGGTGAGCATGGGGATTTGAATGCGCGGCTCAATTACCAGTACCAAACTTCGGTGTGGCCGGAGACGACGCTGTCGCCGCTGATCAAGCAGGGTTCGTATGGGCTGCTCAATGCGGGCTTGATCTGGCAGATCGATCAACCGTGGTCGCTCAGCTTGCAAGGCACGAATCTTGGGAATAAGTCGTACCGCACGACGGGGTACAACATTGCTGCGCTGGGCATCGTGACGGGGTTCTATGGGCCGCCGCGGATGGTGACGTTGTCGGCGAAGTACGCGTTTTGATGCCTTGCTTCCTCTCCTGTTAGCAGGGGAGGGAGTCCGTGTTATTGGTCTTTTCGAAGGGACATCAAATCATGCGGTGGATAAAAACGATAAGCATTGGCTTGCTGCTTGCCACAGGAGCGGCACATGCCGGTGATTCGGCATCCGCTTTGCCTCATTTAAGTCTGGACCCCTCGCGCGTTGCCGTCACCGGCCTCTCATCCGGCGCCTACATGGCTACCCAGATGCAGCTTGCCTATCCGGAATTGTTTCCCAAAGCTGCGTTGATCGCAGGCGGTCCTTACGGCTGCGCGGAAGGCAAGTTGCAAACGGCGTTGAGCATATGCATGAAAGGCGATCCCGCACCGGATGTTGCAGCGTTGATAGCTACGACAAAACAACGTGCGGCGAATCAACAGATCGGATCGCTGAAGGATCTTTCGCACGGAAGCGTGTATCTGTTGCACGGCACGCAAGATAGAGTGGTGGCACCGGTAGTGGCTGAGGCCGCCGCGCATTTCTACGAGGCGCTGCGCAACGAAGCGGGCATGTCAGGCTTGCACGTGGTTGACGATGGACAGCGGGCGTTTGCACATAACCTACCTTTGGCTACAAAAGGGGATGACTGCGACAAGTCGGTCTCGCCTTATCTCGGGCATTGCGGGTTCGACGCGGCGGGTGAAGTCTTCGCGCATCTGTATGGTTCTGCTTCTCACGCAGCGATAGATGCGCATGGCCAGTTGCAACGCTTCGACCAGGATGCCTTGAAGCCTGAAGGCACCGATGCGCTGCTCGCTTCCACCGGCTATCTGTATGTGCCGCCAGATTGCGCAGCAGGCAAACGGTGCGGCCTGCTCGTTGCGTTCCACGGCTGCAAGCAGAATGCCGATGCAGTGGGGCAGTCGTTCGTGAAGGATGCCGGCTTCAACCGGTGGGCCGACGTGTACGACGTGGTCATCCTGTATCCTCAGACACGGGCTAGTTTCGCGCCGTTGAATCCGCAGGCGTGTTGGGACTGGTGGGGTTATTCGGGCGGCAATTACGACACGCGGCAGGGGGTGCAACTGCGGTGGGTGGTCAATGCAGTGAAAACCTTGGGATTGTCCGTACGCCACCCGTAGGTTGGGCTGAGGCGAAGCCGAATCCCAACGTCTGCACGGGCATGGCGATGTTGGGGTTCGCTTGCGCTCGACCTAGCGTACGGGGAGGCTGCATTCCATGTTGAGCGCCGGCCTCATTGCCACCGCTGCACTGGTGTGGCTCGGTTTGCTCTTCGGCGTCGCGCTTATGGGTGAACGCCGCCCACATCTATTCGAAAAACGCTGGGCGATTGTCTACGCACTATCGCTGGCGATCCACTGCACGTCGTGGACGTTCTACGGCACCGTCACGCAGGCAAGCCGATCGGGCTGGTGGCTGCCGCCGACGTTTGTGGGCGCAATCCTGATGTATCTGTTTGCGGTGTCGGTGTTGCGGCGATTGGTGCAGCTTGCGCGTGAATACAACGCAGGTTCGATTGCCGATTTGATCGTGGTGCGATTGGGAAGGCATGCGGGACTGGCGGCGTTAGTAACGTCGGTCGTATTGCTGGGCATCGTGCCTTACATCGCGCTGCAGCTTAAAGCGGTAGCCATGAGCTACACGCTGCTGCGCCGTGGCGAATTGGCGGAATCGGCACCATGGCATGACAGCGCGTTGTATGTGGCGTTGTTGATGGCGCTGTTCGCGATGCTGTTCGGCACACGTCGCGCGTCCGCGATGGCGCATAACCGCGGACTGGTATTGGCGATGGCGTTCGAATCGCTATTCAAACTCGGCGCGATGCTGGCCTTGGGTTCTTTGCTGTTTACGCCGTTGCCGGCGGGTGCGGCGATCGGTGCATCGCCGCCGCATGATAGCAGCGGCTTTCCTGCGTTGATCTTGCTCGGTGCGTTGGCGATGTTTACGTTGCCGCATCAGTTTCATGCGGGCGTGGTGGAATGTCGCGACAGTTCGCACGTGCGTACGGCGCGCTGGTTGTTTCCCCTGTATATGTTGCTGATCGCGTTGCCTATCCTGCCATTGGCGAAGTTGGGCGATGCGTGGTTGGCTCCTAGTGGTGTGCCGTCGGATCTGTACGTGCTGGCCCTGCCGCTTGCGCGTAACCAGGATGGGCTTGCGCTGCTGGCATTTCTCGGTGGGCTGAGTGCGGCGACAAGCATGGTGGTGGTGGCGACATTGGCCTTGAGCCTGATGGTGGTGAACCACTTCATCGCGCCGTTGCGCGTGCGCGCGGGCTGGGGACGTGACGAGCAGGGCGATCTGCGCGGTGAAGTGCTGAATCAGCGTCGCGCAGCGATGCTTGCAGTGATCCTGTTGGCATGGGGGTATAGCCGCTTGCTGGCACGCAATGATGCGCTGGCGGATATCGGCGCCATTTCGTTTTCTGCGCTGGCTGGGCTTGCGCCGGCGTTGCTGGCGGCGGTATATCGGCCGCAGTTGGGGCCGCGCGCGGTGATGTGGGGCCTCGCTGTCGGTACGCTGGTGTGGCTGTATGTGTTGCTGCCGGCGGGTATCGCGCATCAACCTGATTGGCTGGAGCAAGGTCCGTTTGGTTTGCGTTGGCTGACACCGGACGGCTTGCTGGGGCTGGATGACTGGAGCAGGCTCGCTCGTGCGGTGGTGCTGGGCTTGGTGGCGAATGTGCTGGCGATGCTGGCGGTAGCCAACACCCGCTATGGACGTCGGCGTTGGCGAGCGGGGATAAGTAACGTTTCCGTTGCAGAGTTACGCGCGCTGGCTGAACGTTTTCTGCCGATAGAACGCGTGGAGCGGTTGTTCACTGGCGCAGCTATGCAAGGTGCTGCAGGCAATGCGCGTGTGGCGGAAGTGGAACATGAACTGGCAGCGGTGATCGGTGCGGCTTCCGCACGCTTGCTGCTGGAAGTGGTGCATCGTCAAGGACGCGCCGAGTTCGACACGGTAGCGGCCATCGTCGGCGAAGCGGCACAGGATCTGCACTTCAGTCAGCGGGTGCTGGAAGCGGCGTTGGAGAACGTGAGCCAGGGCATCTGCGTAGTAGATTCGGAACTGCGGCTGGTGGCGTGGAACAGCCGCTATGCGACGTTGTTCGGTTACTCACCCGAGTTGCTGCAGGTCGGGCGGCCGGTGGCGGATCTGATTCGGCGCAATATCGTGGCGGGCATCATCGGGCCGGGCGATGTGGAGGGGCGTGTGCGCCGGCGGCTTGCGCATATGCGCGCCGGCACGGAGCTGCTGTCAGAGCGGCGCTTTCCGGATGGCACGGTGGTAGAAATACGCGGTCATCCGATGCCGGGCGGCGGCTACGTAGCAACGTTTACCGATGTCACCGCGTTTCGTGAAACCGAGGATGAGCTCACGCTCAGCAACGAAACGTTGGAATTGCGTGTGGTCGAACGCACGCGTGAACTCGCCCAGGCCAGTGCGGAGGCGCATCGCGCGAATGAGGCGAAAAGTCATTTTCTTGCCGCGGTGAGTCATGACCTGATGCAACCGCTGCATGCGGCGCAGTTGTTCGCGCACGCGTTGGCAGAGCGTGGCTACGATGCCGCCCATCTGCGCCATCTCAGTGATTCGCTGGCGGCCACCGAAGGGTTGCTGGCTGGCTTGCTGGATATCGCGCGCTTGGAGGGTGGCCGCCTGCACCCACAACCGCGCGACTTTCCGTTGGCGGAAGTGTGGGAGCCGCTGGCTGCGGAGTTTCGTGCGCTGGCGCGCGATCGTGGCGTGCAACTCAGCGTGGCCGACGGTCGTGTCTGGGTCCATTCTGATCCGTTGCTGCTGCGGCGCGTGCTGCAGAATTTTCTCTCCAATGCGCTGCGTTATAGCGAGCGTGGCCGTGTGTTGTTGGGTGTGCGACGCCGCGCCGATGGCTTGCGGCTGGAAGTGTGGGATACCGGGCCCGGTATTGCGGAAGAAGAGCGCAGCCTGATTTTTGAGGAATTTCGTCGTGGCAGCACTGCGGGCGGGCAGGGGCTTGGATTGGGCCTGGCGATTGCGCAACGTGTGGCCGCGTTGCTTGGGCACCCACTAGGGATGCGTTCGTGGCTTGGGCGGGGCAGCGTGTTCTACGTTGATGTGCCGCAAGCGAAGACCGCCTACCACATCACCGCGCCCACTGCGGCGGATGTGCGCCCACTGGCAGCAGGGCGCGCGCTGATTCTGGACAACGAACCTTCCGCACTCGCTGCACTCGGTGCGTTGCTGCATAGCTGGGGATGGGAGGTGCATGCCGTCGCGCACGCGGGGCAGGTTTCGGCTGCGCCGTGGCGACCGGATCTCTGCGTGCTCGACTATCACCTCGATCGCGGCCAGACCGGATGGGATGCGCTGCTTGCCTTGCGTCGTGCCTATCCGGGTGTACCTGGCGTCATTCTCACGGCCGATCGTGACGGCGAGTTGCGGCAACGTTTGCACGAAGCTGGGGTGGTGGTGCTTTACAAGCCGCTGAAGCCGCTGGCAATGCGGCAGGTGATGCAGAAGGTGATGGCTGCGAGGGAGCCAGCTTCTTTGTAGGTTGGATTAGCGCAGCGTAACCCAGCGGTGCCTAGAGACCTGCTGGATTAGGCTGCGCTAACCCAACCTGCGGCGTTGCGGGTAAAGCGCCCGGTTCGCCCAGATCCAGCATATGCAACAACACACCCGCTTGCGTGCGATTGCGCACACCGAGCTTTTCGAAGATCGCGGTGGCGTGTGCTTTCACGGTGCGCTCCTGAATGCCTAAGCGATCCGCAATCTGCTTGTTGAGCAACCCTTCACCCAACAACGCCAGCACGCGGTATTGCTGTTCCGTCAGGCGCGCGAGGCGTGCGGCGAGATCCGCATCCGAGGGATTGCTTGGCAGCGCAGCAACGCTGCGTGCCAGCGCGGGTGGCAACCAGTTGCCGCAATGGAGCACAGCCGAAACGGCTTCGCTGATTTCACCTGGATTGGCGCTCTTGGGAATAAAGCCTGCGGCACCGTGATCAAGCACGCGCCGCACGACGTGCGGCTCGTCGTGTGCGGACACCACCAGCACGGCCACCGCGGGATATTGCCCGCGCAACGCAGCCAAGCCGGAAAGTCCCTGGCTGCCGGGCATGTGCAGGTCCAGCAACACCAGGTCGATATCCGGATCGGTGGAGAGCGCCTCGAGCACGCCGGGCAGATCGCTGGCTTCGAGGACGTCGCAGCGTTCCACTTGTTTGCTGGCAGCTTGGCGCAGCGCGGCGCGGAACAGAGGATGGTCGTCGGCGATAAGTAGACGCGGCATGACGCGGACCATAACCGTGGCCGGAGTTTTCGTCGAGATGCAAAGCGGCATGTTGTACCTTCGTACAGTGGCGGTGCCGAGCGGACTTGCTATGGTGAGGCGATGACTATTCGCATCGCTGTGACGAGCATGGCCGCGCTGGCCCTTTTTACCTGCGCGACGCAGGTGTTTGCGAGGGAGCCCTCGATGCAACAAGGGATCGATTTCGTGCAGGGCGAGGTGAGCGTCACCACGCATCGCGATCATGACGACCTGCTCAGTGCGGGGCTTGGCCTTGATGGCTTGAAGGGAGCGCCAGCCCCCTTTGCGAACCCCACGAAGCCCACTGTGCAGGAATTGCGTCGGCGCGCGATCCAGACGAGTTGGAAGGGCATTGCCGATCTCGGTCCCCTGGGCGGATACGGCACGATCTATGGCGCCGTTCCTGCGATAGCTGGGCGGGAATATCAGGCATTCGCAAAAATTCCCGGCGCACATCAACCCCATCGCGTGCTGGTGCAAGTGCCCGATCATTTCGACCAGGCGCATCGTTGCCTGGTGGTGACGGCATCTTCCGGGTCGCGCGGTATCTACGGGGCTATTGCGTTGGCAGGCGCATGGGGGCTTCCCAAGGGATGCGCCGTGGCATACACCGACAAAGGCACGGGTTCCGGGTACTTCGATTATTCCAGCGACAGTGGCGTGGCGCTGAATGGAGAGCGTGCAAAACGCGGTACGGCGATGCTGGAATTCGAGCCTTCAGCGACGAAAGGCGAGGGCATCGCTTTCAAGCATGCGCATTCGGGCGACAATCCGGAAGCTGATTGGGGGCGGCACGTCTTGCAAGCGGCGCAGTTCGCACTGGCAATGCTGGATCGCGCGTTTCCGGAGCAGGCGCCGTTTACGCCGCAGAACACCAAAATCATCGCAACCGGCCTGTCCAATGGCGGCGGCGCCGTGTTGCAGGCGGCAGGGTTGGACGAGCATCACCTGCTTGCCGGCGTTGTTGCGCTCGAACCGAACGTGCACACGTCACAGCGCGGGCGCGCGTTGTACGACTACGCGACCGAAGCGGCCATGTGGTTGCCGTGCGCATTGATGGATGCGCGCTTTGCTTCGACGCCATTTGCGCGCGATGCGAAAGGTGCGCCGCATGCTGCGTGGGCTACGCGTTGTGCGAGTCTGCATGCGCAGGGTTTGCTGAAATCCGCTGCGCCCGAGCAACAGGCAGCGGAAGCATACGAACATCTGCGTGGCACCGGATGGACAGATCAAGCCATGGCGACGGCTGCATCATCGACAGCACTGGATTTGTGGCGCGTGATCGCCGCGGCCTATGCCTCGGCTTATCTGCGTCGCGGCGCAGACAACATGCCATGCGGTTATCACTACAGCGCAACCGTCAACGGCAAACCCGGCATGGCCGATGAAGCCACGCGCGCAAGCTGGTGGGCGGATGGCGCAGGCATTCCGCCTGGTAACGGCATCGGCCTATTCGGCGGTACAGATGAAAGCGCCGATCCGCAACTTGCCGGCATCGCCTGCCTGCGCCGATTATGGGCGGACGACGATGCGGATGCGCGCGCGTTGCACGCGTCGATACAAGCACTGGCAGCGAAATTGCCGCGCAAAGATTTGCCGATGTGGGTGTTGCATGGTGCAGACGATGGCCTGCTGCCTTCCGCCTTCACATCGGAGCCGTATATTGCCTGGCTGCATGCCGAAGGCCGCCGGCCGATTTACTGGAAGGTGCCGCGCGCGCAGCACTTCGACGCTTTCCTCGCGGTGCCTGGCTTTGGCGACAAGCATCTGCCGCTGATGCCCTATGGGTACGTCGCGCTGGATCGGCTGTGGACGCATCTGTTCCATGCGCAGCCGTGGCCGGCGGAATTGCCGACCCCGACGGGAACTGCACGTGGCGAAGGTGCCCTGCAGGCGAGCATGCTCGGTATGTAGACGAGTTGGGGCTTGCACCCAACCCGGCGCGTTATGGATAAGCCGACAGTTCTTCCAGTCGCTGCTTCATCGCGGCAAGCAGGCATGTTGCATCCGCCCCGCATGCATCGCGTTTGCGCAGCCACGTGCGTTGACTGGCGGTTAGCGATGCTTCGCTGTAGTCCGTGTCCTTGATGGTGTCGCGCGCAACCTTGTACGACCATGCCACGCTGCGATCGAACGATGCCAGCTGGAGCGAGTCGCAGACGGCTTTCTCAGCCGTCGAGCCGGCCTTGGCGCAAGCGAACGACGGTTGCGGCTTTGCATCTGCAGGCAGGCGCTGGAGAACCAGCAGCGTTTCGTCGCGCCAGCGCAGAACCAGCTGCCCCGCCGAAGTGAGATACATCCACGAACCTTTCACACCGTTGCCGGCACCAAGATCGCGTTGCCAGAGACCGTCCTTGCAACGAAGGCTGATGACATCCACTTGTTCGTTCGGCTGGGCCTTCAATTCATAGGCTTCGGGAGTGGGATGGGACTCTGCATCGTCGCCGTCAGGATGTCCGAGACTGCCATCCATTAATTTCAACAAAGGCATGCGCGTTACCGTGGCGGTTGGCGCATCGCATGGGCTTGAGTCGGAGGTATCGTCGGTCAGCCGGGTGCTTGAAAAATTGAAAATGCGCCAACGCAGGCGAGCATCGTTCCAAACATAGTGCGTCTTGAACGATACGTTGGTATTGGTGTGCACCTCTGTGACCTGCCATCGACCGATCAATGCATCGGGAAGTGTCGCGGCATGGCAGGGGAAAATCGCACCGGCGAAGGCAAGAGCCAGCCAGGCGATGGGTTGGCGAAACGGGATGTGCAAGCGTGTGTCCTCGGCGTTGCGGTTGGTCGTGTGTGCTACGTCAGAGAAATCGGTTTGCCGTCCTTCTCGTATTTGCCTTGCAGGAATAGCTTGACCTCATCGGAGCGACGATTGGTCAATCCGCGGCTGACCTTTCCACCTGTCGTATTGCCTGCCCTGATCACCTTCATGGCATCGGCGACCTTGCCGGCATTCAAGAGATGGCACAGGCGAAGCCAGCGGCCTGCCGGGTTGTACGCAAAACTGACCAGGGCGTCGAATTCGTATTGCGCCAGGCGTACTTTCAAAGACCTGCGAACCATGCTCTCGTAATGACCGCCAATGTGCTTGAGCAGCGCCATTTCTTGTGCATCGGTCAGGTCGGCATCGCTTTTGTGATCGTCTTTGAACTTGACCATATCGTCTTTGGTCAGCGTCTTGCCGCCGATTTTTTTGCCAACCGCCATGCCAGCTGCTTGCGCAATGGATTTTGCGGCATCGTCGGACAGACCAATGGACTTCATGTCGGTGGTGACGGCTTCGGCCGATCTTGCGCCCATGTCGTAACCGGGTCCCAGCGTGATGCCGCTCGAGCCACCCGGCCAATGCAGGTGATTGGAAATGCCTTTCCACCGCTCATGGACGTAAATGAATTGCCAACCCAGCGGTGACAATGACCCGAGTTTCGGATCAAGTCGCGGTACGGCAGGCGGAAGGAACGGAACAAGTACCGAATAGCAACTCAGGTCGGCAGGTCCGTAGCCTTGTGCCCAAGGCGTTGCCGGTACCTCGAAAGGGGCGTCGACGGTGAAAAGAGACGGTTTGGCCCGCCAAGGCGAGTCGTCTGCCGGCATCGGAAAGGGATTGCGGTAATTCGCCATAACGCCCCCTCGTGCATGGGAGCGCCAAGCATAGTGGGGCGGGGGCGTTTCAGGCAGAGGGATATGCGAGATCCTCCGCAGAATGCGGGCTGCTTTCTTTCTGTTACAGCCAGGCCTGGCTGGCGGTATCCTTACCGGCCCACGCCCGCCGACCGGGCGCCTGTCCCATTGAATTGCAAGGAATCCTCATGGCCATCAACGTTACGATCACCACCAACCGCGGTCCGATCCATCTGCGCTTGCATGACGACAAGACCCCGGTGACGGTGGCTAGCTTCGTCAATCTGGCGCGCCGCGGTTACTACGACGGCCTGTCGTTCCATCGCGTGATCGCCGATTTCATGATCCAGGGAGGCTGCCCCGAAGGCAGCGGTCGCGGTGGCCCGGGCTATCGTTTCGAAGACGAGTTCAGTCCCTCGCTGAAGCACGACAAGCCGGGCATCCTTTCCATGGCCAACGCCGGTCCGCGCACCAATGGCAGCCAGTTCTTCATCACCCATGGCGCTACGCCCTGGCTGGATGGCAAGCACAGCGTGTTCGGCGAAATTGTCAGCGCGGAAGACCAGAAAGTGGTGAACGCGATCAAGCAGGGCGACAGCATCGAAAAGGTTACCGTGGAAGGCGATGTGGATGCATTGCTGGCGGCGCAAGCGGAGCGCGTGAAGGAATGGAACACAGTGCTCGATCAGCGCGGCTGATTGGGTTTCACCCAGGTGAGCAGTGGCGTTCTTCACGCCACTGTTACGATTGTGTAGCCGACGTCGACATAGAATCGCCGGGCTTGGATCTTTCTCATAGGAGCACAGCCATGTCGTTACTCGATAGCTTGGGCAGTTTGTTGGGCGGTAATCAGGGCGAGGGCGGCAATTCGCTGGTATCGATTGCCGGTCAGTTGATCCAACAGGCCGGTGGCGTGCAGGGCCTGGCCAGCACGTTGCAGCAGCATGGCCTCGGCGGCGCGGTGCAGTCCTGGATCGGCAATGGCGCGAACCAGGCCATTTCCGGCGACCAGCTCAACGAGGTACTGCAGAAGTCCGGTCTGGATTCGGTCGTGAATAACGCGGCCAGCAAGCTTGGCGTGGACCCCGGTCAGTTGGTCGGCCAGCTTGCACAGGTATTGCCGCATGCAGTGGATCATGTCACCCCGAACGGCGACGTGCCTTCGAGCGGTGGCGGTGGCTTCGATCTTTCGATGCTCGGCGGCTTGGCCGAGAAGCTGCTCGCTGCGAGAACAGCCTGAGCGGCATCTACAAAAAACACGGCGGGGAAACCCGCCGTGTTTTTTTGTGTTCGATGAAAACCCGGCGATCAGTGCTGGATAAAGCGCAGCAAGTAGACCAGGATGACCGCGCCGACAATCGACAACAAAAAGCCGGCCGTATGGAATTTCTGACCTGGCGCCGGCTTGCTAAACAGCGTGCCGATAAAGCCGCCGATAACGGAACCGACGATACCCACCACGGTGGTCATGATGAATCCGTAGTGTTCGGCGCCCGGCACGATCCAGCGTGCGATAAGACCGATGATGAAGCCGACGATGATCGACCAGATGATATGGAACATGGACATCCCCTTGCGTCGTGGTTGTTGATCAAGGCACCCCTTCCGCCCGGTCGTGCAGCGGCTTGGGGTGACCTGATCCCTTTTACATCGGCGTCACCGTTACTGTCTGTTTGCAGGCCACAGGTGCGTCGGCGAAGGCAGACTGGCTGTCTGTTGCGCCGACGGGCCGAAGGCATGCGGACAGACAGTAACGGCCCGGAGGGTGATGCCCAGAAGTCTCGCACGCTGTGCCGCGCGGCTTGAAAAGACGGCCAGTCTTCCCTGTGCCGCGCAACCCACCCTGCGAACCTTTTGAGCATCATGCCGCCCATGTAAAAGGGATCAGGTCACCCCGAACCATCATGCCAGTCGGCTATGACGAAGCAATAGGAATTTTCTGGGTCTATGTCGCCGGGGATCTCCGGTTGCCGCAACGCCGCATGCTAAAATCGCCGGGTTTGCTGTCCCGCACCCACGAGGAAGCCATGCCCCAGCTCGCCCAGCGTATCGGCCGCGCCAAACCCAGCGCGATCATGGTGATCGCCGAAACGGCCAAGCAGCTCAAAGCCTCCGGCCGCGACATCATCAGCTTCTCCATCGGCGTGCCGAACTTTCTGCCTGGCGATCATGTGTACGCTGCCGCACGCGAAGCGCTATCGCACGATAGTGGCCAGTACGGCAGCAATCGCGGTTCCGATGCGCTGCTGGATGCTTTCCTCAAGCACATTGAAGCGTTGGGTTTCACCGGTTACGGGCGTTTGAATCTGTCGGTGGGCATTGGTGCCAAGCAGGTGCTGTACAACCTGGCCGAGGCGTTGCTCAACGAAGGCGACGAGATCTGCTTCCCGGCGCCGTATTGGACCACCTATCACGACATCGCCGATATCGTGGGCGCAAAAGCCAACGTGCTGCATTGTGGTCCCGATCAGAACTACAAGCTCACGCCGCAGCAGTTGCAAGCAGCGCTTGCGCGCAAGCCGAAAGTGTTTCTGTTCAACAACCCCTCCAATCCCACCGGCATGGTCTACACGCGCGAGGAAATCGCTGCGTTGGCGGAGGTGCTGGCGCAGTATCCGGACACGTGGATCATCACCGACGACATCTACAACTCAATGGTGTTTGACGGCATCGGTTATCACAATTTCGTGTTCGCGCGGCCGGAATTGCGCGATCGTTTGATCTTCGTCGATTCGATTTCCAAGACCTACGGCATGCCGGGCTGGCGCGTCGGTTTGATCGCCGGGCCGGAGAATGTGGCCAAGGCGGTGACCACGCTCAATTCCAATCACATCACCAGCGTGCCGGAGGTGATCGCTGCCGCGGCGATTGCCGCGCTCAGCGGTCCGCAGGATGTACCGCAAGCCAAGTGCAAGGAATTCGCGCAGAAGCGTGATGTGGTGCTGGCTGCGCTGGCGAAGATCCCTGGTGTGGTGTGCCCGCGTCCGCAAGGTGCGTTCTATGCGTTCCCGGATATCTCGGTGGCGTTCGGCAAGAGCCACCATGGCACGCGCATCGAAAACGACGTGGAATTCTGCGCTGCGCTGCTGGGCACCAAGGGCGTGGCCTGCGTGCCAGGTTCGGCCTTCGGCGAGCCGCGCGCCATGCGCATTTCCTATACCTGTCCCACCGCCCAGTTGGCGCCCGGCCTTGCGCGCATTGCCGAGTTCTTCGCCGAACTGAGTTGATCTTTCTTTACGGCCCCCTCGTTACGATGCGGGGCTTTGTTTTTATGCACCTGAAGGAGTTGCCACGATGAAAGCCCCCGTTCGTGTTGCCGTGACCGGCGCAGCCGGCCAGATCGGTTACGCCCTGCTGTTCCGCATCGCCGCCGGCGACATGCTCGGTCCGGATCAGCCGGTCATCCTGCATCTGCTCGAAATCACGCCTGCGTTGCCTGCGCTGCAGGGCGTGGTGATGGAGCTCAACGATTGCGCATTCCCGCTGCTCGCTGGCGTGGTCGCGACCGACGACGTCAACGTCGCTTTCAAGGACGTCGATTACGCACTGCTGGTCGGCGCACGTCCGCGCGGCCCGGGCATGGAGCGCAAGGATCTGCTCGAAGCCAACGGCGCCATCTTTGCGCCGCAAGGCAAGGCGCTGAACGATCACGCCAAGCGTGACGTGCGCGTGCTGGTGGTGGGCAACCCGGCCAACACCAATTCGCTGATCGCGCAGCAGAACGCGCCCGATCTCGATCCGAAGTGCTTCACCGCGATGGTGCGCCTGGATCACAACCGCGCGCTGTCGCAGCTTGCCGAAAAAACCGGCAAGCACACCACCGACATCAAGAAGGTCACCATCTGGGGCAACCACAGCTCCACGCAGTATCCGGATCTGCACCACGCCACCGTGAGCGGCAAACCGGCGCTGAGCCTGGTCGACCAGAGCTGGTACGAAAAGGATTTCATCCCCACGGTGCAGCAGCGCGGCGCGGCCATCATCAAGGCACGCGGTGCTTCGTCGGCGGCTTCGGCGGCTTCCGCCGCGATCGATCACATGCGCACCTGGGCACTCGGCACCGCGGAAGGTGATTGGGTGTCGATGGGTATTCCGTCCGATGGTTCCTACGGCATCGCGCCGGGCGTGATCTACGGCTACCCGGTGACGGTGAAGAACGGCAAGTACGAGATCGTGCAGGGTCTGGAGGTCAACGACTTCTCGCGTGCACGTATGGACGCGACCGACAAGGAACTGCGTGAAGAGCGCGCGGGTGTCGAGCATTTGTTTGCGAAGAAGTAAATCGTATTCTTTAGCATGAGAATCAAAACGGCCATCCGATTGGATGGCCGTTTTGTTTTCAGGTATGCGCTTGCATGCATATTTGATTTTTACCTCACCGTCATTCCGGCGAAGGCCGGAATGACGGTGAGGTAGAGTGTGATTTCTCAGCGCAGCTGATAACTGAAAGCAAAATTCACCCGCGGCGAGCGATGCGTTGTACCCAGCGGCTTGTCGCCCACCGGCTGCGCAACCGTGAGATCGAACGAGTAGTAATGCTGATCCGTCCACCGCACGCCAAGTCCGGCAGAACCAAGTTTGGAAGGCGCAGGCGTCCCCGCATTGAGATACACGCGCGCAAACTGCGTGACGACATAAGGCGTGACTTGCCTGACCCAATGATTGGATAAGTCGTAACGCTGATTGACTTCGAACGACGCCCCCCAGCCGCTATCACCCGCGGTTTCGCCAGGGTCGTAGGCCAGCCCATAACGGGGCCCGCCGAAGCTCACCTGTTCGGTGGTCGGCAATGTGGTGTGGCTGTATTGCCCGGTGATGCTGAAGACCGTGCCGACGCGATGCGGCCATACGTCGCTTTGCAGAAATGTAGCGTCGTAACGCGTGAAAGTCGGATCGACCGGCGAAACCAGTACAAGATTCCCGAAGCGCGTCACCACGCTGGCGTTTGCGCCGAGCCCATCGATGCCGCGCGCAATCTCCAAGTTGATCTTCTGCATGCTGGTGTCGCCGACCTTGAGATAATCCAGCTTGCCATTGAAGACCCGCAAACCATCGTGTTGAATCAGGCGCGCGCCGGTGATGGTGTTGGTGTAGGTTTGCGTGAGCGTGGTGACATAGCCACCGCCCGTTGCGGTGAGATTGCTGTGGTTGTTCAACAGCAACGGATAACTGACGGAAAGCGCGAACTGATCCTGATGCATCGTTTGCCGCAGGTAGTAAGGCAACTGATTGTCGGTATTCGGCTCGCCTTGGTAATGCGAGCCGTTGACATGCAGCATGGCGCCGTCCGAGGCCAATGGCTGCAGATAGCTGAGCGAATACAAGTGCTGGTGGCCTGGGCCAGGCGGGAGCAGGGTGGAAAAACCGATTTGTTCCCCGAACGGCAGCAGGCCGTTTTCCGTCACGCTGGTCAAACCCTGCACGCCGGGATGATTGAAGTCGATGCCGGAGGTGGCATTGAAGCGCGTGCGTTTCACCGTGAGCATCAACCGGGTGGCGCCATCCGTGGTAGTGGGCGACGGTACGTTCGCATCGATATGCACGCCCGGCAGCATGCCCAGCACTTGCAGATAGCGTTCGAAGGTTTTTTGCCGCAGCGGACGGTCTTTCATGATGTGTGCGGCGATGGCGCGAATCTTCGGTTCCATGTTACCCGCGTCACCGTTGATGTTTACGTCGGCCACATAACCTTCAACAACCGTGATATGCACGATGCCGTTGGAGAAATCCTGCGTGGGCACGTAGCCGAACGCGAGCGCGTAACCATGCGCTTTGTAGACCTCACTGATTTTTGATGAGGCGTTCAACACATCGGAAACATGTACGGTCTTGCCCGTCATCGGGCTAAACAGCGCGGCGACTTCCTTGAACGGCACTACATGTACACCGACTACATCGAAACGTTGTGGTGTGAGAGGTGTTGCGAGCAGTGCCTCCAGACGCGGATTCGCAGCGCGCGTCTGTACTTGCGTGTTCACCTTCGGCGCTATCGGTGTTTCCACGCGTGGCAGATTCTGCAGCGGATTGGCCGTTGTCGGCGGGCGCACCTGCGCTTCCGCCGACAGCGGGACCATGTTCGCTACACCAAGTATTGACACACTGAGAGCCTGGCCAATCCATGCCTTCATGCGATGCCCCTGTTTGCGGTTTCCGACGCGACATCGCGTCGCCGATATGACGGAGGCGGCATTCGGGCCGCCTCCGCTCAACGCTTCATCGCTTCTTTGCTCGACTTACAGGCCGTGCTTGCCGAGTATGCCGAGCAGGCCTTGATCTTTGCTGCTGGTGTTCGACGACGAACTGCCCGTGACGCCGCCGATGATGTTGCCGGTCCCGCTGGTGCCGGTGAGGCTGGCGACGCCGTTGACCACATTGCTCACCGTTTGAGTGACCGGTTGCAGGACACCGTTGACGCCGGTTGTTCCGGTGCCGCCGACGGCTGCAACCGTATTGCCTGCCGCGGTGACCGCGTTGCCGACCAAGCCAGTCACCGCGCCGAGCCCCGCAGTGGGGCCGGAACCTGTTGCGCTGGTGATGGCTTGCCCCGTGTTCGCCAACGTCTGGCCAATGCCGGTGATTGCATTGGTGGTGCCGGTGGTCGTAACGCCAACCGGATTGCTGATGCTGCCCGATTGCCCGAGACCCGCCGTTACACCATTGCCCAAGGTGGTGACGGCATTGCCCGCACCTTGCACGGCATTGCCCACCAACTGCGTGATTGGCGCTGCGCCGGGCACGGAAGAACCAGCGCCGGCTACCTGCGCACCCACCGATGACACGATGCTGCCCACCCCGCTGGTGGCGTTACCGCCTGCCTGCGATACCGCCGCGACCAGGTTGCCACCGCCGTTGCCGCTGCTTTGGCCCAGCGTTGCGATCGGGGTCAGCGTGTTGCTGGCGGTCTGCGTCACCGCCTTCACCAGGCCGGTGCCGAGGTTGTGGTCCAGTGGCGCGCCTGCTGCGGAAACATCGTTGCCGACCGTGGATACGACGCCGCCGAGCGTGGCGGTGATCGGCTGGATCGGCGACCCCTGGAAGGAGCCGACGCTGGCCACCGTCTGGCCAAGATCATTCACCGCCTGACCGGAATCGTTGACCACGCCGCCCAGGCTCTGCACGGTGGTGCCGACCGGGTCTTTGCTGTTGCCGATCTGGCCCAGTCCGCTGCTTACGCCGTTGCCCAAGGCGGTAACGGCATCACCGGTGTTGGTCACCACGCCGCTCAAACCTTTCGTGACGCCGTTGTTGCCCAGCAACGGAAGGTTGGTGAGCTGCGAGCCCACGGTGCTTACCGCACCGCCAACGCTGGCCACCACGCCGCCCGCACCGGTGGCCACGCCGCCGAGCAAGGTGCTGGGTGCGGGGGTAGGCGTTGGGGTAGGGGTGGGTGTGGGAGTCGGCGTTGGTGTCGGTGTAGGTGTAGGCGTTGGGCTTGGTGATCCGCCACCGTTGCTGCCACTTCCGCCCGTACCCCCAGTACCGCCGCCGGAACCGCTGCCGCTACCGTTGTTGCCGCTGCTGCCGGAAGCACCCGAGCCATCCGAACCAGAACCGCCTGATCCGCCGCTACTTGATCCACTGCCCGATGGACCAACCGACAGACCTCCTCCCGAACTGCGTACCGAGCCCGAACCGCTGCAGGCCGCCAGTGACAAGACGGATGCCGCGATCAAGCTGGCCAGAAGGGTTTGCTTGAAGATATTGCCCGAAGCAATGCTACGCATGACTTATCACTCCTTTGAACGCGGTGCGTTCCAATCAGGCGTCGCACCTGTTTGGATGCGCCAGTGAATGGAGACAACAGTTCCCCGACCGACTCATGCATGCCGGTGACGCACTAGCTTGGGACCCCTGACGCGAACGACCTGATGACCTACATGAGTGAGGATCGGGCGTGTTGATCCTGTGTGCACATAGGTGAAGGGGTCGTGGAGAAAGCGCGGCTATCCTTGACGATTGCCGAAAAAGGGCAGGGTTGGCCGAAATAGGGTACGGCCCGGCAATCGATGTTTGGAACGTTTTAGTTTTGAACAGCGCGCAATTCGCGGCTTTCCGGAGTTACGCGCAGCACTGAACCCTGCTCGTACCAATCACCTAGCACGATGCGTTCGGCCTTCTGGCCGTCCAAATCGAAGTGGTGAATGGCGGGTCGATGCGTGTGTCCGTGGATCAGGTGCGTCACGCCCGCATGGCGCATGGCTTGCGCCACGGTATCAGCGTTGACGTCCATCAGCGTTTCCTGCGCGCTGCTGGTGTAACTGCGGCTTTCGGCGCGCGCTTTCGCGGCCAATGCGCGGCGTGCCTCCAATGGCATGGAAAGCACTTGCGCCTTCCATGCGGGCGAACGCACTTGGCGGCGTAGTTCTTGATACGCCAGGTCGTCGGTGCAGAGTACGTCGCCGTGCATCAATAAAGTAAGTGTGCCGTAGAGATCGTGCACAGCGCCGTCTTCAATCAGCGTCATGCCTGCGCGTGCGGCGTACGTTTCGCCCAACAGAAAATCGCGATTGCCGACGATGAAATAGACCGGTACGCCTGCATCGCGCACGGCGCGCGTGGCGCTGGCAATGCGCTGCGGCAGTTGTGCATCGTCGTCGTCGCCGACCCAGGCTTCGACCAGATCGCCGAGGATGTACAGCGCATCGGCCTTACGCACTTCATCGCTGGCCAGGTAGTGTTCGAACAGCGTGGTGATGTGCGGGCGGCTGTCGTCCAGATGCAGGTCCGAGATGAACAACGTGCTCATTTGGACTTGCGTGGCGCAGCGGCGGAAGGTTTTGCCGTGGAAGCAGGCGCGGCCGGTGCTTCTTCGCCTTCGACGTTCACGCTTTGGATCACCACCAACGGATTGGGCACGTCGGCAGCGAACGGACCTTGTGCTCGCGTGGGCAGGGCGGCGATCTTGTCGACTACGTCCATGCCTTTCACCACTTTGCCAAAGACGGTGTAACCCCAGGTGAGGCCATTCTGGTTGCCGACGTAATCGAGGCGGCGATCGTCGACCAAGTTGATGAAGAACTGCGATGTGCCGGAATTGGGATCCGCGCCGCGCGCAACGGCAACGGTGCCGCGCAGATTGGAAAGGCCGTTGTCTGCTTCGCTGGCTACTGGCGAGTGCGTGCGACGCGGTTGCAATTCCGAGGTGTAGAGGCCGCCTTGGACGAGATAGCCGGGAATCACGCGATGGAACACGGTGCCGGCATAGAAGCCTTCGTGTACGTAGCGCAGAAAGTTCGCGACGCTCTTGGGCGATTTGTCCGCATACAGCTCCAGCGTGATGTCGCCTTGCGAGGTATGCAGGATCGCCGTGGGATTGGCTGCCGCAGGTGCAGTCGGCGCCGGTGCTTGCTTGGTGGTCTGCGCAACGGCGAGCGGTGCGATGAGGAAGAGGGCGGTCAGCAGGTACTTGGGCATGATGGGGGGCGGTACGGCTGAAATATCCGCGCATGATACGCGGGTGTGGCCTGCTTATGGCTGATGGGTGAGGTTGGTGTTGCGCCCCTCTCCCTTTGGGAGAGGGGTTTCATTCAGTGCCAATCGCCAATGTCAGACCCAACTCCGCCATCGGCGTGATTTCCTGCTCCAGATCCGCCTGGGTCAGCGGATGCTGTTCCACCCACGAAGCAGGCAGACGCAATCCCAGGCGTTGAACGGTCGCGCTGAGGCGCATCGGTGGCAGCGATTCCGGGCGGCGCGCACGGCGGAACAGCACGGCCAGGCGCAGCAGCGCGGTGATGTGCTTGGCGAGCTGGCGGTAGCGCTGCGGCAAGGTGGAGAAAGAGGTTTTGTCCGGTTTGCGCCGATGCGCCTGCACAACCGTGGCGAGCAAGTGCTGTTCCTGCTTGGAGAAGCCGGCCAGGTCGGCATTGCGCAGGATGTACGCGCCATGCTGGTGATGCTGGCTGTGCGCGATGGCCAGGCCGATTTCATGCACGCGCGCTGCCCATGACAGCCACTCGCGCGCTTCGGCATCCAATTTCCAGGTGGGTGCCACTTGGTCGAACAGCATCAGCGCGGTGGATTCCACGCGGCGTGCCTGTGCCCGATCCACGCCATAGCGATTGGCCAGGGCATCGATGCTGGCGGTACGCGGGTCGGTGCCGCCGGCACGGCCGATCAGGTCCCACAGCAGGCCTTCGCGCATGGAGCTTTCGCATACTTGCAGGCGCTCGATGCCGAGCGCAGCGAAGGCTGCCTCGAAGATCACTACCGCGCCCGCAAATACGGGGGCGCGCTCTTCGGAGAGGCTCGGCAGCTTGAGCGTGCTGATCTGGCCTTGCTCGAGCAGCGCATCGCGCAAGGTGACCAGCGAGCTGGGCGTAACGCCGTGATCGGACAGCTTCATCGCCTGCACCACGCCACCGATTGCCTTGGCACTGCCGGAGGAACCGAAGGCATCCGTCCAGCCGGCCTCCAGGTATTCCTCCGAGAACTGTTGCAGCAACACGCCAATTTCGCCGCGTGCCCGCTGCCATCGCTTGCGCGTGAGCTTGCCGCCGGGAAAGAAGCGCTGCGTGGTGGCGATGCAGCCGACCTGCACGCTTTCGGTATGCATCGGCGCCAGGCCGCGGCCGATAATGAATTCAGTGCTGCCACCGCCGATATCGATCACCAGGCGCGGCTCGCGTGAGGTGGGCAGATCGTGCGACACGCCGAGAAAGATCAAGCGGCCTTCCTCGCGGCCGGATACCACTTCCACTGGATTGCCTAGCGCCGCTTCCGCTGCGGTCAGGAAGGCCTGCGGCGAAGCAAGGCGCCGCACGGTGTTAGTGGCCACGGCGCGGACGCGCGCGGAGGGAACCCCGGCGATGCGTTGGCCGAAGCGTGCCAGGCAGTTGAGTGCGCGGGCGCGATGTTCTGCATCCAGCGTGCCATCGGCGCGCAGGCCGGCAGCCATGCGCACGGTTTCGCGCAGACGGTCGATCACGCGCGGTTCGCCGTGCTCCATGCGAGCGACCACCATGTGGAAACTGTTTGAGCCGATGTCGACGGCGGCCATGAGCTCGCCGTCCTTGATCTGCATCTGGTCACCGAGGCTCACGCGGGACTCCCAATTCGAACATCGTGCGATTCTCGCATGATCGAATCATGCGAAACACTTCAGTTGGGCTGAGACGAAGCCGAACCCCAACATGCCACGTGCATCTCGACGTTGGGGTTCGGCTACGCCTCGGCCCAACTTGCTGGAGCGTAGCGTGCAGGTGGAATTACCGCTATTCGCTGTCTCGAAGCGTGGAGGGGATGGGCGAACGTGTGGGGGTGATCGCGGCCGGACTGCACAGTTTCGCCAACAATGTGTCCTGCGCAGAATGCGGCTTGTCCTCACCCGGCGTGGCGCGTGCGTAATGACCATCGCTATCCAGCAACCAGGCCTGCGTGTTGTCGGCCAGGTAATTGGCTAACGTTTCCTCGTACACGCGCGTGGCCAATTGCGGATCGAGAATCGGAAAGGCTACCTCGATGCGTCGCATCAGGTTGCGTTCCATCCAGTCTGCGCTGGCGCAGTAGATTTCCGGCGCGCCATCGTTGGCGAACCAATACACACGGCTGTGTTCGAGGAAGCGTCCCACGATCGAGCGCACGCGGATGCGTTCGGAAATCCCCGGCAATCCCGGCCGCAAGGTGCAGGCGCCACGCACGATCAGGTCGATCTCCACGCCCGCCTGTGCTGCGGCGTACAGCGCTTCGATCACATGCGATTCGTTCATGGCGTTGAGCTTGGCGACGATTCGCGCCGGCTTGCCGTTGCGCGCGTGCGCGCTTTCGCGCTCGATTTTTTCCACCACGCTCTTGTACAGCGTGAAGGGGGAATGCAGCAGGCACTTGAGGTTGATCACCGGGCCCAAACCGGAGAGCTGCTGGAAAATCTTGTGCAGGTCCTCGCCGAATTCCGGGTTCGCGGTCATTAGGCCGATGTCGGTGTAAAGGCGGCTGTTGGTCTGGTGATAGTTGCCGGTGGAAAGATGCACGTAGCGCCGCAGATGGCCGTTCTCGCGCCGCACGATCAGCATCATCTTGGCGTGTGTCTTGAAACCCACCACGCCGTACACCACTTGCACGCCGGCTTCCTGCAGGCGCGTGGCGAAGCGGATATTGGCTTCCTCATCGAAGCGTGCGCGCAGTTCGATCACCACGGTGACGTCCTTGCCGGTGCGCGCAGCTTCCACCAGCAGATCCACCAGTGGCGTGTCCTTGCCGGCGCGGTAAAGGGTCTGCTTGATCGCCAGCACGTCCGGATCCTGCACGGCTTCGCGCAGCAGATCTACGACCGCGTTGAACGACTCGTACGGATGATGCAGCAGGATGTCACGCTGGTTGAGCACGTCGAAAATCTTTCGGCCGCCGCTCAATGCTGCAGGCAGGGCAGAGGTGAAACGCGGAAACTTCAGCGCTGGTCGATCAAGCTCGTCGTAGACCAGGCCGGCGCGAATGATGTTGACCGGACCATTGCAGCGGTAGACGTCGGTTTCTTCCAGCTCGAAATTGCTGATCAGCATCTGCACGATGGATTGCGGGCAATCGGCGCCGATTTCCAATCGCACCGGGCGTGCATAGCCGCGGCCGTGCAGCTCTTCCGCCAACGCGCGCGCAAGGTTCTCGACTTCTTCCTCTTCCACAATCAACTCGCTGTTGCGGGTGACGCGGAATTGATATGAGCCGGCCACCTTGAAGCCGGGGAACATCATGTCGACGAAAGCCTGCAGCAGTTCGGCGAGGAATACGTAATGGTCGCCCGGTCCGCTGACTTCGTTGGGGATGCGGATGAGGCGCGGTAACGAACGCGGCGCGCGTACCAGCGCCATATGGCCTTCGTGGCCGAATGCGTCACGGCCTTGCAGCACTACCGCGATGTTCAACGTCTTGTTGAGGATGCGCGGGAATGGATGCGCAGGGTCCAGGCCGAGCGGCGAGAGTACCGGCAACACTTCATTTTCGAAGTAGCCATGCAGCCAGCGGCGCTGGCGCGGTGTCCACTGTTTGCGGGTGAGGAAGTGGATGTCTTCGGCGACAAGTGCAGGACCGAGTTCGTCCTGCCAGGTGGCGTACTGCGCGCTGACCAGATCGAGCACGCGTTCGCGAATGCGCGCCAGCAGCTCGCCGGACGGAATGCCGTCGGGGCCGGGCGCTGCGGAGCCGAACTGGTGATGATGCTTGAGCATCGCCACACGGACCTCGAAGAACTCGTCGAGGTTGTTTGCCACGATGCTCAAATAACGCAGGCGTTCCAGCAGCGGCATGCTGGTGTCGCGTGCTTGCGCGAGGACCCGGAAATTGAATTCGAGCGTGGCCAGCTCGCGGCTCAGGAACAGCTCGGGCTGGGAGGTTTCGTTGTTGACGACAGGTTGAGTAGCTTGACGACGCGGCATCCGCACATTCTTACTCAGGAGCCGGCATCACGCCTATCTGTTTGTAAGAAGGCGTTCAACGTTTTGTAATGCGCCACGGCTTGCGCAGGCGGCTCAGGTTTCCGAAGACCTGGACTCGTGCGTTTCCGGCGACATCAAGCGCTCGCGGCCGAAGCAGCAGGTAAAGGTGGAACCCTGGCCAGGCGTGCTGCGGACATCCAGGCGTGCCTGATGCAGGCCAAGCACGTGCTTGACGATCGACAGACCCAGCCCTGTGCCGCCGCTATCGCGCGAGCGGCTGGACGACACACGGTAGAAGCGTTCGGTGAGTCGCGATAGATGATCGGCGGGAATGCCATAGCCGGTGTCGGTCACCGAGTAATTCGCGCCGTCGGCGGTGCGCTCCCAGCGGATCGCGATGCGTCCGCCGGTGGGTGTGTAGCGCACAGCGTTGCTGACCAGGTTGGACAACGCGCTGTGCAGGTCCTTGGGCGAACCGAGCAGATCGATGTTGGCGAGGTTTTCCACGGTGATGCTGTGGCGGCCTTGGCTCAGCGCCTCGGCTTCCTTGCGCAGCGTGGCCAGCAGCGGTGCCATCGGCACGCGTTCTTCGCTTACGTGATCCTGCGTTTCCAGGCGCGACAGCGTGAGCAGATCTTCCACGATCTGACCCATGCGCTTGGATTGTGCCCGCATTTCGCTGAGTACCGGGGCTAGATGCGGTACGTCTTCGGGATCGAGCAGTTCGAGATAACCGTGGATCACCGTAAGCGGCGTGCGCAATTCGTGCGAGACGTTGGCGACGAAGTCGCGGCGGATCTGTTCCAGGCGCGACATGTGGCTGATATCGCGCGCCAGCAGCAAACGTTGGCGCTGGCCGAACGGCAGCAAGGTCACGTTGATGTGGCGGCTGGGGGAGCCGGGCGCACTGACGTCGTTGAGCGGCTCGGGGGAGGCTTCTTCCAGCCAGCCGGCCAGTTCGGAGTTATGCAATCTTTCCTTCAGCACCACGCCGCGGTCCTGCGGACGGCGCAAACCGAGCAGACTTTCAGCCGCGTGGTTGAACCAGCGCACGTGCTGGTCCTGGTCGAGCAGCACGATCGCATCCGGCAGGCTGCCTGCAGCGCGGCGTAGATCATGCAGGTTGGCGGCTAGGCGTCGGGAGCGCATCATGAATCGGTCATGCCGGGGGTCGGAAGAAGCTTCGCCCGGGGGTATGGGCGGCGAGCTCATGATGGGCTTAACAATGTGACGCAAATGCGTCAGCAGCAAGACAATCTCTGCTATGGCGACCAGCGCCACACCGGTAGCGACATGCCCGCCGGCCAGCCAGCCGCCGACGGCGCCCACAACCAAGCCGCCGGTCAGCGCGAGAGGAGTTTTCCAGGCGCTTTTGACCGGGCGTGTCATGGCAGGGGGTGCGTCAGGGGCTGGCAGAGAAGCGATAGCCTGCGCCCCGCACCGTCTGCACCATATCCTCGAGCTTCCACGGCTCGAGCGTCTTGCGCAGGCGGCGAATGTGCACGTCCACGGTGCGCTCTTCCACGTACACGCTGCCGCCCCACACATGGTCGAGCAGTTGCGCGCGCGAGTAGACGCGTTCCGGATGCGTCATGAAGAAGTACAGCAGGCGGTATTCGGTGGGACCGATCGGCACCGGCTCGTCGCCCGCAAACACGCGGTGAGCCGGGCCATCGATACGCAGTCGGCCCAATTCCACCATGCCCGAGCCGTCGTCGCCCTGGCTGCGGCGCAGTACGGCCTTGATGCGGGCGATCAGCTCGCGGGTGGAGAAGGGCTTGACTACGTAGTCGTCCACGCCGGCTTCCAGGCCGTTGACGCGATCCATCTCTTCGCCGCGCGCGGTGAGCATGATGATGGGGATCTCGCGGCTGAGTTCTTCTTTGCGCAGGCGGCGGGCCAGATCCAGTCCGCTGGTGCCGGGGAGCATCCAGTCGAGCAGGATCAGGTCGGGCACCTGTTCAGCGATGGACATCTGTGCCGTACGGGCATCGGCGGCTTGTGAGGTATCCATTCCAGCCTTACGCAGGGCGAAGGCGACCATGTCGCGAATGGAGGCTTCGTCTTCAACAATCAGGATGCGTTTGTGCACGCGGAGGTCCGAGTAGGTGGCCTGTGACGCAAATATTGCAGCGGTGAAATGTTACGCGGCAATGACACTGCATGAAAACGCTACGCTGATAAGGGGTTGGAGATGACAAAAGTCTGCTGATTGGGACGAAAACCGCGGGCGGAGGTTGGATTGCCGGTATCCCGACGATCCTCTTCAAGCGATCGACCTATTGGGGATTTCGCTCCAAGCCGAAACAAAGTCGGCCTTTGCACCCCGGCCCGAACTGTTGCTGGGTCTGGCTGGTGCCGTCCGGGTTGTCATCGGTGGACACGCGGCGCTTGCGCAGCTCCATCACCAGCGGGGTGAGTTCGGCGATGTGAGCCTGGATGCGGGCGCGGGCGTAGTAGTCCAGGTCATTGCGCTTGAGCAGGACCTTTAGCTGCTCCATCGCATCGAACGGCCGGCCGGACAGATAACTGGCCTGGGCATAGGCCTCGCCCGCGCGTACCGGCTGATCAGCTCGTTCGCTGGCGCGAGCGTAAGCGGTGAACAGGCCGGGCTCGTCGGTGTCTTCCAGCATCGGACGCAGCATGCCGGCAGCCTGTTCGGCCTGGATCTTGCTGCCGCCCTGGATAAGTGCGTTGGCATAGGCCAGGGCGATGGCCTTGTTGCGTGGGGATTCGGTGTTGAGCGCAGCGTAGATATCCAGCGCCGCGGTGCGCTGGCCGTCCTGCAGGCGAGCATCCGCCATGGCAAGCCGCAGCACGAGGTTGTCGGGGTTCTTCTCCACGAGCAACTGGAGCTGAGCTATGGCTTTGGCGCCCTGGCCGCTGCGGATCAGGGCGAGCGCGTAGCCGTAGTGGTTTTCCGGCGTGTTGTAGCGCCCGTCCTGGCGGCCGAGCAGGCCGGCGTAATAGTTGCTCATGCGGTACGCGTCGTCGGACAGCACGCGCACGCGTTCGCGCATCAGCAGGTAAGTGCTCAATCCCTTGTTGGCGTTAGGCAACGCGGAGACCAGGGACGTCGCATCTTTCACATAGGCGATCGGGGCGGTCTGCTTCTCCCAATGTTCCTTGTCCAACAGGTTGCCGCTGGGTTGCAGTTTCTGGGCAGCGATCAGCGAACCTGCACGAGATTTTGCATCGCTGATGCGTTGCGCGGTGACCGGGTGGTCCAGCAGCAGGGACGGGACGTCGATACCGCCGGAGTCGGCGCTCATTTCGTCTTCCATGCGTTGGAAGAAACCGGCCATGGCGTTCGGGTCGTAGCCGGATTTGGCCAGCGTTTCGATGCCGGTGCGGTCCGCTTCGGCCTCGTCTTTGCGGGTGAAGTTGATCTGCTTCTGCATCAAGATGCCCTGGCCACCCAGCAGCGTGGCCGCCGCGGCCTGACCGCCGGCCGCGCCGCCGGCTGCAATCGCCCCAAGCGCGACCAGCGCCATCAGCGGCGTGTCTTTCTTCGCCGCTTCGTACGCGCGTTCCAGATGGTTCTGTGTGATGTGGCCGATTTCGTGCGACATCACCGCCGCCAGTTCATCCTCATTGCGCGTGATGATGATCAGGCCGGAGTTCATGCCGATATAGCCGCCTGGCGCGGAGAACGCGTTGATCACCGGATCCTTGGCAATGAAGAAGGCGAAGTGATCTTTCGGCTTGGCCGAGTTGGCGACCAGGCGAAAGCCCAGGTTGTTGATGTAGTCGTCCAGCAGCGGATCGTCCACGACCATGTCCAGCGCGCGCATCTGCTGCAGCATCATGGCGCCGTAGTCCTGCGCTTCCTGCGGGGTGATCAAGGCGTTGGCTGAACTGCCAAGATCGGGTAAGCGGATGTTGTCGGGCTTGTCCTGGGCGCCGGCAACGAAGGACAGGCCGGCGGCAGCCAGCGCGATGAGCAGACGTTTACGGATAGGGACGGGGCGATGCGGCATGGTCATAGATGAACGACAATAACACTGAGACCGTTCGCTGATATGGCAGTTCAGCGTCGAGTTGCTTGCTTTCGAACACCGCTACCGCCATTTAAGGCGCAAGTTATTCCGGAGTTTTTGCGATGCCCAAGATCGAAGTCTATTCCACTGCAGTGTGCCCCTACTGCGTGGCCGCCAAGAACTTACTGAAGGCCAAGGGCCTGACGTGGCAGGAAGTGCGGGTAGACAGCGATCCGGCGCAGCGCGACAACATGCTCCAGCGCAGCGGCGGCCGCCGTACTGTGCCGCAGATATTCATCAATGATCATCACGTAGGCGGCTACGACGACCTGGTTGCGGCCGACCGCAGCGGCAAGCTGGCGCAACTCCTGGAGGCCGCATGAGCACCGAGAAGGATCGCCTCGCCGAATTCACCGCCTTCCGCCAGCGCATGAACGAACGGATTCTGGCGGAAGACAACCAGGTGGTACGCCGTTTCTTCGCGCTGGATACGCAGACCTACAAGGCCGGTGCGCTCGATGTGAAGACCAAGGAAATGCTCGGCCTGGTCGCCTCGATGGTGCTGCGTTGCGACGACTGCATCGGCTATCACATTGCGCAGTGCAAAGAAGTGGGTGTGACGCGCTATGAATTCTTTGAGGTGTTCAGCGTCGGCCTGGTGGTGGGCGGGTCGATCGTGATTCCGCATTTGCGGCGTGCGGTGGATTTTCTGGATCAACTGGAAGGCAGTGCAGCAGCCGGCCAGGCGGAAGGCTGCAGCGAACACGCGTAACCAATCTCGCCCCAGAGTGCCTCTCCCCTACGTGCAGTAGGGGAGGGCCGGGGTGGGGTGACGCAACCTCGCGATGAGTTCAAGCAACGCAACAAGCTCGCACAACCCCAACCCTGCCCTGCTTGCAGGGAAGGGAGTTCGTTAGCAATCCATCGTTCGAATCGAAGCAACGCTCCATACGAGCATTTCCAACGCTTCGCAGCCATGTCCAGGCTATTCGCCGACAAGCCCATCAGGGATAATTGTGCAGTTTTCAGCCAGGCGCCTTTCCCTCGCGCGCCGGCTTCCTTAGCTTCATTCCCCAAGGAGTTTTCCCCATGAGCAAGACCATTGCGGTGATCCCGGGCGATGGCATCGGCCCGGAGATCATGGCCGCCACGCTGCACGTGCTCGACGCGCTCGATTGCGGTCTCACCTACGACACGGTCGAAGCCGGCATGATCGCGCTCGAAAAGCACGGCGATCTGCTGCCCAAGCCCACGCTCGAGGCGATCGCCAAGCATAAGGTGGCGTTGAAGGGGCCGTTGACTACGCCGGTGGGCGGTGGTTTCACCTCGATCAACGTCACGCTGCGCCGCCATTTCGATCTCTACGCCAACGTGCGCCCGGCGATCAGTTTCCCCGGCACCAAGGCGCGCTACGACAAGATCGACATCATTACCGTGCGCGAGAATACCGAGGGAGCGTATCTCTCCGAAGGCCAGACGCTTTCGGAAGACGGTGAACTGGCCACTTCGATGATCCGTGTCACGCGCAAAGGCTGCGCGCGCATCGTGCGTTACGCGTTCGAGATGGCGGTAAAGAAAGGTCGCAAGAAAGTCACGGCCGTGCACAAGGCCAACATCATCAAGACCGCGTCGGGCCTGTTCCTCAATGTGGCGCGCGAGATCGCGAAGGATTATCCGCAGATCGAGTTCAACGAGATGATCGTGGACAACGCCTGCATGCAGTTGGTGATGCGCCCGGAACAGTTCGACGTGATCGTCACCACTAATCTGTTCGGTGACATTCTTTCCGATCTGTGTGCGGGCTTGGTGGGTGGTTTGGGTCTGGCGCCGGGCGACAACATCGGCGAGCACGCGGCGATCTTCGAAGCCGTACACGGTTCCGCGCCGGATATCGCGGGCAAGGGCATCGCCAATCCGTGCGCATTATTGCTGGCCGCGGCCGACATGCTCGATCACTTGGGCATGGTGGAGAAAGGCACCAAACTGCGCGATGCGATCCGCGACACGATGGCGAATGATCGTGACCACGTCACGCCGGATCTGGGTGGCAAGGGTTCAACGCAGAGCTTTGGCGAGGCGATTGCCAAGCGCGTGAAGGCTTGAGATGAAACTCCCTCTCCCCTCTTCGGGGAGAGGGACTGTTCTGCGCAAGTTACGCGACCTTGCGCTCCGGCAACTGATAATTCGGCTCCGTCTTCGACGGTATCGCGATGCGATTCCAGCCGTTGATCATGATCACCAGCAAATTCAGATCCATCAGTTCCTTCTCGTTGAACTGAGCACGCGCCTGCTCGTAGACGTCATCCGGCACGCCATGCACGGGATCGAGCCGCGTCACCGCTTCACACCATGCAAGCGCCGCGCGCTCACGATCGGTGTAGAACGGTGTTTCGCGCCATGCTTGCAGCACATACAGGCGCTGCTCGGTTTCTCCATCGGCGCGCGCTTCCTTGCTGTGCATGTCCATGCAATAGGCGCAGCCGTTGAGTTGCGAGGCGCGCATCATCACTAGGTGCGTCAGGCTTTTTTCGAGGCCGGACTTGTCGATGTGGGCCTTCATTGCAAACAGCGGCTTCAGGGCTTCGGGATAGGTGTAATAAGAAAAACGTGACATGGCTTAAGTCCTCATATGGACGGCCGTTATTGACCGTTTCAATGTAAGGACGAAGCGTCCGGCCATTTTGTGACAGCAGCCAGGCGCGCCAGTTTTTCCGGGTTGCGGAGCGCATGCACGGCAACGATGTGCTCGCCGTCGCATTCGATCCAGCATGCCGTGACCAACTGCCCGTCCGCCCAGGTCAGCAGCACGGGCGCGCCGTTCAAGGTGCGCAGCTGGCGGCGCACGTCGTGGCCGCCTTCGTGTTTGGCCACTTGCAGATACAGGCGGGCAATGCGTTCGCTGCCAAGCAGGGGGCGCAATGCCGCCGTCACGATGCCGCCGCCGTCGGAAATATGGATGGCATCTTCGGCAAAGAGCGCGCGCAGGTTTTTTTCCGTAGGTTGCTGCAGGGCTTGCGCAAATCGCTCCAGCAAGCGCCGTTGCGTTTCCAGGTTGGTAGTGAAGCGCGCGCGCTCATCGCGCAGGCGCTGTTTCGCGCGATGCGCGCGCTGGCGGCAGGATTCCTCGGTGATACCCAGGATGGTCGCGGCTTCCGCGTGGCTATAGTCGAAGACCTCACGCAACAGAAATGCGGCGCGCTCTTCAGGGTTCAGCCGTTCAAGCAGCATCAGGAACGACAAGGTAAGTGTTTCGGCTTGTTCGGCCTGCGTATCGGGCTGTTCCTGTGATTCGATCAGCGGCTCGGGCAGCCAGGGGCCGGTGTAATGCTCGCGCTCGACCTTGGCGCGACGCAGTCGGTCGAGCGCAAGGCGAGTGGTGACCGTCACCAGCCACGCTTCCGGATCGTCCAGGGCAGCCTTGTCTTGCGCGTGCCAGCGCAGCCAGGCGTCGTGCAGCACGTCTTCGGCATCTGCCTGCGTGCCGAGCATGCGATAGGCCAGGCCCAGCAGGCGTGGGCGGTGTTTTTGGAAGAGTTCGGTAGATGCGTCCATGGTCGTTTCCGGTTGGGCCTATAGCCAGGACTCACGGGGTGCCGGAAACGTGACGGTCCTTAAGGATGCTCGGATCTATTCCACGCACCCGGCGCAGGCTGCGGGCCTTGTGGACGTCACCCCGTCATTTAAATTCAAGAGGTTGGGGCCGCACTGTATGCGCGTCTCGCTGCGTCCCAGCGTCTAGACAGACGGCCAGTCTGCCTTCGCCACTGGGACGCAGCGATACGCGCATACAGTGCGGTGACGGGTACGTGGAATAGATCAGAGCATCCTTAACGCACGAACGGCCAGGGAGCGAGAAACACCAGCCAGATGAAGATCAGCATGCCGATGTACTTTACCGTGCGGAACAGCTTCGGGTATTTCTTCTTAAATACGCGGCTGCGTTCGCGACCGCGCTGATTGAGCGCAAATACGCGATTGACGAAGCCGGTTTTTTCTTCCGGCGATTCGGTGTTCGGCGAAGCAGTGATCTTGCCCATGAACGCGCCGACGCGATGATTGATCGCGGTCATCAGGCGCGTGCGCAAGGGACGTTCGACGTCGGCGAATAGAATGACGCGCGTCTGGTCGGTCTTGTTTTCCACCCAGTGCACGTAGGTTTCGTCGAACACGACATCCTTGCCGTCGCCCCAGGCGTGTTCTTCGCCATCGACGAAGATGCGGCAGTCGCGTGAGTTTGGAGTGATCAAACCGAGGTGATAGCGCAGCGAACCAGCGAACGGGTCGCGGTGTGGATTAAGTTTGCTGTGCGGCGCGAGCGTGGCGAACATCGCCGCTTTCACCGTAGGAATGGCGTTGAGCAGCGCTACCGTTTTCGGACAGAGCGTTTCGGCGGAAGCGAGCGGTTCGCCGTACCACTTCAGATAGAAGCGCTTCCAGCCCTGTTTGAAGAAGCTGTTGAAGCTAGCGTCGTTATGTTTCTCGGATGCGCGGATATGGCCTTCGTCGAACAACTGCAAGGCTTCTTCGCGGATGGCTTGCCAGTTATCGCGCAGCAGATCCAGTTGCGGGAAGCCGTTGCGGTCGAGGATCGGGCGTGCCGGGACCGCTGAGAAGGCGTACATCAAGAGGTTATAAGGCGCGAACACGGCGGAGTGGTCCACCAGCTGGCGATCGAAGCGCAGGCGGGAGCGGCCACGCAGGTGCACCAGGAGCACGCACAGCACGAAGGCCAGCAGCAGGTAGAGAATGATGAAGCGGAGGCTGAAAAAATCCATCGTGAGAGCGGCTCGGGGATGGCCTGGATAGGTGGCCGGATGGCCGATGGTCAATTTTACGGCAAATCCCGTTCAGTGACGGAGTACGAATGCCGCACCATGCCCTGGTTGATAACCGTTTTTCAGGGCGCGCTGCACATAGGCAATCGCGCGGCGTATCGCCTGGCGTGGCGTTGTCCCCTTGGCCAGTTCCGCGCTGATGGCTGAGGCCAGCGTGCAACCTGTGCCATGTCCTTCACGTGGAAGCCGGGCATGGCGAATCTCGATGATGCCTTTAGCGTCGAAATAGCGATCGACAACGTCGTTGCCTCGACCATGGCCTCCTTTCAACAGGACTCCGCGAGCGCCGAGCGCAAGCAAGGCTTCCCCTGCTTGCGCAAATTGCTTCGATGTTTTCAGGGAGTGGCCCAATAGAGCTTCCGCTTCTGGCAAGTTGGGTGTCAGCACGTCGGCCAGCGGGATCAATTCGTTGATCAGTGCATCGATGGCGTCTTCATCGAGCAGGCGCGAACCGCTGGTGGAAATCATGACCGGATCGACCACGACCCACGCTGGTTTGTGCTTGCGTAGTTCCTTGGCGACCAGGCGCACGATGGCGGCGTTGCCCAGCATGCCGGTTTTTACCGTTGCGATAGGGAAGTCATCGAACACTGCATCGATCTGGCTGCGAACATGCGCAAGCGGCACCGGATGCACCGCGGTGACGCCACGTGTGTTTTGCGACGTGATGGCAGCAATGGCGGAAAGACCATGCACGCCGTGCGCATGGAAGGTTTTCAGGTCGGCCTGGATGCCCGCACCGCCGCCGGAGTCGGAGCCGGCGATGGTGAGTGCGATGGGAGGAGAGCCATTCGTCATCGAAATTCCATGATGCGCAAGCTTGCCTGGCCGCCATTGCCGCGCAAGCGGGAATGGCGGCCATGAGGGTTACAACGCCTCTGACGCAAAATCCGCCAACCGCGAACGCTCGCCACGCCGCAGCGTGATATGCGCCGAATGCGCCCAATGCTTGAAACGATCCACCGCATACGTCAGACCCGAGGTGGTTTCCGTCAGGTAAGGCGTGTCGATCTGCTCCACATTGCCCAGGCATATGATCTTCGTGCCGGGGCCGGCGCGGGTGATCAGCGTCTTCATCTGCTTCGGCGTGAGGTTCTGCGCTTCGTCGATGATGAGATAACGCGAGAGGAACGTGCGCCCGCGCATGAAGTTGAGCGAGCGGATCTTGATGCGCGAAGCGAGCAGGTCATTGGTGGCCTGGCGTCCCCAGCTGCCGCCTTCTTCCGGATTGGCGAGCACTTCGAGGTTATCGGTAAGGGCGCCCATCCACGGCGTCATCTTTTCTTCCTCGGTGCCGGGCAGGAAGCCGATGTCTTCGCCCACCGATACCGTGGCGCGCGTCATGATGATTTCGCGATAGCGCTGTTGGTCCATCACTTGCGCCAAACCTGCAGCAAGCGCAAGCAGTGTTTTGCCGGTGCCGGCGGTGCCGAGCAGGGTGACGAAATCGACGTCCGGGTCCATCAGCATATTGAGCGCGAAATTCTGTTCGCGATTGCGCGCAGCAATGCCCCATACGCTGTGGTTGCTGTGGCTGTGGTCGTCCAGCAGCAGCAGCGTGGCGCGCACTTCGTCGACGTGCAGTACGCGCAATTCCACGCTGTTGTCGCCGGGCAGGAACAGGCACTGATTCGGATACCAATCCTCGTCTTTGTGCCGATCGACCTTATAGAACGTGCGCCCACGCTCGTTCCACGATTGCACTTCCGGATGGCGATCCCAGAAATCATCCGGCAATTGGGCCGAGCCGGTGTAGAGCAGGGCGAAATCATCCAGTGCACGGTCGTTTTCGTAGTCTTCCGCATCAATGCCGTAGATCTTGGCCTTGATGCGCAGGTTGATGTCCTTGGTGACCAGAACTACCGAACGGTCTGGATTTTCTTCCTTCAGCTCGATGACTGCGGAAAGGATCAGGTTATCGGCCTTGCCGTGCCCGTTGGTCGTGCGCTGCTGGAAATACAGTCGGCCGACCGCGCCGCCGCGCCTCAACGAGACGCCTTCAGGGTTTTTCAGTTCCAGTCCGTTGCTGATGCCGTGGCCGTTGCCGTGTTCGATCAGTTCGTTGAGGAAACGGCTGACTTGGCGTCCATTGCGCGACACTTCCGAAGCGCCTTTCTTTTTTTCGTCCAGCTCCTCCAGAACGGTCATTGGGATGAAGATGTCGTGCTCTTCGAAGCGAAACAACGACGTCGGGTCATGCAGCAGCACGTTGGTGTCGAGGGCGTAGATGCGCTTGCTTCCGGTCATGCGGAAGGAACCTCACGAGGCAGGAGGTGGATGGATCGCGTCACGTTGGCGAGAGCGTGAGACGTGGAAATCACCGGGCAGGAATGGCGTCGAGCACCGCCTGTGCATGGCCGGGCACTTTTATGCCCCGCCATTCTTCGGCGAGCTTGCCGTCAGGGTCGATCAGGAAGGTGCTGCGTACCACGCCCAGGTAACGCTTCCCGTACAACACCTTCTCGTGGATCACGTCGAAGGTTTTGCACCAGGTTTCGTCGGCATCGGATACCAGCGGGAAGGGCAGTTCCTGCTTGCTGGCAAAGTTGGCGTGGGATTTCACCGAGTCGCGCGAGACGCCGATGATTTCAGCGTGGCGTTTCTTGAACTTCGGATAGAGATCGCGAAAGTCTTTCGCTTCGTTGGTGCACCCGGGGGTGCTGTCCTTGGGGTAGAAGTAGACCACTACCCATTGGCCTTTCAGTGAATCGAGTTTCAGCGTGCTGCCGTCGCCGGTGACGCCTTGCAGCTTGGGGACTTTCTTGCCTAGTTCGGGCATGGGCTCTCCGGTAGCCAGACTTACGTTTAGCAACTGCTGGAGCGGAGACTAGCGCGTGTTATGTGACGGAAACAGCCTTGTCAGATGGCAAAAGCCGGAGCATCCTAGAATTTCACCGGATCCATGATGGCATCCAGATTCAAGCCATCGCAGAACTCCAGGAAATCGTCGCGCAAAGCGGCGATATGCAACTTATCCGGCACCCCGATCGTGAATTGCGCCTGGAACATCGCGGCGCCCGTTTGCATGGCCTGATAGCGCATGGAGCTCAGCTGCTCCACGCTGATGTCGTGGCGATTGAAGAAATCCACGATCTTCACCAGGATGCCAGGGCGGTCAGCGGATACCACTTCCACCAGATAGGGCAGCAGATGGCCGCTGGGCTCACGCGGGCTGGTGCGATAGTGCGTAAGGCGCAATTCCTCTTCGCGGGCCAGTTTGGTGAGTGCGGTTTCCAACTTTGCCACCGCATCCCACGCGCCACTGGCGAGCAAAGTGAGCGAAGTATCCGCGCCGATGGTCGATACGCGCGCATCGGAAAGATTGCAGCCGGCATCCGCGATGCGCTTAGCCAGCGCGAGCAACGGCGTGCGCGTGGCCGGCGTCAGCGTCTGGATCAGCAATTGATGGTCGTTGCTGGATCGCGCGGAAAAAGGGTTGGTGGACATGGATGGTGGCGATCCCGCGTCGTGCGGGATGACGACGGACGATACGCCAGCTTACTTGCCCGTCCCGCGAGCCCGCAAGTAATATGCGGGATGCTCTAACCCATTCTGCGCAGGCGTCACCGGCTCTGTATGTGCGCAGACCACAGGGGCATCAGCGAAGGCAGACCGACCGTCTGTCGAGCTGATGGACCGAAGGTATGTGCACATACAGAGCCGGCCCGAAGGGTGATGCCCAGAAGGCTTGCATGCTGCGCCGCGCGTCTTGAAAAGACTGCCAGTCTTAATCTGCGTCGCGCAACACAACCTGCGAGCCTTCTGGACATCATGCCGCCTACGCAGAATGGGTTAGATCGTCCCTTGTCTAGTTTTTGTGCGGATAGCGCCATGAAGATCCACGGAAGCGTCTGCGCGCTGGTTACTCCATTCGGCTCGGATGGAGCACTCGACCTGGCGGCATTCGGCCGCTTGCTCGACTTCCAGATCGCAGGCGGTACCCAGGCGGTGGTCGTCGCTGGTTCCACCGGCGAAGCCCATATGCTCGAACACGACGAATACGATCGCTTGCTCGCCTTTGCTGTCGAGCATGTAGCCGGTCGTATTCCGGTGATTGCCGGTACCGGCGAGGCTGGCACTGCCAAAACGGTCTCGCTTACGCAACGTGCCCGCTCGCTGGGCGCCAATGCTGCTTTGGTCGTGGCGCCGTATTACGTGCGTCCCACCCAGGAAGGTCTGCGTCGCCACTTCCTAGAAGTGGCCGATCGCGGTGGCCTGCCGGTCATTCTCTATAACGTGCCATCGCGAACGGCTTGCGATCTGGCGGTGGAAACCACGGCGTTGCTGCGGGAGCATCCCGCCATCATCGGCATCAAGGAAGCACGTGGCGACGCCGAGCGTATCCAGCGCACCGCGGAACTTGTACGGCCGGATTTCGTCTATCTGTCCGGCGACGATGCCAGCGGGGCGCAAGCCATGCTGGTCGGCGCCGCCGGGGTCATCTCGGTGGTGGCCAATCTGGTTCCCCGGGCATTCCGTGCGTTGTGCGACGCTGCTACGGCCGGCGACCACGCGGCGACCACGCGTTGCAACGCCGCGCTCGAACCGTTGGTACAGGCGCTCAACTGCGCGCCGAATCCGATCGCGGTGAAGGCCGGCCTGCCGGAACTGGGGCTGGGTACGGCGGTACCGCGGTTGCCGCTGGTGGAGTTGGAACAGGGGTCTGCGCGCGAGCAGCTACGCAAGGCCTTGGCGACTCTGGCATCCTTGGCGGATGCCGCTTGATCGGTTCACTCAAATTCGGAACACAACGGAATCTATTACATGAAGAAATCTTCTCTCGCCGTCGCCCTGCCGGCCCTGGTTCTGACTGGCCTGCTGCTTTCGGGCTGCGGTATTTTCCGTTCCGAAAAAGCCTGGCAGACCGCCAAGCAGCAATCACCGCTGGAAATTCCTCCGGGAATGGATACCCCCAATGCCAGTGCTGCGCTGGTGATTCCGCCGGTCGGCGCCAACCGACCGACCGCCAACGGCGCGACCGCGCGCGTCGGCAATACGCCCAGCGCTATCACGGATGGCTTCATCTTGGCCGATAGCGTGGACGACACCTATCGCCGCGTCGGCGAAGCGCTGAGCAACGGCGAAATCGGCACGTTGCAGAGCCATGACGACGCCGCACACAGCTATAGCCTCAGCGTGCTGGCTTCCGATCAGCCGGCCGAAAAGACGGGCTTCTTCGGTCGCATGTTCGGTCGTGGCAGCAGTAGCAGCGCGAGCGGTCCGAACGTGGCGCCGCGCCAGGTGGTGGTCACGGTCGCCGGTAGCGGTCAAGGGTCAAGCGAAGTGCGCGCGCAGGGCGATGCTGCTGCGGTGGCGAAGGTGATCGATAGCTTGAAATCGCGCCTGGGTGGCAAAGGTTAATTGTCAGGACGGTGGTGCACGTTTTGCGGTAAGCATTGACGTTGCCTCACCGTCACTTCGGTCTTCGCCGGAATGACGGTGGACGGTGAAGTAAGCCAAACGTTGCCACGTAATTGGCCAGTTTTAGGCCAAAAGAAAAAGGCACCAACGCTGTGCGTGGTGCCTTTTTTGCTGTCTGGATTTTTCGCTGCTGAGCTTGATCAGCGCTCAAGCAACTTCAGCTTGTCCATCGTTTCCGGCTTTTCCGGATTGCGCTCCCATTCCTTCGCATCCGCCAAGGCGTCCTTACGCACGGTGATCACCGGCCACTCTTTGGCGAGTTCCTTGTTCAGGGCGGTGAAATGCTCCTGTCCGGCAGGGACATCATCTTCAGGATAGATCGCATTGATCGGGCACTCCGGCTCGCACAACGTGCAGTCGATGCACTCGTCGGGATTGATGGCGAGAAAGTTGGGGCCTTCGTGAAAGGCGTCTACCGGACAGACCTCGACGCAATCGGTGTATTTGCACTTGATGCAATTGTCAGTGACGACGAAGGTCATACTGCGGTATACCTCTGGACCGGAAAACCGATCACAAAATGCCGATCATCTTGGAGGTGGCGCTCCCAACGAGGTTCGAACTCGTGTTCCCGCCTTGAGAGGGCGGTGTCCTAGACCGCTAGACGATGGGAGCGGATTACTGCGAAGCGCGCTAGTATAGCTGAATCGCCCCGTCCGGCAACGCCTGCAGAAGCCCTCTCGCATCAGCTCAAGCACTTGCAGGACAATGCTCACGATTGGTTTCGGATGGTTGGAGCATGTCAGGCGTGCTCGGCCACATATCCGGATTTGGAAACCGCAAGGATTTCGAACGCTTGAATCCCACAGCCAGGAACGACGCCAAGCTTGCCCTGCGCATCATTCCGCGCGAGCAGCACACGATTTCCCGCAAGAACATCAGCAAGGCGGCCTTGCGCGTGCTCTATCGCCTGAACGAAGCCGGCTACGACGCCTATCTGGTCGGCGGCGCCGTGCGCGACCTGCTGCTGGGTGGTCATCCCAAGGATTTCGACGTGGCCACCAACGCCACGCCGGATGAGGTGAAGAAGCTGTTCCGCAACTGCCGTCTGATCGGCCGCCGCTTCCGCTTGGCGCATGTGGTGTACGGAACCGAGATCATCGAAGTAGCCACCTTCCGCGGCACCAGCGACGAAGAGAGCGAAGGCGATCGCCACATCGTCGATGGCCGCATCGTGCGCGACAACGTGTGGGGTACGATCGAAGAAGATGCGATGCGCCGCGACTTCCGCGTCAACGCGATGTACTACGACATCAGCGATTTCTCGGTGCGTGACTACGTGGGCGGCATTCAGGATCTGCAGGATCGTGTGCTGCATTTGATCGGCGATCCGGGAACGCGCTATCGCGAAGATCCTGTACGCATGCTGCGTGCCGCCCGCTTGGCGGCCAAGCTCGATTTCCGCATTGATCCCTCTGCGTCCGCGCCGTTTGCGGAACTGGGGCCGTTGCTCAGCGGCGTCGCGCCTGCGCGGCTGTTCGATGAATCGCTGAAGATGTTCCTGTCCGGCCACGGCCGCAAGAGCTTCCGCATGCTCGAAGAATGCGGTTTGCTCAAGTACATGTTTCCGGCCACGGCGCGCGCGCTGAAACGAGGCGACAAGGCGTTGCGTTCATTGATCGAACGCGGTCTGGAAAATACCGATTCGCGTGTGATCGAAGGTAAGTCGGTGACGCCGGCCTTCTTGTTCGCTGTGCTGCTGTGGGGCGAAGTGCGCGATCTCGCGCATACGTGGACCACGCAAGGCAGGGACGCCAACGAAGCCTGGGCTCGCGCCGCCTTGCACGTGGTCGCCGAACAGTGTCAGCGCGTCGCGATCCCGCGTCGTTTTACACTCACCATGGAAGAGATCTGGTCGCTGCAGCCCCGGTTTGAGCAGATCCAGCGCAAGAAAGTGTTCCGTTTGCTTGCCCATCCGCGCTTTCGCGCGGCGTTCGACTTCCTGTTGCTGCGTGAAGCGGAGTCGCCCGCGATTGGCGAACTCGGCGGTTGGTGGGCCCATGCACAGCAATTGCCACATGAAACGCTCGCTGCCGCCCTGCCTTTGCATCAGGCTGCGGCCGGCGAGGCCGAGCCTGCTCGTGCGAGCGCTCCGCGCAAACGCAAGCGTCGTCGCAAGCCTGCCGCTGGCAAGTCCGGGACGGCCTGATGCGCGCCTACGTGGCGCTGGGCAGCAATCTCGGCGATTCGAAACAGCACCTGTTGGATGCCATGGAGGCTTTGGCAGCCTTACCGCATTCCGAAATGATGGCGCGCTCACGTATCTACCGCACCCCGCCATGGGGCGTAGTGGATCAGCCGGATTTTCTCAATGCGGTGGTGGCGCTTGAAACGTCATTGGAACCGCATGAGTTGCTGGATGCCTTGTTGGCCATCGAACGCGCAGCGGGCCGTCAGCGCAACGGCGAGCGTTGGGGGCCGCGCACGCTCGATCTGGATTTGCTGTACGTCGGCGATAGAACCGTTAACGACGAGCGTTTGAACCTGCCCCATCCGCATATCGCGGACCGCGCCTTTGTACTGTTGCCATTGCACGACGTGGCACCCGATCTTGCGATTCCAGGGCAGGGCAAGGTGGCAGATCTGCTGCGAGCCGTTGATACACAAGGCTGTAAGCCGTTGGCTTGAGCGTCGGCCATCCCGCGCCGGATAATTGTTCACCGCAACATTGAAGGAATGCCCGTGTACGTGGAAAACGCCAGCGCTCCTGCCCGCAAGCCGGTCACCGTGCCAAGCCTGCATGCGATGAAGGCGGAGGGGCGCAAGATCGTGATGCTTACCGCGTACGACGCGAGCTTCGCCGCGCAGTTGGAATATGCCGGCGTCGATATCGCGCTGGTTGGCGATTCGTTGGGGATGGTGGTGCAAGGCCAGCGCAGCACGCTGCCGGTCACGCTCGATCAAATGGCCTATCACACCAGCATGGTGGCGCGCGGTCTGTCCGCTACCCTGCTGGTCACCGACATGCCGTTCATGGCGGATCGCAACGTCGACTACGCATTGGAAGCCGGTGCGCGCCTCGTGGGTGAAGCGGGCGCTGCAATGGTGAAGATCGAAGGCGCTGCCCCGCACATTCTTGAATCGATCCATGCGTTGACCGAGCGTGCCATTCCCGTCTGTGCGCACCTGGGCCTCACGCCGCAGTCTGTACACAAGTTCGGTGGCTACAAAGTACAGGGGCGCGAACACGAGGCGGCAGAGCGCGTGATCAGCGAGGCGTTGGCGGTGCAGCAGGCCGGCGCTGATATCCTGGTGCTGGAAGGTGTGCCTACGGCTTTGGGCGAGCGTGTCACCAAGGCGCTGGAGATACCTGTCATCGGCATCGGTGCTGGCCCGCATTGCGATGGTCAGGTACTGGTGGTTTACGACATGCTGGGCATTACGCCCGGCAAGCGGCCCAAGTTCAGCAAGGATTTTCTTGTCGGCCGCCATTCGGTGCAGGAAGCCATCGCCGCCTATGTCGCCGACGTGCGCAGCGGCGCGTTTCCTGCGGCCGAACACGGTTACAACTGAAGAAGACTTAATCCATGCAAACGCTTCAAGACGCAGCGGGCCTGCGCGCCACTATTCGTGGCTGGCGCACACAAGGGCACACGGTGGGCTTCGTGCCAACCATGGGCAACCTGCATACCGGTCATCATTCGCTGGTGAAGTTGGCGCGTGCGCGTGCTGATCGCGTGGTGGCAAGCGTGTTCGTCAACCCGACGCAGTTCGGGCCGAACGAAGATTTCGAACGCTATCCGCGCACCTTGGCGCAAGATCAGGTCGGGCTCGCTGAATCGGGCTGCGATCTGTTGTTTGCGCCGGACGTGGGGACGCTGTATCCGTTCGGCGCCGACAAGAGCGTGAGCCTGCATGTGCCCGAACTCACCGACACGCTGGAAGGCGCGCATCGTCCCGGCCATTTCGATGGCGTGGCAACCGTGGTGTGCAAGCTGTTCAATCTGGTGCAGCCGGATATCGCAATCTTCGGGCAAAAGGATTTCCAGCAGCTGAAAGTGATCGAGCGCATGGTGCGCGACCTTTCACTGCCGGTGAAGGTGATGAGCGGTCCCACTCAGCGCGCAGACGACGGGTTGGCGCTCAGTTCGCGCAATCAGTACCTGTCAGCCAGTGAACGGCCGACGGCGGCGTTGATCTATGAAACCCTGCGACAAATGAGAGACCTGATCGCCAAAGGGCATGCTCGCAAGGTGGTGGAGCAGGCAGCGGCATCCAAGCTGGAGCGCGCCGGCTTCGTCCCCGATTACGCCGCCATCCGGCGTGCCGAAGACTTGGCTGAGCCGGCTGATGGCGAGCGCGAAGGGCTGGTGGCCCTGATTGCGGCCCGCCTGGGCACCACCCGACTGATCGATAACCTGTTGTTCGACTAAGGCTTGTTGGCATTGAATGGCCCACGGCCATCCCCACTTACCGGCCAAGTGCCGTTGCGGCCATGGCCGCGGCGGCTGGATAATTGGCGGATTACGCAGGCAGTTCCTGCTGGAAAAAGTCATGCACCTGAATATGTTGAAGGCGAAGATCCATCGTGCCACCGTGACCCATGCGGAGCTGCACTATGAGGGTTCGATCGCCATCGATGGCCTGTTGCTCGATGCATCGGGCATCCGCGAATACGAACAGATCCATGCCTGGAACATCAACAACGGCAAGCGCTTTGTCACTTACGCGCTGCGCGCCGAAGAAGGCTCCGGCATCATCTCCGTGAATGGCAGTGCCGCGCATCGTGCGCAGCCGGGCGATCTGGTCATCATCGCCGCCTTCGTTCATCTCGATCAGGCGGAAGTGGAGAAATTCCAGCCGACGCTGGTGTACGTGGACAAGGACAACCGCATCAGCCATACGAATCGCTCGATTCCCAAGCAGATGGCTGCGGCGTAAGACTGCGTTTACGGCATACGTAAACTTTCGGCCGTCATTCCCGCTTTCGCGGGAGTGAAGGCCATCGGGTGTTAGCCGTGTCGCGCGAGTGCCCAGGCAACATGCTCGCGCACAATTTCCGAAGGATGCTCCGCACGCGCCTGCAACGCTGCGCGTACTGCCTTTGACGTCGGCGCATTCCCCAGCGCTACCGCGATATTGCGCAACCAGCCCTCATAACCGGCACGGCGAATCGCCATGCCTTCCGTGCGCTTCAAAAACTCTTCTTCGCTCCATGCGAACAATTCCACCAGTTTGGCGCCATCCAGGCTGTGCCTTGGTGCGAAATCCGGCTCGGTTGCATCTTGCGCAAACTTGTTCCACGGACAGATCAGCTGACAGTCATCGCAACCGAAAATGCGGTTGCCCATCGGAGCACGCAGTGCCTCAGGAATGGAGCCTTTCAGTTCGATTGTGAGATAAGAAATACAGCGACGCGCATCCAGGCGATAGGGCGCGACAATCGCCTGTGTGGGGCAGATGTCGATGCACTTCCGGCATGTGCCGCAATGCGCACTGGCAGGCTCGTCGACTGGCAAAGGCAAATTGGTGTACAGCTCGCCGAGGAAGAAGTACGAACCCGCTTGGCGATGGATCAGTACCGTGTGCTTGCCGATCCAGCCAAGTCCCGCGTTGCGTGCTAGCGCTTTTTCCAGCACTGGCGCGGAATCCACATAGGCGCGGTAGCCGAAATCGCCCACGGCTTCGCGGATACGCTCGGCCAGTTTCTGCAGGCGATTGCGCATCAGCTTGTGGTAGTCACGGCCCAGTGCATAGCGCGCCACGTAGCCTGTTTCGGCATCGCCCAGCACATCCCAAGCGTGCTGCGTGCCGGGTGGCAGGTAATCCATGCGCACGGAGATCACGCGCTGCGTGCCTGGTTCGAGTTCGTCCGGCCGGCTGCGCTTGGTGCCGTGGCGTGCCATGTAGTCCATGTCGCCGTGATAGCCGTCTTCCAGCCAGCGCTGAAGATGTTGTTCGTCCTGTTCCAGCGTCACGCCACTGATGCCGGCTTCGGCAAAGCCGAGCTCATGCGCCCAGCGTTTGATATCGCGGGCGAGTGCGGCGTAGTCAGGAGTAACGTTCGTGGGCATGTTATTAGTTTAATCGCTCCCTATAATCCGCCGATGCACGCAGACCGCCACCTTCGCGATCTCTACACCGTCGAGCAGGTTCGCGCGCTCGACCGACGTGCCATCGAAGACTTGGGGATTACCGGATTCGAGCTGATGAACCGGGCCGCCAGAGCGGCATTTACCTTTCTATGCCGGCAGTGGCCGCAGGCGCGGCGATTGGTCGTGTTTTGCGGTCCTGGCAATAACGGTGGCGATGGCTATTTATTGGCCAGCCTGGCCTATGAGGCCGGGGTGGCTGTCGAGGTGCTGGAACTTACCGATGCAGCGCGCGGTGACGCTGCACATGCGCGCGAAACTTGGTTGCACAGCACGGGCATCACGCATCGTTGGCAACAGGACGCCTCGTTGCCGCACGCTGACGTGTATGTGGATGCGCTTTACGGCACCGGTTTGAACCGTGCGCCCGAGGCTTCGGCGAGCGCGCTGATCGAACGCATCAATGCTTCCGGCATTCCCGTGCTGGCGCTGGACGTGCCGTCGGGATTGAACGCGGACACGGGGCATTGCCCGGGCGTTGCGATCCGCGCGCAGGCAACCGTCAGCTTTATCGCGGCCAAGCGAGGCCTGTATACCGGACAGGCTTCTACAAAGACCGGCACGCTGATCGTCGACACGCTCGGCTTGCCGGACATCCTCTGGCAAGGCATGCCTGCTGACGCAGCGCTGCTCGATGCCATGCATTTGGGGCCGCGTGCACGCGACGCTCACAAGGGCGACAGCGGACATGTGCTGGCGATCGGCGGCGATCACGGTACGGCTGGCGCGATCCGCTTATGTGGCGAAGCGGCGCTGCGCGGTGGCGCTGGACTCGTGAGCGTAGCGACGCGTGCGGAAAATCTGTTCGCCTTGAACAGCGCGCGCCCGGAATTGATGGCGCATGGCGTGCATGGCCCACAGGAACTGGAGGCGCTATTGGCGCGTGCCACCGTGCTGGCTGTGGGGCCTGGCTTGGGGCAGGGCGCATGGGGGCATGCGCTATGGCTCACTGCCCTCGATAGTGGCAAACCGTTGGTGCTGGATGCCGATGGATTGAATCTGCTTGTGCACGAGCAACGCCGATTTGCTACGCCTGCCGTGCTTACGCCGCATCCGGGCGAAGCAGCGCGGCTACTCGAAAAGACCAACGCCGAAGTACAACTGGATCGCTTTGCCTCAGTGCGCGAACTGGCGCAACGTTATGGCGCGGTGATCGTGCTGAAAGGATCGGGCTCGCTCATCGCGCATCCAGATGGACGTCTAGACGTCTGTACGTGGGGCAATCCCGGCATGGGAAGCGGCGGCATGGGCGATTTGCTCACCGGGGTGATCGCTGCGCTGATGGCGCAAGGTTGCTCGGCTTGGGATGCGGCACGTATCGGCGTCGGCCTGCATGCTCGTGCCGGAGATATCGCCGCTCGGAAGGGCGAGCGCGGCCTGCTAGCCAGTGATCTGCTGGAGCCTCTGCGTGCACTCGGCAACGGGATCGAGCATGACTGAGGAGCACTGGGACCTGCCCGACGAAGACGCCACGCGCGCCTTGGGCGCGCAGCTTGCCGACACGCTGGATGGTGGCCTGATCATTTATCTGCGTGGCGAACTGGGCGCCGGCAAAACTAGTTTCGCCAGAGCATTGCTGACGGCGCTGGGTGTCGGCGAGCGCATCAAGAGCCCGACCTACAGTCTGGTCGAGAGCTATCGCACCCGGGACGGTCGCCCTGCGTGGCATCTGGACCTCTATCGCATTGCTGATCCTGGCGAACTCCAATGGCTAGGCCTGGATGCCTTGGCGGAGCCTGCTGCAATCGTGTTGGTGGAATGGCCTGAACGAGGTCAGGGGGCGTTGCCCGAGCCGGACATGGAGATCCGCCTGGGCTACAGCGGCGCCGGACGCCATGCACGCCTGCAGGCGAAGACGGTGCGCGGGGAGCGGGCACTAACCCGGCTCGGCTAATCGTAAGCGACTGTCTTGCCTGGGAAATCTTAATGGCCGGGCGATTCGTGCCGGTTTGCAAAATGCGTGGCTTAGCGCCCATATCTTGATTGCATCTGACAAATGCGACGCAGGTTATGGAAATCCAAGGGAAAACCTCTTGCATTCAGGAATGTGGTGAGCTTCAATGCGCCACCATGAGGGCCTATCTCACTCGCATTTGTTGGCTTACCGGTACTGCGCTTTTCGCCGCGGCGCCCGGGCTTGCCTTACAGGCGGCTGAGGTGAAGGACGCCCGCGTCTGGGCAGGTCCCGACTACACCCGCGTGGTGTTCGATCTTTCTGGTCCGGCCAAATACAAGCTTGGCCAGGAGGGCGACCGGATCGTGCTCGATCTAGCCGACAGTCACACCGCCGGCAAGCTGGCGCCTTCGGCGCAGGGACTCTTCAAAGGACTCGAAAGCGCCGCGCAGGGCGATGCTCTGCGCCTGACGGCCTCGGTGAAGCCAGGCAGCCAGCCCAAAATCTTTGTGCTGGGTCCGTCCGGGCAGTCGGGCTACCGGCTGGTACTCGATCTTTATCCGGGCAACGGCAAGCCTTCGTCTGCGCCTGCCAAATCGGTTGCGCCCGACGAGGCTGGCGACACGGCCGTAGCGTCGACGAAACCGGCATCAGCCAATCCCGCGCCTGACGCATCCGAAGACAAAGCGGACGCCCCGGCGCCGGTAGTGGTCAACGCCAGCAGCAAACTGACCTCCCGCAAGGGCGTCACTACGCGCCAGGCGGCCGTCTTGTTGAACAGCCAACGTCAGGTGATCGTGGCGGTCGACGCCGGCCACGGCGGCAAGGACCAGGGCGCACACGGCCCCGACGGCACGTTGGAAAAGAACGTCACGCTCGCCGTGGCGCGCAATCTCGCGGCACAGATCAACCGCCAGCCCGGCATGAAAGCCGTGCTGACCCGCGACGGCGACTACTTCATCCCGCTCAAACAGCGCTATGAGATCGCCCGTCAGAACCAGGCTGACCTTTTTGTGGCCATTCACGCCGACTCGTATACCAGCAGCGACGCGAAAGGCTCCTCCGTGTGGGTATTGTCGCCGCGCGGCAAGAGCTCGGTGGCGGCGCAGATGCTGGCCGATCGTGAAAACAGTTCCGACCTGATCGGCGGTGTATCGCTGGCTGCCGAGAACGACAGTCTTGCCTCGGTCTTGCTCGATATGCAGCAAGGTTGGGCCGTGCAGGCCAGCGAAACGGTCGCGCAGAACGTATTGAACGCGCTGTCGGCACTCGGCCCCACGCACCGTGGCTACGTCGAGCACGCCAACTTTGTGGTGCTGCGTTCGCCGGACGTACCGTCGATCCTGGTGGAGACAGCCTTCATCAGCAATCCGACGGAAGAGCGCAAGCTGCGCGATTCTGGGCATCAGGAGCAATTGGCCTCCGCGATCATGAGCGGCGTGAAAGGTTATTTCCTGAGCAATCCGCCGCAAGGCACCTGGTTTGCGATGGAGGCCGCGCGCCGCAAAGGCGCGGTGATCGATGCCAGGACCGACGCGGTGGCCAGCGCGGATGAGCCTGCCGACGGTGACGTGCGCGACATGCACCGCGTCGCCGATGGCGAAACATTGCGCAGCATCGCCAAGCAATACGGCGTGAGCGTGGATTCGCTCAAGAGCGTCAATGGCATCAATAGCAACAGCGTGCGCATCGGCACGATGCTGGTCATCCCCAACAGCTAGCCATGCCCCCGTAGGTTGGGCTGAGCGTAAGCGAACCCCAACCTCGCCATGCACATATAAATCCGGATAGTTGACCTCGACGCACGCTGCTAAGCTTGCGCCCCATGTCCCGTATTCGTCCGCTCCCCCCAGAGCTCATCAATCAGATTGCCGCCGGTGAAGTGATCGAGCGGCCCTCTTCGGTCGTGAAGGAATTGGTCGAGAACAGTCTCGACGCCGGTGCCGCACGCATCGAAGTGGACATCGAACTCGGCGGTGCGCGGCTGATTCGCGTGCGCGACGACGGCGACGGCATCGCTGCCGACGATCTTCCGCTGGCGGTGGCATCGCACGCCACCAGCAAGATCGGCAGCTTCGATGATCTCGAACACGTAGCCAGCATGGGCTTTCGCGGTGAAGCACTCGCGTCGATGGCATCGGTCGCTCGCTTCGCCATGACGTCGCGCTTGCGCGGCGGAGACAACGCGTTTCGTCTCGAAGTGGACAGCGGTCGCATGCAAGACGTGCGACCCGCGCAACATCCCCAGGGCACCAGCGTGGAAGTGCGCGATCTGTTCTATAACGTGCCGGCGCGACGCAAATTTCTTCGTGCCGAACGCACCGAGTTCGCGCACATCGACGATCTCCTGAAATCGCTGGCGCTTGCACGCGGCAGCGTGGAATTTCGCCTCAGCCACAACGGCAAATCCGTGCGTGTGTGGAAAGCGGCGCGCGATGAAAAAGCCATGCTCACGCGCGTGGCCGAAATGCTAGGTGAGTCATTTCCGCAGCAAAGCTTGCGTATCGATCATGCGTCGGCAGGTATGCGTCTATCCGGCTGGGTAGGATTGCCGACGGCATCGCGCCCACAAGCGGACTCGCAATATTTCTACGTGAACGGCCGCCTGGTGCGCGATCGTGTGGTGGCGCACGCGGTGCGCCAGGCGTATGCGGACGTCTTGTTCCACGGTCGTCATCCTGTTTTCGTGCTTTATCTGGAACTCGATCCCGCAGGCGTGGATGTGAACGTGCATCCTGCCAAGAGCGAAGTGCGTTTTCGCGAACAGCGGCTCGTGCACGATTTCCTGTTCCGCACCTTGCACGAAGCGCTCGCGCAGACGCGTGCCGGTCAACATGTGCCGGCTGAAGCGTCGACGTTCTCATCCGAGACGGGTGTAGCGTCCACGGTCGTGCAGGAAATAAGCCGTCAAGTAAGCAGTTGGCCCAGCTACGCGCCGCAAAGCCGGCTGCAACTCGGCGTGCGCGAAGAACCCATGGCGGATTACGCGGCGTTGCTCGGCGATGCTGCCGTCGAGCAGATGCCCATCGCATCGCAAATCATGCCGGCGGCTGACGATAGTGAGGCCCCTCCATTGGGTTACGCCATCGCGCAACTCAAAACCATTTACATCCTTGCCGAGAATGTGCATGGCATGGTGTTGGTCGACATGCATGCTGCGCACGAGCGCATTACCTACGAAAAACTGAAAAGCGGCCGCGCTTGCAGCAACCTGCGTTCGCAGATTTTGTTGGTGCCGCTGTCGGTGCCGGTGAGTGCGAAAGAGGCGGCTGCCGCAGAAGAACATGGTGAAGCGCTGGCCGATTGGGGGTTGGAGCTTTCGCGCAGCGGTCCCTCTGCCGTGGTGGTGCGTCGCATTCCAGCGCTGTTGGAAGGCGCGGATGTTGCCGAACTCACACGCAGCGTACTGGGTGAGCTAGCGCAGCACGGCAGCTCGCGTCAGTTGCAGGAGTTGGAAAACGAATTGCTGTCCACCATGGCCTGCCATGGTTCGGTGCGGGCAGGGCGTCGTCTCACCATTCCGGAAATGAACGCGTTGCTGCGCGAAATGGAAGCGACCGAGCGATCCGGACAGTGCAATCACGGTCGCCCGACATGGGTGCAGCTGGGCATGACCGAACTGGATAAGCTTTTTCTGCGCGGTCGTTAAGCAGTGCTTGTTTCCCTCACAAATAGACGTCCATACTCGGGTTTCCTTGCATCGAGCGGAGCAACCCCCATGTGGCGTAACGTCCTGGCCGGACTGATCTTAAGTAGTGGAGTGGCTCTCGTGCATGCCGATACCGTTCAATCCAGCACCACGCCCGATGCCTATCAGCAGGGCATCGAAAAATGGCGCGCCGATCGCGTCGCGCGACTGACCGGGCCGGAAGGCTGGCTTAGTTTGATCGGCCTGGAATGGCTGCAGGAAGGGGCCAATAAAGTTGGTACTGCATCCGATAACGACGTCATCCTGCAGGCGGGTCCCGCACACTTGGGTGTGATCACGCTGGACAAATCCGGTCAGGCGCACATCAAGCTGGCCAAAGACAGCGGTGCGACGATCGACGGCAAGCAGGTGGAAGAAGCCACGTTGATCGACGATGCGCATGCCACGGGTAACGCATCGCCTACCAAGGTTTCGTTCGGCACGGCGAATTTTTTCGTGATCGATCGCGAAGGCCGTAAGGCGTTGCGCGTGAAAGATTCCGAAGCCGCCTCGCGCAAGCACTTCCTCGGCATCGACTATTTTCCGATTGATCCCTCATGGCACATCGTGGCCGACTGGGTGCCGTTCGATCCGCCGCACGATCTGCAGATCGGTTCGGTCATCGGCACGATCGATACGGTGAAGGTGCCTGGCAAGGCCGTCTTTACGCGTGATGGCCATACGTACGAACTGCTTCCCTACCAGGAAGAACCCGGTGGCGAGTTGTTCTTCGTGCTGGCCGATCGCACGTCCGGCCATGAAACCTATGGCGCGGCGCGTTTCCTCTACGCCGCGCTGCCGCAGAACGGCAAGGTAGTGCTGGATTTCAACAAGGCCTACAACCCGCCTTGCTCGTTCACGCCGTTTGCGACGTGTCCGCTTGCCCCGCCGGAGAATCGTTTGGATCTGCGCATCACCGCGGGCGAAAAGAAATACCGCGGCGGGCATTGATGTAGGTTGGGGTGCGAACCCCAACATCGCCATGCTCATGGAGATGGCAATGTTGGGGTTCGCACCCCAACCTAAGTTCCTCACTTCCCGTGGAACGAAGCCTTGCGCTTCTCGAGAAACGCCATCGTCCCTTCCTTCATATCTTCCGTCGCAAACATCAACGCGAACGCCTGGGTTTCAAATTCCAAACCCTGATCGATTGACGTTTCGCCTCCTTGCAGCACGGTATCCAGAATGCTTGCGGCGGCGAGCGGCGCAGCGGCGGCGAGTTGGTCGGCCAGCGCATTGACGGTTTCGTCCAACGCTTCAGGCGCTACCACGCGATTCACGACACCCAGCTCATACGCACGTTGCGCCGTGATCGTGCTGCCGGTGAGGCATAACTCGAGTGCCGCACCGCGGCCAGCCAGGCGCAGCAGGCGCTGGGTGCCGCCGAAACCGGGAATCAGGCCCAGATTGATCTCGGGCTGGCCAAACTTGGCTTTCTCGCTGGCGATGCGCAAATGGCAGCACATCGCCAACTCCATCCCGCCGCCAAGGGCGAAGCCCTGAATGCGTGCGATCACCGGCTTGCCCAGCCGTTCCATGCCGCTCATCAAGCGCTGGCCGGTGCGCGAAAAACTCTGCGCCTGCATCGGCGTGTAACCGTTCATCTCGCTGATGTCCGCGCCGGCCACGAACGCCTTGTCGCCAGCACCGGCCAACACGACCGCCCGTACGGCGTCATCCTGCGCGGCTTGGTTGAAAGCCAGGGTCAGTTCGTTCAAGGTTTCGCGATTGAGCGCATTGAGCTTGTCCGGGCGATTGACGGTGATGGTGCGCACCGCACCGCGATTGCCGATCTCAAGGTTGCGATAGGCCACGATGGACTCCGTATCAACGTAAAACGCGGATTTTAGCAGCGGGAACCTTTGTTGCTTCCGGCTTTCTCACAGCCAATCGATGACGCCGCGAGGTTGGCAGATCGTCGCGCCGGACCATCGGCAGGCTGCAACGGACGACCGAACCGCTTAGGATGGCGGCTTTCGCCGTATGCTTAGAGTCCGCCCCATGCCTCCAAGTCATTCGCGCCGATTCTGTTTGCTCGCAAGGCGACCGCTTGCCAACCACGCGAGCCGCGAGACGTCATTGGGCGGCACTGCACCATGGAGAATGTAATGAGACATACGCGTTGGCTGCTTCCGCTTCTCTTGTTGCCTGCCGTGTCGGCGGTTCAGGCGCAGGGGACGAATGCGCCCAGCCCGTCGCAGACGTCGCAGAAGAAGCCTCCGGCGGTGAAGCTGGATAAGCACAAGCTCTCTTACGCGATCGGCTACCGTATCGGCACGCAATTCGCCGATGGCGATTTCCCGGTGGACATGGCCGTGCTGCAAAAAGCCATCGAAGACGCCTACGCCAAGCGTGCGCCGGCCGTGTCGAAAGAAGACATGTACAACCAGTTGGTCGGTCTGGGCGAGCGCATGCACGAACAGGCCTTGACCGAGTTCAATCACATCGCGGCTGAGAACGCGAAGAAAAGCAGCGACTACATGACCCATAACGCCACGCTCCAAGGCGTGGTGCAACTGCCCTCGGGCATCCAATATTCGGTGATCAAGAAAGGCGACGGTACGACTAGCCCCAGTATCGACAGCCTGGTCACCGTGAACTACCGAGGCATGCTGATCGACGGCACCGAATTCGACAGCACCTGGGCGCATGGCTCGCCCGTCACCTTTACTGTGGACAAGGTGATCCGCGGCTGGCAGTACGTGATCCCGCGCATGCACGTGGGCGATCGCTGGAAGGTAGTGATCCCGCCGCAGCTTGCTTATGGCGATCATGGTGCGCTGCCGCGCATCGGCCCGAACCAGGCGCTGGTGTTCGATATCGAATTGCTGGACATCAAGCCGCCGAATCCGCAGGCGCCGGGGCCTTGAAGTAGTAGGTGCGCCGACTACTTTTTCGAGGCATTCCAATCAGGCCTCAGTGTCATGTCGGCGTCAGGATGGTTCGCGCTTTGCAGATTTGCGCTATCTACATGTTCCCCGCTTCGATTAGCATTACGGAAGCATGTCGAACTCCTCCATCCTCCCCCAGCCGGCCATTCTCAGCCCGTGCATCGGCATCTGCCGCCTCGATGCGCGCGGTTTTTGCGAAGGCTGTTATCGCACCGGCGATGAAATCGCGCGCTGGCGCAGCATGAGTGAGACCGAGCGTTCCCATTACATGGACGTGGTGCTTCCCGCACGCGAATCCGCATGATGGAGACGCTGCAGCGCGCCTTGCGTCCGCTGTCGCAACCGCCGGCGCCACCGGGCTGGAATCATGGGCTGATGACGGAACTGATCGGCGAGATCGAGCGGCGGCCGGCGGCCGTATTGATCGGCCTGCGCGACGGGTACGAGCCGCGCATGATCTTCACCGTGCGCACCGATCATCTGAGCTCGCATGCAGGGCAGGTGGCTTTTCCAGGCGGCAGCGCCGATCCGGCAGACGCCGATGCACTAACCACGGCCTTGCGCGAGAGCGAAGAAGAAATCGGCCTGCATCCTTCGTTGGTCACGCCGATCGGATATCTGGATTGCTTCGAGACCATCAGCGGCTTTTGCATTACCCCGGTCGTGGCGCGCATCGCCACCGACGCACAGTTTCAACCGGCACCCGACGAGGTGGCAGAAGTGTTCGAAGTGCCACTGACGTTTTTGCTGGAACCTTCGAATCTGAAGCGCTACGAGATGGATTACCGCGGCCACCGGCGCGAGATGGTGGAATTCCACTATCAAGGCTATCGCATCTGGGGCGCCACCGCGGCCATGTTGCAGCATCTTTTGCAAAGAATGGAGCAGGCATGAAAAGCACCTTGATCACCGCCGAAGAACTCGCAGCGCTGCCGGCAGATGGCGTGCTGATAGTGGATTGCCGTCACGATCTTGCCGATGCCGGAAAAGGCCAGCGCGAGTACAACGCCGACCACATTCCGGGTGCCGTTTTCGCTGATCTGGATCATGACCTTTCCGATCTCAGCCGCATACCGCTTGGCCTGGGCCGGCATCCGTTGCCGTCGGAGGAAACGTTTTCCGCAGCGCTGTCGCACTGGGGTTGGCGGCCTGGCTTGCAGGTGGTGGCTTACGACGCCAGCAATGGTGCGTTGGCTGCCGTGCGCCTGTGGTGGTTGCTGCGCTTGTGCGGTGTGCGCGAAGTGGCTGTGCTCGACGGTGGTTATGCGGCATGGAAGGTCGCGAACTTACCGGTATCGCAAACGGTTTCGCCGCGACAGCCGACACATGTCAGCGTGCACTATGACGCCAGCCAGGTTGTGCTCGATCACTCCGCCGTCGCCAATATGACAGATGATCTGCTGATCGATGCACGCGCTACGCCGCGCTATCGCGGTGAAGTGGAGCCGATTGATCGTGCTGCAGGCCACGTGCCTGGTGCGGCCAACCGGCCGTTTACCGATAACCTTCATGCCGATGGCCGCTTCAAATCGCCGGCCGAGCTGAAGCAGGAGTTTCGTGCCGTGCTCGGTGAACATGCGCCCGAACACGTGGTACACATGTGCGGTTCGGGTGTTACGGCCTGCCACAATCTGCTGGCGATGGAGCACGCAGGATTAGCGGGCTCGCGCTTGTATGCGCCGTCGTGGAGTGGGTGGATCAGCGATCCGTCGCGACCGATTGCGAAAGGTTGATCGCCGCTCCCTCTCGCCGCGAACGACATAGCAACGTAGGTAGCCCTCTCTCCCGAGAGGAGAGAGGCAGCTATCGCATCATTTCGCCTTGCTCTTCAACCTGTCCACCAACGCCTGCAAGGTCGACAGCGTTTGCGGGTGGAAGAACGCGTCCACGAACGCGTCGATAGGCAACGCATCGATATCCGCAAACGTGCGGGTCAGATCCGCGCGTGCAATCTTGCGCGTCTCCAGCATCGCATGCGAGGGCAGAGCGAGCGTTTCGTTTAGCCAGTGCAGCGTACGTGTGGTGACTTGCTCCACGGCGACAAGTTCATCCACAAAACCACAGGCAAGAGCTTGATTCGCGTCGATCAATGCACCGGATACCAGCAAACGTTCCGCACGATATGCACCTACCACACGGCGCAGCGCCATCTGGATGCAATCCGGTGCAACCAGCCCCACCTGCACCTCATTCAAACCGATGCGATAAGGGCCTTCCGCCATCACGCGGTAGTCGCAAAACAGCGAAAGCACGGCACCGCCCGCGGGACTATGGCCGGTGATGGCCGCTGCGACCGGGATCGGTAAATGCGCGAGTGCCGCGCAAGTGGCAAAGAACTCACGCCAATATTCGCGCACACCGGTGCGATCGCGCGTAAGCAGTGCAGGCACATCCACACCGGCCGAAAACATGCCTTGCGCACCGGAGAGCACCACGCCGCGCGCATCATCGCGCACGGCATCTGCCAGGGTTTGCTGCAAGGCGCGCAGAAGATCCAGATTCAACGCATTGACCGGCGGGCGCGCCAGCTGAATTTCTACGACGGCATCGTGCTTGATGACATTGAGCATGGAAATGTCCCCCGATCAGGATTGCGGCTGTTCTTCAGCCGTCCAGGTGTAGCGCACAGCATAATCGAGCACAGCCTTGCCGTTGGCGGGCACTTCGACTTTGAACTCCAGCGTGTCGGTGGTTTGCTTGCTCGGTTTTGCGCTGGACGAAGTCACCGTCCATTGCCGCCAGCGATTCGGATGCTCGCGCACCGTCACCGTGCGCGCGCTGTCGCCAGCATGGGTGAGGGTGATGCGGAATGCTTCGTCCAGCGTGCGGCCGTTCTTGTCTACATGGAAACTCGTGCGCTCGCGCTGGCCGCGCAGATCGAAGGCGGTACCCAGCGTGATCGTGGCATCGCTGCCCTTGGGTGTGTCATTGATGCGGCCCTCGCCGATAAATTGCGGCACGCCATTGCGATCGGCAGTCAGCACGCGCAGGTAACCGGCAGGCAAGCTGTCGAAGGCAGCGAAGCGCAGTGTGCTGATGATGCTGGTGTTGCTATCCGTATTAAACGTTTCGTTGATCATCGGCTGCGGCGGCACCCAGTTGCCGCCGTTCTCGTAAAGCGACGTGCGTTCGCAACTCACAGTGCGTGCAGCGTAAAGCGGCACCTGGCTGACGCTGCCGTCGGGCAAATCGACCGGAGCTGGCAGGGCGTAGCTGCGGTAGTCACCCATTGAAGATTGCTCAGGCAGGGCTTCGGCTGCCACGGGTGCAGCCATCGCACGCATCATCACAGGGCGTGGGCCAGTGGTTTTAGCGAAGTTGGGCTCACCGGCAATCAATGTGAGATTCGTATCGTGCCAGTCGCGACCGCTGCGATTGGCAATGCTGGCGCGCGATTCGAATTGCATGTTGCAAGTATTGCCGGGCTGCAGCGTGGCGACATAGGCGGCACGCCAGCCGATGCCGGAGGTGGGATAACTCAGCATAGCGTCTGCTTTGCCGCTCCGCGCGGCATCGACGCGCAGACGCAGACTGGAACCAGTAGGGAAGTTGCCACCTGCCGTAGTCACGGCTGCATATTGGCGAATCAGCGTCGTGCCGTGATCAGTGCTCACCACCAGCCCATCTTCACCGGCACGCAGCAATGTACCGCTCGCCAGCGCCTGGCCGTTGTCACCCAGCACGTTGATGCTGCTTCCCGTCAAACCGGTCAATGCCGCGTTGGGGCCTTGGCCAAGCAGCAGCCGCTGGGAAATGACTTTGGCCTCGCCACTGGGAAAACCAAGCGCCATCGCTTCGGCATCCAGATGATTGGGCAGATCACCCAGCACCAGATCGTGCACGCCAGACTGCAGCGTAACGTTGCGCCGCTCGCGCACCACGGCGTAACCGCTGTTGACGTCGCTGTCGCCGCTGCTTGCGTACAGGGCAGGACTGTCACTGCGATACAGGGTGATCGAAGCGCCATCAGCGGCCTCGGCTCGCGAGACACCGCATAGTGTGGCGATAGCGACGGCCAGAACAGTTCGGTAGTTGATCGGCATGACGCACTCCTTTGGCGACGGGTGGGGCGATCATAACGAGCAGGTTGCGATGGCGTATGTGCTGCAGCGGCGGCTCGTTCCCGCTCGCTTCAGGACGGTCGCCTGTCGTGCTGCGTGATGCGGCCGAACTGACGTACAATCCGCGCTGCTTCCCGTTTACCGGTGCGGCGGGGCTCCACATTCGGGTCGCCGCCGAATGCCTTCATGGTTGAACGCGCAATGGACCAAAGGCCGCAAATGGATGGCTTCTCGCTAAGAGTGGTGCTTGCGGACGATCATCCGGGGATGGTCGTAGGCGTTAAACACGACCTGTCTTCTGTTAGAACCATCCAGGTGACCGGCACGGCGGGCAATTCCACCGAGCTGATGCGCATCCTGGATACGGGGAATTGCGATGTGCTCGTTTCCGACTATTCCATGCCGGGCAACGAACATGGCGATGGCATAGCGCTCTTTTCTTTTCTGCAGCGACGCTACCCTTCGTTGAAGCTGGTTGTGTTGACGATGCTGGACAATCCGGCGGTACTCGGCGCATTGCAGGGCCAAGGCATCTCCTGCATTGTCAGCAAGGCGGATGCAGTCAGTTACCTGATTCCTGCTATCCATGCTGCCGCAACCGGCGGCACCTACTATTCGCCTTCCGTTGAGAAGATCATGCGCGATATGGAGCGGCGCGATGGGCGTGCGCAACCGTCGTTGAGCAAGCGAGAGCTCGAGGTAGTGCGGCTTTATGCAAGTGGCTTGACCGTCAATGAGATTGCGGAGCGAGTGAGCCGAAGCAAGAAGACGATCAGCACGCAGAAAGCGCGCGCCATGCAAAAGTTGGGTATCGAACGCGACGTGGATCTGTTGCGCTATGCGATGGAAAACGGGATTGTTGCATCGGCTTCGCAGCGGGGTAGCTCGACGGATGATGCATAGATTGGGGTTTGTCCCCGATCTACCTATCAGGCATAGCCGAGCGCCGCCCCAACACGGACGACGCGTGCTCGGCAAATACCCGCATAGCTGTTTTAAGCGACTCGCGGTCGTCGGCAGAAGCCAGCACTTCCATCTGGCGGACCCGATCGGCCGTTTCCATCTCTCGAATCATGGCGAACGATCCACGTAGCGCATGCAGATGATTGCGCACGCTTTGCAAATCGCCCTGGTCCAGTGACGTGCCCATTGCCTCCAAGGACTGTCGCAAGGTTTGCTGCATGAGTGCGTGAACTTTCGCCGGCAATGGGCCGTGGGCCAAGTCCATGGGCATGATGGCCGGGCGGTCCGACTCGACCATTCCGTCAACGAGTTTGCGCACGATGCGGTCGATCGTATCCAGCAGGATGGGTCTGACGAGCACGGCATCCATGCCCGCTTCGGCGCAACGTTCGTGCTCGCTGGTGTTCGCATTGGCCGTGATGGCGATGATGGGAATGGTCGCGCCTTGCGAACGCAAGGTCCGCGCAAGCGTGTAACCGCCATGAAGCGCTCTGCAATCAGCGTGTTCTTCGCGTCGGTGCCGACGGCCATGGCCGAGCCCATCATGAGGACTTCGGCTAGTGCCACTGCGATGACGCTGCGAACAAACGTGCGATTTGCCATGGTCATGGCGTGCTCCTCATCAGATCGTTGGTGATGAGGAAATGCTAGGAATTGCGGGTGTTTGGATCAGTCGGGCGAGGCCGATTCACGTCGGACTAGTAGTAGTCCTAGTCCGAATTCGCCCGATACCACTTAGTTTGCTGAACAGCGTTGGGCTGTTTGTTCAGGGTAAATCCTTCCCGGATTTGCTCCGGGAAGGCGTGAAGAAATCCAAGGCTCGGCTTAGTGTTTCTCGCCTTCGTGCTGCACATTGACCATCCACGGTACACCGAATTTGTCCACCAGCATGCCGAAGCCGTCGGTCCAGAAAGTTTTCTGGAACGGCATGGTGATCTGGCCGTCTTGTGCGAGTGCGCTGAAATATTTTTCGCCAGAGGCCACGTCGTTCGCGGTGACCGAAAGGCTGAAACCGGAGTGCGTTAATTTTCCTTCGCCGGCCTGACCATCCGACAACAGCAGATGCGTGCTACCGATGGCCAGCGCCGCATGCATGATCTTGTCGGCGAGTTCGGGCGCGGTCTGGTAATCGTTGCTGGCTGGAGCGTCCTTGAAGCGCATCTTCATGAGTTCCTGCGCACCGAGCGCTTCGCGATAGAACGCAATGGCTTCCTCGCAGCGGCCGTCGAAGAACAGATAAGGCTGGATTTCCATGTGCGTGACTCCTTAGGGTTGGGAAGGGCATGTTCCTGGCGTGGAACATCGGGATTCTAATGAGTGAAGCGTGCGCGCAATATGTGACGGATGGTTGATCCGTGGGGCGGGGAAGCGCGCGGCGATCCAATCTACGACTGTGCAGCGTCCCGAATCGCCTGCGGCAACGGCACCGATTTGCCGGTTGCCGGATCCATCCACACCATCACCACGTTGCCATCGCAATACAGCTTGCTGCTGTCATTGACGTCGACGATGCGATGCGCCACGGTCATCGAGCTGTTACCCATCCGTGCACAATACAGCTCGATATGGACTTCGCCGGGCCACTCGATAGGCAGGCGATAGTTGAGCGCGCTGGCCGCCATCACCGGCATGGCGTGTGCGTTGGACCAGGGGCCAGGAAGGTGCTGCAACCACTGCACGCGCGCTTCTTCCAAATACGTGAGATAGGTTGAATTGTTGACGTGATTGAATGCGTCCAGGTCGCGCCAGCGCACGCTGATTGTGGCCGTGTACAGGAGTGCCGGAGCAGGAGAGGTGTGGGCCGCCGTTGTCATGAAGCCACTTTGCGCTTGGGTTTGGTTTTGCTGTTGCTGTTGTTGTTTTCAATCTTGGCGCGCAGTGCTTTCGCAGGCTTGAGATGCGAAGCAAGGAAACGGCCAGTGTGCGAGCCCACCGTGGCGGCGACGGTTTCCGGCGTGCCGGTGACCAGAATGCGCCCACCGCCTGCGCCGCCTTCCGGTCCGAGATCCACGATCCAGTCGGCGGTCTTGATCACGTCGAGGTTGTGCTCGATCACCACGACGGTGTTGCCCTGTTCAACCAGTTGATGCAACACGTCGAGCAATTGCTCGATGTCGTGGAAATGCAGGCCGGTGGTGGGTTCGTCGAGAATGTACAGCGTGCGCCCGGTTTCGCGTTTGGAGAGTTCCTTGGACAACTTCACGCGCTGCGCTTCACCGCCGGAAAGCGTGGTCGCGCTTTGGCCAAGCTTGATGTAATCCAGGCCCACTGAACGCAGCGTATCGACTTTGCGCGCGATCACTGGCACGTTCTCGAACAGCTTGGCGGCGTCTTCCACCGTCATGTCGAGCACGTCGGCAATCGTGTGACCCTTGTACAGAATCTCCAGCGTTTCGCGGTTGTAGCGCTTGCCGTGACAGACATCGCATGGAACATACACATCCGGCAGGAAGTGCATTTCCACCTTGATCATGCCGTCGCCTTCGCAGGCTTCGCAGCGTCCGCCGCGCACGTTGAAGCTGAAGCGGCCCGGCGTGTAGCCGCGTGAGCGCGCTTCGGGCACTTGAGCGAACAATTCGCGTAACGGCGTGAATAGACCGGTATATGTCGCTGGATTCGAGCGCGGCGTGCGGCCGATCGGCGACTGGTCGATGTCCACCACCTTGTCGAACAGCTCCATGTTTTCGACGGCTTTATACGGCGCAGGCTGCACGCTCGAGCCGTTCAATTCAGCGGCGGCAAGCGCGAACAGCGTGTCATTGATCAGCGTGGATTTGCCCGAGCCGGATACGCCGGTAACACATGTAAACAAACCGGCGGGAATCGACAGATCGACGTTTTTCAGATTGTTGCCGCTGGCACCGCGCAGATGAAGCCAGGAATCTTTGTCGAGCTGTTCGCGACGCTCCTCCGGTACTTTGATTTCGCGCTTGCCGGAGAGATATTGGCCGGTGACCGAACGCGGAGAGGCGAGGATATCTTTCACCGTGCCTTGCGCGACCACTTCGCCGCCGTGCACGCCTGCACCAGGACCAATGTCGAGAACATGGTCGGCCGCTCGGATCGCATCCTCGTCGTGCTCCACCACGATCACCGTATTGCCCAGGTCACGCAGGCGCGTAAGCGTACCGAGCAAGCGTTCGTTGTCGCGCTGATGCAGCCCGATGGAGGGTTCATCGAGCACGTACATCACGCCGACCAGGCCGGCACCGATCTGCGAAGCCAGACGAATGCGCTGCGCTTCACCGCCGGAAAGCGAGTCGGCTTGCCGATCGAGCGTGAGGTAGTTCAGGCCGACGTCGTTGAGGAAGCTCAGGCGCTCGCGGATTTCCTTGACGATCTTCACCGCGATCTCGCCGCGCCAACCGGTGAGCTTCAACGTTTCGAAGAAACCCAGCGAGTCGTCGATGGAGCGCGCCGTTAACGTAGGCAGCGAGTGATCGGCAACGAACACATTGCGTGCCGAACGGTTCAGGCGCTGTCCTTCGCATTCGCGACAAGGTTGGTCACTGATGTATTTCGCCAGTTCTTCTCGCACAGCAGGCGATTCGGTTTCTTTGTAACGACGTTCCAGGTTCGGCAGGATGCCTTCGAACGCATGCTCGCGCGTGACTTTGCCGCCGCGCTCGGTGAGGTAGCGGAACTGGATCTTCTCCTTGCCGCTGCCGTACAGGACCGCTTGTTGCACGGATTTGGACAGCTTTTGCCACGGTGTTTCGACGTCGAAGTCGTAGTGCTTGGCTAGCGACATGATCAACTGGAAGTAATGCGCGTTGCGGCGATCCCAGCCGCGGATGGCGCCGTTTGCCAGCGACATTTCCGGGTGATGCACCACGCGCTCGGGCGAGAACACCTGGGTGACGCCCAGGCCGTCGCAGCTGGGGCAGGCGCCCACCGGCGAGTTGAAGGAGAACAGGCGCGGTTCCAGTTCCGGCAGCGAGTAATCGCATACCGGGCAGGAATAGCGGGAGGAGTACAACTGCTCGCTCGCCTTCGCATCGTCCATGTCGACCACGATCGCCAGGCCATCACCGAGTCGCAGTGCGGTTTCGAACGATTCGGCCAGGCGCTGCTTGATGTCGTCGCGCGGGCGGAAACGGTCGATCACTGCCTCGATGGTGTGCTTTTGGCGCAGGGTGAGTGGCGGCACGGCATCCAGGTCGTACACGTTGCCATCCACGCGGGCGCGTACGAAACCTTGCGCGCGCAACTGCTCAAACACCTGCACGTGCTCGCCCTTGCGTTCGCGGATCACCGGGGCCAACAGCATGAAGCGCTTTTCCGGATTCAATGCCAGCGTGGTGTCTACCATCTGGCTCACCGTTTGCGCTTCCAGTGGAATGCCGTGATCCGGGCAGCGCGGCGTGCCTACGCGGGCGTAGAGCAGGCGCAGGTAGTCGTACACCTCAGTGATGGTGCCCACGGTCGAGCGCGGGTTGTGCGAGGTGGATTTCTGTTCAATCGAGATCGCCGGCGACAGGCCCTCGATATGGTCCACATCCGGCTTTTCCATCATCGACAGGAACTGCCGCGCATAAGCGGACAGTGATTCGACGTAGCGCCGCTGGCCCTCGGCGTAGATGGTGTCGAAGGCCAGCGAGGACTTACCCGAGCCGGACAGCCCGGTGATCACGATCAGTTGATCGCGGGGCAAATCCAGGTCGATGTTTTTAAGGTTGTGCGTGCGCGCGCCGCGAATGCGTATGGTGTCCATCACGCCTGACTATTTGGGGGACCGCGCACTATAACAAGTGGCCGCAGCCACGCCGTATGACAGCGTTGGAAGGCTGCTGACAGCGTGATGTCAGCAGGCTATCTCCAGAGCATCTCTAGGGATGCTCTGATCTATTCCACGTACCCGTCACCGCACTGTATGCGCGTATCGCTGCGCCCCAGTGGCGAAGGCAGACTGGCCGTCTGTCTAGACGCTGGGGCGCAGCGATACGCACATACAGTGCGGCCCCAACCTCTTGAATTTAAATGACGGGGTGACGTCCAGAAGGCCCGCAGCCTGCGCCGCGTGGCTTGAACAGACGGCCAGTCTGCCCTGTGCCACGCAACAC